>OISA01000009.1_pt1 | contig 75981 bp, 71 predicted proteins | sample 1586431 | NCBI WGS metagenome assembly OISA01 (sample SAMN02675049, study PRJEB24791) | human gut metagenome, SKBSTL061 | isolation source: stool | host: Homo sapiens | place: USA
CTAATTATTAAGCCTGCAAAAAACACCCAGAATCAACTCTTTTGCATTGCAAAATTGCAAGTTCAATAAAAAATGCGCAAGAAAAAATTGAGAATGTTTGCACAAGTCAAAATTATTGATTATATTCGCGTTCGAAACATAAGGCTGATTTCTTCATCATCACCAAAAGCATGAGTGGAAGTCGTCATACAAAAACTGCCAAGGACATGAATTGGATATATGATAATTGTTATAAAAAGAAGTTTCTCTTCTTTTTATTGTGTACTGTACAGGTTTGCTACGGGCAAGGTTTTTCAATCAAAGGAACTCTTAAGGATTCCTCCACTCTTAAGCCTGTAGAAGCAGCACAAGTGGTATTATTGGCAAACAGCACTGCAATGACCAAGTATCATACATTAAGCAACCTTGACGGGAAGTTCTCCCTCAATAATATTCCCGCTTCATCCTATTGCATACAGATTTCTTGCATGGGCTATAAACAGACACTCTTATCTATTATAGAGTTGACAAAAAATATTGATTTAGGTGAAGTGTTTTTAGAAGAAAAGTCCATAGAACTCAGTGAGGTCACTGTTTCTGCAACTGTACAATCCAAAGCAGACCGTTGGATATATTATCCTTCAGATGTTATCAAAAAACAGAGTGTCGATGCTTACGATATTATCCAACGCATGAATTTACCCGATCTCCGATTTGATTTGATTAATCACTCTTTCTCCTCATTAAAGCAAGGCACATTACAAATCCGTATCAATGGCGTACTCTCTCAGCAATCAGATTTGGTTGCCTTGCAACCTCAAGATATAACCAAGATAGAGTATGTGGATAATCCAGGAATTGCCTATGGAGAAGGAGTAAGCGCCGTGATTTTAGTTAAAACGAAACAACAGTACGAGGGGATTCAGGGTGGAACCAGGCTGTTAAGTGCAGTTACAACGAATATGGGTAGTGTCTATGCTTACTTTAAATGGATAAGGAAATCCGATTTTTTGAGCGTTAAAATTAATGGACAACATCAAAATGTCGGATGTATTTATGCCAATAGTATTCAAGAATTCAATTATCCAACATCTATCATGACGCTCAACTCCATTGGAGAAGAAGGACGAAGCAAACGTTGGAATGGAGACATACAGTTGGACTATAATCGTCTTATTGACAGCCGTAATTCCTTTTTCAATGCAACCGCAAAGTATAGCGGATTATGGCAACCAAAGAATAGCTATGTTAGCAATGTTTTGAAGGATGACATCCCGACTTTCACAGAGATATTGAGTAGAAAGAATAAGACCCACAACATAATGCTAGAATTCTACATAGATAAATCGTTTTCAAATAGGTCTAATCTGTTGGCAAGTTTGACAGGAACTCATATTACCAGCGATTATAACAGATGGTACAATAAAGAATACACCAATAATTCTTCGGCGAAATATGAGAGTTCATACGATGTTAACGGAAAGCACCATTCGATAATTGGAGAAATCATTTACAAGTATCCTTTGACAGATCGGCATTGGCTAACCGCTGGCACTTATGAGCTTTATTCTCACACAGACAATATCTATACGATGACAGAAGGTGTAAATCCAATTTCTCTCCAAAATCTCAATAGTTACAATTATTTGGAGTTCAGCGGTGCATTTGGAAAGCTCTCTTACTCTTTGGGAGGAGGTTATTCTTTCTATCTAATTAAGAACGATGGTCTTCTTTTTCAATACCATTTTTTCCGCCCTTCTCTGTCTTTGTCTATTCCTTTTGCAAAAGAAATTCGCTTGCAATACCATTTGAACATCAATCCCCAAGAGCCAACATTGGCTATGCGTTCGGATTTCAGTCAAACCACCTCAGAATATGAAATAAGTAAGGGAAACCCTCATCTCAAACCCTATCAATCATATAGCAATCAGGCGTCTCTGAGTTTTCGTAAGGCAGACACTTTCCTAAGTTTGACAGCTTATTTACAGTACAGCAAGCATCCTTTCACGAATAATCCACCATATTACGATCCAGAGACAGATAAATTTGTATACACAATATCAAACCAAAATAGTTTTACACATGCTCAGATTCGCATGTATGCAAGTCAAAAGTTGTTCTCACAGACACTTAACCTGTCGGGCTTTCTTACGCTTAATCGTTATATCAATGACGGATTGAAGTTTTCAACTTCATATACAGGTTTGTTGGGAGGATTAACAATCAGCTATGATCAACCCAAATGGGGTATACAAGCCAATTACATAACAGCCATCAGTTACATGTTCAATGAAACCAAAACCCGCATGGCTCCAAATCTTCAATTGAGTGCTTACTATAATATTCGTAAGATACGTTGTGCTATAAGCATCAACAATCCTTTTATGAATGCTGTTAACACCACAGAAATCAACAGCAAAGCTATACAAGGACAAACATATAAATACCAAAAATACAATAACAATTTGGTAACGATTGCATTCAGCTACAATTTCAGAATTGGAAAAACTCGTAATCCGCAAAAACAAATAAACAATACAGATACTGATGCGGGGATTATTAGGTGAGTATGAACAAAAAATGCCATAAGAGAGACTAAAATTCCTTTGGGGCTACATAAGGAAATACAAACGCTTCTTCACGCAACTCATTCTCGGTCTGTTGCTCGGCTCGCTGCTGCAACTCATTTTCCCGTTTCTCACGCAGGCCATCGTAGATACGGGTATAGGGGGAAAGGACATCGGCTTCGTGTGGTTGGTGTTGCTGGCTGAAATGATGCTCCTTTTCAGCCGTACCGCCATCGACTTTATCCGCTCCAAAATACTTCTGCATATCTCCACACGAATCAACATCTCGCTCATATCGGACTTCTTCATAAAGCTGATGAAGCTGCCGATGAAGTTCTTCGACACCAAACTGATGGGCGACCTCTTGCAACGCATTGAAGACCATCGACGTGTGGAACAGTTCCTCACCTCAAGCAGTTTGAGCCTGCTGTTCTCTTTCTTCACATTCCTGGTATTTGGTGTCGTCCTTGCTGTCTATAATCTTGGCATCTTCCTTGTCTTCCTCTTTGGAACATCGCTTTACGCAGGCTGGATAATCCTTTTTCTCAAAAAGCGCAGACAGTTGGATTACAAATATTTCGAGCAGGCAGGACGCAACCGCAACGTCACCTACCAACTCATTGGCGGTATGCAGGAAATCAAGTTGCAAGGGTGCGAGCAGCGCAAGCGATGGGAATGGGAGGACGTGCAGGCCGACCTTTTCAAGGTTAATCTGCAATCCCTGAACCTGCAACAAGTACAGCAGGCAGGGAGCATCACCATCAACGAGGTAAAGAACATCCTCATTACCGTTCTTGCCGCCACAGCCGTTATCCAAGGCAATATGACCCTTGGTATGATGCTGGCGGTGCAGTACATCATCGGACAGCTCAACAGTCCCGTGGAGCAACTCATACAGTTTATCTACTCTTGGCAGGACGTGAGCATCAGCCTTGACCGCATGAATGAAATCCATACCGAGGCCAACGAGGAGAATGCTGAAAGGACTCAGAACGCCTATACTGACGAAACAGCCGAAGGACATTCCCTCACGGTAAAAGACCTTTCCTTTAAATACGACATCTACAGTCCGAAAGATATTCTGTCGAATATCAATCTTTCTATTCCCAACGGCAAGGTAACTGCAATCGTGGGGGCAAGCGGAAGCGGAAAGACTACGCTCGTAAAACTCCTTTTGGGATTCTATGAGCCACTGAATGGAAGCATCAAGATAGGCAATGCCAACCTGAATGAATATAACCTCGGTTGGTGGCGCAGCCAATGCGGAGCCGTGATGCAGGAGGGGTATCTCTTCTCCGACACCATTGCGAGGAATATTGCCATATCGGATGATGAACCCGACATCGGGCGTATCCGCCATGCCGCACGTGTGGCAAACATAGCCGACTATATCGAAGCCCTGCCATTGGCTTACAACACAATGATAGGACAGGACGGACAGGGCATCAGTCAGGGACAACGGCAACGCATCCTTATTGCAAGGGTAGTCTATAAGAACCCGATGTTCGTCTTCTTGGACGAAGCCACCAATGCCCTCGATGCCAACAACGAGCGAGCCATCACCGAAAATCTCTCGGATTTCTACAAAGGAAAAACGGTTGTCGTGGTGGCACACCGCCTTTCCACCGTCCGTGATGCCGACCAGATAGTGGTCTTGGATGAGGGCAAAATCGCAGAGATGGGAACACACGAGGAACTGACCGCCAAACGTGGCAAATACTTCGCCTTGGTAAAGAACCAATTAGAACTCGGCAACTGATATGGAAAAACAGAAAAATAAACAGGAACGTAGCTTTGAGCTCCGCAGCGAGAAAGTACGCAGCATCGTGGGACAGATACCCTCCTCGCTCGTCCGATACGGCATCACCGCCATTGGAGTGGTTTTACTTTGTCTTTTGGCTGTAGCCTATTTCCTGCCCTACAAACAGGTGTATTCGGGAACGGCTACCATACACAAAACGGCAAACACACCAGTCACACCAGCGGACAGTACGGATATAACCATCTTATTGAAGTTCGAGAATAAACGCCACGGCAATGTAAACGGACAAATTATTTATCTGCAATCGCCATATTGCACGTTTGCAGGGCAGATACGAAGACTTTCTTATGTCCGTGACACTTTGGAGCGTCAGGAAGCCCTTTGCCGTTTCAAGCCGACAGAGATAAAATCTGTAGAAAACCAAACGGTGGACTTTAAGATAGTACGTTCATCAGGAAATCTGCTGCAAAAAATGCTTGGGGGAATATAATTCCATCGCACATCCCTTATCTCTCCCGATAGTCAATGGTTAAACTCACTGTTTTCTCTTGCAAGGCGGTGAGTTCTTTTGTCTGCCGGATAAGTTCCTGCAACAAAGTCCTTACACTTTTCTCAGCCGTATAAAGGTGCATCAGGCGGACGACTTGATTATAGTTTGTACCAATCTTATGTACTTGGGCTGTGAGTTCAGAGAGCTTGCGGTAATTCACATCGGGCATACGGGTGTCCCAATACGCCGTAATTGCATATCAAACTCGCCGTATTTGCAGACCAAATACGCCGTAATTGCATGGCAAATACGCCGTAATTGCTTACCAAACTCGCCGTGTTTGCTCACCAAAAGCGGCGGCTTGGCGTCACGGCAAAGCATCACTTGGGCGGTGCTTGATTGTCGGCGGGCTGCCTTTTTGCCGCGAACGACTGTGCCATCCACGCATAAATCCCGAGAAGCACCACGAGAAGTGTCTGCAGGGTATGCACGATGAGAACAAAATAAAGTGCCTGGCTGTCTGCCACGCCATAAAGTATGAGCATAGTCTTCACTGCGAAATGCCACGGGCCGGCGCCGTTCGGCGTTGGCACAATCACCGCTATGGACCCGACGATGAACGTCACGAGGGCGCACGAAAGCCCGAGGCGGGCAGTGGCGTCGAAGCAGAAGAACGTGAGGTAGTAGTGAAGGAAATAGCTGCCCCATATAGCGATGGTGTAGAATGCGAACAGTGGCTTGTTGCGCACGCCGCGCAACGACATGATGCCCTGCCATATACCGCCGAGTGTGGAGCGCACCTTATTATATATGCTCAGGCGGCGCAGCAGCAGGTGGAGCAGTGTCGCGGCGGCGACGGCGCACACGGCTGTGACGAGGTAGCCAGCCGGTGAGAACCTTGCGAGTATCGAGTCGATGCTCGTGCCGGTCCTGTCGAAGAATGTCCAGAACACGCTCATCTGCGACAGCAGCGTCAGCGCGGTGATGGACAGTACCAGCAGCGTGTCGATGGCACGCTCGGTGACGACGGTGCCGAGCGCCTTCGGGAACGACACCCCGTCGTATTGCCGCAGCACCGCGCAGCGAGTGAACTCGCCTATGCGCGGCACCACGAGCGATGCCGCGTAGCTCATGAATATGCTGTTGATGCAGGTCGAGGCGCGCGCCGCCTCGCCCATCGGCTCGAGTGTCTGCCTCCACCTCCAGCCACGGAACATTTGCGCGAGCACCCCGAAGGGCATCGAGAGTATCATCCACGTCCAGTCCATTTCGTGGAGCATGACATCATTGATGCTCCCGAAATCGAAGTCGCGGTACATCCAGTAGAGTATCGCCGCTCCCAAGACCAAGGGCATTGCGATTTTCGCCGCCCCCGTGATGATTTTCCTTCGTTCCGCCATATCTGTATCAGTGTGCAAAGTTAGCGCAAATCAATGGAATACGGAAATTTGTGGCTGAAAGATTTGGCAGTGGCAGAGTTTTTTTATATCTTTGCGGTCGGAACTTCAAATTTCTATACATATAAAAACCATGAATGAAATCTTAAATCTTAAACCGCAGTGCATCTGGAAAAACTTCTATGCACTCACACAGGTACCGCGCCCCTCAGGGCATCTTGAGAAAATAGAAAAATTCCTGCTCGACTTCGCAGAGAAGGCCGGCGTGGAAGGCTTCAAGGACCCCGCAGGCAACATCGTTATGCGCAAGCCCGCGACTCCGGGAATGGAGAACCGCAAGGGTGTCATCCTGCAGGCCCACATGGACATGGTGCCGCAGAAGTCACCGGACAGCAAGCATAATTTCGAGACCGACCCGATAGAGCCGTGGATAGACGGCGAGTGGGTGAAGGCCAACAACACCACTCTTGGCGCCGACGACGGCCTTGGCGTGGCTGCGATAATGTCGGTCATGGAGGACAAGACACTTAAGCACGGCCCAGTCGAGGCGCTCATCACGGCAGACGAGGAGACGGGCATGGTTGGCGCGAACGCGCTGCCTGCCGGCGAGCTCAATGGCGACATCCTGCTCAATCTCGACTCTGAGACATGGGGCAAGTTCGTCATCGGCAGCGCGGGCGGCATCGACATCACCGGCACGCTCGGCTACAAGGAGGTTGAGACGGACAAGGCTGACGCCGCACTCCGCATCACGCTGAAGGGCCTGCGCGGCGGTCACTCCGGCCTCGAGATAAACGAGGGCAGGGCAAACGCAAACAAACTGATGGTTCGCTTCGTGCGCGAGGCGATAGAGAAGTGCGAGGCGCGCCTGGCTACATGGCACGGCGGAAACATGCGCAACGCCATACCGTTCAAGGCAGAGGTGGTGCTGACATTGCCGAAGGAGAACGTCGAGGCCGTGAGGAAGCTGGTCGGCGAATGGAAGGAAAGATTCACCGATGAGTTCAAGACGATAGAGACAAACGGCCTGGAGTTCTATGCTGAGGACACCGAGACCCCCGCAATGCAGGTACCGGTTGAGGTGCAGGACAACCTCGTGGACGCCATATACGCTTGCCACGACGGCGTCATCCGCATGATACCTTCATATCCCGACGTGGTTGAGACAAGCTCGAACCTTGCAATAATAGACATCGAGGGAGGCGAGGCTTCCATAAAGATCCTTGCACGCTCGAGCCGCGAGGACATGAAGGACTATGTCGTAAAGACCATCGAGAGCTGCTTCAACATGATTGGCATGAAGGTGGAGACAGACGGCAGCTACGGCGGCTGGGACCCTAACCCCGACTCGGAGATACTCGCGCTGATGATGCGCGTTTACAAGGAGCTGAACGGCGAGGACGGCATCATACAGGTGGACCATGCAGGACTGGAGTGCTCAATCATCCTTGGCAAGTACCCGCACCTCGATGTGGTGAGCCTCGGCCCGACGGTGCGCTCACCGCACACAACCACCGAGCGCACGCTGTGGAAGACGGCGGAGCCGTTCTGGGCATTGCTGAAGAAGGTGCTCGGGGAAGTTCCGGTGAAGTAAAGCCGCACTTGTAAATTTTCTTTAATGTAAATTCCGTGGCTTCCAGGTTGCGACGACGGCCAATGCGGCAACGCCTGGAAGCCCGGGATTTTCGAAGGGTTGTGCCAGCATAATCCTTTCTAACAATAAAAAAAACTGTATGTTGCTTGTGTTTTCAAAAAAAACACTAACTTTGCAGCCGTAAACAGCGCATCGTGCCACGGGCGTGTGATGACCATAATGGCACGGGCGAACAATATTAAAAAAACAACAGTATGGACGATTACCCGGCGGAAAGCAGCGAGAACTTATCTTAGGCAGAGGATTACCACTTCCGCAGGGCTAATCCTTCGCCATGGAAAAAACCATTGAAGGATTAGGAAAATGATGAAATACTGGAACACTACGGGTTGTCTGAAGCAGTTGGCGGAGTGGCAACCAAACTGTTGGACACAGGTTACATGTCCGACGGACGATGACTTTCACGAATTGGAGGAGAGATTCGGAATACCCGACTATTTCCTGACGGACATCAGCGACACCGACGAGCGCGCGCGATATGAGTATGACGATGGCTGGATGCTCATAATCCTGCGCATCCCGTATGTCAAGGAGGTGAGGTCCCGCACCCCGTTCACCACCATCCCACTCGGAATAATCCACAAGCGGGACGTGACGATAACGGTGTGCTACTTCGAGACGAACATGATGATTGACTTCATCGGCTTCCACCAGAGGCGCGGCACTGGCTTCACCGACTATGTTGACATGATATTCAGGCTGTTCCTGTCGTCGGCAGTGTGGTACCTGAAACGCCTGAAGCAGATAAACAACATAATCGAACGCGCCAAGCGCGACCTCGACAAGGACGTGGACAACGAGTCGCTGATGGGGCTTAGCAGGCTGCAGGACTCGCTCACATATTTCATCACGTCGATACGGGGAAACGAGACACTCATACAGAAACTGAAGTTCAAACTGCAGGTGGACGAACTCGACGCCGACCTCATCGAGGACGTGAATATCGAGCTGAGCCAGGCACGCGAGACGACGAACATTTATTCTGACATACTCGAATCGACAATGGACACATACTCGAGCATCATCAACAACAACATGAACACCGTGATGCGTACGCTCACCGTGGTGACGATCGTCATGACGTTCCCGATGCTCGTGTCGTCGATTTTCGGCATGAACCTCATAAACGGCATGGAAAAAAGCCCGGTGGGGTTCGTAATCGCGCTCGTCATTTCCGCCATCGTGGCATTCGGCGCCTGGGCGGTTTTGAGGTGGCGGAAACTCATTTGACGGCGGAAAGTGAAAAAAAAGTAGTTTTTCTTAGGTTATTTGAAATAAAAGACGTAATTTCGCACGGCGAATTATACCAAATCCCTTACGATAAGGAAATGTAAAAACTCGAATCATCAACTAAAGAAAGTTACATGATGGACTCTCAAGAGAACGCCTTGGAGCAGACAAGGAAAGAAGAAATGCCAGCCGGGAGCACGGCTGAAGTGGAGAACGAAGAGACGGCGCGGGACACCGGCGTGGCTCAGGACGAGGAAACAAAGGAGCAGGAGCAGAAACCGAGGACCTATGAAACCAAGAAGGAGGTGGTGGAACGTCTCAGGGAAATCGCTCATGGGGAAGAAGTGCCGGCCAAGGAAGAGGTCGATGCGCTGAAATCCGCATTCTACAAACTGCACAAGTCTGAGCGCGAGGCAAGCCTCAAGGAATATCTCGATGCAGGCGGAGACCCCGATAAATACCAGATAGTGCCTGATGATTACGAGGAGGCCTTCAAGAGCGAGATGATGCTCGTGAAGGAGAAACGCTCGAACTTCTTCCTGCAGCAGGAGGAGGAGAAGCAGGACAACCTGAAGAAGAAACAGGAGATTATCGAAAAAATAAAGACCATGGCGACTTCGCCGGAGGAGGCCAACCGGTCGTACCAGCAGTTCAAGCAACTGCAGCAGGAGTGGAAGGAGATAAAGCAAGTGCCGGCGGAAAAGGCAAACGAACTGTGGCGCAACTACCAACTCTATGTGGAGCAGTTCTACGACCTGCTGAAACTTAACAGCGAGGCGCGCGAATACGACTTCAAGAAAAACCTCGAGAAAAAGACACAACTGTGCGAGGCTGCGGAGAAACTCGCGGACGAGGAGGACGTGATAAGCGCATTCCACCAACTGCAGGACCTGCATCAGGAGTACCGCGAGACGGGACCGGTGGCAAAGGAACTGCGTGAGGAACTATGGGCTCGCTTCAAGGCGGCATCGACAGTGATAAACAAGAAACACCAGAAACACTATGAAGAACTGCGTGCCAAGGAGGAGGAGAACCTCAACCTCAAGACCGCACTGTGCGAAAAGGTGGAAGATATAGCGAAGAGGGAAAACAATGGAGCAGCCGACTGGGACAGGAACACCAAGGAGATAATAGAAATCCAGGGCGAATGGAAGACAATAGGCTTCGCTCCGCAGAAGATGAACGTGAAGATCTTCGAGCGTTTCCGCAAGGCATGTGATGATTTCTTCGGGAGAAAATCAGAATATTTCAAGGAAATGAAACAGCACATGGCCGAGAACGCAGAGAAGAAACGCGCGCTCGTCGAGCAGGCACAGGCCATGCAGGACAGCACCGACTGGAAAAAAACAGCCGACAAACTCATCGCGCTACAGAAGGAATGGAAGGCGATAGGCGTGGTGCCGAGGAAACTGGGAGACAAACTCTGGGAGGATTTCATTTCGGCATGCAACAAATTCTTCGAGGCACGAAACGAGGCAACGTCAGGGACGAGGCGCGCCGAGAAGGAAAACCTCGGGAAGAAACGTGAGATAATAGACAAGCTGAAAGCCATGCTCGAGACACCGGAGGAGGATGCAAAGGACAAGGTGTATCAGCTGATTGATGAATACAACAGCATCGGGCATGTGCCTTTCAAGGAGAAGGACAAACTGTATGAAGAATACCGCGAGGTGCTGGACCGCGTGTTCAAGGAACTGAACATCAGCGCAAACCGCCGCCGCCTCGACAATTTCCGCAGCTCGGTGCGCAGCATGGCGGAACGCGGGGAGGGAACGCTCGACAGCGAACGGTCGAGGCTCATGAGGCGGTACGAGGGACTGAAGCAGGAAATACAGACCTACGAGAACAACCTCGGATTCCTCAACGCGGCGTCGAAGAAAGGCAGCACGCTCATCGACGAGATGAACCGCAAGGTGCAGAAACTGAAGGATGAGTGCGAACTCGTGCGCCAGAAGATAAAGACCATCGACGCGGAAAACCGCGACAAGGAATGAATCCATGGCGATTATTTGCCATATCAAATTAGGTTTAAGAGTTTTATGATTTGGTGGACACACTGGCCGTGCGTCCACCAAATCATATAATAACATTCAAGGTTTTATATATTGTTAGTGTGACCAACAAAAAAGGTGTCTTTCCACTATCGGGAAAGACACCTTTTGTTGGGGTACTCGGATTCGAACCAAGAATGACAGGACCAGAATCTGTAGTGTTACCATTACACCATACCCCAATAACCAAAGACAACCCAGTGGCGGCATTGCCGCATGCCCGCCCAAGGGCATCACCTGAATTTCGGATGCAAAGGTACGCATTTTTTTTTAATCGCAAGCGTTTTCACCTACTTTTTTCTAAAAAATATCAAAATAACACACGATATTAATGGTTTTACGATTATAAGATGTACCTTTGCATAAGGTTTTGTGCAAAGACACAGCCCGTGGAAATAATAATATTCAGTAACGTAAATGACAACAACAAAGCAACTTGTAGAAGTAATTACCAAGGGTATCCAGGAGAAGAAGGGTAAGGAAATCGTGGTGGTGGATATGCAGGGAATCGACGGGGCGATATGCAACTATTTCGTGATATGCTCCGGCAACTCGCCGACACAGGTGTCCGCGATAATGGATTCCGTGGAAGACACTGCGCTGGAGAAGGCAGGTGAAAAGCCTGTCCGCGTGATCGGGGAGCAGCAGTCGCAGTGGATAGCGATGGACTATATAGACGTCATGGTGCATATATTCCTGCCCGAGGCACGCGACTTCTACAACATAGAGCGGCTATGGGAGGACGCCGGGGTGGAGAATATCCCCGACGCTGACTGACGCCGGGCGAACGGAATTTGGATTGAAGCGTAAAACAATATTGGTTTTTGAATTGAAAAGCAGGTAGGACTACCGGATATAAGACATGGAAGAGAACAAAAACAACCGACCGAAGATGCCGAGGTTCAACATGAGTTGGATTTACATACTCATATTGCTGGCTCTCGTAACGTTCTATCTCTCGGGGGGCGACGCCATAGGGGGCGGCATGAGCAGGACCGCCACATACGATGAGTTCAAGATGTATGTCAACAGCGGATATGCACAGAAGGTGGAGGTGAACAACAGCGACAACATCCTCAAGATGTATGTCGTGCCTGAGCACATCAGGCAGGTGTTCAGGTCTGGTGTCGACAAGGTGGGGAAAAATCCTTACCTCGAGGTGCAGTACGGCAGCACTGACAAGTTGGAGGAATTCATAGACTCTGCGAAGAAGAGCGGTAAATTCAAGGGACAGCTCGACTACAAGAACCGCAAGGACAACGGTTTTACGAACATACTGATAAACATCGCTTTCTTTGTGGTGCTGATTGTGATATGGATTATCATAATGAGGCGCATGAGTGGTGGCGGAGGCTCGTCGGGAGTGTTCTCGGTGGGCAAGAGCAAAGCCAAGATGTATGAAAAAGGAGGCGAGATAAACGTCACGTTCAAGGACGTGGCTGGGCAGGAGGGCGCCAAGCAGGAGGTGCAGGAAATAGTTGAGTTCCTTAAGAACCCAAGGAAATACACCGACCTCGGCGGCAAGATCCCCAAGGGGGCATTGCTCGTGGGGCCGCCGGGAACGGGTAAGACGCTGCTTGCCAAGGCTGTTGCCGGCGAGGCCGGCGTGCCGTTCTTCTCGATGTCCGGGTCCGATTTCGTGGAGATGTTCGTCGGCGTCGGCGCCAGCAGGGTGCGCGACCTCTTCCGCCAGGCAAAGGAGAAAGCACCGTGTATAATATTCATCGACGAGATTGACGCAGTTGGAAGGGCGCGGTCGAAGAACCCCGCAATGGGCGGAAACGACGAGCGCGAGAACACACTGAACGCCCTGCTGACCGAGATGGACGGCTTCGGGACGAACAGCGGAGTGATTATCCTTGCCGCGACCAACCGCGTTGACATGCTCGACTCGGCGCTGCTGCGCGCCGGACGGTTCGACCGACAGATAAGCGTTGACCTGCCCGACCTCAACGAGCGGCGCGCCATATTCATGGTTCACCTGCGGCCGATAAAGATAGACCGCAGCCTTGACATTGACCTCCTGGCGCGGCAGACACCGGGATTCTCAGGAGCCGACATAGCAAACGTGTGCAATGAGGCGGCACTCATTGCCGCGCGCCATGACAAGAAAGTGGTGGGGAGGCAGGATTTCCTCGATGCCGTTGACCGCATCATAGGCGGCCTGGAGAAGAAGACAAAGGTGCTGACCGAACAGGAGAAACGCTCCATCGCGATACACGAGGCCGGACACGCCACAGTGTCGTGGTTCTGCGAACACGCCAACCCGCTCGTGAAGGTGACCATCGTGCCTCGCGGACGTGCCCTCGGGGCAGCATGGTACATGCCGGAGGAACGCCAGATAACGACGAAGGAGCAGATGCTCGACGAGATATGCGCACTCTTGGGAGGGCGTGCGGCCGAGGATTTGTTCATCGGAGAGATATCAACCGGCGCAATGAACGACCTCGAGCGCGTGACAAAGACATCGTACTCAATGATCGCATACGCCGGAATGAGCGACAAACTGCCTAATATATGTTACTACAACAACCAGGAGTACAATTTCCAGAAGCCTTACTCGGACACCACGGCGCAGGTCATAGACGACGAGGTGATGAAACTTATATCCGGGCAGTATGAGCGTGCGAAGCAACTCCTGACGGAACACAGGGAGGGACACAACAAGCTGGCACAACTGCTGATAGACCGCGAGGTGATTTTCGCCGAGGACGTAGAGAAAATATTCGGCAAGCGTCCGTGGGAGAGCAGGTCGTCAGAGATTTTGCAGGATGATGACAAGGCGGCGCCAACGGAAGTCAAGGAGCAGCCTGCGAAAGAAACAAACACGGAGAAGAATGGCTATGAAGAACCTGATTGTTAGAACCATAACGGGCATATTCTTTGTTGCGGCAATAGTGACATGCTTCCTCAGCGCTTTCACGATGGTTGTCCTTTTCGCTATTGTCACCGCACTGACATTGTGGGAGTTCACGGGTCTGGTCAACACGTATGCCGGCGTTACCGTCAACCGTTTCATCTGCACCGTTGGCGGTGTCTATCTTTTCCTGGCCATGGCCGGGTATGTCAGCGGTTTCGTCACGACGAGCGCGGTGTTCGTGCCATACCTTCTCACGATTGTTTACCTCTTCATAAGCGAGCTGTATCTGCGTTCCGGAAATCCTCTGAACAACTGGGCATACACGATGCTGTCGCAGATGTACGTCGCGCTGCCCCTGTCAACGGTTAATGCCCTCGCCTTCATACAGGGCGGTGACGGAGTCGTGTCATACAGAATGATTGTGCCGCTTAGCGTCTTCATTTTCCTTTGGGTAAGCGACACCGGCGCATATTGCTGCGGGTCGCTGCTCGGACGCCACAAACTCTTCCCGCGTGTTTCGCCAGGGAAGACATGGGAGGGAAGCGTCGGCGGAGGTGTGTTCGTGCTGGTGGCGGCTGCCGTGACGTGGCTTCTCACCGGCGGCAACGATGGGCAAAGCGTCCTCACGCTGCCGGCATGGCTCGGGCTGGGGCTCGTCGTCGTTGTCTTCGGCACATGGGGCGACCTCGTGGAGAGCCTTTTCAAACGCACACTCGGCATAAAGGACAGTGGGAACATACTCCCCGGTCACGGTGGTATGCTCGACCGTTTCGACTCCTCGCTCATGGCATTGCCGGCATCACTCGTATATCTCTATTCGGTGGTCATGGCAGGGTAGGAGGCACTTATGCCCACGGGTTTTCCGCCACTGGCAGCCTGATGTCTGATAGGAAACTGAACTGTGTCACGAACCACTGCCCGGTGCTGGGCTTTTTGCGCAGGCTGATTGGGCGCGGACTGTCTGCTCCTCCCGAATGCAGGTAGAGTGTCGCCATCGTATCGACGTAGGAATAAGGGTTTGTCGACACTTTTATCGTGAGCGGGAACGACGGCGTGTAGCCATTTTCCGGTGTGGCGCCTGCGATGAAAGAGCGTGTCTTGTATGTCTTGCCGCAAAGCCTGTCGCGCAGGAATTGCACGTCGGAATTGTTTATCGGATTCGGACCCTTCAGGAAGTTGAGCATCTCGAGCGAGTCCTCCATGCTCTCTTCGTAGCGGCACAGCGCGGCAACAACGAGCGCTGCCACCTCAAACTCATCGTTCAGCCTTGACTGCGGCATGGCTTTAAGTTCGTTGATGTTCTTAGGCAATGTTTGCAACACAATGTCTTTCGACTTGTTACCGGAAAGAAAATCTAAAAATCCCATAGTTTTATTTTTGTTTAGTTTGGTTGTTGAACGTTTTGCAAAGATAAACATAAAAACAAACAACCGCTCCGTGGGAAACAATCTTTAACATTGTTTTAGTTATGAAAGCAATCCTTTTCGTAACATGGCTGAAACGAGTATCAAATTACAATATATATTATTATGTTGACAGTTCAATTACTTGAACATTTAGAGAAAATTTAATAACTTTGCCAAAAGAAGATATTTGTGGTAACATTATTAATATAAGACTAATATGAGACAAAATTATTTCTTAAAGACAGTTCTTGTCTTCCTTATGGCTCTCTTCGTTTGTGGCGCCAATGCGGAGGAAAAGAAAAGCACGCTGGTTTTCACTCGCAATTGCAATGGCAGTGGCAAGGCTGACGATGGGGTGAAGTGGATTGTGACTTCCGATGCTGCGGAATCCTCTTATGACTCTTCCAGGGGTATCCATTATGGAACAGGTGGGAAAGCGGTTAGTTATTTACAACTGACCACTTCTGATATCACAGGAACCATAAAGAGTATAGTTGTCAATGCCGCCGGCAATTCGGATACAAAGGCAAAGATACATGTCACTGTTGGTGGGGTCGCCTTTGGCAGCGAACAAAGTCTTACAGATTCGAATGCTCCGTACACATTTGGAAACGACGATGGTGGGGCAACCGGGCAAATTGTCGTGAGGCTTGAGCAAGCAAAAGCAAAGAAAGCCCTTTATGTGAAGTCTATTGTAGTGACATACTCGACCGAAGCCCTTGGCGGGACCCAAGACCCGCAGAACAGTTTTGCCAACGCGACGGAAAACGCCACCGTGGGTGAGCCTTACACCATACAGGAGTTGACGACGCTCAGCGACGGAGGCAGGGGTTATGAGAGCAGCAATGCTACCGTCGCATCAATCGACAATGCCGGGAATATAACACTGCATAAGTCCGGCGAGACGGATATCACAGTCACAACTTATGCAACCGGGACTTACAGGGAGGGCTCCGCGTCCTACAAACTCATAGTGGCAAAAGGCACACCCGTATTGAAGTTTGCTTCCGCAGATTTCCATGTCTATAAGGATGAGAATGCGGCTGGCCCGGCACTGACAAAAAAGCCCGATGGCATCAGTGTGGTCTATTCCGTGGAGAACAGCGGCATAGCAACTGTTGATGAAAATGGCATGGTAACTGCACTTGCCGTGGGGCAAACCACAGTCACCGCGACATCGGATGAAAACGAGGCCTACAGGTCCTCTTCCGCATCATACACGCTGTTCGTCGACGAGAGGCCGGTGTCTGGAGTAGATATATACGAGATGGTGACGGATGCCTCAACGCTCAAGGCCGGGGACAAACTAATATTCGTATATCAAAATGCGACAATTGAGCATGGAAGGGGAGTACCGTCGGCAATGGGGCCAAAAGACACAAGCAATTTCAAAACAACGGCGGTTTCTTTCCTTGACGGGGAACATACCAATATTATAAAGGTTGAGAAAGACAGAGCAGCAAACGTAGCGGTAATGGTGCTTGGCGGAACAGCGGGAGCATGGAATTTCCATACAAAAGATGGTTATCTGTGTGTTCCGCGTGATGCAAACACATTGAGAACAACCGAGACTGTTGATGATAAAGCCACAGCGACCATAAAAATTGTGGACAACAATGATGCCAAGGTTACTTTCACAAAATTCGGCCGGATTGTGAAATACAACAATACCTCTAGTACTAGCTTGTTCTCAACTTACAAGAGCACCAACAAATTCCCGCTGATAAAGATTTACCGTAAGAGCGACAATGCAGCAATCATTTTTGCCAACGCATCGGAGGAAATAACATACGGCGACAACTACAAGGCACAGACACCGGAGTTCAGCGGTGACGCGAGCACTCTTGTTTACACGAGCAGCGATGAAACGAAGGTGAAGTTCCATGGCAGCAACGTGATTGACATACTGGCACCGGGAACGGTGACGATAACGGCGGCAGTACCTGGGAATGCGGCAAGCGGCAGCTATGAGCTCACGGTGAACGCTCCGTCAGACGGACACGAGATAAACCTCACGTTCGGCGCGGCAGGTTACCTGACATGGGTCGCCACGGCCGACATCGACTTCTCGCAGACGGCTGGCGTAACGGCATACCAGATAACCGGGGCCACGGCAGAGAAGGTGACTGCCGAGGAGGTGGCAGGCGTCCCGCAGGGCGCGGCGGTGCTGCTGAAAGGCAACGGCACGGTGACGCTGAAGCGCACCACGGGCATTGCGCCGCTCGCAGGCAACAAGATGCTCGCATGCACTGACGCCTCTGTGACGGGCATGACGGGCAGCGAGACATCCACCGACATCTATGTGCTCGGCAACGGCGGCAGCGGTCTCGGCTTCTACATGTTACGGAACAAGCTGCAGGCCGGCAAGGGCTACCTCCGTATAAACGGCGCGGCAGGTGGCGCAAAGCCTTCGTTCGTCGGCTTCGAGGAGACGACGGGCATTGACGCCACAGCCGCCGATGCTGACGGCGACGGCGCATACTACACACTCCAGGGCATACGCGTGACGAAGCCGCAGAGAGGTGTCTATATCAGGAACGGCAGGAAAGTGATTGTGAAATAAGAAACATAAAACGCAACAATATGAAAAAGAAAACATACAGCGCGCCGGAGGTGTGCAATGTGGAATATCCCGAACTGATGGATGGCCTTTTCGTCTTCTTCAGCAAAAAGCCGGGCTCCATAGACGGCAATACCGGCGGCCCGTTGGCAAAGCCCACTGACATTGAGATTGAGGACGAGGAGGACGAGGAGGAAAATGAAAACCCGCTCCCGATTTACAAATACAAGGCCTGGCAAGACTGACCGCCAGCGTGTTGAGCATAAAGAAGTATGGAAGCGGACCCCTGCCGGCAGGCGGAAGTCCGCTTCCATACTTCTTTATTGCGGTCTGGCAGGCGTGCCCGTTTTGGCAGGGACTTGCGCACAGTTTAACCCAAACCGGTCATTACAACACAGATTTTCCTATTTCATCTTGGCAACCTGTTCCCCGTCTGCTTGCAGCCGCTTGCCGGCATCTTGCCCGTCGTTTTTTCTTGACGCAGCCCGCTGCGCCTGCAAAAAAACAACAACCAACCTGCCTGGGCAACCGACTACAATCAGTCCGGGCTCTGATGACCGATTTGGGTTTAACCCAAACATGAAAACAGGCAGGTGCGTGCTGTTTTCCCGCCGATGCCAAGCAAAACGGTAAATTCGGCGTGTTTGCAGACCAAATTCGGCGTGTTTGCAAAGCAATTACGGCGTGTTTGCTCACCAAATTCGGCGTGTTTGCCGTACCGACGGCATCAAGCGCCACGCTTGGTCGGTTTTTTCAACCGGCAACCGGGATATGACTTCGGACACGTCTTGTACTAACCAATTCCCTCGCGATAGAAATCCAGAGCCTCCTTTATCTCCTCGTCGGTGACGGTCTGGTTGATGCGTATGTCGCCTATGTCTGCGAGCAGCGTGAAGTTTATCTCGCTCCCAACGTTCTTCTTGTCGTGGTGCATCAGCGACAGCAGGGTGTCGTAGTCGCCGCATGTCACTGGCATCTGCCCGTAGTATTCTTTTATGAAACTCACGGTCTGCCTCATCCTGTCTGCAGGGAATCCCTCCCGCACCACGCTTAGATACAGCTCGCAAATCATTCCGTAGGCCACGGCATAGCCGTGTGGCACAGGCCTGCCTTCAGTCATGGCGAACGACTCCATCGCGTGACCCACGGTGTGTCCCAGGTTGAGAGCCTTGCGGATGCCGCGCTCGTGTGGGTCCTGTGCCACGATGCGCCTCTTCACCTCCACCGATGTGCCAACCATTTGCTGCAGCGCGCCCGTGTCTGGCTGTGCGAGGTCGAAGTCTATGAGTTCTGCCCATTGCCGCCTTGTGGAAATCAGTCCGTGTTTCAGCATCTCGGCATACCCCGAGCGTATGTCCCTCGCGCCGAGCGTCTTGAGGAACACGGTGTCTGTCAGCACGGCACGCGGCTCGCAGAACGCCCCCACCTCGTTTTTCAGCCCGTTGAAGTTTATCCCCGTCTTTCCTCCCACGGCCGCATCGACCATCGCGAGCAGTGTGGTTGGAATGTTGATGAAGGCTATGCCGCGCTTGAATGTCGCTGCGGCAAAGCCCCCGAGGTCGGTTATCATCCCTCCGCCGAGGTTGATCAGCAGCGAGTGGCGTGTCGCGCCGTTGCTGCCAAGGCTTTCCCATATCCCGGTGAGGGAACTGATGTTCTTGTTCTCCTCCCCACAGCCGGTCACGATGCTGTGCGCGCCGCGCAGTGCCCCGGCATCGCATATCACCGGCAGGCAGTGCCTGGCGGTGTTCCCGTCCGTGAGAATGAAAATGCGGTCGGGGGCATATTCCGCTATCTCGGCGTCTATCGAACGCTGCAGTGAGGCCGGTGTGGGGTGCATTTCCGTTGTCGCTTGCCGGTGGCTAATCCTTGTATATCTCTGCGAGTTTGCTGAGGAGAGCCTCTGCGCGGAGGTCGGCTGCCACAATCTTGCCGTCGGGGCCAACGAGGATGTTTGACGGGATGCTCTGTATGCCATATACCGGCGCTGCGGCGCATTGCCAGCCTTTCAGGTCGCTGATGTGGTGCCATTCCAGCCCGAGGTCGCTGACGGCCTTCTGCCATGCGTCCTTGTTTGCGTCGAACGACACCCCGACCACATCGAAGCCCTTGCCGTGGTAGCGCTTGTATGCCTCCACCACGTTTGGCATCTCCTCGCGGCACGGGCGGCACCAGCTTGCCCAGAAGTCCACCAGCACATAGTTTCCCTTGCCGCACCACTCTGACAGGGCGCGCTCCTTGCCGTTGAGGTCTGGCATTTTCAGGTCGGTGTATGTCACTCCTGGTGCGCGCAGGGCAAGCATTTCAATACGCTTGCGCACCTTTTCCAGCTCGGGCGCGTTGTAGTATGGCGCATCTTTTGGCATGAGCAACGCCAGGTCTTCGGTCTCAACGATCTCGCCGACCTCGCCAACGAGTTTCTTTGCCATCTCCATGTCGCTGCCGTCCTTGACCACCTCCTTGGCAAGGTCAACGAGCTTGTCCATCTCGGCATAGTACTCGTCTGCGATTTGCTTCAGCTTCTCCTTGCCGGCATCGCTTTTCGAGAGTTCTTCATACTGCTTTCCGATTTCGCTCACGCGCTTCTCTATCGCGTCGTGACGGTTCTGCCATGCCTGCGTTGAGGTTGCCACCTGCGCCGATGCCATTGTCACAACGAAGGCTGCCATAGCAGCAAATGCGGTTCTTTTCATTTTCATTCGTTTTTTATTGTTTTATACTAAGTTGTCTTTCACACTGCGTGAATCACTAACCATGACATGTAGCAGGCGAACATGGCGACGATTAGCGCGCCCTCCCACCTTGCCACCGTGTATTTGGTGAACGAGAACATCCACAGTAGTGCCATGCTGACGAGCATAACCGTGAGGTCAATCCACGATATGCCGCTTATCTCCATCGGGCTTATTATCCCCGTAATGCCGATGATCATCAGAATGTTTGTCACGTTGCTGCCGATGACGTTTCCCATAGCGATGGCACACTGCCCCTTGCGTGCCGCCACGATGCTCGTTGCCAGTTCCGGCAGCGACGTGCCGCCGGCCACGACGGTGAGGCCGATCACTGCATCGCTCACGCCGAGCAGCGATGCCACTTTCGTCGCGCCGTCGACGAACAGGTTGCTGCCAACGATGAGGCATGCCAGTCCGAGCAGGAAGAATGTTGCGGCGCGCCACACTGGCATCTCCTTAACGTCCTCCATGTTGCCGCCGCCGCCTTTCCTTGCCGAGCGCACCGTGCAGACCATGAAAGCGATGAACACCGCAAAGAGCAGCGCGGCGTCCATACGCGAGATGTTGCCGTCCAGCCCCAACAGTACGAGCAGCACCGAGGCGAGCACGGCAAACGGTATGTCCTTGGTGACGGTGGATTTCGCTATCGCCATCGGAGCGACGAGAGCCGTGGCTCCCACTATCAGCGTGGCGTTGAAGATGTTGCTACCCACGACATTGCCTGCGGCGAGGTTGCCCGTGCCTTTCAGCGCGGACACCAGACTGACGAAGAACTCTGGCATCGACGTGCCCATCGCCACTACGGTCAGCCCGATTACCATCGGCGGGACTTGCATCCTCGATGCCATCGCCGTCGCTCCGTCGGTGAGTTTTCCGGCTCCCCAGAGCACCATTGCTATTCCGAATATTATATATACTATATTCATATGTTTACAGGTTGCAAAGATAAACATATTAGCCGAGAAAATCACATGTGCGCAGAGTTAATCAATATTAAAAGCGCGTACCTGCATTGCCGTTAAAATCCTTATGCGGCTGATATGCGCACGTTGTGATCTGAAACTGGCGGATGTTTTTTTATCCGCCAGTTTAACCCAAATCGGTCGTTACAACACTGATTTTCCCATCTTGTATTGGCAGTCCCGTTCCCCGGCTGCTTGCAGCCGCTTGCCGGCATTTTGCCCGTCGTTCTTTCTTGACGCAGACCGCTACGCCTGCAAAAAACAACAACTAATCTGTATGGGAAACAGACTGTAATCAGTCCTGGCTCCAATGACCGGTTTGGGTTTGATTATGAGAACCCGTCCGTTTCTCCGTATGTCATATATCCGTGATGCCCGTCCGTGCGTGTCACTCCTGTTCCCTGCGGTCGTCGATGTTGTCCCCCTCTGTTGGTTTCATCTCCGTCTCGAAGTCTGTGATGCCGTTCTTTATGAGGATGTTGTACCACTGGAACAGTTTCTTTATGTCGCTGTCGTGAACGCGGTCGCGGTCATAGTTCGGCAGTATCTCGGCGAAGTATTCCCGCAGTTCCTTGCTCGGCGCCTTCTTGTAGTTTACCGACACCTCTCCGCCTTTCTCCTTGTCGCGCAGCGATGCGAGGACTGTCATCAGTGGAACGTCCTCCGAGTCGGTGTAAATGGCTATGTCGGCGAGGCTTGTCACGCGGTCGGTGGCGAATGCCGGCATGCGCCGGTGTGTCTCGTCGACTGCTTCCACGATCAGGTTTGCGCGTCCGCGCGATACCAGCTTGTAAAGTCCGGGCTTGCCGGCGATTGATAGGATTGTCTGTTGCATATTGCTTTTTTTATTTGTTCATAATGTTTTCCTTTGTTACCTTTTCTGCGGATGTGTCAGATGCCACTTGCAGTACGGCGAGCTGTGGCGGCAGCGGCGAGCCGTCGTTGTTGATAACCACATGGCTGCGGCGTGCCATCTCCTCCTGCGGCATCTGGCAGTCAATCCACTGCTCCGCCTTTTCGCGTGTTATGCCGTCGCGACGCATTATTCGCTCGATGCGCAGTTGCCTCGGCGCCGTGATGCACACTATGCGGTCAACGAGGTGGTCGAAGCCGCTCTCGAATAGTATTGCGCACTCCATCCATTCCATCCCTGATTTCTCGAAGTCGCGTGCCACGGCGGGATGCACGATTGCATTGACGGCTCTCTTGTTATCCTCGCATGCAAGCAGGAATCTTGTCAGCACTGGCTTGTTTATTCCATCGCCGCAGTACACGTCGTCCCCCACGAGGCTTTTCAGTTTACACTTTATCTCCTGCGACGTGCGCATGAGTATCTTGGCTGCGCTGTCGCAGTCGTAAATCTCGATGCCCTGCTCCCTGAGCAGCCGGCAGACGTGGCTCTTTCCGCTGCCGATGCCGCCTGTCACCGCCGTCTTCATTGCTCCTCGATGAGATAGTCCACCTTGTTGATCTCCGGCCTCGCGTTTCTCACCCCGTGTGGCACGGCGACAATTCTTATCGAGCATTTGTCAGACGGGCTCGCCGTTATTTCATTGTAGTCTGCCACCACCCTGAAGTCGGCCGGGCGTATCGAGCGGTACATGCTTGCCCCTGTGACGAACACCACCTTCACCCTCTGCGGGAATGTGCGCAGCACCTTTCCCGGCGGCATGTTTATGGCTTTTATCGGTATCTCGAGCCTTTGCTCTGTCATAATGTCGGGATATAGCCCGACGCGCACCTTTTCAGGGATGAACTTCGCCCCGAAGATGCGTTTCAGCGATATGTCCCGTATCAAGGTGTCGGTGAAATTCTGCAAGTATATCGGCGTCGTGAACGCCTCCTTTATGCTGTCGATAAGTTCGTTTGAGGCATACACCAGCACGCTGTCCGGCCAGAACTTGATGCCTGCCAGGTAGTGGCTCTCTCCCGGGTCGACCCTTCCGCTCATCCTCACCGGCACTTTCTTGCTGCGCCCGTAGTTGTAAACGATGTCGAACCTGTCGGGTCTCATCCCCGTTATCTTTGTTGACTTGAACAGTGTCTGGTAAACCATTCTTTGCAGGTCGGCGCTGCCTATTGTGGCGCTGTGCTTCTCGTTTGCATATTTCGAGAAGTCGATTTCCAAGGGCTGTATCTTGTTCCCATACACATATCCCACAACGAGGAAACCCTTGTCGCGCACGTTGACGTGCAGTGTGTCCTCGGTGTTTGTCGTCACAACCACGTTTTTCGGCACGTTGACCAGCCTCACCGGCACGGCTATCTCGCGGTCGGTGTCCTCGTTTAGTGCCAGCACCAGCCAGAATGCGCCGCTTGCTCCGAGGAAGAACAGGAAAATCAGGAACTCCTTGTTCACCGCAGCGAACAGGAAGTCCCTGACTTTGCGGAAAATTCTCCGTCCCTCGTCTTTCCTCATGGCCGTGTCCGTATGGGGTTATTTCTGCTTTGTCTCGGCGGCCGGCGTGCCTTCGGCGAACACCTGTGCGCGGTCCACGCGGATTACGGTGCTCTTTGCTATCTCCACCTCTATGATGTTGTTGTCTATGCGCTTCACCGTTCCGTGAATGCCACCTCCGACGATCACCTTAGCTCCCTCTTCGAGCGAGTTCTGGAATTCGCGGAGCTTTTTCTGCTGCTTCTGCTGCGGCCTTATCATGAAAAACCACATTATCGCGAATACTGCGAGCAGCATGAGGATCATTGTCCAGCCGCCCCCCTGTCCCTGTTGTGCGGCATCTAAAAGCATTGTCGTTGTCATTTTCTTGTTTTATTGTTTACATTGTTAATACTTTCATTGCTTTTCTTTCGCGTCATCCCCGTTGCCGGCATCCTCGCCGCTGTCTTTCGCGTCGTCGTTCCTTGCCGGCCTCATGGCCTTGACCACCTTGCCGGTGTCTATGATGTAACGTGCGATTGCGTCGAGCATACCGTTTATGTAGCCCGAGCTCCTCGGCGTGCTGTATGCCTTCGCAATCTCCACGTATTCGTTTATGGTCACGTTTATCGGTATGTTCGGGAACGTTGCCATCTCCGCTATCGCTATCTGCATTATCACCACGTCCATGTATGCCAGCCGCGAGAAGTCCCAGTTGCGCGATGTCTCGCTCATGTACCTTTGGTACTGGTCTGCGTTCAGTATTGTTGCGCGGAACAGTTTCCTTGCGAACTCCTTGTCCTCGTAGTCCTTGTATTCCGGCAGCAGTTCCTGGCTTTTCCCGTTCTTCGGCTCAAATCGCTTGATGGTCTTCAGCACGAAGGTGTCAACGATGTCCTTGTCATCGTTCCAGTATATGCTTTTCTCCTCGAAGAACGCATCGAGGTCGGTGTTGTCCATGATGAGCGTGCGGTATATTTTCCTCCACACTTCCCTGTCGCCGTCATACGTCTCCTCCTCCTGGTTGGCCATGTATTCCTTGTATATCTCGCTCTGCTCGATGTGCGACAGCAGTTTCCTCACCACGTCAATCTCGTTGCTCCACGTCGTTTTCTTGCTTTCCACGAACTCCTGGAGCATCTTGTTCCCCTCCAGTTGTATCTCGAACTTGTTGTTGCAGAATTTCTGCGGCGGGTCCTCGCGTCCTTCCCTCCTTGCCCTTGCCGTCTCTATCTCGTTCTGCCTGCGTGCCTCGTTTGTTATCGCAACTATCAGTGCGAGCAGCATGTTGTACATGTCGTATGCCTTCGACAGGCTGAACATCAGTTCCTTCTCTGCATTTTCCATGTTGCGGTTTCCGTTTTGATAGTATGCGTAGGTTAACTGAACCACCTTGTTCCTTATAAGTTCTCTGTTTATCATATCTGAAATTCCGTATGTGGATTATCGTCTTTAGCGCATCATTATTTTGGGCAAAGGTATGCAAAAAAGTTATCTCGTGCAAGAAAACCCCGTGATTTTATATGAATTTTAATAGAAAACTTTGCCGTTTCGTCGAAAAGCAGTATCTTTGCACCGCTTTTTCAGACGCATCGTTTGAGGTACTCTCGTGTGATGGCGAATTAAGAGCATGTATCGTTTAACAACTTAATTTAGAGTAACACAATTATGAAGGTAATTAACCTGACAGGTCACAAGCGTAGCGACCTTGGCAAGAAGGCTACAAAACTGTTGAGAAAGGAAGGCCTCGTGCCATGCAACATCTATGGCGAGGCAAAGGACGAGAACGGCCTGCCAAAGGCTCTGGCGTTCGCCGTGCCGATGGCAGAGCTGCGCAAGGTGGTTTACACGCCGAACGTGTATGTAGTGAATATTGACATAGACGGCGAGGAGCACCTCGCCATAATGAAGGAACTCCAATTCCACCCGGTGACGGACGCCGTGCTGCACGTCGATTTCTATGCCATAAACGAGGACAAGAAAGTGACAATCGGCATACCGGTGAAACTCAACGGACTGGCACAGGGCGTGCGCGACGGCGGCCGCCTGAGCCTCATCGTGCGCAAGGTGGATGTGAGCGCGAGGTACAAGGACATTCCTGACACGCTAAACATCGACGTTACGAATATGACCATCGGCAACAGCATAAAGGTGGGTGACCTCGACTTCGAGGGCATAGAGATGGCAACAAGCAAGGACGTTGTCGTATGCACAATCAAGGCCACACGCAAGAGCACTGTTGCCGAGGATACCACAACTGAGGGTGAGGAAGAAAAGACCGAGGAGGAAGCGCCTGCTGCCGAATGACAGCAAGCCATGCCTCGGGCGGGCCTGCATCTGAAACATCAAGCGCAGGGACTTTGACAGACAAATGGACAAATACTTGATAGTGGGGCTGGGAAATCCAGGCGACGAATATGCCGGGACCCGGCACAACACAGGATTCATGATATTGGACGCTTTAGCCAAAGCGTCCAATGTCGTTTTCAGTGACCGGCGATATGGGTTCGTGGCAGAGACATCGCTGAGGGGGCGAAAGGTTATCATGCTGAAGCCAACCACATTCATGAACCTCAGCGGAAATGCCGTGAGATACTGGCTCAACAAGGAGAACATCGACCAGAAGAGACTCCTCGTCGTGGCTGACGAGATAGCCCTGCCGCTCGGCACGCTGCGGCTGAAGGGCAGCGGCAGCAACGGCGGTCACAACGGCCTGGGGCATATACAGCAACTCATCGGGCAGGACTACGCACGCCTCAGGGTGGGCATCGGCAGCGACTTCCCGCGCGGAGGACAGGTTGACTGGGTGCTTGGAAGGTATTCAGATGACGAAATGAGCGTCCTGCAGCCGCAGATGGATGTCGCGGTGGACGAGATAAGGAGTTTCGTGCTCGCAGGCATAGACATAACCATGAACCAGTTCAACAAGAAAAGGCCCGTGGCAAAAACGGAAGGACAAGCCGGGAAACCAACGGACACGGAATAACATAAGGCAATGCAGGAAAGAAAAGGCAAGGGGCAGGCGGACATACAGAACGGCGCGACGGCGACGGCACGGTTAGACAAGTGGCTGTGGGCGGCACGCATCTTCAAGACCAGGTCGATGGCGGCAGACGCCTGCAAGAACGGACGCGTGACGATGGGCGGCACGGGCGTGAAGCCCTCGCGCATGATAAAGGCCGGGGAGACGGTGAGCGTCAGGAAACCGCCCGTCACCTACTCGTTCCGCGTGCTGAAGTGCATAGAGCAGCGTGTGGGGGCGAAAATGCTGCCCGGCATCTACGAGAACGTCACCGACCCGAAACAGTACGAGATACTCGAGATGAGCCGCATCAGCGGATTCGTTGACCGGGCGAGGGGCACCGGGCGACCGACCAAGAAGGAACGCCGCGCGATGGACGCGTTCACAGAGCCTGTGATGTTTGGCTTCGACGACGATGATGACGACTTCGACCTTGACGAATGAACGACAACAGACCATTGACAAAATATGAAAAACATTGCGATTTTCGTTTCCGGGAACGGGACAAACTGTGAGAACATAATACGGCACTTCAGCAATTCGGAGCTGGCGCGCGTGCGACTTGTGATTTCCAGCCGCGCCGACGCCTACGCACTGACGCGCGCCGCCAACCTCGGTGTGGAGACCGCCGTCGCAGGCAAGGCGCAACTTGCCGTTGAGGAGAACGTCTTGCCGCTGCTGCGCAGCCGCTCCATCGACTACATCGTCCTCGCCGGCTTCCTGCTAATGGTGCCGGAGTACCTGACACGAGAATACGATGGCAGGATGCTCAACATCCACCCGGCGTTGCTGCCGAAGTATGGCGGCAAGGGCATGTACGGGCATCACGTCCACGAGGCGGTGAAGGCGGCGGGGGAAACCGAGACCGGCATAACCATCCACCGCGTGAGCAGCGTATGCGACGGCGGCGAGATCGTGGCACAGTTCAGGACACCGCTCGCAAGCACAGACACGGCCGGGGACATAGAGGCGAAGATACACGTCCTCGAGATGAAGCATTTCCCCCGTACGATAGAGGACGAAATAAGGAAGACCTTCGGGTGACTCGTCTGCGAATCCATTTTTTTGAGTCAGGCGGCCAATAAGCAAGGCCCGCCAATACGACACCCTGTTTTGTTGTGAGTTATATCCAGTGCTTTCCCGGTTAGTATTCTCTTTCCCGCCAGTTGGCACCGACCCGGCGTGACGTTTGGTGCCGGCAGCATGGCAAACACGCCGTATTTGGTCAGCAAACACGCCGTATTTGGTCAGCAATTACGCCGTATTTGGTCAGCAATTACGCCGTATTTACCGTTTTGGTTGGTGTCGGCGGGAAGACAGCCCATGCCTGCTGTTTTCAGAACCTGCGTCTGCCGCCGAAGCCTCCCGGCCTGCCGAAGCCATGTCCGCCGCGCCCGCCGTTGCCGTGGAATTGTCCCCTGTCTCCTCCTCCGCCGAACGCGTTGAGGCGGTAGGTGACGTGGAGCATTGCGTAGCTGTTGATGCTGTTGTACCGCGTGTCGCTGCGCATCATCGAGTTCAGCGTGCGTGTGAACGAGCTCTGCCGGTGCAGTATGTCGTGGAACTGCAGCATCACCGTGAGAGCCTTGTTCTTCAGGAAGCCCTGGCTGATCTGCGCGTTCCAAATCAGTTCGTTTGTGTTCATCGCCCTGTCGTTGTACCCCCGCCGGCTCTGCTCGTGCAGGTCGGTTGACACCGACATTCCCCAGGGCATGTGGACAGTCGTGCTTGCGCCGTAGCCGAACTGCCATGTGTCGAGGTTGTTCTGTTCCTGAAGCAGGTTGCGTGCGTGAGTGTAGTTGAGCGAGCCGTCCAGTTCCACCTCTATCCACGAGTTGCGGAAACTCAGTCCCAGCCGCTCCGTCACGTTGGTCGTCCGCGTGGTGTTCTTCACCGATGCCGCGTCTCTTCCCTTGGCCACATACCCCACGTGGTTGTTGTGGCCGAGCATTGTGAACGTGTTGACGTTGAAATAGCCCGTTGAGTCTATCGCCGTGTTGAACATCACGCCTGCGTTAGCGTTCCAGTTGCCGTTGACGTTCTCCGGCCGTGATGTTCTCGCTCCGCTCTTCTCGTCGTATGCCACGGTCTGCGCCACCGCGTTGCGCGTGTTGCTGTAGTGTGCGAAAGTCATTACGGCGCGTTGGTGGCGTGGTATGTAGTTGTTGTAGAACAGCCTCATGCTGTGCGTGAACGCCGGTTTCAGCCCCGGGTTTCCCCTCCTGATGTTCATCGGGTCGCTGTCGTCGGTTATGTCGAGCAGGTCTGCCATTGCCGGCTGCGCCGCCGTTCCACGGTAGCTTATCCGCAGGCGTGACACCTTGCTGAAGTTATATCTCAGGTCGAATGTCGGCGAGAAGTTTGTCACCGTCCGCACTGTGTCGACGCTGATGCCCTTGAACACCTGCCTGTATCTCGTCCGCTGTGGTTGCAGCATCACGCCGGCGCTCATCTGGTATTTCCCGCGCACCATGCGGAAGGTCATTTGCATCTCGTGTATGTAGCTGCGGTAGTCTGACGAGCGGCTCAGGTCGTTGTCCAAATAAGTCCCGATGGGGTTGCCGAGCCGTGCGAGATACTGGCCCCAGCCCCGGTATGCGGGTGCCAGTCCGCTGAATGTGTCGCCGCCCGTTTTGCTGAAGTCGAATGTTGATCGGTCGCTCTTGTCGTGTCCGTATGCGAACTTGTAGCCTACTTGCAGGTAGGTCTTTCTGAAAACCGGTTCGCTGTATGTCGCCTGAACGCTGTATCTGTACGACTTTGTGGGCGTTGTGCTATACCGGTTTGTCTGATATGTCGAGTCGTTGCCTTCTGTGTTGATTATCCCGTAAAGATGTGTGTCTGCGAGCGACATCCCCTCGTTTGCCCCCTTGTTGTATGAGGCCTCGGCCTCTATTGTTATGTTGCGTCCCTCGCCGTTGAGTTTCCGGCTCGCCAGCAGCGTTGCGCCGGCATACTTCTGGTTGTCGTAGGAAATAGAGTTGCTCGCGCTTGTGCTTACGATGCTGCCCTCCTCCGCCATTTGCTCTATTGCGTGGGTGGCGAGTGGTGACGGATAGAGCAGGAACGGATCGCTGTTGTAGTTGGCCGACAGTCCCGTCGCTCGCTTGTCGATCGTCGTTGTTGACAGTTCCGGGCGGAACAGCAGCGTCGTCATTGAGTCCGGCGTCCATTCCATGCGCATCCTTAGCACCCATCTGTCGCGCCGCGAGTAGCTCTGGTTCAGGCTGTTTGCGAACGATGAGCGTCCTCCGTTGAAATACTCTGCCGACTGTTCCGCGCGCGTGTCGTTGTTGGTGTGGTTCCATCTCGCGTGTCCGTCAATCTCCAGCCTGTCCTTCTCCTCGTAGTTGAAGTTCACTCCAACCATCTTCTTTGTGTTCAGTCCGTTCCTCGCGTTGCCGGGTCTCCATCCGCCGCCTCCGCCGGGAAATCCCCGGTCGTTGGTGTTGTTGAAGTTCCCGAAGACCATCGTGCGTACCTTGTCGTTGAAGAATCCCCCCATAAGACGTTCCGCATACCGGCTGTGGTTTCCCACCGCGAGGTCGGTGTTTGCCATCGTCCCCTTGTTCATTCCCGGCTTTATGCCGAAGTCGAGCACCGTTTCCTCGTTTCCGTCGTCGATGCCCGTCATTTTCGCCATGTCGCTCTTCTCGTCATACGACTTTATGTTGTTTATTATGGATGTGGGCAGGTTTTTCAACGCCGTCTCCGTGTCGCCCGTCATAAACTCCTTGCCGTCAACCTTTATCTTCTTCACCTCCTTGCCGTTGATGGTGATCTTGCCGTCGTCGGATATCTCCGCTCCCGGCAGCCGCTTGACAAGTTCCTCCACGACAGACCCCTCCGGCGTTCGGAAGGCATTCGCGTTGTAAACGAACGTGTCTTCTTTCAGCACCACCTTCTTTGCTTGCCCCGTCGCCGTCACTCCCTCCAGCATCACCGCGTCGGGCCTCATCGTCAGCGTGCCGAGTGCAACGTCCATGCCGCCGGTCACGCTCACCGTTTTCGTAATCACTGAATATCCTATGCTGGACACCTTCACGATGAACTTCCCGTTGCCCCCCGCCTCAATGGCGAACTCGCCGTTCACGTCGGTTACCGTGCCTGCCACGAACGCCGAGTCGCCGCCGAGCAGTTGCACGGTGGCATGCATCACGGCCTCCCTCGTACTGTTGTCAATGATTTTTCCTGTAATCTTTCCGCACTGTGCCATTGCCGTCATGGCTGCGAATGTCGCCGCGACGGCAAGAACAATCTTTCTTGATAGCATACCTTTTTTATGATCTTGTCCGCAGGATATGGCTATAGCGCGAGCCGCCTTGCCACACCTTTTGTTACGTTCGATGATAAAAGAGGCATTATGTTTAATCGTGTTCGCTTTTTTTATGTTTTACCTTGGTCTTGCAGGTCATTAGGGGAGTGGCATTTCCTCGAAATGTTTCATCAGCTGGATGTTTATTTTCTCGGTCTCGGTCAGCCCTGCCAATGCGGCGTCGTTGTCCTCCAGCGGCGAGTACCATGGGCATTGCCCGAAATATTGTCTCAGATCTTCTGCGTGGAAACTGTAGCCGTGGCGTGCGAATATCTCGTTCCTCATCAGGCGAAGTTCGCTTTTTGTGAAAGAACCCAGCACAGAACTGTAAAGCACGCCGTTGCTGGCAAAGTCGAAACGCGATGTCTTGCCTGCCGTTCCCCGCATATTGTTGGGCAGCACATGGTACAGTCTTATAAAGGCGCCATTCTCATTCCAGTCCGTCGGGTCTTGTCCGCAGTGCTCCATTTTCTTTAGCAGCAGCCCGTCATCTTCGTGAAACACTGAGAATGACGTTTCCTTGTCAATGCTTATTATGTTTGATGGCACCACGTCAAATATCTTCTCTATGGTATAGTTTTCCCATCCGTTGCGCAGTCCATGCACCCTCTGGCTGTTGCCGTCGAATGTCACCAGGTCGCCCTTTGGGTCGATGTATTCCCCGGCGAGAAATATTTTCCTTATGAGGCCTGTTTCCAGTTTTGTTATATCGTTGCCTGTTTCACTCTCTTCGTGGTAAACGTCGAGCAAGCTGTTGCCGTCATAGAACAGCAAGTATCGTTTCCCCATTATTGTCTTCAGTTCCGCCGTGACATTTTCTTTGGCATAGAAAAGGGTTTGTCCGCGTGAGTATAATTCCGAGCCTGGCTTTTCGCCGTTGTCAGCCTCGACGAGTTTGTATTTCCGCCCCTTGCCTGCCAGGCCGAAAATGATGCCGCCCTCATGTAATGTCCCGCCAAGGCCGGCATAAAGTCCAGGTCTGGCGGCATGTTCCGGAAAGAAGAAGAAAATGTCGCCGTTTGTCCAGTACATGTCTTTCGCGGATAAAGGATGCTGTGCCATCAGGCAAAGCGGCATCAGCATCAATGATAGCAATATTGTCTTTTTCATGTCTTTTGCTGATTTAATGTTGTCTTTCAGTCTTCCACCACCACGAGTCTGAACCCGTTTCCAGTCCAGTTATACCTTATCCATTGTCTCTCCGCGAGGGTCAGCAGTGAGCCGTTGGCAATCCGCAGCTCGATGTTCTTCCCCTGCTGTGGCAGGGTGTAGATGGGCGCCCATTCCCCGGTCGCCTCCCTGTTGCCAAAAGAGCGCGCCTTTTTCCTGACAGACGGCCTCGTCCTCTGCGGCCCGGTGTAGTCCACGGGGCGCACCTTGCGGTCGAACGGGGCCGCTATCTTCTTCATCACGCGGGTGGCATTGTCGTAACGGTAGAAGGTCATCACGCTTCTGTCTGTTTTCCCGCCGTAGAGTGACAGTACGTTCACGGCAACGATTTTCGACTTCCCTCCGGTGCAGTTCCAGTAGCACATCTCCAGTTTCTTGACCGAGCCGTCAATTCCGCTCTCGGTCTTGTATGACGCGTAGCCGTTCCTCTTGTCACTCACAATCTCCGCGTAGGCATAGCCGTGCGTTCCTTTCACCACCTCGCTTGAAAACGTGCTGAAGTCCTCGCTGCCATTGTACGCCCGCGCGAAACTCGTCACGAAGTCGTTGATGTCTGGGGCTTTGCCTGAAAACCTAACTCTCACTGTTGCCGGCTGTGCCATGATTGTCTGTGTGAACATTGCCGCAATTAATGCCACGGCAAAATAAAATTTACGTTTCCTCATAGTCGTGTCTTTTATGTTTTCGTTATCAGATAATGTATTTTCGCATCACTCTGCAAAGTTAATCTTTTTTTTCATAAAAGGCATTAATGAAAGAGGAAAGTTGAAAAAATAACGAAATAATTTTGGTATGACGCTGGAAAAACGTACCTTTGCGCAGCATTTGGCTCCGTAGCTTAGTTGAATAGAGCGTCGGATTCCGGTTCCGAAGGTCCTGGGTTTGAGTCCCAGCGGAGTCACATGTCCATGATTGTGAAAATCTTTTTATCATTCATCGACTTTTAATCTATGCTACGACAATGAATATACAAGAACGCTTCATCAATTACACCAAGTTCGACACACAGTCGAGCGAGGAAAGTGAGAGTGTGCCGAGCACACAGAAACAACTTATTTTTGCAAAATACCTGAAGGAGGAACTTGAGCGCGAGGGGCTCGAGGACGTTGAGATGGACGAGATGGGCTACATCTATGCCACCCTGCCTGCAAACACGAGCGACGACATACCTACGATTGGCTTCATCAGCCACTACGACACCAGCCCCGACTGCAGCGGCGCGAACATAAAGCCGAGCATCGTGAAGAACTATGACGGCACCGACATCGAGCTCTCTCCGGGCATAGTGAGCAGCCCGAAGAAATTCCCCGAGCTGCTGAGCCACATCGGCGAGGACCTCATCGTGACCGACGGGACAACCCTCCTCGGCGCGGACGACAAGGCGGGCATCGCAGAGATTGTGCAGGCGATGTGCTACCTGCGCGACCACAAGGAAATCAAGCACGGCAAGATACGCGTCGGCTTCAACCCTGACGAGGAGATAGGAATGGGCGCACACCACTTTGATGTCGAGAAGTTCGGCTGCCAGTGGGCTTACACCATCGACGGAGGCGACCTCGGCGACCTTGAGTTTGAGAACTTCAACGCCGCATCGGGCAAGGTGACGATAAAGGGAGTGAGCGTGCATCCGGGATATGCCAAGGGCAAGATGATCAACGCCAGCCGCCTCGCAGCGGAGTTCGCGGGGATGCTGCCGCAGGGAGAGACACCGGAGGAGACCGAGGGCTATGAGGGATTCTATCATCTGCTCGCCATAGAGTCGAACATCGAGGATGCCAAGATGAACTACATCATACGCGACCATGACCGCGAGCGTTTCGAGGAGCGCAAGCGGGTGTTCGCACAGTGTGCCGCGAGGATGAACGAGAAATACGGCGAGGGCACTGTCATTGCTGCTGTCACCGACCAGTACTACAACATGAAGGAGAAGATAGAGCCCAACATGCACGTCATAGACATCGTGCTGAAGGCGATGCAGGAGTGTGGCGTCCCGCCGAAGGTTGAGCCTATACGCGGCGGCACGGACGGCGCGCAGTTGTCGTTCAAGGGACTTCCCTGCCCGAACATCTTTGCCGGCGGAGTGAACTTCCACGGTCCGTATGAGTTCGTAAGCATACAGGTGATGGAGAAGGCCATGCAGGTCATCGTTAAGATCTGCGAGATAACCTCCAAGTTCAACCATTGAGCCGGTCGCCGTGGCAAACGGCGTGGCGTTTCATTTTCATGTGCATGTAGGACTTTAGGTGGAAGATATACCCGGATTGGTAAAAGACCTCGCCCTGATACTTGTTGTGGCAGGCGCGGTTACGTTGCTTTTCAAGAAACTTAAGCAACCGTTGGTGTTAGGATACTTAGTGGCGGGATTTCTGGTCTCGCCACACATGCCCTACACCATGTCTGTCGTTGACCAGGCCGACATAAAGATTTGGGCGAACATCGGTGTGATGTTCCTGCTGTTCTCGCTCGGCCTGGATTTCTCTTTCAAGAAAATACTCAAGATGGGTATGCAGCCCGTCATCGCCACCCTGACAATCGTCTTCTGCATGATAGTGCTGGGCGTCACCATGGGCAAGATTATTGGGTGGGGCCGTATGGACTGCATCTTCCTTGGCGGCATGCTCGCCATGAGTTCCACCACTATAATATATAAGGCGTTAGGAGACCTTGGGCTTCGGCAGCAACGTTTCGCAGGCATGGTTATGAGCGTTCTCATCCTCGAGGACATACTTGCCATCGTGATGATGGTCATGCTCAGCGCCATAGCCGGCGGCGGCAGCCCCGACGGCGGACGTATGTTGGGGTCGGTGCTGAAGACAGGCTTCTTCCTCGTGCTGTGGTTCGTTGTCGGCATCTACGCCATACCGCTCTTCCTCCGCTCCGTGCGGCGGCTCATCGATGACGAGACACTGCTCGTCTTGTCGCTCGGACTATGCTGCGCAATGGCCGTTATTAGCACCAAGGTGGGGTTCTCGAGTGCGTTCGGGGCATTCGTCATGGGCAGTATCCTCGCCGAGACAGTCGAGGCGGACAAGATAATAAAGATTGTCGAGTCGGTCAAGAACCTGTTCGGCGCGATATTCTTCGTGTCGGTGGGTATGCTCGTTGATCCGCACATCCTGGTGGACTATGCCGTGCCGATATTGCTCTTGGTGCTGACAATCCTCGCCGGGCAGGCCACGTTCGGCACGTTCGGCTTCCTGATAAGCGGGCAGACGCTCAAGTCGGCGATGCAGTGCGGATTCTCCATGGCGCAGATAGGAGAGTTCTCGTTCATCATAGCGTCGCTCGGGCTGTCGCTCGGCGTCATAGGCGATTTCATCTATCCTGTCGTGGTTGCCGTGAGCGTCATAACGACATTCCTAACGCCGTATATGATACGTGCATCGGGTGCAGCGTACAACATCGTTGAGCGCCACATGCCCGGGACATGGATTCTCACCCTTAACCGCATCACCCTCAGCCACCCTGCCAGCGGTGAGAAAAGCCTGTGGCACAAGTTGCTCGCATCGATGCTGCGCACGATGCTAATATATGGCATACTGTCGGCAGCATCCATCGCGCTGATGTTCACCTTCGTGCTGCCATTCGTGCGCGGCGTTATGCCCGGATGGGGATTGCACTGGTATGCGAATGCCATAACGGGGCTGCTCACAGTGCTGCTTATTTCTCCTTTCCTGCGGTCTATAGTGGTGAACGAGAACCACCGCAAGGAGGCGAAACAACTGTGGGGCACCAGCCGCATCAACCGCTTCCCGCTAATATTCACCGCTCTCGTGCGCGTCGCATTCGCGGCATCGTTCATATTCTATATCATCAACTACCTCTCGCGTTTCGCCAACGCACTAATCATTACGGTTGCCGTTGTCATTGTGGTGCTGATGACTTTGTCGCGCAGGCTCAGGAACAGGAGCGCCAGGATAGAGCGCACGTTCATCCAGAACCTGCGGTCGCGCGACATCGAGGCAGAGGTGACAGGGCAGCGCAGGCCTCTCTACGAAGGGCGGCTGCTCGACCGCGACATGCACATCGGCAGCTTCGATATACCCGAGGACTCGCTCTGGGCTGGCAGGACACTGCGTGACCTTCAGTTGCGCAACCGCTTCGGCGTGCATGTGAGCAGCATCCTGCGCGGCAAGCAGCGCATCAACATACCGTCCGGGGCGACTGTAATATGCCCCGCCGACAAAGTCCATGTCATCGGCAGCGACGAACAGCTCAAGGCTTTGGAGATGTCCCTGAACGACGAGGTGTTCCGAGGAGACCCCGACATAGAGAAACGCGAGATGAAACTAAAGCAGATGTTAATAACAGAGACAAGCCAGTTCGTGGGCAAGACCTTGAAGGAAAGTGGCATACGCGACAAGTACAACTGTATGGTGGTGGGTCTGGAACGCGGCGAGGAGAACCTGCTGCAGCCAAGTCCGGAGATCGTCTTCGCCAAGGGAGACATCGTGTGGATTGTCGGCGAGGAAGAGTCGCTGCGCCATGCAATGCAGTGAATGCGGCGCGGAAAACATTGCCGCTGGGGCAGACGTTTTGGCTTTCTTTTGTTTTTTATGGCGAAACAAGCACTTTTTTCTGTAAAACATTAGTTTCTTTGAAAAAAAAACGCTACTTTTGCAAGTATAAATTTATATACAAATACATTAAAGTTTTATCATACTCAAATCAATAACTATGAAGAAGAGAATCCAATTCAGTCTCGTATACCGGGACATGTGGCAGAGCTCCGGTAAGTTCCAGCCACGGAAAGACCAGTTGGAAAGAGTGGCGCCGGCCATCATAGACATGGGCGTTTTCGACCGTGTGGAGACCAACGGCGGCGCTTTCGAGCAGGTGAACCTCTTGGCGGGAGAGAACCCTAACGCGGCAGTGAGGGCATTCTGCAAGCCTTTCAACGAGGCGGGCATAAAGACGCACATGCTCGACCGTGGGCTCAACGCACTGAGAATGTACCCAGTGCCTGACGACGTACGCGAACTGCAATACAAGGTAAAGCACGCACAGGGCGTAGACATTCCGAGAATATTCTGCGGACTGAATGACACACGCAACATAATACCATCCATAAAGTGGGCGAAGGCTGCCGGAATGACCCCGCAGGCCACGCTCTGCATCACGACAAGCCCCGTGCACACGGTGGAATACTACACACGGGTGGCAGACGAGGTGATTGCAGCAGGAGCAGAGGAAATATGCCTCAAGGACATGGCGGGCATCGGGCAGCCGGCCATGCTCGGCGCGCTCACCAAGTCAATCAAGACAAAGCACCCCGATGTGATAATACAGTATCACGGACACTCCGGCCCCGGGCTGTCAATGGCAAGCATACTCGAGGTGTGCAACAACGGCGCCGACGTAATCGACACCGCCATCGAGCCGCTGTCGTGGGGAAAGGTTCACCCGGACATCATTTCCGTGCAGTCGATGCTGAAGAACGAGGGCTTCGAGGTGAAGGATATAAACATGAACGCATACATGCAGGCACGCTCGCTCACGCAGGAGTTCATAGACGACTGGCTCGGCTATTTCATCAACCCGGGAAACAAGCACATGTCGTCGCTGCTGCTCGGATGCGGACTCCCGGGCGGCATGATGGGCTCCATGATGGCAGACCTCGCCGGCATGCACCGCACCATCAACTCGATACGCGCGAAGAAGGGGCTGCACGAGTATTCCACAGACGAACTGCTCGTGAAACTCTTCGACGAGGTGGCATACGTATGGCCACGCGTGGGTTATCCACCACTCGTGACACCGTTCTCGCAGTACACCAAGAACATCGCACTGATGAACCTGCTCACAATTGAGCAGGGCAAGGGCCGCTTCGTGATGATGGACGACTCGATGTGGGGAATGATTCTGGGCAAGTCGGGACGCATACCGGGAGAGATCGCACCCGAACTCAAGGAACTTGCCGCAAAGCAGGGACGCGAGTTCACAGACGCCGACCCGCACACGCTCATACCGAACGCACTCGACGATTTCCGCAAGGAGATGGACAAGAACGGATGGGAATACGGTCAGGACGACGAGGAACTCTACGAACTGGCAATGCACCCGGAACAGTATCGCGACTTCAAGAGCGGCATAGCAAAGAAGCGTATGCTTGCCGACCTGCAGAAGGCAAAGGACGCGAAATTGGGATCCTCGCTCTCGATGGAGGAAATCACCGCATTCAAGCACGCCAAGGCCGACGCGCTGGTTGCCCCGGTGAAGGGACAGATTTTCTACGAGTTCAACGGCGACGGAGAGTGCGCGCCATGCGTGGAGCCGTTCATCGGGCAGCGCTACGAAGAGGGACAGCCGTTCTGCTACATACAGACCCCGTGGGGAGAGATTGAGACGATACCTGCCGCCCTCGGCGGAAAACTCGTTGAGATTGTGGCAAGGCAGGGCGCGAAGGTGAGCAAGGGCCAGCCCCTCGCATACATTGAGCGCGACCATGAGTAAAACACATTCACGGGCCCGCGAGTGAGTGGCCCGTGAGGCGTTTGACAAAAACAAGGGGGTGTCAGTCACAGGTTCTGACACCCCCGCTTTTTGTTGCTGTCCTGCAAAACTGAAACGGCGGGCAAGTATGCCGGCAAGCAAATGCAAGCAGCCGGGCGGGTCTATAAGACGATGGAAAAATCAGTGCCGCGATGACCGGTTTGTGATAAAAGGCAGGAGGTTTGAGGAAAAACATCAGCATAAGCGCGAAAAAATAGCCGCACGAGTTTTTTCCGCCAAATATTCATTACCTTTGCAGCCATGAATTACCAAGCGATAACAGACAATTATTATTGTGAGGACAACTCGCTGCGGCACATACTGCTTGAACACAGCAGGGCGGTTGCAGACAAGGCGCTGAGGATTGCCGACGCGCACCCGGAACTCGGCATTGACAGGCAGTTCGTCGAGGAGGCAGCCATGCTTCACGACATAGGCATCTTCCGCTGCGACGCGCCGGGCATAGAGTGCCACGGCACGGAACCTTATATCCGGCACGGACGCATCGGCGCAGAACTGCTGCGCGCGGAGGGCTTCCCGCGCCATGCGCGGGTCTGCGAGAGGCATACCGGCGCAGGCCTGTCGCTCGAAGATATAGTGTCGCACGACCTGCCTTTGCCACACCAGTCGTTCCTGCCGGAGACAATCGAGGAGATACTTGTATGCTATGCCGACAAGTTCTTCTCAAAGACACGGCTCGACCGCGAGAAGACATTCGATGAGGCGGAACGCTCGATCGCAAAGTATGGCAGCGAGGGACTTGCGCGCTTCCGCGAGTGGCACAGGATGTTTGCGGAAGATACGGGCGACGACTCGCTCCGTGATGCCGAAAAAATCGCAGTGAAGAATGGACAATAATAAAAATAAGTTGTAACTTTGCAGCCAAACACGCTCTGATGAGAAGGAACACGCTGGTTTTTCTGTTGCTTGGTGCTTTCATCTTCATGATGGCAGGTGCCAACGTAACCGCGCTCCGTGGCAAGCAGGGCGTGGCAGTGGGTGACACGACCGTTGCTGTAAACGCAGTGGCTGACACGTCATTGGCAGACACTGCCGCGACAGACTCGCTCCGCCTTGCGATAATGATGCACAACAAGGTGATCGACGACTCGATACGCCTCGACAGCATCAACCGCCGCAAGTCAAGCGGCATCGACGCACCGGTGATATACTCGGCAAAGGACTCGCTCGTGTATCTCGCGGACACCCGCACAGCCCACCTCTATGGCTCGGCGGCGGTGAAGTACACCAACATGGACCTGAAAAGCGAGAGGGTTTATGTCAACATGGACAGCAACACGATTCACGCAAATGGCGTTGCCGACACTGCGGGTGACATAAAGGGCAGGCCGGTGTTCAAGATGGGGAGCGACGAGTATGAGAGCGAGCGGATGGCATTCAATTTCAAGACAAAGAGAGGGTTCGTCACGAATGTCTTTTCTGAGCAGGAAGAAGGCTTCCTGCGGAGCGAGCATTCAAAGTACGACTCCACAGGCGTCATTTTCCTGGAGCACGGCAGGTACACGACGTGCGACGAGGAACACCCCGACTTCTACATCGCACTCTCGAGGGCAAAGGTGCGCCCGGGGAAGGACGTCGTGTTCGGCCCGGCTCACCTCGTGGTGTGCGACGTGCCACTGCCGCTTGCCGTCCCATACGGCTTTTTCCCATTCACAAAGAAATACTCGAGCGGCTTCATCATGCCGTCATACGGTGACGAGAACGCACGGGGGTTCTATCTGCGCGACGGTGGCTACTACTTTGCCATAAACGACAAGTGGGACCTGAAGTTGCTCGGCGAGATATACACGAAAGGCTCGTGGGGCATCAGCGCGGCGTCCAACTACAACAAGCGGTACAAGTACCGCGGCTCGTTTTTCGTGAGTTACCAGGACACGAAGAACGGTGACAAGGGAATGCCGGACTTCACAGAGCAGGAGAGCTTCAAGATACAGTGGAACCACCGACAGGACCCCAAGGCGAACCCTTTCAGCAGCCTCTCGGCAAGCGTAAACTTCGCCACGTCGAGCTATGAGCGCAACAACCTCAACTCGATGTACAACCCGCAGAGCATGACACAGAGCACGCGAACGTCATCGGTGAGTTGGAGCACGACGTTCTCGAGCATTGGCATGACGCTGAGCAGCACGGTGAACCTCAACCAGAACATGCGCGACTCCATGATAGACCTCACGCTGCCCGACCTCAACATATCGATCTCGCGCTTCCATCCGTTCAAGCGCAGGCACGCGGCTGGCAAGCAGCGGTGGTACGAGAAAATATCAATGAGCTACACCGGACAGGTGCGCAACTCAATATCAACGAAGGAGAACAGGCTGCTGCACTCAAACCTGGCAAGGGACTGGCGCAACGGAATCAGCCACAGCATACCTATACAGGGCAGTTTCTCGCTCTTCGAATACATCAACATCAACCCGTCGCTGAACATAACCGACCGCATGTATTCCAACAAGGTGATGCGCTCGTGGGACAATGTGGCGCAGAGGGAGGTTTGCGACACAGTGAACGCATTCAGCAACATTTACGACTGGAACTTCAGCATCAGCGCGTCGACGAAACTGTATGGGATGTTCGTCCCGTCGCGGAAAATATTCGGCGACAAGATCGTGGCGGTCCGGCATGTGCTGACACCGACCGTGAGTTTCAACTACTCGCCTGACTTCAGCGCGTCGCGCTACGGATATTACAAGACCTACCAGAAGACCGATGCCAACGGCAACGTGTCGCTCGTCGATTACTCGCCGTTCCAGAACAACGTCTTTGGCGTGCCGGGGAGGGGAAAGAACGGGAGCATATCGTTCACGCTGGGCAACAACATCGAGATGAAGGTGCGCTCCGACAAGGACTCAACGGGATTCAGGAAACTGAGCATCATAGACGACCTGAGCCTTAACATGTCATACAACATGGCGGCGAAGGAGAAGCCGTGGAGCGACCTCGGCATGAACGTGAGGCTGAAATGGTGGAAAAACTACACGTTCAACGTCAACGCGCGCTTCGCGACATACGCATACGAACTCGACGAGAACGGACATCCATACGTCGGCAACCACACAGAATGGGGATACGGACGCTTCGGACGCTTCCAGGGAATGTCGCAGAACTTCTCGTTCACGCTCACACCGGAGAAACTAAGGAAACTGTTCGGGGGAGGAAAGGACAGGGACAATGATGTTGACGAGGACGGCGAGGAGTATGACACAGGCATCGAGAGCAACATCGACGACAGTATGGAGCGCGGGAAGCGCGGGGCAAGGAAGAAGAACGCCGGGAAGGCAGAGACCGACGACGACGGGTATATGGCGTTCTCGATGCCATGGTCGCTCACCATAGGCTATGGCATAACGATGAGCGAGAACACCGCAGGCAGGTTCAACACCAAGACAATGCGCTACCCGTACAAGTACACGCAGACGCTCAACGTCAGCGGGAACGTGCGCATAAGCGACGGGTGGAACATAAGCTTCGCGAGCGGCTACGACTTCGACACACACAAGGTGAGCATGACGACGGCGTCGCTGTCGCGCGACCTGCACTGCTTCAACATGTCGTGCTCGGTGGTGCTCGCGCCGTACACCAGCTACAACTTCACGTTCAGGTGCAACGCCGCGACACTCGCAGACGCGCTGAAGTATGACAAGCGCTCGGGATATTCAAACGCGGTGCGGTGGTATTGATATGGAGGAAAAGGTAATGCGGGATGAATGGCAAATCTTTCCGCTTAACATATAAACAGGATATTATGGAAACAAAAAACAGTGACAGCATCGTCATAATTCCTACTTACAACGAGAAGGAGAACATCGGGAAGATAATACGGGCAGTGGCAGACCTCGACAAGGTGTTCCATATACTTGTCATCGATGACGGCTCGCCGGACGGCACGGCGGCGATAGTGCGCTCGCTGATGGAAGGTGAGTTCGCCGGGCGGCTGTTCATGGTGGAGCGCGCAGGGAAGCTCGGACTTGGGACGGCATACATCGCCGGGTTCAAGTGGGCTCTCGCACATGGCTACGGCTATGTGTTCGAGATGGACGCAGACTTCAGCCACGACCCGAAAGACCTGCCGCGCCTATACAGCGCGTGCGCCGGCGAGGGCTACGACGTGGCAATCGGCTCGCGGTATGTCAGCGGAGTGAACGTCGTCAACTGGCCAATGGGGCGCGTGCTGATGAGTTATTTCGCATCGAAGTATGTGCGCATCGTCACCGGACTGAACATACACGACACCACGGCTGGCTTCAAGTGCTACCGACGCAGGGTTCTCGAGACGATGGAGCTGGACAAGATACGCTTCAAGGGCTACGGCTTCCAGATAGAGATGAAATACACCGCACACAAGATAGGGTTCCGCATAAAGGAGGTGCCGGTGATTTTCATCAACCGCCGCGAGGGCGTGTCGAAGATGAGCGGAGGGATTTTCGGCGAGGCCTTCTTCGGCGTGATGAGGCTGCGATGGGACGGATGGACGCGGAAATACCCGGCATTGCCAAAGGAACAGGACTGAGGGAGGACGGCGATATGACACGCATCTTATACTGCATATACCAGTTGCTGGTGTTCGTTCCGCTGTTGCTGCTGTCAACGGTGATAACTGCCACTGCCGTTGTCATCGGCACGCTGGTTGGCAACGCTGGTTTCTGGGGATATTACCCCGGCAAGCTGTGGGCGCGCTTCATCCTATGGACGCTCTTCATACCGGTGAAGGTGGAGGGGCGCGGAAACCTGAGGGAGGGACAGAGTTATGTGTTCGTCTCAAACCACCAGGGGGCGTTCGACATATTCCTCATCTTCGGATACCTGTGCCGCAACTTCAAGTGGATGATGAAACAGGGACTGAAGAAGATACCATTCGTAGGCTATGCCTGCATTAAGAGCAACCAGATTTTCGTTGACAAGCGAGGCCCGAGCAAAATAAAGCAGGCCTACGACCATGCCCGCGACATACTTCGGCACGGCACGAGCGTGGTGGTGTTCCCCGAGGGGGCGCGCACGTTCACGGGACGCATGGGCAACTTCCGCCGGGGGGCGTTCATGCTTGCCGACGAGCTGGGGTTGCCCGTGGTGCCGCTGACAATCAACGGCTCGTTCAACATAATGCCGCGCACAAGTGACTGGCACTTCGTGCGCTGGCACCGGCTGTCGCTCACCATCCACAAACCGATAGAGCCGGTGGGGCAGGGGGCGGACAACGTCAGGAACGCCATGGACAAGAGTTATGCCGCAATCAGTTCGGCACTTGTTCCAGAATACCGAGATTTTGACCATTTTACACCCCAGTAACATGTGATATGACATTTCTTTAATCCGTTTTAGGACAAGGCTGTCCTCTTTTTCCTTTTTGTTTACAAGTATCGGGTATTATGACTAACTTTGCCCCAGATTTCCATTTGGAACATACAAAGCATTGGGCAAAGTTAAATCATACTATCCAGGGCTTGCCCCCACACAATATGTAAAAGGACAAGTGTTTTCCGCGAAGACCGCCAGTGGTTTCCGTAAATTCATCATTGTTCGTAACACACTGTATCACAGAGTGTTAATAAATGTGGGGGGGGGGTAAAAAACTTTCTTTCCCATTCTTCCGTATTCGCTTCCCTGCCATTGGCAAGGCATTTTTTCCGATGCAAATATTTTCACACAAAAAATACCGACAAACATAAATAACAAATAAATCTCATATAGAAACATGAAAAGGAAATATCTAAGACCGATGACAGAGGTATGCCTGCTGAGTGCGGAGCACCAACTTCTAAAAATCAGTGCAGGCACTTCGGACCCCAAAGAGGGCGGAGATCCCGCAGGAGGGGATGGCGACACGCCAAACCCATTCAATCCTGGAAAATCGAATGTATGGCAGTTCGACGATGAGGAGCTCGACATGTAGCCATGCAAGGAAAAGGCGGACAAGCAAGAGAGTGATAAAAAAAGACTTGAAAAAAATACAAACAAAAGTAAACAATGGACAGAATCTATAAGACAACCACCGCAGCCAGTGCCATGGTCATCGCGGCACTAATGATGTCAGGATGCCAGGCAGACGAAATAACGTCGCCTGACGACATCAATGACAGCATGCACATATACCACATTTCAGCAGGCGTTACCAATACGCAGGAGGACGGCAGGGAAAAATCACCACAGAGAAGGGCAATGAGTGAGGATGCGCAAAGCCTGCTGCATTCCGAATGGGCGAGCGAAGACGAACTGATGGCATACTGCCTGAGAGACAATGACAAAAGCCGGGAGAAGGATTATAGCCTGCTGGCAAACACCAGCACGGGAAAGAGCGGGGGATTCGATGGGGAAATAAAGACCGTGAACGAAATCACCACAACCGATGAACTGTGCTTCTTCTACCCAGGCTCAGCATCCAAGGGCAATGGCAAGACCATATTTGCCGCCATGGGTTTCAAAGACAAGGGAACGGAAATCGAAGAAGATGAAAACGGAAAAGAAAAGAAAAGGACATTTGAGTATGTATATCACGAAAGGCAAGAAACCATAAAGCACCTGGTGGAGCTTGACCTGACAAGGCAGGACGGCACGGCAGAGACAATAGGCAGGAAGTTCGACTTCCAGTGGGCGAAGGCGAGTCCAGAGACGGTGAATGAGGCGGAAGTAAACGTTAATGTCGGGAAGATGCAGCGCCAGATAGCAATATGGGGACTGCGTTTTGCCAGCAAAGACGGGCGCATACTGACCGACATTGACTCGATATACATCTCGAACATGACTTCAATCGACGTGTTCGACCTTGGCACGGGGCGTTTCGTTGAGGAAAACACCTACGACGAGGCGGAAAACATCGTCATAAAGCCAGCCAGCGGCAAACTCACCTCCGCCAACGGCAAATACACCTATGCGGCCTTGTTCCCGGGAAATTACAGCGACGTGCTGATAACGGCATACGTCGGGGGAAAATGCTATGCACGCACATATAATGCCATCAACATTGAGGCCGACAGGGTTTACCGCACTGACGTGCTGCAGATGGAAGAGGTCAATCCCAAGCCTTATGTTGAAGTCCAGGGCGTGAAATGGGCCACGGGCAACTTCATACATTATCAGGATCCCGGCGACGCCTCAAAGGAATACTGGGGCATCGCGCCCGCACAGTGGTGGATTTCGCAGCGCTATATCCCCGGAGAGGAAATTCCGGGATGGTGGCCAACATCGCAGTTCAAGGATAAAAACCGTGAATCCGTAACCAATGACCTTGACCTGTTCCGCTTCGGCGACATCAAGAATGCACTCAACCTGAAAGGAGGTTACTACAAGGCTGGCACTGCCATCGACATCGCAAAGAATTTCTACGAGTCAACAGGCACTCACAAGACCACTACCCGCGACAAAGCATTTTGCGGTGACATCGTATGGTATTACACGATGTACAACAATCAGAAATACCGCATGCCGAACCGTGACGAGATGAGAACACTGTTCAAGGGAGCCAACGTCATACCAGGCTACTGCTACTCTGACAATGGTCTGCCAATATACGGCGCATACTTCTACACAAACCACGGAGAGCCACGAAAGAAGACATTCCCGACACGCCCTGGCAAATACTACAAATACACCAACGTCACGGCGCTGGTAAGGGCCGGAAAGGGGTTGTTCCTCCCCATAACCGGTAGAAGGCTGGTGTTGAATAAAGATATAGGCTACCGTGACATGACCTATAAATATGGTGCCTACGGGCAGTACATGACATCGAAATCAACTACTGCCGACCTGTCCGTGGATGGCTTCTTCGGTACAACCGAGTGGAACTTCTCCGCCAACGGAAAGGGCCAGGCCAAGGCCATACGTCCCGTATGGGACGAAAGCAGCACAACGCTGCCTGACCCCGTGTTCGAGCCGTTCAAGGACATCAGATGACGGCCTCCCACCAAATGGGGCTGCCACCGTGCAATGCGACACCGCGCCACGCTTCTTTATGTCAGGAGCGTTGGCGCGGTGTCGCAATCCCATTACGCATGTGTCTTTGCCATTTGCCGCCTGTGACCACGCATCACACCACGGCACGCTTACTTTCCTCTTTTCTTGTTTCGCAGTGTGATGACGACCACTTCTGGCTTCATTCCGAAACGGAACGGCACGAGGGCGTTTATGCCGGTGGTGACGAACAATGCCCGCCCGTCTTTGGCGTAGTACATCCCGTCGTATTCGTCGTAAGCCATTGCCGCAGGCGACATTCCCGCTATCCGCATCTGCCCTCCGTGTGTGTGCCCGCTTAGCGTGAGCTGCGCCGTGGTTTGAGGGAGGATGGTGTGCCGCCACGATGTAGGGTCGTGCTGCAGCATCACCGTGAATGCCTCATGCGGTATTCCTGCCATTGCCTTGTGTGGGTTTGTCCTGCGCGGGCCCGCCAGTTTCCCATCGCAATACATGCCGGCGATGAATATGCTGTCGCCGTTTTTTCTTATTGTTGCGCTGCCGTCGGTCAGCAGGCGCCATCCCATTTGTCTTTGCCTGTCGCACATGACCCGCTCGCTGCGCATGGTTGCCGCAGCGCCGGCATTGAGATAGTGCCCGTCGTCGTGGTTGCCTAACACCGAGAACACACCGTCTGGGGCTTCCAGTCCGCTCAGCATCGGCATCACCGGCAGTAGCTCGTCGGGCTGCATGTTCTGCAAGTCGCCGGCGAATGCTATCATGTCGGGGCGCAGGTTGTTGATGGTGTCGACCACAGCCTGAAGCCTCTTGGCGCTTCCCCATACGTAACTCCCCACGTGGGCATCGCTGAACAGGGCGATGCGGTAGCCGTCGAAGGAGGCGGGAAGGCGGTCGCACGCATATTCAACGCTGCGCACGTTGACCCCCTTGTTGCCGAAGAACGAGCCATAGGCCACGACAGCTGCGGCTGCAATGGCGAGGAATGCTCCCGCTGTTCTCATTCTGCCATGCCACGCCGCACTTCTCTTTGCAAACAATTTGCCGGCAAAGGAAAACAGCGTGAATATCGCCGCAGGTATGAAAACGACTCCCAGTATGAGCAGATACACATAAAGCACCCGTATGTCCGCTGGCGCGAAACCGCGCAGGCACGCCAGTACTGCCGTGTATGCCAGCATAGCAATGCAGGGAAGCCACATCGCCGCGCGCTTCATGTGAAATCTGCCCGGACGGCGGCGTGCCATGCGCCGGTCAGCGTATATGAACGGCAACAGGATGACAATTACGGCAAGTATGGAGATTCTCGCTATCATTTCATCTGAAAAGTATTTCCTCGCCGAGGCTGCCGCCGTCGAACGAGCCATTGTTATATATGTGCCGCCCGTTGCAGAAAGTGTGTTCCACGTGCCATGCGAACTCGTGTCCTTCCAACGGGCTCCATCCGCACTTGCTCTGGATGATGTCCTTCGTCACGCGCCACGGCGCTCCGCGCCGCACGACAGTGATGTCTGCCTTCATCCCGGGGCGCAGGAAGCCACGGTCGCGCACCTCGAACAGTCGTGCCGGCGCGTGGCACATCAGTTCCGCCACGCGCTCTATTGTCAGCACCCCCTCGTCAACGAGTTGAAGCATGGAGACGAGCGAGAACTGTATCATCGGCATGCCTGACGCGGCGTGTGCGCAGCCACCCTGCTTGTCGCTCCACAGGTGTGGCGCGTGGTCGGTCGCCACGGTGTATATCCTGCCGTCGGTGAGAGCCTTGCGCAGCGCGTCCCGGTCGGCGCGCGACTTCACCGCAGGGTTGCACTTGATTGCCGTGCCGAGCCGCTGGTAGTCGGCATCGGTGAACATGAGGTGTGCGATGACGGCCTCGGCGGTGATGCCGGGATATTCTGGCGTGAAGAGTTCTGTTTCGCGTGCCGTGGTGAGATGTGCCACATGCAGCCGCGTGCCGTACCGCCGCGCGAGCTCCACGGCGAGTGACGTGCTTGCGTGGCAGGCCTCGGCAGAGCGTATCGCCGGGTGGAGGCTTATGTCCGGGTCGTCGCCATACCGTGCCTTCGCCTCTTTCATGTTGTGTGAGATTATTACGGAATCCTCGCAGTGCGTCATCACCGGCAGCTCCGCGTCACGGAAAATTTGCTCGAGGGCATCCTTGCGGTCAACGAGCATGTTGCCCGTGCTCGCTCCCATGAACAGTTTTATGCCAGGCACGCGGTGCCTGTCGAGTTTGCGGGTCTGCGCGGCATTGCCGTTTGTCGCACCGAAGAAGAACGCATAGTTTACGTGGCTTGTCCTTGCCGCGATGTCAAGTTTCTGCCGCAGGGCATCTATTGTGGTGGTCTGCGGAACGGTGTTCGGCATGTCGAAGAACGATGTCACGCCGCCGTATGCTGCGGCGCGGCTCTCGCTCCCGATGTCGGCCTTCTGCGTCATGCCTGGCTCGCGGAAGTGCACATGCTCGTCTATTATCCCCGGCAGAGCCTTTGCCCCTTGGCAGTCAATCACCTTGGCGTCCCCGATGTCTGGCGCGTCGCCGTGGAATATCTCCTCTATGCGGTCATTACCAATAAGGATTGAACCGTGACGGCTCAATCCTTCATTCACAATATCTACATTTCTTATAAGTGTCCTGTTTGCCATAGTGCTTATTTCTCATTCCCGTCGTTTGCCGGCCGTGCAAGGTCGTTCGGTGTGGGTGTCACCGGCAGCACGTCGTGTTCCACGGGCGGCGCGGCGTCCCCGGTGCTGCCGACCAGGTTCTGCTGCTCCTGGAATGCCTTGTACAGTTTTTCCACCTCAGTGTCCTGCCTGAACTCGGCTGGCGCCTTTGCCATGATGTATTCTATCCACGACGGCAGCTCTTCCATAGCCCTCGAGTAAAGCACGTTCGTCATCCACGAAGGGTAGGGGTAACTGTACGGGTCGGTGTCGTATGACACCCTGTATACGAAGGCCCACGGGCCGATGACATTCTCGAAATTGCTTGTCACCACGTTTGTGAACAGCGTGTCTTTCCTCTCGCTCAGTCCGATAAGTTTCGTGTAGAGTTGTTTCATGGTTGCCTGCTCGTCGCATCCTTCCATGATACTCTGGTTCTGTTCGTGCTCAATGTCCATTACCATGTCCTGCAGCCGTAAGAATGATTTCATAAACCTGTCGAGTGTGCAGTTGAGTTCCGTCCCGCCCACCGTTGTCTGCGAGTTGTCTATCTTCACCGTTATTTCTCCGCTTTCGAGCACCAGCGGCGTGACATATTCATCGTCAATGAACAAGTTCACTATTCGCACTGAGTCGAGATTTCCGCTGAACCTGAACTGCCCGTGCACCACGTCGCATGAGTCTATGCTTTCCTTCTTGCTGGGTCTTGCGTTCTTCAGGTACATTTTTTTCCCGTCGAGCATCTGCACGCTCGACGTTCCCGTTATGTTGTAAGAATTTGCGCAGGAGGCAAGTAGTGTCGTTGCAATCAATGCGTAAAGAATCCTGTTCATACGTTGTTCGTTCTGATAAGCGTGGCAAATGTACGATGTATTATTGAGGAAAGGAAAATTTTTTATGCTATTTAAAACATTTGGTGCGTGTTTTATGGTTTTTTTGCCTCTTTGTCGAGTTCCGACGATATTCTGTGTGTTGTGTATAGTTCTATCACTGCGGCGATGAGCAGTGCCACCACCCAGTTGTTGTGTATGTAGTGCACGTATGCGTTGTATCCGCTTATTCCGTTCTCCATGAATTTTGGAAGCAGGAACTGGTATGCGTTCTCCAGCATGAGCAGCGCCGCCGCCACGAAGAATATGTTGCCCATTTTCATTATCGAGCGCAGCCGTCGTATCGCCAGGCTGTTGCCGTTGTAGGTCTGTCTCATCTGCATTGCCACGAATGCCCCCGTGCCTGCCATCATCATCCATGCCGCAGGCTTGCGTATGGCGAGTACGTATGCCACTGCCGCCACCGCCATCAGCACGGCTCCTGCCACCATTACGATGCTCTCTGCCTTACTCAGTTGTCTCATCTTCCTGTGTGAATAGTTGCTTGTCGTCAGAAAGCACGAAGATGTCCTCGTCGTCTGCTTTCATGAAGTATCTCTCGCGTGCTATCTTCTCTATTGCTTTCGGGCTGGTTTCCAGTTCGCGCAGTCTTGCCGTGTTCTCCTCATATTTCACGTTGTACTTGTCGATTTGCTCGTTCAGGTCGCGGATTTTGCTTTCCAGCCTTATCCTTTTAAAGAAACTGTTCTCGTCAAGCACTCCGACCACCAGCACTCCGGCGACCAGCACTATCCAGTACTTGTTGTGTCCGAGGAATGCCACAACTGAGTTCAGTCTGTATTTCATGTCCTTATCCTTTACGTCGTTTTGTCGCGGCTGTTTTTCTCACTCGTTGTTTGCGAAGCGTTGCCATGCCAGTTGCTCGTATTTTGTCCCTGGCTTTCCGTAGTTTGCAAACGGATAGATGCTGATTCCCCCGCGCGGAGTGAACAGTCCCCTCACCTCGATGTATTTCGGGTCCATCAGTTTTATGAGGTCTTTCATTATTATGTTCACGCAGTCCTCGTGGAAGTCGCCGTGGTTGCGGAAACTGAAGAGGTATAGTTTCAGGCTCTTGCTCTCCACCATTCTCTCCGCCGGGATGTAGCTTATCCTTATCTCCGCGAAGTCCGGCTGCCCTGTTATTGGGCATAGCGTTGTGAACTCCGGGCAGTTGAACCTCACCCAGTAGTCGTTCCCGGGGTGCTTGTTCTCGAAGGTCTCGAGCACCTCGGGGGCATAGTCGTCGCGGTATCCCGTCTTTTCCCCGAGTGCCTGCAGTCCTTCATCCTTGCGCGTGCCGTTGTTCATAGCCCCAATTCTATTTTTGCGACAAAGTTACTAACTATTTTCCTTTTTGCAAAATAATGGGGCGCATATCATTGTTTTTTTTCGCGAACGCGCCCTTGCTCCCGAACTTCCCTCTTGCTGAGGCTGGTGTGCTGTCCTTTCTTGCCGGGGCGATTCTCTTCTGTCCGGGCAGGTAATACCCGTAGTAATATGAATCCCAGTCGAATTCGCCCCTTGCCCTTAGGTCGAAGACGATGTCCTTGTTTGTCCCGTCGTCCATGTGTCCGGAGAAATACCAGTCGCCGAGGCTGTAGTCATAGATATACACCGGCGCGTAATCCGTGTCGGCATAGCGCAGCTCGATGACACCGTTGCTCACGCGCCATTCGAAATCGCTGTACCAGTAGCTGCCGTACGGGTCGTTGATGTCGTAGTCCACCTCCGATCCGGTGCCCCTCGTAAGGTAGTAGTCGTCGCTGTAGAAGGCGATAACCGTGCTGAAGTCGTCGCCGGCCAGTCCCCACCGGTCCTCGTAGTATGTGCTTATCGTCCCCTCCCAAGTCTTGCAGAACGACCCGGAGAGTGTGTGTGCGATATTCTCGTCTTCGCACGATGATAGTGTCACCGCCGCCATAGCCACCGCTGCCAATGTATAGATTATCTTTTTCATAACTTTGTTGTTTTATTTGTTTATCTGCTGCAAAGATAGCATTTTTCCGCGACTTGCCGTTGATAAAATCCCGAAAAACGCGTAGGAATATCCATACTGTTGCGGGGGATAACCCTATCTCGCGGTGTGGTGGCGCGGCATAAGGAAATCGTGATGCCGCAGGAAAAACCTGCCCCAGAGGCTTGCCCCATTCATAAAAAAAACTAAAACCGCCATCATGTATGCGTTGTTTGCGTCTTTTTTACTACCTTTGCATTACAATAAATATAGCAACAAATCACATGATGGAAATGAAAACAGTTTATGATTTCTCTGTCAAGGACAGGAAAGGCGCGACAGTGTCGCTGAAAGAGTATGCCAACGAGGTGTTGTTGATTGTCAACACGGCAACTAAGTGTGGGTTCACACCGCAGTACGAAGAGCTTGAGAAACTCTACGAAAAACATCACGGGCAGGGCTTCGAGATCCTCGATTTCCCGTGCAACCAGTTCGGGCAGCAGGCTCCCGGCACAGACGAGAGCATCCACAGCTTCTGCAAGATGACATACGGCACAGAGTTCCCGCGCTTCAAGAAAATAAAGGTGAACGGGGATGACGCCGAGCCGCTGTACAAGTTCCTCAAGGAACAGAAGGGCTTCGCAGGCTGGGACATGTCGCACCCCATAGCGCCGGTTCTCGACAAGATGCTCGGCGAGGCAGACCCGCAGTACAAGGAGAAGGCTGACATAAAGTGGAATTTCACGAAATTCCTCATCAACAAGAAAGGCCAGGTGGTGGCACGCTTCGAGCCGACAGAGAAGATAGAGAACATCGAGAAACAAATCATAGAACTTCTTTAAAACCAATACATGCCGTCTGGCCGCGCACAACGCACGGCAGGCGGCATGTGATGCTGAAATGAAACATACAAAATGCTTGATCGTGGGCAGCGGGCCAGCAGGGTACACCGCTGCCATATATGCCGGCAGGGCAAACCTCAGCCCGGTGGTGGTGTGCGGAATGCAGATGGGCGGACAGCTGACCCAGACAACAATCGTGGAGAACTTCCCAGGCTATCCGGAAGGCGTTGACGCCAACCAGATGATGACGGAGATGCAGCAGCAGGCCGCACGCTTCGGCGCGGAAATCCTCACTGGGTCTGTCACCGATGCCGACTTCTCCGCAAGACCGGCCGTCGCGACACTCGACAGCGGCGATAAGATAGAGGCCGACACGGTGATCGTGGCGACGGGAGCCTCTGCGAAATACCTCGGGATGCCAGACGAGGATAAATACAACGGGCGGGGCGTGTCGGCGTGCGCCACATGCGACGGATTCTTCTACCGCAAGAAGGTTACGGCGGTCGTCGGGGGCGGTGACACCGCGTGCGAGGACGCGCTCTATCTGTCGCAGCTGTGCAGCAAGGTCTTCCTCGTGGTGCGCAAGCCTTTCCTGCGCGCTTCGAAGATAATGCAGGAGCGCGTGATGGCTGCCGAAAACATAGAGATACTTTTCGAGCACAATGCCACGGGCCTCTACGGGGAGAACGGCGTGGAGGGCATGCACGTCGTAAAGCGCAAGGGCGAGCCCGACGAGCAGCACTACGACGTGGCGATAGACGGCTTCTTCCTCGCCATAGGCCACAAGCCGAACAGCGAGGTGTTCGCCAAGTGGGTGGATACCGACGAGGTGGGATACATAAAGACCATCGGCACCACACAGCAGACACGCACGCCGGGACTGTTTGCCGCAGGCGACGTGTGCGACCCCACCTACCGGCAGGCCGTCGTGGCAGCCGGAACAGGATGCAAGGCGGCACTCGAGGCGGAACGCTACCTGCAAACACTCTGAAACGTGAATTTGACGTGAATCTGACGTATATTTAACGTAAATTTAACGTGAATTTGACGTAAATTGAACGTAAATTGAACAACTGTGGAATATACAGTATTTACGTCAAATTTACGGATAATTTACGACTATTTACGTTAAAAAACATGAATTGAACGTAAATTGAACGTAAATTTGACGTAAATTAAACGTTAATTTGAACGTAAATTCACGTTGGCGAAGCGGATGTTGATTTGGAGATAAAGGAATTATTGTTGGAGTATGCCAAGTCGCGGCAAGTTTCCGCGCTGGCGCACATACTGGAAGACAAATCATCAGAGAACGTTTTCCTGCAAGGGCTTGTCGCCTCCGCCGCGCCTATGATGTTCGCCGCTGCGGCGATGAAGGTCAGCAAGACAATACTTTTCATACTCCAGGACGCCGACGAGGCGGCATATTTCTACAACGACCTGAAGCAGATGATGGGCGCGGAAAAGGTGTTCTTCTTCCCGTCGTCATACCGCAGGCAGGTGAAATACGGGCAGCGCGACGCGGCAAACGAGATACTGCGCACCGAGGTGCTCACCAGACTGCAGTCCGCAGCCGGGACATCGTACATCGTCTCGGAACCTTCCGCCGTCGCCGAGTTAGTGGTGTCGAAGAGGCTTCTCGACGAGAGGAGCATATCAATCGCCGTGGGACAGACCGTCGACACGACGCAGATGAGGCACACGATGCTCGACTTCGGCTTCACCGAGGTTGACTATGTGTATGAGCCGGGGCAGTTCGCCACACGCGGGAGCATCGTCGATGTGTTCAGCTACAGCAGCGAATATCCGTTCCGCATCGATTTCTTCGGCGACGAGGTTGACTCCATACGCACCTTCGAGGTGAAGACCCAGCTGTCGCGCGAACGCCGAGAGCGGGTCGCAATCGTGCCGGAGATGGCAACGCTGACCAACGACAAGACACCGTTCCTGCAATTCCTGCCGGAAGACACCGTCATTGCCATGAAGGACTTCATATATGTCCGCGAGACGATAGACCGCATCTACCGCGAGGGATTCTCGCGGCAGGCACTTGCCGAGCGCGCCGAGGGACTCACGGAGATGGAACAGCACGCGCTGACGACGCAGATGACGGCGGAAAGCACGCTCTGCCCGGGGACGCAGTTCACAGAGGACGCGCTGCGATTCAGGCGCATAGAGTTTGGCAACAAACCGGCTGCCACGCCGCAGGCAACGATAAAATTCGACATATCGCCGCAGCCATTGCTGCACAAGAACTTCGACCTGCTCAGACAGACGCTCGAAGACTACACGCTGAAAGGATACAAACTGTTCATACTCGCTGACAGCGCAAAACAGCACGAGAGGCTGAAGGGAATTGTCAGCGAGCAGTTCGGGCCGGTTAGCCCGACGATACACGAGGGCTTCGCGGACAACTCACTGCGGATGTGCCTGTTCACCGACCACCAGATTTTCGACCGTTTCCACCGCTACAGCCTCAAGTCAGACGCGGCGAGGGCGGGCAAGATGGCTCTCACCATGAAGGAACTGCAGGATATGGAGATAGGCGACTTCGTGGTGCATGTGGACTTCGGCGTGGGAAAATTCGCGGGACTGGTGCGCACGCCGGTGGGGCAGACCTACCAGGAGGCAATACGCATTGTATATCAGAACAACGACAAGGTCGACGTGTCGATACACTCGCTGTACAAAATCAGCAAGTACCGCCGCCACGACACCGACAAGCCGCCACGGCTGTCAACACTCGGGACAGGGGCATGGGACAGGATGAAGGAGCGGACGAAGAAGAAGATAAAGGACATCGCACGCGACCTGATAAAACTGTATGCCGAGCGACGGAGGGAGAGGGGCTATGCCTTCGCCGCCGACTCGTTCATGCAACAGGAACTGGAGGCAAGCTTCCTCTACGAGGACACCCCGGACCAGCTGAAGGCGACAAACGACGTCAAGGCCGACATGGAGGCACCTCGCCCGATGGATCGCCTGGTGTGCGGCGACGTGGGCTTCGGAAAGACGGAGGTGGCAGTGCGCGCGGCGTTCAAGGCGGCGTGCGACTCGAAGCAGGTGGCGGTGATGGTGCCGACCACGGTGCTAGCATACCAGCACTACCAGACGTTCAGAAAACGACTCGAGGGAATGCCCGTCAGGGTCGATTACCTGTCGAGGGCGCGATCGACAAAGCAGACGAGGCAGGTGCTCGAGGACCTCGAGCAGGGGAGGATAGACATAATCGTAGGAACGCACAAACTGATCGGCAAGACGGTGAGGTTCAAGGACCTCGGACTGCTCATCATCGACGAGGAACAGAAATTCGGAGTGGCGGTGAAGGAGAAACTCCGAAAGATGAAGACAAACGTTGACACACTCACCATGAGCGCAACGCCGATACCGCGAACCCTCCAGTTCTCGCTGATGGGCGCAAGGGACATGAGCATAATACAGACACCGCCGCCAAACCGCTTCCCCGTGCAGACCGAGGTGCATACTTTCGACAGGGAGGTCATCGTCGACGCGATAAACTTCGAGATGAGCCGCAACGGACAGGTGTTCTTCGTCAGCAACCGCATAAACTCACTGCCGGAGATAGCAAACCTTATTAAAAACAACATACCGGACGCACGCATCGCAACAGGACACGGGCAGATGAAGCCGGAGGAACTCGAGAAAACGGTGATGGGATTCATGAACTACGACTACGACGTGCTGCTCTCGACAACCATCGTGGAGAACGGCATCGACATCCCGAATGCCAACACCATAATAATAAACGACGCACAACGCTTCGGACTGTCAGACCTGCACCAGATGCGGGGGCGCGTGGGACGCAGCAACAAGAAGGCGTTCTGCTACCTGCTCGCACCGCCGCTGTCGTCGCTGTCGCAGGAGGCAAGGCGGAGGCTCGAGGCACTCGAGACGTTCTCGGAACTGGGCAGCGGCTTCAACCTCTCGATGCAGGACCTTGACATACGGGGCGCGGGAAACCTGCTCGGCGCGGAACAGAGCGGGTTTATGGAGGACCTCGGGTATGAGACTTACCATAAAATACTCACCGAGGCGATGGTGGAACTACGGGATGAGGAGGCGGCGCAAACGCAAGGGGAGGACGGCGGCGCGAAGACCGGCGGCGAGCCTCACGGCGGCGCGGCGCGACCCGGCGGCACCGGGGACTGCTGGGTGGCGGAATGCTCCGTCGACAGCGACCTCGAGATGTATTTCCCCGACACATACGTGCCTTCGTCGTCAGAGCGCATGCTGCTATACCGCGAGCTCGACCTGATAAAGAACAACGAAGGCCTGAAACAGTACCGCGCAAACCTGATCGACCGCTTCGGGCCGGTGCCGCGCGAGGGCGAGGAACTGCTGCAGGTGGTGACACTGCGGAGAGTGGGCAGGAGGCTGGGATGCGAGAAGGTGACAATGAAAAACGGGCAGATGATTCTGTATTTCCCCGGAAACGCGATGAGCCGGTATTTCCATAGCCGCACGTTCGGGAATATAATCGACTTCATGAAGGCAAACGTGAAGCGGTGCCGGCTGCGCGAAGCACCCAGACGATCTATGGTTATAGAAGGTGTCGCGTCAGTGGGAGAGGCGGTGAAAATCCTTCGCGGGATGGAAAACTTCAAGGGAAACTCTTGAAAACGCGTGATGCAGGCAAGCGGCTGAAAGCAGACGGGGAACGGGTTGGCAAGACGGAATGGGAAAACCAGTGTCGTAATGACCGGTTTGCGTCAAATCAGCAAGGACAACACTCCCGATGGATGATGAAGGGTGTCACGGAAACATGTTTCAGGCATCCGCACTTGCGTCCAATCACCGTGCAAACACGGCGAATTTACAATGCAAATACGGCGAATTTGCAATGTAAATACGGCGAATTTGCTCGTCAAACACGGCGAATTTGCTCGCCAAACACGGCGAATTTGCTCGTCAAACACGGCGAATTTGCTCGTCAAACACGGCGAATTTGCTCGCCAAACACGGCGAGATTGCATCTCCGCTCGTATCAAAGCGCAGTCCGGAATTTCGTCTGTCAGGTTGATAAGGCATGCAAAATGACAAGCCTTTCCATGCCGGCAAGCGGCTGCAAGCAGCCGCCGGGGGCACTGATTGCCAAGTCGAGATGGAAAAATCGGTGTCGTAAGGACCGGTTTGGGTACAATGTTCGATTTCAGGTTAAATATGTGTAAAAATTCGGTAAATGTTTGTTGTTATTCAGTGTTTTTTCATAACTTTGCACAGAGTTATGAAAATTCATACATTTATATATAAAACATACCTTGTAAAGGTAGCAGCACGCAGGCAACAATATGATAAGGATTGCAGCACGCGGGCGTTAACAAACGTTACTGCCCCCCCCCCTGTTTGTTAACCTTCGTTCACGAACCGCGCTCTGCAAATCACCATTTGCAAATAAGTTTGGTATAAATTCCGCACACGGCTTACAAATAAACCATGTGCGGCAATAATGTATGCTCACAACCAAACTGTATAAAATATAACAATTAAATAATTACTTAAAATCATGAAGAAAAATTACAAGACAAAGCGACGCAGTGCATGGCTCACGCTTGTGCTGCTGATGATAACGGCTCTGCCAGTCAACGCGCAGAACGTAAGAGACAGATTCCAAGTCGATAATGGCTATTGGTATGAGGTGGTGGATGCCCAGGAGAAAACCGTGAAAGTAACATGGGCAAACTCAAATGCTGCAACGGCGCAAGCAACACGGCAGGTGTTAGCCAGTGAAACGGCTGACCTCCCTAATGAGTGGAAAGGCTACAACGGGACACCGAAAGTTACGTTAGAAGAAGAATTGAAACCAGGAATTTATACTGACAAAACTCCAGAAGCAGAAACAAAACATAATATTCATGTAGTAATCATTCCGGCAACTGTCAAGCATAACAATATTGACTGGACAGTGGTAGCCATCGGCTCCTATGCATTCATCAATGAAAGGGGAATTGATAAAGTGGAGCTTCCTGAATCGATAAAAGCCATTGAGGACGCCGCCTTTTATCAGTGTAGTGTTAACACTTTGAATTTCCCAGCAAGCCTGAAGTACATCGGTTGGCGTGCCTTCTACAAGACCAATTTGGCACCTTATATAATTGAAAAAAAAGGTAGCACAAAGAAATTTAAATATTCTAAAAAAGATCAACCTATCCAAATTCTTGGTGCAACTGCCATAGGCCCCCAAGCCTTTGAGGGAAGTTTTTCAAAGTCAAAATTTGAGTGTCCAAATATAACATTCGTGGGATATCAGGCTTTCAAGGGAGACAAATTTAATATAACAACACCCATCCCTGCAACAGCAAAAATTGGCGAAGCAACCACAGCAGATGCCACAATTAAAGCGATGTATAACAATCTCGACCCTGCTGTTACTGACTATCGGTCGGGTGTGGAATCCTTTGCAGAATATTCGTATGATCTAAGTTCTTATAGATTGGGTAGAATAGTTACACCTGTTTTGGCAGAGGGTCCAAAAACGATCCCAGCAGGCATGTTTGAAAAAGCCTTTATTAAAAAAGATAATTTTTTCATTCCTCTTTCTGTGACTACTATAGAAGAAAGAGCTTTCGCAAATACGGGTATCATCAGTTTCAACGAATTGTCTGTAGTAACGAAGATTGGTGCAAGGGCTTTTGAAAATGGCGTTATGTCAGGTGATTTTGTGATTGGAGAGCAAGTTGAGGAAGTAGGCGATGGTGCCTTTGCGGGAAATACCAAACTGACAGGATTTACCTTGAAGGGTACTGCCAACTGCAAGGTTGGTGCGGGAATTCTTGAAGGTTGCCCCGAATTAGAATTTATAGACTTGCGCAACATGAACAGCGCAGATGCCAAAAGCAAGCTGAAGAATTTGTCGCGAGCATTTAACACGGCTGCCAATCCGAACAAGACTATCACGGCAGGACTACCAACCCACACCCTCGTGTTTCTTCCCAAAGCACAGGGCATCACCATTGCAGCAGGCCAGGACGTGAACTTTGTCAGGAGCGACGGCACATGCACCAAGCTGAGCTTGCAAGATGGTGCAGAATACGAGTTCCTTTGTGACATCACAGCGAACGAAGTGGTTTACAACAGATGCAACATGACCATTAACAACACAACCATAGATCGTGGTTACAACACCGCATTAGCAGTTGCTCATTATGAGGGAGATAATTCCCTGTCCTCCTACCGCGACTTCTCGCCCTTTGCCTCTGGCAAGAACTGCTTCACCATCTTCCTGCCATACGCCGTGACATTACCACAGGGCATTCGTGCATACAACCTGTATAAATATGGAGAAGATGTAACTAAAAACGAATGGGGGGAGGTATTATCTCGCAAAGAGTATTATGTGTTCAAGTCAATCCCCGACGGCAGCACGCTCGATGCGAACAGACCTTATCTGCTGCGCATCACCAATGGTAGTAATAAATTCAGCTCGAATGACTTTCATGCCACCACTACTCCCGTACAAATAGCTGCATCTGGCAACGACAAGTATAAGATAAGTGGAAGATTAAAGCCAAAAGTCTTTATCCAAGCCACGTCTGACCAGAGCTACTACTTCACTGGCAGCACCGAAAAGATTCCACGTGAAAATGAAATATCTGATGTACAGTATCATCCTTGGACGCTGGGCCGCGATGAAAATGGAAACGATATATGGAAAAGAATGCCGGACAAGGACGGTTTTGGTACATTCATACCACCATTCCGAGGAATTATTATGCCTAAATCTGCTATTAGCGCTGTCACGCAGCTTGTGTTGCTCTCGGAAGGCGAGGCTACGGGCATCAACGATGTGACAGGAAACACCGATGCACAGCAAGGCGCACAGCGCATATACACTATGGACGGCCGCTATGTAGGCACAAACTTCGACAGTCTGCCATCTGGCATGTATATTATAAAGGGTAAGAAAACATTAAAGACGAAATAAATATGAATACTGAAGATAAAAACATAAACAACGCTGCCGGCGGCAGGCGCGCATACCTGCCGCCACGCACCGGGATAACCAAGATGAGTGCAGACTGCGGCTTTATGAAAGACGAACTGATCTCAATTCCAAGGAAAGATGAAAATACAGGGGAGGCATATTCAAAGCAGTGGCAGGACGACATGGAGATGTGGGACGAGGACGACAGCCAAAATAATGATTGAGGTGGCACATGTGTCACACCTCCCGGCATCCCATGCCGGGTAGGGCCATGACAACCGCCATGACATCAAACAGAGTGGGAGGAAACAATCGTTTTCCTCCCACTCCGTTTTATCCCAAATGTGGTTATCAGTCCCTGCGGAAGATGTCGCGCGTATATACCTTGCTGCGCACGTCGTCGAGTGACGTGTCGTAGCGGTTGGCAATGATGGCATTGCTCATCTGCTTGAACTTGCCGAGGTCGTTGACCACCTTGCTGCCGAAGAACGTGCTGCCGTCCTCGAGAGCCGGTTCGTAGATCACCACCTGCGCGCCTTTTGCCTTGATGCGTTTCATGACCCCCTGTATGCTTGACTGCCGGAAGTTGTCGGAGTTGCTCTTCATGGTGAGGCGGAAAACGCCCACCACGACCGACCGCTCTTCCGCCGGGCTGAAGTCGCCACGGTTGTAATAGTCGTAGTAGCCGGCCTTCTTAAGCACCCTGTCGGCGATGAAATCCTTGCGCGTGCGGTTGCTCTCCACGATGGCCTCGATGAGGTTCTCCGGCACGTCGCGGTAGTTTGCCAGCAGTTGCTTGGTGTCTTTCGGCAGGCAGTAGCCTCCGTAGCCGAACGACGGGTTGTTGTATTGGTCGCCGATGCGCGGGTCGAGGCACACTCCCTTTATTATTGCGGCGGTGTCGAGGCCCTTCATCTCGGCGTAAGTGTCGAGTTCGTTGAAATAGCTCACTCGCAGCGCGAGGTATGTGTTGGCGAACAGTTTCACCGCCTCTGCCTCCGTCAGTCCCATGAACAGCGTCTCGATCTCTTTCTTCGCCGCTCCCTCTTTCAGCAGCGAGGCGAAGTCGTGCGCGGCAGCGACGAGCCGCCCGTCGCCCATCACCGTGCCTACGATGATGCGCGACGGGTAGAGGTTGTCGTATAGTGCGCGGCTCTCGCGCAGGAACTCCGGTGCGAAGATGATGTTGTGCGAGTTGTATTTTTCGCGCACATGCTCGCAGAAGCCAACCGGTATGGTGCTTTTTATCACCATTATTGCGTCTGGGTTCACTTTCATCACCAGTTTGATGACCGCCTCGACGGCTGATGTGTCGAAGAAGTCCATCTGCGAGTCGTAGTTTGTCGGGGTCGCTATGACGACGAACCCGGCATCTCTGTATGCCGCCTCTGCGTCGAGTGTGGCGCGCAGGTGCAGTTTTTTGGTGGCAAAGAACTCCTCCAGCTCGTGGTCTGCTATCGGCGACTGTCGCTTGTTCACCATGTCGACTTTCTCGCTTATCACGTCCACTGCGGTTACCTCGTTGTGCTGCGCGAGCAGCGTTGCTATCGAAAGGCCGACATATCCTGTGCCGGCAACGGCTATTTTTCTCATGTCCTTTGCTTTTACATTTTAGTGAAATATAATCTCAGATGCTCTGTTGACAGCGTCATCTTCTTTGATGTCAGGGTCTCTATCTTGAAAATTTGCTCCATCGCGCTCACCCCGAAAGGCGCGAGCATTTCCGCGTCGTTGACCGGCGTGTCGCCAGACTCGCGGTCGTTGATGAACGGTTCGTAGACCCTCAGCATGTTGTCGGAATGCTCGAAGCGGAACATGAAATCGAATGCCTCGTTGTCGCGGTCGCTCATGTTGACGAACCTTGCCTGCACGCCCCAGAACAACAGTCTGTGCGACAGGTCGCATTTTCCGCCGGTGGCAATGGTGTCAACGGCCGTGAGATGCCAGAAGCCATCGAGTTTCCCGTTGCCGGAGGTCTCCAGTGTGCAGCCGGCAAGCATCGCCGAGATGCCGGCAAGCACCGCCAGGATCAGTGATAGTGTTGTTTTTCTTTTCTCCATGCCGTTCCGTTTATATTTTTATATTACAATAGTCCCGACTTGCTTATCGTCAGTTGCACGCCGTAGTTGTGCCCAAGTATGCTGCCCATGTCTGCGCCGAAGGCGCCCATCACGCTCCAGCCTTTGAGGCTTTTGCCGAACATGTAGGTCGCCTCTGCCATCACGCTGACGTTGTGCCGTGGCTTGGTGTATGGCGAGTTGTATGTCCCCAGTCCCTCCTGGTATGTTGCCAGGAGGCGGTATGCGAGGTTGTCGTTCGGTTTTCCGCTCACTCCGAGATGGAATGCCACGAAGCGGTTGTCCTTCACCTCGACCGTCCCGTCGTCATTGTATATCGGCGAGCGGTATAGCGGGTTGCCCATCACCTGCCCCCAGTGCTGCCATCCGGGGTAAATGTGGTGGTTGTAGTAGTTGTCGCGGCCGCTGACGTGGTCATTCAGCGATGGCGTGTGGTCGTGGTACACCGGGCCGCTCTGGTATTTTGAGTATATGTATTCCAGCACCACGGCTTTCAGCCATTTGTTGTATTTGTAGTGAAAGTCGATGCCGAGCATGGTGTCCTTGAAGTCGTAGATGAAGAAGCGCATCTTCTTTTTCTTGTTCCATTCGTCACCTGTCCCGTAGCCGTTGTAGTCTGCCTGGAACATTGCGGAGTGATCCTCGAAGAACTTGTCGGCATATACGCCAATCCTCCACGAGTCGGCATCGTAGTTTACGCGCAGCAGCCACGACCCAAGGTTGTTGCCCTCGTTGTTGTGGTATGTGGTCTCGTTGGCGTCGCCGCCGCCGGGTACAAATGCGTGCCAGAAGGCGCTGAATGACGTTGAGTTCTCCAGCACGTTCATGTTGCCCCCCGTTCCCGGCTTGTACATCGTTCCCCCGAACTGTGATGCCATTTCCAGTCCGCACTCCAGCGACCATGGTATGAACAGGTCCTCGTTTCCTATTTTCAGGTATCCCGCCTTGCTGTGGTACAGCACATCGTCTGTGTATCTGCTCTTTCGCCGCGTGAAGTCGTGCTGCCACCCGTCGTCGGTGAATTTCCCGTATGCGATGTGTCCTTTCAGGTGCAGCAGCCCTCGCGTGTGAGGCACTTCCCAGTATTCCGGCAGTGCGAGGCGCACCTGCGGCACCGGTCGCGCGTTGGTGCCGAATGTCTGCGCGCCGCTCGAGAGGGCGCCGTCCTTCATCTCCATGTCGTGCTGCTTGCTTCCCACGGTGAGTGTGCCGCTCAGCCACCGCACCTCGGCGTATGCCTGCTGCACGATGAACTTGCTCGTGTAGTTGAACGGCACGGCAACGTCAAGCGCGCAGCCCACTCCCCAGCGTCTTGCCGAGTCGGCGCGCAGCGGCCGTGACATAGCGGCGCGTAGATAGCCGTTGCTCTTCTCAAGGCTGCTCAGGCCGTGCTTGTTGGCATTGAGCCACAGTGGGGTGGCGTTGCGCGCGAGCGAGCCTTGTGCCTCCACCATGTATTCAAGCCCGCATGATCTGCCGGATTTCGGTTTCGTGACTTTTTCCTGCGACCATGCGCTGACCGATGCCATGACGCAGACCAGCAGTAATATTGTTTTCCCGTTCATAGATATATCGCAGATGTCTTTAGCTGTCACATCATACAACGTGTGCGCCACGTTTTTAGTATGATGCCATTTGTAATATTTCATGCCGCCGCTCAGTTCAGTCCCCATGCGCTTGTTGACACGCTTGCCTCGACCTTGTCCTCGATGTTGTCCGGCAGGTTGCAGAAGAAGTCAATGCCCGTGATCTTTTCCAGCTCGTCGATGCTCTTTGCATATATCTTCAGTTTGTCGTTGCTGCGGTCTATGTTCTCGTTCTCCATCCAGAAGCCGATTGCGCGGTAGCCCATGGCGTTCTTCAGCAGCAGGGCGCAGAAGAAGTACTTTGGTGCGATCAGTTTCCCACTGATGCGTTTTATGATGTTTTCCTCGTCGTCTATCGTTCCGCCTTTGCAGACATACAGTGTGTCCTCATTGTTCCTCGGTGTCCACTTGCGTATCTTGCTCTCGAGTTTCTCCCATATCCCTGCGTTGAACTTATTGTACTGCGGCTGCATGTTGCTCAGGTAGAATGTCTGCTTGTTTGCCTCGTATGAGTACTGCCTGTCTGCCGACGGGCAGACGTGTCCGTGGTCGAATCCCGAGCGATAGAAATAGTCACGGTCGAGATAGAGTCCCTTCTCCTCGAGGACAGGGTCGAAAGGGTAGCCGTTATATGTGTCGTACCTCCCGGCGTTCCCCTGGTAGCCTTTCCGCATCTGGTAGCACGACCACCGCTGCGACTTCTTGTTGATGTCCCATTCTATGGCATAGTTGACTCCGTAGGCATCGCTTGTCTTGTGCACCACGACGATGTTGCTGCCCTTGTCTTTCAGGTGTGGAAATTCAAGGCGCGTGATTTCCGGCGGCATCCCTGCGGCCACGATGTTCTTGTTCGTGTTTTTGCTGCCGTTGCCTCCGTTTCCTCCAGCCTGGTTGTCGTCTGTGTCGCTGCCGCATCCATGCAGCGTGAGGATTGCCGTGGCTGCAAGTAAAAGTAAGTTCTTGGCTCTCACAGTGAATGATGTTTATGCCTGTTCAAAAAAAAGACGCGTCAGAGTGTATATGCAACTACACCCTCACGCGTCGGAATTACAGTATAATATGTATGTGTTATTTCTTGGAGGTACTCTTTGCGTAGCGGCTCATGAAGCGGTCAACGCGACCTGCTGTGTCAACGAGCTTGCTCTTGCCTGTATAGAACGGGTGTGAGGTGCTTGAGATTTCCAACTTTACCAAAGGATAAGTCTCTCCTTCAAATTCCACAGTCTCGTTCGACTTGCATGTGGATCTCGAAAGGAACATATCGCCGTTGGACATATCCTTGAATACGACGGGGCGATAGTTTTCCGGGTGAATACCTTTTTTCATTTCTTTACTTGTTATTATTTTGTTTGTTATTATCTGTCCTTTCGCGCTATGATGCGTTATGGGCTGCAAAGTTACTGATAATCCCTGAACTCTCCAAACATTTGCCATTCTTTTTTTATTGTGGAATTTTGCGCCGCCTGTTTTCGCATGACGGCATGACAAGGCATTTCCGTTAAAAATAAAAAAGATTTGTGTTAAACTTCCTGATATTCGTTGCCGTTACGGCGGTTTGGAATAAATTTGTGGTGAATATATATTTTTCCATTACACCGAGCACCTGGTGAAGACTACTCGCAGTCTTGCCCTCGCGTGCGAAGGACAGTAAAAAAAACAAGCACTGTATTACAGATATGCGTTCGTTCCATCATTTTATCATGGTGTCACTCCGTGGCATAGGGCAGGTGGTTTTCCAGGACAGTGCCCTCTCGGGACTGTTATTTCTCGCTGGTATATTTTGCAACTCGCTGACGATGGGCGTATTCGCCCTTGCTGGCTCTATGGTAGGGACCCTTGCGGCAAGGCTTCTGAGGTATGACGGCAAAGAAATCCGTGACGGGCTGTACGGCTTCAACGGAACACTTGCCGGAATAGCCGTCCCGTGTTTCCTGTCTGTCAACGTGTGGTCGGTCATGCTTATGGTGGTTGCTTCTGTCGCGTCAACACTCGTCGCGCATGTCTTCGGTAAGCAGAAACTTCTGCCTGGTCTCACCGCGCCTTTTGTCGTAATCACCTGGGCGCTGCTGCTCGTGGCATCTGTGTTCCCCGTGTTGCAGCCTGGCGTGCAGGCCGCTGGCGCTGGCGCAGTCGCCTTTGCCCCTGTCAGGGCGTTGTCTCTCGGCTACAGTCAGATAATGCTTCAGGGAGGCAGCATTTTCACCGGGCTGCTGTTCTTCGTTGCCATCGCGGTCAACTCGGTCAGCATGGCATGGAAGTCGGCATTGGCGTGCGTGCTGTCGCTAACTGTTGTGCTGCTTCCTTTCATAGGTGTGTCATCTGTCAATGACGGGATGTGGGGCTATAATGCGATTCTCGCCTTCTTGGCTGTTACGGACATAGTGCCGGTGTCGTCTTTCAGGCGCACAAAGGCATTTGCCGCATTGCTGCTTTCCTTCGTGTTCCAGTATGCCGGCATGAGGCTTGGTCTCGTCACCCTCACCGCGCCTTTCGTGCTGTCCGTGTGGGCTGTGGTGCTGTATGACAGATACATGAAATAACCCCAAATCGGTCATTACAACACAGATTTTTCAATTTCATCCTGGAAACCTGTTCCCCGGCTGCTTGCAGTCGCTTGCCGGCATCTTGCCCGTTGTTTTTTCTTGACGTAGCCCGCTACGCCTGCAAAAAACAACAGCCAATCTGCTTGGGCAACCAACTACAATCAGTTCGGGCTCTAATGACCGATTTGGGTTAAAAAACAACAGTAACAAAAATCCCGCCCCATATTCTGAAATGGGACGGGAAATATTATGGGAAATGAAGTTCTTACGCTTATTCTGCCTTTGCCTCTGAATTGGTTTCCGGCTGAACATCCGCCTTTGCTTCAGTCTTTGGCTCTGCTGTTGCCTCAGCCTTTGCCTCGGTCTTGGGTGCCGACTTTTTCCCTGCGCGGCGCGTGCGCTTGACAGCCGTCTTAGGAGTCTTTGCCATGTTCTCGTCGAAGTCAACCAGTTCGATGAATGCCATATCCGAGCCATCACCCTGACGTGATCCGAGTTTGATCACGCGTGTGTAACCGCCTGGGCGGTCACCCACCTTCTGCGAGATTTCCCCGAAGAGGGTCTTCAGAGCCTCTTTGTTCTGCAAATAACTGAACACAACGCGGCGCGAGTGTGTGGAGTCGTCCTTGCAGCGGGTTATCAGTGGTTCTACATACTTTTTAAGTGCCTTGGCTTTGGCAACGGTCGTAGTGATTCTTTTGTGCTCGATCAGCGATATTGCCATGTTTGCAAGCATTGCGTGACGGTGATCAGCAGTACGGCCGAGGTGGTTGAATTTTTTACCGTGTCTCATTGTTTTGTTTTACTTTAGGAACAAGGGACGTGCATCGTCAGCACATCAGTCCTTCTCCAGTTTATACTTTGAAATGTCGGTTCCGAACTGCAGATTCAGACCTTCGAGCAAATCATCAAGCTCAGAAAGCGATTTCTTGCCGAAGTTGCGGAATTTCAGGAGGTCGGTCTTGTTGTACTGCACGAGGTCGCCGAGCGTGTCAACGTCGGCAGCCTTCAGGCAGTTGAGTGCACGAACGCTGAGGTTCATGTCAACAAGACGTGTCTTGAGAAGTTGCCTCATGTGGAGCACTTCCTCGTCGAACTCCTGGTTGCCATCCACGTCTGTGTTTTCAATGGTGATCTTCTCGTCGGAGAAGAGCATGAAATGGCAGATGAGGATCTTGGCAGCCTCCTTCAGCGCATCCTTCGGGTGTAAGGAACCGTCCGTCGTAACCTCAAGCACGAGTTTGTCGTAGTCGGTCTTCTGCTCGACGCGGTACGGCTCAACAGCGAACTTGACGTTGCGGATGGGTGTGTAAATGGAATCTATTGGAATTACGTTGACATCGGTGCAGAACTCGCGGTTCTCGTCGGCAGGGACATATCCCCGCCCCTTGTTTATCGTGAGGTCTATCTGCATCGATGCCTTTGAGTCTAAATGACAAATCACCAAATCCGGGTTTAACACTTCAAATCCAGTCAGATACTTGCCTATGTCACCAGCTTTGAATTCGGTGGAATTCTCTACGGTGATACTAACTTTCTCGTTCTCAAATTCTTCTACTACTTGTTTGAAGCGAACTTGCTTCAGGTTCAGGATGATGTTCGTGACATCTTCCTTTACACCGGGAACGGATGAGAACTCATGCTCAACACCAGCAATCTTGATGGTGTTGATGGCATAGCCCTCGAGTGAAGACAGGAGAATGCGGCGCAACGCGTTACCAATGGTAACACCGAAGCCCGGCTCAAGTGGACGAAACTCGAACTTGCCGAATTTGTCGTTTGCCTCCAGCATCACTACTTTATCAGGTTTTTGAAATGCTAATATCGCCATTAATTTAATGATTTGATTAGTTCTTAGAATACAATTCTACGATTAACTGCTCCTTGATGTTCTCAGGAATGTCCGCGCGGTCGGGCACATGCAGGAACTTGCCGCTCTTTGAAGCTTCGTCCCACTCCATCCAAGGATACTTGCTGTGGTTGTATCCTGCCAGGGCATTCTCCACAACCTCAAGCGACTTGGATTTCTCGCGCACTCCGACGACCTGCCCGGGCTTTACCGCATAAGACGGAATGCTGACCACTTTGCCATCCACCACGATATGCCGGTGGTTGACGAGCTGGCGGGCAGCTGCACGCGTGGGTGCTATTCCGAGGCGGAACACCACGTTGTCGAGACGGCACTCAAGATGCTGGAGCAGCACCTCACCTGTTATGCCGCCTGACTTGGCAGCCTTGTCAAACAGGTTGCGGAACTGACGCTCAAGAAGGCCGTAAGTGTATTTTGCCTTCTGCTTCTCTGCCAGCATGACCCCATACTCCGACACCTTGCGGCGGCGGTTCTGGCCATGCTGTCCGGGAGGGAAGTTCCTCCGGGACAAAACTTTGTCTGCGCCGAATATGGGCTCACCAAAACGGCGCGCAATTTTTGATTTCGGTCCTATATATCTTGCCATGTTACTTTGATATAAATTCTTATGTTAATACTTGTTTTTATAACCTGGGGACCGTCCGCTTTGATGGAAGGGAGATCCCAAAGGCAATACACACTATACGCGGCGGCGCTTCGGCGGGCGGCAGCCGTTGTGTGGCAGCGGCGTCACGTCAACGATCTCGACAACCTCTATCCCGGCATTGTGGATTGCGCGGATCGCGCTCTCACGCCCGTTTCCGGGTCCCTTGACGAAGGCCTTCACTTTGCGTAGCCCGAGGTCGTAAGCGCTCTTCGCGCAGTCCTCCGCAGCCATCTGTGCTGCGTATGGGGTGTTCTTCTTTGAGCCTCTGAAGCCCATCTTGCCTGCCGACGACCACGAGATGACCTGTCCCTCGCCGTTTGCCAGTGTTACTATGATATTATTGAAAGAGCTGTGCACATGAAGCTGACCGAGAGCGTCAACCTTCACATTTCTTTTCTTTGCGACTGTTTTCTTTGCCATAATTCTTAATTGTTAACTGTAAATAGATAATTGTGAATTACTTTGTGGCCTTCTTCTTGTTAGCAACAGTCTTCTTCTTTCCCTTGCGGGTCCGGGCATTGTTCTTTGTGCTCTGACCACGAACGGGAAGGCCGTTGCGATGACGGACTCCACGATAGCAACCAATATCCATCAGTCGCTTGATGTTCATTTGGACCTCACTGCGGAGATCACCCTCCACCTTGTACTCAGCGCCGATAACTTCACGGATCTTGGCTGCCTGATCGTCGCTCCACTCGCTTACCTTGAGGTCGCGGCTTACACCGGCTTTATCCAATATCTTTGCTGAACTACTTCGGCCTATACCATAGATATAGGTCAATGCGATTTCGCCACGCTTGTTCTGGGGCAAATCTACTCCAACAATTCTTATTGCCATTGTTTAAAATAAAATGATGTGTTAAATTTCAAAAAACCTGCTAAAAAGCATGCAAAGTTAAGAAGATTATCCGAGACTTCCGTCTTTTTATGCTTATTTAACTTTAGCCCTGACGTAGTTTATACTTGGGGTTCTTCTTGTTGATAACGAACAGGCGACCTTTTCGACGTACGATCTTGCAGTCGGGAGTGCGTTTCTTTAATGATACTCTTGTCTTCATATCTCTTCTCTCTCTTAAAGTTTATTTGTATCTGAATACTATTCTTCCTTTTGTAAGGTCGTATGGGCTCATCTCCACCTTGACCTTGTCGCCGGGTAATATCTTGATGTAGTGCATCCTCATCTTTCCGGATATGTGCGCAATGATTGGCACACCGTTCTCGAGCTCCACCCGGAACATGGCATTCGAGAGTGCCTCTATGATTGTTCCGTCTTGCTCTATAGCTCCTTGCTTTGCCATGTTTGTTTTCTTGTTCTGTTAATTAATGTTCTCTATTTCCTCGAAAGTTGATAAAATCTCCGACTTGCCCTGCCTTACTGCTATGGTGTGCTCGAAATGCGCCGCCGGTTTCCCGTCGCGTGTGCGTATCGTCCACCTGTCGGGCATCATGTATATGCTCCTGTCGCCCATTGTTATCATGGGTTCTATGGCAATGCACATTCCTGCCTTGAGAAGCATGCCGTTTCCACGCCGTCCGTAGTTTGGCACAAACGGCTCCTCGTGCATCTCGCGGCCGATGCCGTGTCCTGTGAGCTCGCGCACGACCCCGTAGCCTTCCTTCTCGCAGTGATCCTGCACGGCACTCCCTATATCCCCGAGATGCCGTCCTGCGACAGCATTCTCTATCCCGAGGTAAAGGGCCTCGCGTGTGGTCCTTAGGAGTTCCCTCACGTCGTCAGCCACCTCGCCGACACAGAAAGTGTAGGCAGAGTCGCCGTTGAAGCCGTCGAGCAGCGTTCCGCAGTCAACGGATATTATGTCGCCGTCCTTCAGCACCTCGCTTTCGCTCGGTATGCCATGCACCACGACATCGTTCACCGACGTGCAGATGCTTGCCGGGAAGGGGCTGCCATAAGGATTTGGCACGCCCTTGAACGTCGGCACGGCGCCGTGGTCGCGGATGAACTCGTCTGCAATCCGGTCGAGCTGAAGCGTTGTTACGCCGGGCCCGATGTGTTTGGCTAATTCGCCGAGCGTTTTTCCAACAAGTTGGTTAGCCCGGCGCATTAGCTCGATTTCATCTTCCGTCTTCAGAAATATCTTCATCTAAAGCAGAAAAGATTTAGTAGGCAGAGACACCGCCGTGCCTGCGTGACGCGCCTGAATTGAGCAGGCCATCGTAGTGGCGCATGAGCAACCGGCTTTCTATCTGCTGCAAGGTGTCAATCACAACACCGACAAGGATGAGGAGCGACGTGCCACCGAAGAACTGCGCGAAGGAGTCCTGGACGTTCAGGAAACCTGCGAGTGCCGGCATTATGGCGATAAAGGCGATGAACAGAGATCCCGGCAGTGTGATGCGTGACATCACTGTGTCGATGTACTCTGCCGTCGGCTTGCCCGGCTTTACACCCGGGATGAAGCCGTTGTTGCGCTTCATGTCCTCCGCCATCTGGGTGGGGTTGAGCGTGATTGCGGTGTAGAAATATGTGAAAGCGATGATTAGCACCGCGAACACGACATTGTACAACACGCTCCTGTGATCCATCAGGTTGCGCATTACGAAGCCCGGCTCGGTGACGTAGTTGATTATGGTCAGCGGGATGAACATCAACGCCTGGGCGAAGATGATAGGCATCACGTTGGCGGCAAACAACTTCAGCGGTATGTACTGGCGTGCGCCTCCATACTGCTTGTTGCCCACGAGGCGCTTCGCATACTGCACCGGCACCTTGCGCGTTCCCTGCACGAGCATGATTGACAGGCACACGACGATGTAAAGGATGAGAATCTCGATGATGAACATCACCAGTCCGCCGCCTGTGATGGCGGTGAAGCGCGACCCGACCTCCTGTATGAAGGCCTGCGGCAGGCGCGCGATGATACCAATCATGATTATTATCGAGACACCGTTTCCGATACCTTTGTCAGTTATGCGCTCACCAAGCCACAGGATGAACATACTGCCGGCGGCGAGGATTATCGTGCCGACGATGATGAAGTAGTTCCACGAGATACCTGAAGCAAGCGCTCCGGCCGACTGGGTGCGGAGGTTGATAAGGTAAGACGGGGCCTGGAAAAACAATATGCCCACGGTGAGGATACGCGTGTACCACTGTATCTTCTTGCGCCCGCTCTCTCCCTCGCGCTGCATCTTCTGGAAGTAAGGCACAGCGACGGCGAGCAGCTGCATCACGATGGAAGCCGAGATGTACGGCATTATTCCAAGCGCGAATATAGACGCGTGGGAGAATGCTCCACCTGAGAAAGCGTCGAGGAGTGACATCAGTCCTCCCGCCGTCTGCGACTGCAGTTTCCCGAGGTCGCCGGGATTGATGCCGGGAAGCACCACGAACGACCCGAAACGGTAGATGGCGACAAAGAGGATGGTGATGAGGATTCGCTCGCGCAGATCCTCAACCCTCCAGCAATTCTTCAGGTAATCAATAAGCTTTTTCATTTATAAGATCAGATTATAGTTGTGTTACCACCTGCTGCCTTTATTGCTTCGTCGGCTGTCTTGGAGAAGGCGTTGGCCTCAACGTCAATCTTGGCCTTGAGCTCGCCTTTGCCGAGGATCTTCACGAGTGCCTTGCCGTTTGTCAGCCCGGCCTCGATGAGTTCCTTGATGCCAATCTTGGTCAGTTGCCTCTCGTCGGCAAGCCTCTGGAGCGTTGACAGGTTCACTGCGAAGTATTCCTTGTGATTTATGTTCTTGAAGCCAAACTTCGGAACACGGCGCTGCAGTGGCATCTGGCCACCTTCAAATCCAATCTTTTTCTTATAGCCGGAACGTGACTTCGCACCCTTGTGCCCGCGGGTTGATGTGCCTCCCAGGCCCGAGCCCGGGCCGCGGCCGATGCGGCGGCGAGAATGCGTGGAGCCCGGTGCCGGCTTCAAATTGTTCAATTTCATAATTGTTGACTGTTTAAACGTTATACTGTAAGTTTACTCCACGATGGTTACCAGATGGTGAACCTTGCGTATCATGCCGCGGAGCGAAGGAGTGTCCTCACGTTCCACCACTTGAGATATTTTGTGCAGACCGAGCGACTCCAATGTGCGTTTCTGGTCGCTTGTAGCGCCGATCTTGCTCTTTATCTGCTTTATTTTCAATGTTGCCATATAAGAAACCTCCTGCGTTTTTAACCGTTAAACACTTTCTTCATGTCCACGCCGCGCATTCCTGCCACGGTGTATGCGTCGCGCATCTTGGTGAGAGCCAGTATGGTGGCCTTGACCAGGTTGTGCGGGTTTGAAGACCCTTTGCTCTTTGCAAGCACGTCCTTGACGCCCACGCTGTCGAGCACCGCACGCATGGCGCCGCCTGCCACGAGCCCCGTACCTTCGGAAGCCGGTTTCAGGAACACACTTGCACCACTGTAGCGTGCCTCCATCTCATGCGGGATGGTGCCGTTCAGTATGGGGACCTTCACGAGGTTCTTCTTTGCAGCCTCGGTGCCTTTTGCGATGGCAGCCGTGACCTCACCGGCCTTGCCAAGCCCCCAGCCTATTACGCCGTTGCCGTCCCCGACCACGACGATTGCTGCGAACGTGAATGTGCGGCCACCCTTCGTCACCTTGGTAACCCGGTTGATGGCGACCAGGCGGTCTTTCAACTCAATGTCACTATTTATCTTAACTTTATTATTCATTGCCATAGTAATCTTTTAGAATTTAAGTCCACCTTTACGGGCACCGTCTGCCAGTTCCTTGACACGTCCGTGATAGAGATAGCCATTGCGGTCGAACACCACCGTTGTGATGCCGGCCTCCTTTGCCTTTTCGGCGAACATCTCGCCTACCTTGGCAGCCTGTTCTTTCTTCGGCATTTTCTCCATGCCGAGCGACGATACGGCACACAGCGTGGTGCCTGTCAAATCGTTGACGGCCTGTGCGTAGATCTGCTTGTTGCTGCGGAACACGCTTAGACGAGGACGCTCGGCAGTGCCATTCACTTTCTTGCGAATTCTGAACTTTATCTTGATTCGTCTTTCTACTTTCTTTGTTGTCATAACAGTAAAATCAATTAAAATTATTTTGCAGAAGCCGACTTGCCGGACTTTCTGCGTATAACCTCGCCTTTGAACAGGATACCCTTGCCCTTGTAAGGCTCCGGCATACGGAAAGAACGAATTTTGGCACAAATGAGTCCGAGCAACTCCTTATCGCAAGACTCTAACATAATCTGAGGGTTCTGGTTGCGCTCCATCTTTGTCTCAACCTTCACTTCCTTGGGAAGCTGGAGGAAGATGGGGTGCGTGTAACCCAGCTGGAACTCCATGATGTTTCCCTGGTTCGACACGCGGAAGCCGACGCCGATGAGCTCGAGATGCTTGCGGTAGCCTTCGCTCACGCCCACAACCATGTTGTTTACGAGCGCGCGGTACAGACCGTGGTACGCGTTCTTCTGCTTGTGGTTCACCGGACTTTTCTCGTCAACCTCGAAAAGCACATGACCATCCTCTATCTTCACTGTGATGGACGGGTCCACCTTCTGTGAGAGTTCTCCCTTGGGGCCTTTCACGTTTACGACTCCGTTGTTCAGAGTTACCGTTACTCCTGCCGGGATTGCTATTGGCAATTTACCTATTCTTGACATTTGCGAGCCCTCCCATTAATAAATGTAGCAAAGGACCTCTCCGCCAATCTTCAGCGCGGAAGCCTCTTTGTCTGTCATTACACCTTGCGACGTGGATATTATTGCGATACCCAGTCCGTTTATCACTCTCGGCATGTCCTTGTAACCGGTGTATTTGCGGAGTCCCGGTTTCGACACTCTCTTCAGGGAGCGTATTGCGCTCTCCTTTGTCTTGGGGTTGTACTTCAGGGCCACCTTGATTGTTCCCTGCGGGCCATCATCCTCGAACTTGTAGTTGAGGATGTACCCTTTCTCGAAGAGGATCTTCGTGATTTCCTTCTTCAAGTTTGAAGCCGGGACTTCCACAACACGGTGGTTGGCCATGATTGCGTTTCTCAACCTCGTCAGATAATCTGCTATTGGATCTGTCATAAAATATAAATGTTTAATTAATCGGG
>OISA01000106.1_pt1 | contig 26424 bp, 27 predicted proteins | sample 1586431 | NCBI WGS metagenome assembly OISA01 (sample SAMN02675049, study PRJEB24791) | human gut metagenome, SKBSTL061 | isolation source: stool | host: Homo sapiens | place: USA
CTCTTCCGATCTCGAGCGCGATGATGACGGGCTGGAGCTTGTCGTTGCCGTAAATTTTGTCGGCGCGCACCTTTTCGACGTTGAGCATCTTGCCCCAGAGCGGCAGGATCGCTTGGAAGCGCGAGTCGCGTCCCTGGGTGGCAGAGCCGCCTGCCGAGTCGCCCTCTACGATGTAGAGCTCGGTGAGCTCGGGGTTATTTTCGTTGCAGTCGCGCAGCTTGTCGGGCATCGCCGCGCCGCCGAGGGCGCTCTTGCGGCGGATGGATTCGCGCGCCTTGCGCGCGGCCTCTCGCGCGCGGTTGGCCGTCATGGCCTTATCTAAAATCGTGCGCGCCACGACGGGGTTTTCCTCAAGGAACTGCATCAGCCGGTCGGAGACGATGCCGTCGACCAGCGTGCGGATCTCGGAATTTCCGAGCTTTGCCTTTGTCTGGCCCTCGAACTGCGCGTTCGTGAGCTTCACGGAGATGACGCAGGTCAAGCCCTCGCGGCAGTCCTCGCCGCTGACCTTGTCGCCCTCTTTGATGATGCCGTTTTTGATGCCGTAAGCGTTCAAAACGCGCGTGAGCGCGGCCTTGAAGCCGGTCTCGTGCATGCCGCCTTCGGGCGTGTGGACGTTGTTGGCGAACGACAGGATATTTTCCTGATAGCCGTCGTCATACTGGAGCGCCAATTCTGCGAACGAATCGCCCTTCATGCCGCTCATGTAGATGACGTTATTGTGCAGCGGCTCTTTCTTCTTGTTGAGCCACGTGACGAATTCGCGGATACCACCCTCATAGCACATCGAGTCGCGGCGCTCGCTCTCGGGCTTTTCTTCACTCTCAAGGCGCTTATCCTCGATCGTGATGCGAAGGCCCGCGTTCAAAAATGCCTCTTCGCGCATGCGGGTGTGCAGCGTTTCGTAGGAGTATTCGAGCTCCTCGAACATCTCGGGATCGGGCTTGAACGTAACGGTCGTGCCCGTGTGGTCGGTCGAGCCGATGATGGTCATCTCCTGCGTGATCTTACCACGGGAGAATTTCATCTCGTAGATGTTGCCGTTTTTGTGCACCTGCACCGTCAGCCATTCGGACAGCGCGTTGACAACGCTTGCGCCGACGCCGTGCAGACCGCCGGAGACCTTGTAGCCTCCGCCGCCGAACTTGCCGCCTGCGTGCAGCACGGTGTAGACGACCTCGAGCGCGGGACGGCCCGTCTGCGCCTGAATGTCGACCGGAATGCCGCGGCCGTTATCCACAACGGTGATGGTGTTGCCCTCGTTGATCGTCACTTGAATTTCCGTGCAGTAGCCCGCAAGCGCTTCGTCGATGGAGTTATCCACAATTTCGTAGACGAGGTGGTGCAGGCCGCTCACCGACGTCGAGCCGATGTACATGCCCGGGCGCTTGCGCACCGCCTCCAGTCCTTCGAGCACCTGGATCTCTGAGGCGTTATAGTCGTTGTTTTCATCCACCGCCGTGGATTGCAGGATCTCATTTTCTGCCATTTGGGTTCTCCTTTCGTCATCAGGCAGGAAGAACCGGGTCGGAGCCCTTTCCGGCCCGTTTCTCCCTGCCTCGAACACTATTTTGATGGGAAAGCCGCTTACATCGCGGCTGTTGTTTTCTTTCTCTTAATTAGCCAATAGATGCCGTATACAAGCGCCTGACTCATTAGGTATAGGAACAAAATACCCGTGATCGGCCCGACGGGAAACGTCGAATCCGCACCATGGAACTGCCAGAGCACTTCGCATGCAAGCCAGAAGAGCGCCGACACCTTCATTTTCTTCCGAAAGAGCCACTTGTCGCCCTCTTCCGCTTTGAGCTGCCACGTGAAATACACCGTCAGCAGCGTGAAAAAGCCGAGCGCGATGGGCAGTATCCAGCGCTCATTGTGGGGAAGGGAAAAGGGACTTGCCAGCATTGTCAAAGCAACGGGGATCTTCATGTCTGCTCCTCCATTCTCTTTTGCAGTGTTTGGCTCGAAAGCTCGGATAAATAAACCAATTGCGGGTGATACGGGTGGTCGCACACTAAAAACGACTTGGGAATGTCCTCGCAGGCGTCGATGACTAAGCTCTCATCCTCCGCCCGCCTAAGAAATTCTGATGTTCTCTTCGATTGCGACGTGATCTCGAGATCAAAGACGCCGATGATGTGCTTTTCTGGCAGCATGACATTGTTGCCGATGTGCAGGTACATGGTACCTCCTCAGATATCGCGCCCAAAGGGCGCGGGGTGGTCTCCCATTGGCATGGGAGTGCGCAGTCAAAGGGGGGATTCTCTTTCCAAAGAGAATCCCCCCTTTGGAACCCCAAGAGAAATGCGAGGGGAGTCCCCCTCGACCCCCGACATTGCCGGTCTGAGGCTTGAAGAGCTGCACACGCTGCGCAATGTAAGTGCGGTGTACATGGCTTCGCCATGGATCTTTTGCGAGTCGTTACGTCTTGCAACCGCGCCTTACTATCGTGAGGCGCGAGTGACGTTTGTCTGGCGGCAGACTGCCTGCGGAATGCGGCATTGCTGCGCTCGCCGCATTGTGAAAATCAGAGTTCGATCTTGCCGTGTTTTTCCTCGTAGGCTTCGATCGCGTCGCGGATTAAGATCAGAATTTCGTTGTTTGCGCTGCGGCCCTCGTAGTCGGCAACGACGTGAAGTTTATGGAGCATCGTTTCATCAATGCGAATAGATAAGCTCTTAATAGCCATAGAAAAACCTCAAAATACAGTTATTGTGTATTTACAATAAGCTCGTTTTGAAGTATTATGCGCTTAGTAGATATATAATATATCTAAAATATGTTCGGAGGTTTTGCTATGACAGACTATCTGAAAATGTACTTGACCCTGTTTAACGCCATCACCGATGCACTTGCTCAGATCGAAAAGCAAAATTACGGCGACGCAAAATCCACACTCATCGCTGCCCAGCAAAAAGCAGAAGAAATGTATATTACAGCACAAAACTAAAAAACAGCAAACCCGACCGCGGCGAGTGAAGCAATGCCGCGCCGTCAGAAGAGCGGGGAGGATAATCCAAAAAGGAGGGGCGAGGCCCCTCCCTTTTGGTCGTTAGGGGGTGCAGGGGGCGAAATCGAAACGCCCCCTGCCTTTCTCTTGGGGGTACAAGGGGGATATTCTCTCACGCGAGAGAATATCCCCCTTATTTCGTAGCAGTGCCACCGGCGCTGCCACCCCTCCCGCGCAGAGCACGGGATATTTTTCCTCAATTTTTCTGAAAAAATGAAAGAAAACAAAAAATGACTGACCCTTGATCGCGATTACTGAACTACGATCAAGGGTCAGCCATGATGAATATTTGGATCTCTCATATTCTGTTTTCTTTCCTTCCTTTCTTCAATGATCTGGTGCCGAATATCGCTTACTCCGGTTTCCACTCCTGCTATCTCAAACACCGCGGTTGCGGCGGTTTTACCTGAATGACGGTACACATCAGAGAGTGCTGCGCGATGGATATGATCGGAACCATTTGGGATCGCCTTTGTGAAGATCACTTGTACATTGGTCTCACCCTTTCTGTGCTTAAAGAATAGCAAGAATGAGCACAAAAATCAAGCGGCGGAATGGATAAAGATGCGGACAATGATTTGTGCGCAAGGCTGATTATTCGAAAATCGGCAGAAAATGCTTGCGGTTTATCCTGCGCTTTAGTATAATAAAGCTGTTGGGCCGCCTGAAAAGGGCGGCTTTTTTCATTTTCGGAAGTACACGGCGTCCCACTCCTCGCCGTTTGGGACGAGCGGCGGCTCGATGACAAGGCCGCTTTTGCCGCCGCGCTTTCCCTCGACGAAGAGGAGCGAGGGCGCGGCGTCCGGCGATTTTGCGAGAAAGCGCAGGCGCTTGGGCTCGATGCCGTGACTCCGCATGGCGCAGAGCACGTCGGCGAGGCGCTCGGCGCGGTGAACGAGGGTGAAGCGCCCGCCATAGCGCAGCACACGCTGCGCCGCGGCGCAGACGTTGTTCAGTGTGCAGGAGGTTTCCTCGCGCGCGATTTGGCGCGCTTCGCCTTTGGCGCTCTCGCCGCTGCCGGCGGGAAAGTACGGCGGGTTCGAGATCACATAGTCGACGCTGCCGGCTTTCGGCAGGACGGAGATGTCGCGAAGGTCGCCTTCGTGGAAAGCAGCCCTGTCCGCCCAGCCGTTTTCGGCGAACGTCTTTCGCGCAAGCGCTGCCGCGGGCGCGGAGAGCTCAACATTTTCGATAAAAAGCGATTCCTCGCGCGCGAGCAGGAGCGTTCCGAGAAGACCGATCCCGCTGCCGAGGTCGCAGACCGTGTCGCCGCGGGACGGGCGGGCAAAGTAGGCGAGGCAAAAGCTGTCCGTCCCCGGCGGGAAGAGGGCGGTGTCGTAATAAAAGCAGGGGCCGCGCGGCCAGAGCTCGTCGCGTTTTTCCATGTGATGACCCTTTCTGATGATAAAAATAAGGACGCGCTTTCGCGCGTCCTTATTTTTTAAGTACCCTTAGACCTTAGGCCTGGGAGATGGCGCCGTTGGGGCAGGTATCAGCGCAGGAGCCGCAATCCAGGCAGGCATTTGCGTCGATCTGATACTGGGAATCGCCCTGGGAAATAGCACCGACGGGGCAGGCGTCTGCGCAAGCACCGCAGCTGACGCAGGCAGAGCTAATCTGATAAGCCATAATTAGTACCTCCATAAGTTGATGACGCTATTATAGCATGTCAAAGCGAAAATGCAAGAGTCAGAATGCAGGAAAATATTGAATTTTCTGTGTCATTTGCGGCGTTTATTTTTGAATAAACCGGTCAAAAATGAAAGGACGAAAAGGAAGCGGAGGGTAGAGCAATGAATGACCGGAAATTCAGCCTGAAGGCTGAGCATGTGCTGCGCTGCGCGCAGGCGGCGGCGGGCGAGCTGGGGCACGGCTATGTGGGCTGCGAGCACCTGCTGCTCGCGATGCTGCGCGAGGAGGACGACGCGGCCTGCCGCGCGCTGAATGCCTCGGGCGTCTACGAGCCGGCAGTGCGCGAGAGGATGATCGAAAAGCTGGGGCGCGGCACGGCGGAAAGATCGACCGTGCAAGGGCTCACCCCGCACGCGCGCTGCGCGGTCGAGCTGGCTGTGGGCGAGGCGCTGCGCGCGGGCAGCGGAGAGATCGAGGCGGGACACCTGCTGCTCGGTATCCTGCGCGACAGCGGCAATATGGCCGTGCGGCTGCTGCGATCGCTGGGTGTGGATACCAAAAAGCTGTACAGCGACACGCTGCGCGCGATGAGCCTGTCGCCGCGCAAGCTCCCGCTGCCCGAGGTGCGTGCAAGCCGCGCGGAGGCGAAAAACGGCAAGACGCTCTTGGAATTCTCGCGCGATCTGACGGCGATGGCGCGCGAGGGACGGCTCGACCCCGTGATCGGGCGGGAAAAGGAGATCGCCCGCGCGCTGCGCATCCTGACGCGGCGGACGAAAAATAACCCCGTGCTCATCGGCGAGCCGGGCGTCGGCAAGACGGCTATCGCCGAGGGGCTTGCCGAAAAGATCGCGGCGGGCGACGTGCCGGAGGAGCTTATCGACAAGCGTATCCTGCTGCTCGACCTCTCTGGCATGGTGGCGGGGACAAAGTACCGCGGCGAGTTTGAAGAGCGCATCCGCGCCGTGCTCGACGAGGTGCGGCGCGACGGCAATGTCATTTTGTTCATCGACGAGCTGCACACCATTGTCGGCGCGGGCAGCGCCGAGGGGGCGGTGGACGCGGCGAACATCCTAAAGCCCGCGCTCGGGCGCGGGGAGATCCGCGTCATCGGCGCGACGACGCTCGAAGAGTACCGGAAATTTATCGAAAAGGACGCCGCGCTCGAGCGGCGGTTCCAGAGCGTGCAGGTCGGCGAGCCGGACGAGAAGCAGGCGCTGCAGATCTTACAAGGCCTGCGGCCAAAGTACGAGGCGTATCACGGCCTTTCCATCGAGGACGAGGCCCTGCGCACGGCGGTGACGCTCTCAAAGCGGTATCTTTCCGACCGCTTTTTGCCGGATAAGGCTATCGACCTTATTGACGAGGCGGCGGCAAGCGTGAAACTGTCCGCGCGCAGCGCCTCGCCCGAACTGAAAGCGCTCGAAGAGAAGGCGAGCGCCGCCGCGCGGGACAAGGAGACTGCCATCCGCGCGCAGGACTATGAAAAAGCGGCGCGGCTGCGCGACGCGGAGGAGAGCTTCCGCACGCAGGCGGCAGCTGAGCGGAAAAAACAGGCGCGCGAGGCGGAAAAGACCGCTGTGCGCGTGACGGCGGAGGACATCGCCGCCGTGGTGTCGAACTGGACGGGCATTCCGGTGACAAGGCTCAACGAGAGCGAAAGCGCGCGGCTTTTGACGCTTGAAGAAACGCTTCATGCGCGCGTTGTGGGGCAGGACGAGGCAGTGTGCGCTGTGGCGCGCGCCATCCGCCGCGGGCGCGTCGGCGTCAAGGACCCGAAACGGCCTGTCGGGTCGTTCCTCTTCCTCGGTCCCACGGGCGTGGGCAAGACGGAGCTCAGTAAAGCGCTCGCCGAGGCGGTGTTTGGTAGCGAGGACGCGATGATTCGCATCGACATGAGCGAGTATATGGAAAAACACGCCGTCTCTCGCCTGATCGGCTCGCCGCCGGGCTACGTCGGCTATGACGAGGGCGGGCAGCTGACGGAAAAGGTGCGGCGCAAGCCGCACTCCGTCGTGCTTTTCGATGAGATCGAGAAGGCGCACGAGGACGTGTGGAACATCCTGCTGCAAATTTTAGAGGACGGCGTCGTGACGGACGCGCAGGGGCGCAAGGTGGACTTTCGCAACACGGCGGTCATCATGACGTCGAACATCGGGGCGAAGAGCATCACGGCGGCGGGCACGCCGCTCGGCTTTGCGCCGGAGGAGCAGAAAAGCGCCGACGCGCAGTTCGCTGCCGTGAAGGCGGCGGTGATCGCGGAGCTGCGGCGGACGTTCCGGCCGGAATTTTTGAACCGCGTGGACGAGACGATCGTCTTCCGCCGCTTATCGCGCGAGGACTGCGCCGAGATCGCGCGGCGGCTGCTTGCGCAGACCGTTTCCCGCGCCGCGGCGCTCGGCATCACGCTTGAGGCGGACGAGGGCTGCGCGGTCTCTCTCGCCGAGCGGGGCTACGACGTTTCCTACGGCGCGCGTCCCCTGCGGCGGCTCATCCGCAGCGAGGTGGAGGACGCGCTCGCGACCTGCCTTTTGGACGGCACGCTCGCAAGCGGCGACACGGCGGTGTTGGCGGCGGAAAACGGCACGCTCTGCGTGCGCCGGCGGGAGAAAGCGGCGGCCGCCGCCCTCGGCGACGTCGGCGCGCAGAAGGCGTGAAAAAAGTGTATCAGAACAGAAGACCCGACCGATGGACGATCATCGGTCGGGTCTTCATGCTTGTGTACGGATTTTTTGCGGTCCGAATGATGCAGGGGAACTTCGTTCTTGAAGGGATGAAATCGGTTTGGCAAACCACAATTAGTTGCTGCTGTCCCCTGCGATTAGAGTTGTTTCTAATTGCACTTGATAAGTATTTTCTTCTCCGCTTAGATTGGTCGTTTTTAATTCAAACCACAGATTATCAGCCAGCTTATCGGCATCGCCGTCTCTCAAAACATCACCGGAAATTTTCCCGATATTATCGGAAACGTCTATTGTCCCGCCTGTTTGATCGGCAACTGTATGGGAAAGTAAAATGGAGTCTTCCTCGCCATCAACATAAATGGTGGTGGAATATGCGGTAATATCAGCAAAATCATCTGACATTACTTTCAAATTGCCGCCATAGCAGATTTCATCTTTCCCCGCTAGAACAATTACGCCATTTGATACCGAAATCGACTCGCTATTTCCGCTGAATGAATAGACCTTCAAGGACTGCACCTGACTGCTTTTAGAAGAATTTCCGCATCCGGTAAATAACACCGTACAGACCAGCAGCGACAGGATAATGGTTGCAATTTTTTTCATCATCTTTTACCTCAACAACTTTCACCTTTTTGCTTTATCTGCGCGTTGCGGCGTTCCAAACGCCTGCCCGAGGGGATGCGCTTCTCCTCATTCAAAGCGCTCAACGGTCGTTGCGAGGTCGTAGCTTGCCTTGAGCGCCTTGAGCTTTGCCATCGGCTCGCCCGCGGAGTGCTTGTCGAGCGCGGCGCGGTCGCGCCAGTGCTCCACGAGCAGCACGCAGTTTTCCTCGGCAAGAGGCCGGTAGTAGTCGTACTGCATGCAGCCCTCTTCCGCGAGGACGGCGGCGCGCAGGCCGCTTCGCTCCATCTCCGATGCAAAGTCATTAGCCTTTTCGCCGCGATAGAGAACGTGAAGTAAAATGCCTTCCATAAAGTAAGGCTCCTTTCCTGCTTGTTCGTATTACGATACGTCGATCATTTCGAGGTATTTGTAGCCGTTTTCGGCAATGTGGTCCTTGCGGCCCTGCAAATTGTCGCCGAGCAGCAGATCAAACGAGTGTGCCGTCGCCTCCGCGTCCTCGGGCATGACCTTGATGAGACGGCGTGTCTCGGGGTTCATGGTCGTGAGCCACATCATTTCGGGGTCGTTCTGGCCGAGACCTTTCGAGCGGTCGACCTTGTAGCGCTTGCCCTCAAGGGTCTTGACGATGTCGTTTTTCTCCTTGTCCGTGTAGGCGAACCACGTCTTTTCGCCGCAGGTGATCTCAAAAAGCGGGGTCTCGGCGATGTAGACATAGCCCTCGCGAATCAGCGTCGGGCAGAGGCGGTAGATCATCGTCAGGATGAATGTCCGGATTTGGAAGCCGTCGACATCGGCATCGGTGCAGAGGATGACCTTGTTCCAGCGAAGATTGTTGATATCAAAGGCGTTCAGGTCCTTGACAAACTTGCCCGGCACCTCGACGCCGCAGCCGAGGACCTTCAAAAGGTCGGTGATGATCTCACTCTTGAAAATGCGCGGATAGTCGGCCTTGAGACAGTTTAAGATCTTGCCGCGCACGGGCATGATGCCCTGAAACTCGCCGTCGCGCGAGAGCTTGACGCTGCCGAGGGCGCTGTCGCCCTCGACGATGTAGATCTCGCGGCGCGAGACGTCGCGCGTGCGGCAGTCGACAAACTTTTCGACGCGGTTTGAGATGTCGATGCTGCCGGAGAGCTTTTTCTTGATGTTCAGGCGCTGCTTTTCCGCGCTCTCGCGGCTTCTTTTGTTGATGAGCACTTGCTCGGCGATCTTGAGCGCGTCGACGCGGTTTTCGATGAAATAGGTTTCGAGGCGGGACTTCAGAAAGTCCGTCATCGCCTCCTGCACGAACTTGTTCGTGATGGCCTTTTTCGTCTGGTTCTCGTAGCTCGTCTGCGTGGAGAAGTTGTTCGAGACGAGAATGATGCAGTCCTCAATGTCCTGCCAGGCGATGCGGGCTTCGCCCTTCTGGTATTTGTTGTTGTCCTTCAAATACTTGTCGATGGCGTAGACAAAGGCGGTCTTCGACGCCTTTTCGGGGCTGCCGCCGTGCTCGAGCCACGAGGAGTTGTGGTAGTGTTCGATGCGCTGCACCTTATTCGAGAAGCAGCACGCGCAGGAGAGCTTGACCTTGTATTCGGGCTTGTCCTCGCGGTCGCGGCCGCGGCGCTCCGTCTCCCAGAAGACGGGGGTGGTCAGGGCGTCTTCACCCGCGATCTCGGCGACATAGTCGATGATGCCGTTTTCGTAGACGAAGTCCTGCGTCTCAAAGTGGCCGGGGAGGACTTCGTTTTTGAAGCGGAACGTGATGCCCGCGTTGACGACGGCCTGACGGCGCAGCGTTTCGACATAGTAGTCGGCGGGAATGTCGATATCGGTAAACACGTCGAGGTCGGGCAGCCAGCGCGTGCGCGTGCCGGTTTTGCGGCCGCGGTCGGTCGGCTCGATCCTGAGCTCATCGCCCTTTTTGCCCACGGGCTCGCCGCGTTCAAAGTGCAGGGAGTATTTGTTCCCGTCGCGCCAGACGGTCACGTCCATGTAGCGCGAGGAATACTGCGTCGCGCACGCGCCGAGGCCGTTGAGGCCGAGGGAGTATTCGTAGTTGTCGCCGTCCAAGTTGTTGTACTTGCCGCCGGCGTAGAGCTCGCAGTACACGAGCTCCCAGTTGAAGCGCTTTTCCTTGGGGTTATAGTCCACAGGGCAGCCGCGGCCCATGTCCTCTACTTCGATGCTGTGGTCTAAGTAGCGGGTGACGGTGATGAGCTTGCCGTGGCCCTCGCGCGCTTCGTCGATGGAGTTCGAAAGGATCTCGAACACGGCGTGCTCGCAGCCGTCCAGTCCGTCCGAGCCGAAGATGACGCCCGGGCGCTTGCGCACACGGTCCGCGCCCTTGAGGGACGAGATGCTCTCGTTGCCGTAATTCGTTTTTTTTGCTTCTGCCATTGGGGTTTCTCCATTTCGCCGAAATTTACGATTCTGATCTTCAAACACAAAACTTGGTACATTATACGATTTTTTGACCACAATGGCAAGTGGCCGCGGCAGATTTTTGCCTTTGGCGGGAAAATGCAGAAATTCGCGGGAATTTCTGCGCCAATTATGTCGAAAGACGTCGAGCATAACCAATTGTCAACCGGCGGGAACGCACTGGAACAACAAAGTTATTCACAGTTTCCACAGAGTTTTCCACATCGTTATGTCAACAGAATAACCGCGGATAAACCATGAATGGACACGCTTCCGTCTCCTCCGCGCGGTGAAAGAGGGAGAAAGCAAATTTCGTCAATTTGCCCCCTTGACGAAATGGCGCGGACGTGTGCGAAAAAAGAGAGCGCCGCGGCGCTCCTTTTTTTCTCACAGCAGCATCAGAACAACACCGTACACAACGCTCGCGAGCGTGCCGAACACGATGACCGGCCCCGCGACGACGAACATCTTTGACGCCATGCCGGTGATGAAGCCCTCTGGTTGTGTCAAGATAGACATACAGTTTTTTCGGAATTTTTTCAGCTGCCTCCAAAGTGGGGGGCGCTTATTGTTTTAGCTTGCCGTTACAAATTCAAACCCGCTCGAAGTACGCATATCTATCTCAATCTCTCCTGAAGGGTACACACGAACCCGCTCTACAAAATTTCTAATTATTTCCGGATCATAGTCTTTAAGCAGGATGATCTGATCTGCTGTTCTTTTTCCCGCCGCAAGATTACCTCGAGACTCATAGTGCTCTACCAGAAGCCGCTTGATCTCTTCAGCTCTACTTGAGAGTCTTGCCAGCTTCTCTGAATCTGTCTTCTGGATATCAGCAAATTTCTCCCTGCTTATGCGACCCGCTCGGTATTGCTCATATAGTTCAGCCTTTCTACTTTGGAGCCGTCTTGTCATATTGGTGTTAGCATCAAGCTCCGTTTGAATACTTGAAAGCTTTTTGTCAATGCATGCCTGCATCAAACAATGCTGCTCAAGGAAGCTCCTACTTTGTTCCCGCAGCATCTGAAGAACAGCTTGCTCAATTTGGGTCTGATTGACAAAGAGACCCGCACACTCAGCACCCTTAATACTGTCATTTTTCGGGCAAACAAGGTGTGGTTCCTTTGCTGGATTCTTTCGGAGCTTCCTCCCGCAGCAGCCACAAACAAACAGATTGTTGGCTCGGTTTCCGGCAGTATTCTTGTTAACATTCCGAATACGCCCTTGGAGCGCATTCTGTGCCGTTCGGAACAACTCCTCCGAAATGATTGCTTCATGTGTACCTGGCACTATGACCCATTGATCTCGGGGCAATGATCGCATCTTAGGCTTTCCTACTTCTTCTGTCTCTCGAGTATTGGTAATCATCTTACCGGTATAGCGTTCATCAGTCAAAATCTTTCGAACAGCCCCCTTGAGCCAGATTCCAGTCTCTTCCTTGACCACCCCATTATAAAACCCGCCATTTCGCCGTTTATGCTCTAACGGGGATGGAATGCCCATATCATTCAGCATTTGAGCGATCTCGCTCGTGGTCATGCCTGCAACGCAGGACTCGAAAATCATGACAATGATGTCACGAACCTGCTCATCTACGATCAATCTCTTTTTGTTATGAGGATGGACTTGGTAGCCATAGAAGCCGTTTCCTCCCCAGTATTCACCACGCAGATTGCGGGTACGAAAAGCTGAGCGCACCTTGGTTGATAGATCTCGGCTATACATATTATTGATGAGATTGCGGAGGGCTAACTCAAGTCCGCCCGTGACACCTAAGTAGTCATCACTATCAAAGGCATCATTGATAGAGATAAAGCGGACCCCATAAAGAGGCAGGATCAGTTCGAGGTAGTTTCCCATCTCAAGAAAGTTTCTTCCGAAACGAGATAGGTCCTTCACCATAATGCAATGAATTTCCTGATTGCGAGCCATCTCAATTAGCTCATCGAACTTTGGCCTGTCAAAATGTGTTCCCGTGACACCGTCATCGCAGAACACGATCACTTTATAACCATGGAGCGATTCATGTGTATCATAGTAATCCTGGAGTAACCGCCTTTGGTTGAAAACACTGTTACTCTCATTCTTCAATGCATTTGTTTTGAGATCTCGGTCTTCACTCGACAAACGAATATAAAACGCCAGCACCTTATCCGGCATATCTCTCCGCCTCCTTTCCTCGGGTCGCAGCGACATAGAGAACCTGTTCAATCTCATCACGATGGCGGAATGCCACTTCAACATGGCCATCGTTAAACAAGGTAAGCGTCTCAATGAAGGCTGCTGCCATTTCAGCGTCAAGGGACTCCTGATCCTTATACTTTTCAATCAACAGTGCCCACTGCATTTTGCTGCCAAATCCCACTGAGTACTTTTCCTTTTCCTTCTCCAATTCAGCAATAAAGATCCTCAAATCATCCGCCCTCCTAGAGTAGTCCTCGCTCAGATCTGTGTAATCTTGATGGCTCAGAAGCCCATCTGCAAAATCGCCATACAGGGCTGCCTTCAGCTGATTGAACTTTTCAATTTTTCTCTTTGCATCATCAATCTGGGTTTCATATATCTGATAGCGGGTCTGCGAAGAAGGCGTAGCATTCAAGTTGGCAATCAGTCTCTGGGCATCGGAGAATGCTCTTATCTGAGTTTGGATAAGCCGCAGGGCAAGGGACTCTACATCCTCCTGTTTGACCGCTTTCTTGGGACAAATGGTGGCATTGTAATTCTCATGGAGAGTGCAATAATAGTAATAACCGCGATTAGATTTACTGCGCAAGTACATACTGCGACCACATTCTCCGCAACGAAGAATTCCTTTGAACATACTTCTTCGTTTACTCTTGGAATCGTAGATAGTCGCAAGGCCCTGCTCACTTTGCCTAGCCGAGAGGATGTCCTGAACCTTATCAAAAAGCTCTTTGGAAACAATGGGTTCATGCATACCTTTATTGATAATCCATTCCTCTTCGGGCGTTTTAACTGTAGTCTTTGTCCCCCGCTCGCACAGCTGGCTTCTGTACTTTCCGGACACAATCCAACCAAGATAGACCGGATCGACAAGAATTTTCTTGATCGTTTGCAGATACCAGATGGCATTTTTGAACTTCTCCGTCTTCCGCAAACCAATATCGTACAGATAGCGTCCGGGACTGGGCACCCCTTGCTCATTCAGAGTTTTCGCTATGAAGTGGAGAGTATGATTCTCTGCCACCATACGGAAAATGGCAAGAACGATTGGCCCCGTTTGCGGATCAGGAAATAGGTGGTACTTGTCATCCGGATCTAACATATATCCATATGGCGGAGTGCCAGTGGTCCACTTACCAGCAAGCTGCTGCGTCCGTTTCACCGCCCGAATCTTCTTGGAAATGTCTCTCGCATATGCCTCGTTTGCAAAATTTTTCAGTTGGATTGAAATGTCGGCATCATCCCGCAATGAGTCAAAGCGATCGGTAACGGAGATAAAGCGCACACCCATTCTCGGAAAGATCTGCTCAATATATTCACCGCTCTCAATCATATTTCGCCCCAGACGAGACAAGTCTTTGACAATCACACAGGTCACCTTGCCAGCTCGGATGTCATTCATCATTCGAGCGAATTCCGGGCGCACAAAGCTAACTCCCGAGATATCGTCATCACAATAGAGGTCAAAGACAACTAAATCCTGATGCTGGGAAACAAAGTCCTTCAGCAACGCAATCTGATTACCTATGGTGTCTGCTTCTCGCTTTTGTTCGTTCTCAACCGAGATTCTGGCATAGAGCGCTACCTTGTACTGGACGGGGCCTACAACAACTGCGGGTGTGGCTTGGACATTTTTTCTGCTCTTTCTTGCCATGCTTACATCGCCTCCCCTAGTATTCCACGCGCGGCATATTCCTGCAGGCTGCTCACCAAACGGGCATAGTCCTCGGAATGCTCAAAGATGATTTCCAACTTTTCGTCTTTGTGAATAACAACTTTTTCAATGCACTCCAGAACAACTGCCCGCGTGAGTGATTTCAATCCTCGATGTTCGGTAAATGTCTTCATCCAGTTGTTCGGGGACTGTTCGCCCGAGAGATAGATACTGAGTTCTCGGTCGATCTGCTCCTGAGCAATCAGCGCATCGGCAATTCTTGCATCATACTGGCCTCTGATGTCACAGAAGTCAGTCTTCGAAATGAGTCCTTCTTTCATATCTTCATAGAGAGATGCCTTCAGATCGCGATAACGAGCGATTTCTGCCGCAAGTTTTTCTCTGCGCTGCTCACACTTGGCAACATTGATTTTCTGATATGGCACCTGCTGAATTTCAGATAGACACCGGTCGAGCTCAACCACCGCGCTGATATGCTCTTGCAATAGCTGAAGGACAGCTGCCTCAACCTGTGCCTCTGGTACCTGCTTGAGTTCACAGCGATCCTCTTTCGTGCGCACGCTGCAGCGGAAATAGCTGTATAACTTATATCCGTTGTTAATTGTGCTTCGAGTAACTGCGTTCCCGCATTCTCCGCATTCCAACAAGCCGGATAGCGGATAAACTGTCGTTGCTCGTGGTGCTGCTCGCGTATCTATCAGAAGAGCTTTTTGAGCAAGATAGAATGTCCTCTTCGTGACAACAGGCTCATGGGCGTCGTGGATCACAACCCACTCGTTTTCTTCTGTTGGTATTGATTTCTTGATTTTATAGTTTGGTCTACGGCGAAGGCCTTGGCGGAGGGTTCCAATATAGATCGGGTTGGTGAGTATCCGGGCAACTGCCTGCGCTGTCCATTCGCACCGTTCCTTCATTTTGAAGCCGGAGAATAACGGCTCTCCCTTGTGGCGCTTATACTCCAGCGGCGCAAGAATTCCGCTCTCTGCAAGCCGAATTGCTATGCCATTGTTCGTCATGCCTTGAATTTTCCAGTTGAAAATATCCTGGACAACTGTGGCAGCATAGGGATCGGGCTCAATTCGATTGTGGTTTCCCTCGCACTTCTGGTACCCATACGGTGCAAACGGACAAATAAAGTCACCATGTTTCCGCTTCACCTGCAGCTGGCTTCTGACCTTCACTGAGATGTCACGGCTGTAGTTGTCATTCATCAAGTTCTTGAGCGTGATGCTAAACTCGCTACTCTCGTCACGGGTAATCGTGTCGATGTTGTCATTGATAGCGATCAAGCGCACCCCTAAAACAGGAAATAGACGGTGGATATACTTTCCGGAATTGATATACTCTCTTCCGAAACGGGACAGGTCTTTTACGACCACGCAATTGATCCGTCCAGCCTTAATATCGTTCAGCATGCGCTGAAAGGCTGGACGGTCAAAATTCGTCCCTGTATATCCATCGTCTATACGAATGGAGACAATATTAAATTCAGGCTTATCCTTCAGAAAGTCCAGGATAAGCTGCTTCTGGTTGGTAATGCTGTTGCTCTCACGGCCAGATTGCGCCGCAACGATGTCTTCCTTGGAAAGACGCACATAGATGGCGGTATTAAACACAGCCATCTCATTCGCATTATTCTGCATAATCTCACTCCTTTGGCGTGGTCTGTCTGCCTAAGGAGTGAGTATGCTTGATTTAGTCCGAGGCTATTATACCACATCTATGGCCCTTTATCCAGATGAAAAACGGACCTGGCAAGAATTACATCATGCTCTGCTGCTGCAGCAGATGCTTGAACACTTCCTCAAAGGATGGCCCGTCCTCTTTGTATTTCACCTTGACAGCAAAGTTGCCCACTCGGACACAGTATGGATTCTTCACTTGCTTCAGATAACTGAGCACTCTTTCACGCACAGGCAAGGATTCATCAATGTGAACGGTGCTCAAGTCTACAAGCTGAGACTTGTCTACTGTCCGAATATCAACCGCCTTCATCGCTTCCCACTGCTCGGGTGTGATATCTCTTGGATCATCAGGGATTTCAGATGCGATATATGGCACTGTACCAGAAGTAATCTTAGGTTCTTCCATAATACCGATAGCACCTCCTTGGGATATTATCCCTAGTATTATTTGGATTATTCCAGCAGTTTACTCCTCATAATGAATGTAGAAATGAGGGTGTGTTTGACCACCCCCCTCTACTAAAAATTTGTGATCTGCCCAAAAATCATTCCGGTCTCTCTACGCTGAAAAGAGGGATAATATCATAATTCCCATCTTCTGCAGTTTCGAGCCCGAGCTCTTCCAATACCTGTCTTTGAATGTCAGGCTTCAAGTCATCAATATAGATCTCAACGCTCATTTGTCTTCCTCCTGATAAGACTTTTTCAAATCAATCCACTTGCAGTCCGGATAGTTCCCTCGCTTACAGCCAAGGCAGTTGGTCGTAAGGCACTCCTCGAGCCAACAGGTGTAGCAGGTATCCATCCCAATATAGTCGCTTGAGGCATACCAAAAACCTGCAGGGTGGCGCTTAACAAGCCAACCGCCACAGACATTACAGTTTTTTTCTTCCCAAACGACCTTTGCAGATTTATCCCACTCAATCTCCTGGCCGCACATGGGGCAGAAGTTCCATCTCGGATGGTCATCATCGCCATCAAACAGAGCCTTCTCACAGTTCGAGCAGGTATAGACTGACTTGATGTTCGGTCGCTCTTGGTTTTCAATAGGAACCATATAGATTCTCCTCATACGCAGAGGGCTGCAGCTAAAATGCTGCAGCCCAAGTCATAATCATTTGTTCCGGAAAAGGTGCTTATAGAGATCATCTACGCCTTTCCGCTTTTGTGTCCAGGTAATCGGAGCCACCTCAAAGCCAGCAGCAACCCCCATTTCGATATAGCGATCACGCGCCTTTCGGACCTCTTCTTTGACCTGGTAGTCCGAGTCAACCATAATGTTGATTCGTACCACGCCGATAGAGTTAAGCTCTTCAAGCGCACGCTCGAACTGGGAATAGCTTGGCACTCCGGTAAGGCCGACAAAACCACTTTCATATGAGGTGCCAAGTGCAAAACTGTAGGCAATATCTGCCTTCATCACGCCTTCTGTGAGACAGACTACCTCGTCGCCTTCGTGAACCCCGACATAATGTGGACAGCACTTGGACTGTGTCCCATAGTACTGATCGATGCTCGTTAGGTTATAGAACTTCTGGTTATAAACCTTATCGAGTCGAACCTGAATGGCCTCAATTTGCCCATTAAGATTTCGATCCGGAAGCATGATTCCAGAACCTCTGATGTCGAGCGTCCACTGCCCGGTATCTTTCTGGCAATAGAAACCAGGAACACCATCAAGGACACAACCGCGCTCCAGCAACTCAGTCACGATCCGTCTCAGGCGTGTCGTGGGGGTTGTTCGATAGCCAAGCCAGTCAATCTCATCTCGGGTCAGGCCTCGTTCCTTCAGCGATGCTTGATGTGTGGGGCACAGGGTCAAAAGTGAGAGCAGATTTGAATAGGTGTTATCTCGCACCTCAGCTGAGGCTATCGGCAGTTCCGCTGTCTCAATTATCTTCCGCCTTCTCTTATACTCGCGCGGTTTTTCATTTCTGTCGGGACCGAATATCTTACAAAGCTCCTCATAGGCCGTATGGAGGGTGACTTCGCAAAACTCTGCGTAAAGGTGGAGGATGCCCCCACCTTTGCCGCAGCGGTTGCACCGAAACACATTGTCTCGGATCTTCACATTCATATGAGCTTTTCGATCTGCACAGAATGGACACCTACAATGTAGTTGCGTGCCGGTATCTCTGATCACTTCAATTCCAAGCAAATCAACTACCTGTTCGATGTCACATGGCAGATCTGGTTTTCTGCCCATCATCAATCACCTCCCTCGGTGAGGGGCCCAATCAGCTGGCCATCTGACCAACAGCTTCCAGCAGCTTTGTGGCACCTGCCTTGAGTGCAAGGTTATGGCCAGAATAGTTCTTCACATACCATGCCAAATCTCCGGGGTTCTTCATAGCAATATCGCCCAGGGTCCAACCGTTAAAGCGGCCGAAATCAACCTTAACGGCCTTGGCCTGCTCGATGGTCATGACTCTCATATACTCATCAACCGTCTTGGGCGGTTCAGGCGCAGCTGCTTTCGGCTGCTGTGCGGGTGTCTGAGGCTGCATCTGCTGAGGTGGCTGAGACACCGGAGCACTCTGAGCCGGAACTGCAGGAGGCATCGGCTGCGCAGTAAAGCTGGCCGCTACATTTCCCGGATGTCCGGCGTCTTCATCAGGCGGCATTTTGATGGGAGCGTCAGCGATGATGCTCGCCAGGGTTTCTCCATTCATGCAGAACTGCGTACCATAGCCAGCATCGGCCAGCGCGCGCCCTTTTGCCACCGTTTCTGCAATCTCCAGGAAGCGATCTCCAAAACGCTCCTCAGTAGGAAAGCGCTGAGAGTAGGCTTTCCCAATGAACTGGTCAGCCGGGTCAGCCTTGTCTGCGTAGACCTTGCAGCAGACAACAGCGCTCTTCTCGTCTAGATGTACAAGCTCCGGATCAATCTTGCCATTCGGGCAATGCAGCCGGAACCAGAGGAGTCGGTACTTGACATCCAAATAGAGATCGTTTTCACCTTCTTCTCCAACGGTGTTACGCACAAAGTCAGCAGGGTTAAATCCTTCAACGGCATTGATGGCCGGGATCGCGTTCGTGTTCAATTCACTCATGTTGAGTCTTCCCTTCATAATAAATGTAGAAACGAGGTGGCTTCTGACCACCCCGGTTCCCAAAAATCAAGTCACTCGCTTGCTGAGCTCGCGGTTGTAGTAAGCCACGATTCGATCAGCGAGGACGGTGTTCCGTTGACCCACATCACATTTGTGGATCGCAATAAATACGGCTTGTTTCTGCCCAATCAGAATGACCTTTGCCTTGGCTCTGGTCACCGCTGTATAGAGCAGGTTTCGCCGCAACATGATATAGTGCTCCTTCAGAAGAGGAACGATGATGACCGGATACTCTTGTCCTTGGCTCTTATGGATGGTCGTACAGTAGGAAAACTCAAGGTCCTCCAACATTTCCTGCGTATAGCTCAGCTCACGCCCATCCAGAAGCTTGACACGCGCAATCGTATCATCATCCTCTGTCTCCACGTCGGTTATGATACCGACATCGCCATTCGACACATTGATCCTGTTTACAGTCTGCATAATGCGATCGCCCACACGGAAGACCCGGCTGCCACACTTCATTTCCTTTTTCAGATTGTTCGGAGGGTTGACGAGTTCCCGTATTGTCTCGTTCAATGCATTGGACGCCACGGCGCCACGCTTCCGAAACGGCGATAGGATCTGAACATTCTCTATGCCATGAATTGCAACTTCGCGCAGATAGTTTTTAATGACCAGCCGCGCTGCCTCTTCCGAGTTTTGCACTTCGAACATCTGGAAGTCATCCCCATACTGTAGATGTGTGTCATTATGATTGATTGCATGGGCGTTGGTGATGATCCGACTATTGGATGCCTGCCGGAATACCGTTTCCAAAACTGCCGTTGGCACCTTCTCGCTACGGATCATCTCCCGTAACACATTGCCGGCACCGACAGATGGAAGCTGGTCAGCATCACCTACGATGATCAGTTGGGCTCCTGGCTTGATTCGCTCCAGCAGCACATACGCAAGGCGCATATCCACCATAGAGAACTCATCCACCACGATAAGATCTGCAGAAAGCATTTCCGTATCGTTGAGTGGACTGTCCTCTTCGGTGACCAGACCAAGAGCAGAGTGAAGCGTGGAGGCATATTTCCCTGTTTGCTCCGACATTCGCCGACTGGCTCTACCGGTGGGTGCAGCCAAAAGGATCTCGTTTGACGGGAACGCTGCCTGGTAGATGTCCAAGATAAACCTTAGCGTCGTCGTCTTGCCGCTGCCCGGTCCACCAGTCATGATGGATATGGGATAGGACAAGCATAGCTTCACAGCATTGCGCTGAGAAGGGGCCAGTCTCTGATGCAAGTTTTTCTCCGCCCGATCGATCTTTTCATCCAGGTCACGGATCTCATCGAACCCTTCCTGGAGGAGCATGGACACAATGCGCTTGGCAGCTTTGACTTCGCACATACGCTCGTAGCTCAGGTACACACGAGATCCCTCAACATAGACACGGGACTCAACACGCTCATTGGAGATGGCCTGTCGGATCTCCTCCTCGGAGACCACCTCTTCTTCACAATCCGAGTTGAGCAGGTCATAGCACTGACCCACGGTCTCATCAACGGTGAGAAAGAGATGCCCGGACACCCTAGCCTCATCCAGCACATAATTGATTGCGCCGGAGTATCGCATAGGATGCTTTAGGCTTACCTTGGTTTTGCGGGCAATCGAGTCCACGGTCATAAAGCCAAACCCTTTGATCTTACAAAGCTGGAAGGGATCCGACTTCACGATCTTCAGGCTGTTGTCGCCGAACTCTTCTTTGATCATCGCAGCCTTCTTCATTGAAACACCAAACGGCGCCAAGTAGATCATAAGGTCGCTCAGGGCCTTTGTCTCCTCATAGGAGGCGATGATGGCCTTGAGCTTCCTCTGGGCGATTCCCTTGATGCTCAGCAGCTTCTGTGGCTCCTTGTCCAGCACCTCCATGGTCTTATCCCCAAACCTTGCAACAATGGCTTTGGCAATCTCCGGGCCAACGCCCTTAATCACACCACTGCTCAGGTATGCGAGGATACCAGCCTGATTTGTAGGAACAATCTCCTTACACATTGAGACCGATAGCTGAAGACCATGTTTCGAGTTCTCCCAGGTGCCATCAAGTTCTACTTCCACGGCATTTGAGGCTACAAGGTGATAGCCGATTGCCGTGAAGTGGATCTTGTCGTCGTGGTAGAACGATCGGTTATGCGCTTCCTTGGGAACTGACTGATCCTCGGTGCTGTAGGAGAAGATGCAGAAGCCCTTATCCGACTTGAAGATGGTGCGCTCATATCGACATAGCATTCGATCACTCCTTATGCGATGGCCGTCTTGACCACCTTGAAAATTCTCAATTCTGTCTGATCGACGAACTCGTCGTAGATTTCCGGATACTGGGCTCTCAGCGCTGACAGCCTGTCCTTGTTGATCCCTTCCCTGTATTGAGGATTGTAGGTTACTCTGAAGCACTCACTGCCGTGCTCACAGGACGCCTTACAGGCAGTCCCCATTTGCTCGACAATGGGGGCGTAGAGCGACTTGATGCGTGTCTCCAATGCTTTGGACTGCGCATCGATCACCTTCTTTTCCTCCTTCAGGTTCAGAATTTCTTTCAGGCTGCCAAGGAACTTGCAGTCCAAATCAACACTCGGCTCAGACTTATCGGCCGGCCCGAAATAACGACGAAGGGACTCCAGCACTGCATCCGGCTTTTCTACCAGAGGCGGTTCAACACGAGCCAGAACATGATTGCACCAGAACGCCTCCAGCTCCATAATCGTATTCTCCTCCTCATCGAGGTCGCGCTCAATCTTCTGCCATACGAAGTCGTTCTCATTGTTGGAAAACAGGCATGCGATAAAGGCGACATCGATGTTCATGACGGCCATGTAGTGTCGCACCTGCAGCTCATAATGGCGTGGCACAGAGCCATTCGCCCACTTGAACTGCATATCATAGTGCGCGGTTTTGCATTCGAGGATGGCCTTTCGACCATCCGGAAGCATAACGAACCGGTCTACATCGGCAATCAGGAACGGGAAAATAGGATGCTGGTACATCCAGTGGTCTTCAAAGACAGACAGGCCGGTCTTCTTGGCGAAGATCTGAGCCACCACATCCTCGAGCAGATGCCCAATTTGGAAAGTGATGCTCTTATCCGGGCCTTCATCTGCCATGACCACTCCGATCTTGTCATAGTAGAGCTCTCTGGCCGTGCGATACGGAGAGGAATTAAGGGCGACAGCTACATCGCTGCCGCCAATCCCTTTGCGCCGCCAGTCCAACCACTGATCCTCAGTGAGGGTGGTGATATCGACCAGCTTATTGGGTTTGTAATTCAAATTCAGCGCCATAATTCACTCCTCCTCACAACGGTCGAAACCACGTTCACCGCATTCCGAGCACTCAGCATCGTCCAGATCCTCAAAGGATCCGAAGAGGCTGATCTCGCCGCAGTTGCGGCACTTGCAGCGGCTCAGGTCTCGTTCAGCATGGTTGAGATTGCCATCCTCGTCGCAGGTGACATGTTCCTCAAAGCACATTCCGGTCTCCGTAGAGCGGATTTCAACAGCTACATGATCCTCCATACAGGCCTCACTCAGCGTGATGCACTCGGCATCATTTCGCTGGGGGTAACCATCAATCATGCAGGACCAAACAGACCAGGCAAACATGATGAGGAAGGAATGCTCAGCAGTTTCGTTATCTGCTTTCCCTTCGAATTCTTCCATGGCATCCTTGACGCTCTGCTCTCGCTTCTGCTCGGAAAAGCTCCGGGCAAAAAACCGCTTTCCGGGGACAGTTGATTGATCATCGCTGCTGATGAAACGCTCCACAAAGGACTTGACACCCTCGCGAGTACCAGTCACCTTAACAGTTCCAAACGCCCAATTAGGCATAATCGATCCTCCTCATTCTTCAAAATCAGTGTTGTAGTGTTCAACAATCGCTGTTGGCTCGTCCGATGCGCAATCGCCATAGACGACTGTCTGGAGCAAATCTTTGTCCGGATCATACTCCACACAAGCCAGCACGACCGTGGCGCCATCCTCGCGTACAAAGTCGATAAAGACGCCGGGATAGTCTTCCGCACAATCGCTCTTATCGTGCTTGGCATAGACCTCAAGCTTTCCAAGCGGAGTCTCAATGACGAAGCGTCGTGCCTTATTCATGATCAACCAACTCCTTTTTCTTTTGCTGTCTGTCGCTTGGCAAGCAGCAGATGCTTGGCCAGCTCAAGGCTGCAGGTATGCACTAAGCCAGTCTTCTCACTTCTGAACCGAACCATCGGCGACCGGAGCGTATGGTATCCTCCGGAGCCTGACGGGTACATTCCAGGCTGCAAAACTTCAGACACCACCAACACCTCTTTACTGACGAGAGCATAGTATTGCTGCCCAACTTCAAAGTGCTCATTGATGGCTTTCATGGGTTGCCTCCTGGTTCAAAACCAGATCGTCCACCTGGATCGAGTCATCTACATACTCGCCTTCAGGAAGCGGGCAATCCGGCCCCAAGGCGTATTCGATAGCGTCGTCCAGGGTATCAGCCTCTACATCCACATGCCCGTACATCTGCCAAACCAAGGGAATTCGAAAACTGCTCATGATGACACCTCCGAACCCTCGTTTCCCGCCGGGACACCGAGATCCTTCAGAACTGCGTCCATGTGACAGAACACCTCCCTGATTCCAGCGAAAATGTGGTCGCTATCCAGCACCCACATCAAATCATGGAAAACTCCATCCGGTGTATAGACAGAGCATTCCCACCAGTTGTTATGCTCCATATCGATCCAATACCGATTGTGCTTCCTGCAGATTGCTGCTACCAAAGCATGGTCAGTCTTGAGATAAGGCTGGATATCCGATCCAAATCGGCCGGAGTTGTTCTTGTCCTTCACATAGAGCAGTTCGCGATCGCGGTCGCTCTTGTCATAGAGCCATGCGTAGACATCGCCTAATGCATGGACCTCAAAAACGCAACCGTGAACCCGAATGGCAGCGATCTGGCCGCCGTACCATAGCGATGAATACTGTTTCCGTCGAATGGGCTCCATGAACTCGATTTCCACCGGTTCAGGAATGCTGCCAATCTCTTCGGTAATGCATTTGATCAGCATTCTCCGATGAGCGGCACTCAGTCCCTTACATGTCAGGTTTTCCATGCGTTCTCTCCTTTGTCTGAGTAATTAGGTCCAGCTGTGCGAAAATTCTCCGCCAATGCCAGACATCCCTGAAATACATCGGGGTGAGCCAGACATTGGGGCTGTTCTTGGGGATAAGTCCGTCCTCATCGTAGCTCTGCGCCGGATGGAGGATGGAATCGTCAATGACCACATAGCCGGGACAGCCGAGTAGGCTCATCTGGATGTAGCACATGCAGCCCGCCAAGAAGTCAATGTCTTGCGCGACAAAGAAAACGGAAGTCTGATAGTTGATGTGGTTCCTTTTGCACTCGTTTGCGAAGGCAAGCAGTAATGCGCCGGCCCCACAGGCGGGATCACTCACAGATACCCAGCCTTTTTCCTCTATCTGACTTTTCAGATCCTCACCCAGATTCATGGCTGCCATCGCTCTGCAGATGTCATAGGGTGTAAAGAACTGCCCCTTCCACTCATTCGCAAGGCCCAATGCCATGAACAGCTCGCCAAGCATATCCTGATCTGGATTTTGCTCCATCTCATCGACAACTTCGGCGAGCATCTGCGCTAAGACTTCCAGCTCGGAGGTTGAGTATTTTTTGCTACGCTCCAGATACATCGCTTCGCGTTGCTCTCTGTATGGGCCACCGAAAGCATTGGCAATGCTGACGGCAGACAGGACAATGAAATCCTGCCAAATATCCCACCTGGAATAGCGCCCTTCCAGAGAGTTCAAAAGCTTGATGATGGTCTTTTGCCTCTCACCCTTCGGGTAGTAAACAGCTTTGGCCATCACAATCACCACTTGAAGTCGCCAGGGTGATCATACTCGTGCCAGTTCACATTCAGCGCCCGAGATACGATCTCCTCAAGCTGTGCAATGCGCATACCGGATGCGCCGTCACACTGGGCAGAGAAGATAACATCGCTCATCTGCATGAACAGGTCATACGCCGTACAGGGCGCATCACCGTGAATGGCCATAAAGTAGTCCATCGCCTCATAGGAAGCCTTCTTGGGCGCCTTGATCCGCTTCAGCACCCGCATTAAGGTAGTAACGGGATAGCGGATCTCGATGTTCATGAGCTGAACCTGCTTATCGACTGCTTTCTCGAACTGCGCATAGACCAGACCAAGCTGCTCCTCGAAGTACTCCATGCCAGATCCGTTCTTGTGCTCGGTGCGGATGGGATATCCCAGTGGGATAATCCGGGACTCTGCGCCGGCCAGGAAGATCGGATAGAGGTTCGCTCCACTCATGCCGACATCGGAGGTGGAGAAACGCAGTGCGGGAACCAGTTTGTCGGCACGCAGGCCTTTGGCGGCAATCTCCCGGTGGTATGTATCAAGGAGTTTGTCTGCCTGGCCATCCAGGCACCAGATAGCGGTTGCGATAGAGTGATCGAAGTGGGCGGTCATGAAGCGATTACCGGGATACTCTCGATTGAGGAAGTCATTGGTCGCTTTGAATAGGGGCAGCATCTCCATGACCGTGTAGTCCTTGGGATCTCCACCGTGTACTGCCGATACCTTCTCATCTGCGACTTTGATCAGGCTGTCGCCGGAGGCAACGCCCATGCAGTAGTTGAGAATCTCAGCGAATACGCTTTTGGAGACTTTGTTGAGGGCATGACCGGAGATGCAGGCACGCTCCAGAACGGTCTTGAGAGCACAGGAACGGACCGGGTAGTCCTTACCATCCACCTTCAACAGGAGACTGGTATTCTCCATCGTGTCCTCCAGAACATCTGCGTCGCCGTTGTGGTCGTAGATCTGCATATACAGATTTCCGAGCGTGGATCCCCGTTCCACCGGCTCAAACCGGAGTTCCTTGGACGGAGCTGTCATCCACTTGCTGCGGGCCTGCCGAGCGCTGAGAAACTGAAAGAAGTCCCCCGACTCGCTGAAGCTACGACTGAAGTTGTCCGCGAATACTTTGCTTTCCATCATTTGCTTGTTCCACCTTTCAAATAAATAATTCTCAAACCCGCAATGCGGAATTTGGACAAAAAAAGAGCGCTCTGATCTGAAAATTCAAATCAAAGCGCAAAGAGAGCGGCGAAACAAATTGTCCGCCCAGAAATGCCAGAATGTGTTGGCTCACAGCTTATGAAGCTCCATAACGGAGATGAAATCTAATAAGTACAGAGTCAGAATACCATTGGAGCTTTACTCGTGCCAGAATACCTAATTCTGCTTTCCAGACGAAAAAGGATCGATCCCATTCAACAGAGATCGATCCTTCCGTCTTTATTCAGTTTTTGGGATATCTCATCAAGGTCGTCCAGCCACAGGGAAACCTGTACCAGTGACATGAGACCAAAAAGCCGTAGCAGTGGCCAGTTCCTG
>OISA01000127.1_pt1 | contig 23085 bp, 16 predicted proteins | sample 1586431 | NCBI WGS metagenome assembly OISA01 (sample SAMN02675049, study PRJEB24791) | human gut metagenome, SKBSTL061 | isolation source: stool | host: Homo sapiens | place: USA
AAGGGGTTGTAGCTCATCAACGTCAGTTTCTAGAGCGTGAGTTTGGACTGGAAGTGGCTGCACAATTACAACCTGTCATGCAGGAAGCTTATCGTTTGGCTTATATCCGTAAACCGGAATTTATGGGGAATACTCGTACGGAAGAAAAAGATCCTAAGTTTAAAATTATCAGTGATTTGCCTTGGAGTGAGCAAGAAATAAAAGAACGTCTGACTGCATACAAACAATTATCAGATAAAGTGGAGCAGGAATGGCATACGCTTTCTGCACAAAAAAAAGAAACCTATTTCCAGTTGGCGAAGTATCCTGTTCAGGCAGCAGCTCAAATGAATAGCAAACTGTTGACCGCGCAGTTGGCACGTCGTGGAAAGGTTGATTGGGCGGATAGCGACAGGGCGTATGATAGTATTGTTTCATTGACAAAACGCTATAACACGACCAAATGGAATCGTATGATGGATTTCCAACCACGCAAACTTCCGGTTTTTAACCGGGTGGAAAGAAAAACAGTTTTATCCGTTTTACCTGAAAAACGTCAGGCTGTCTATACATGGAATGGCGCTGATTGCGCTGAAGGGGTATCGGCAATTTGTGAAGGGCTAGGCTATGAAGGGAAGGCGGTGGCGGTGTCAAAGAATAAAGAACTGACTTTTGAATTTACTGCATGGGAAACGGATTCTGTAGAGGTGGAAGTACGATTGTTGCCTAATCATCCGGTGGAAGGAGAACGGTTGCGTTTTACCATTTCTTTGGATGGAAGTGCCACGGAGTCTGTTTCGTATGAAACCAAAGGACGCAGTGAGGAATGGAAGGAAAATGTTTTGTGTAATCAGGCTGTTCGCCGGATGATTCTTCCTGTTACACGGAAAACCTCTCATCGTTTAATTTTTACTGCATTGGATGAAGGTGTGGTATTGGATCAGATATACCTTTATACACCTCGGATAAAATAGGGTGAACGAAGATATTCAGGATATTTGTGCATACAGAAATTACAATGAAAAACAACAGATAAAATGAAGAAGACTTTTTTTAAATCTTTGGCTAGTATTGCGGCCGTAGCTTTTGCCGTATCATGTACAGCACCGGCTCCAAAGTATAAAACGGTGGTTGTCGATGCTCCTTTGCTATGGAACCCATCAAAGAATGTGTTTTTCCCGAACAAGATTTTTCCATTGTGGATTATGGTGCGGTGAAAGGTGGGGAAATAGTGAATACGGAGGCCATCGCCAAAGCCATAGCAGCTTGTAATAAGGCCGGAGGAGGCCGTGTGGTTATTCCTGAAGGGGAATGGCTGACAGGACCTGTTCATTTTAAAAGTAATGTAAATCTTCATTTGGAAGAAAATGCCATATTACGCTTTACAGATAATCCCTCTGATTATCTGCCTGCTGTGATGACTTCATGGGAAGGTATGGAATGTTATAACTATTCTCCGTTGCTGTATGCTATGGATTGTGAGAATATTGCTATTACCGGAAAAGGAACATTGGCTCCTATTATGGATACTTGGAAAATCTGGTTCAAGCGTCCTAAACCTCACATGGATGCTTTGAAAGAGTTATATACGATGGCTTCTACCGATGTACCTGTAGAACAGCGTCAGATGGCAAAAGGAGAAAATCATCTTCGTCCTCATTTGATACATTTCAACCGGTGTAAAAATGTGCTGCTGGATGAATTCAAGATTCGCCAGAGTCCTTTTTGGACGATACATCTTTATATGTGTGATGGTGGTATCGTACGTAATCTGGATGTAAAGGCTCATGGTCATAACAATGATGGAATTGATTTGGAAATGAGCCGCAACTTCTTGATAGAGAACTGTGTGTTCGATCAAGGGGATGATGCTGTGGTTATAAAGGCAGGGCGTAATCAGGATGCATGGCGTCTGAATACTCCTTGTGAGAATATTGTGATACGCCATTGTGATATTTTGAAAGGACATACTTTACTGGGAATCGGTAGTGAAATGTCTGGTGGTGTACGGAATGTGTACATGCACAATTGTACGGCTCCCGATTCTGTATTCCGTCTTTTCTTTGCTAAAACCAATCATCGCCGTGGTGGATTTATTGAAAATATCTGGATGAAAAATGTGAAGGCGGGAAAGATGCAACGTGTACTCGAAGTGGATACGGATGTGCTTTACCAGTGGCGTGATTTGGTACCTACCTATCAGGATAGCATTACATTCATCAACGGACTTTATATGGATAGTGTGACTTGCGACCGTACCGAGGCTGTTTATGATTTGAAAGGCGATGCCCGCCTTCCTATCAAGAATGTGGAAATAAGGAATGTGACTGTGGGTGAAGTTACAAAGTTTGTGAAGAATGTGGTAAATGCGGAGAATGTGGTGGAGGAAAATATAATTTACAAGGAGAAACAAGATAAACAATGAAAACACAAAAAAAACTATGGAGTGCTTTAGCTGCTCTGTGTGTGGCAACTGTAACGGTTGCCCAACCGGCCTACAATTATTCTAAACTGCAAAAAGAACAGTTGGGGCGTGGCGTTGTGGCCATTCGTGAAAATCCATCGGACGTAGTGGTGTCGTGGCGTTACCTGTCTTCCGATCCGATCAATACTTCTTTCAATGTATATAGAAATGGAGAGAAAATAGCGGAAGTCCCCAATTCTACAGGTACTTTTTATCGAGATACTTACTCGGGTAATGAAAAAGCGGTATATACTGTAAAACCGATGATAAATGGGGTTGAAACAGGTAAGTTGAATGGAAATTATACTTTGCCGGCTAATGCTCCGTCTGGTTATATCGATATTCCTCTGGACAGGCCGGCAGAAGGTGTGACTCCTTCAGGACAAAAATATACCTATAGTCCTAATGACGCATCTATAGGTGATGTGGACGGCGACGGTGAATATGAAATTATCTTGAAGTGGGACCCCTCCAATGCACATGATAATGCACATGACGGTTATACAGGAAATGTTTATTTTGACTGTTATCGCCTGACCGGAGAAAAACTATGGCGTATTGACTTGGGGCATAATGTCCGTGCCGGAGCGCACTATACCCAGTTTATGGTGTTTGATTTGGATGGAGATGGTAAAGCAGAAGTAGTCATGAAGACTTCTGATGGAACAAAGGATGGAAAAGGAAAGATAATAGGTGATGCCAAGGCTGATTACCGTGAACCGGGTATCACAGACGGAAATTCCCACGGAAATACACCTCGTAACCAAGGACGTATCCTGACTGGTAACGAATACTTGACTGTATTCAACGGACTGACAGGAGAAGCGATGAAAACAATTGATTATGTTCCGGCTCGTGGTAAATTGACCGACTGGGGAGACAACCGTGCCAACCGCAGTGACCGTTTTCTGGCTTGTGTAGCTTATCTGGATGGGGTACATCCCAGTGTGGTGATGTGCCGTGGATATTATACCCGCACTGTGCTGGCGGCATTCGACTGGGATGGCAAGAACTTGAAACAACATTGGGTGTTCGACAGCAATAATCCGGGGTGTGGAGACTATGCCGGGCAGGGGAACCATAATCTTCGCGTAGGCGATGTGGACGGTGACGGATGTGATGAAATAATGTATGGTTCTTGTGCCATTGATCATGATGGAAAAGGATTGTATTCTACCCGTATGGGGCATGGAGACGCTATGCATCTGACACAATTTGCTCCCGGATTAAAAGGCTTGCAGGTTTGGGATTGTCATGAAAATAAGAAAGATGGTTCCACTTTCCGTAATGCGGCTACGGGTGAAGTGCTGTTTCAGGTGAAAAGTAGTATAGATGTAGGCCGGTGTATGGCTGCTGATGTTGATCCGCGCAATCCGGGAGTGGAGATGTGGTCATCCGATTCAAAAGGAGTACGTAATATAAAAGGTGAAGTGATTCGTTCTGACCTCAAGAGCTTTTCAGTCAATATGGCTGTATGGTGGGATGGAGATTTGCTTCGTGAGTTGCTGGATAAAAACAGGATAACCAAGTATGATTGGGAAGACGATGTATGTCGTCCGTTAATGATATTTGATGGAACGGATTCAAATAATGGTACGAAGTCCCATCCTTGTTTGCAGGGAGATATAATAGGTGATTGGCGTGAGGAGGTGCTGCTCCGTACGGAAGATAATTCGGCACTTCGTCTGTATGTGTCGCGGATACCGACTGAATACCGTTTTCATACTTTCTTGGAAGATCCGGTGTATCGTATCAGTATCGCTACTCAAAATGTGGCATACAACCAGCCTACCCAGCCTGGTTTTTATTTTGGACCGGATTTGAAAGAGGGGATATTTAGAGGTTATGAATTTAAAAATGAATAAAGACTATATACCATGAATCTGAAAACATTAAGTATGATGGGCGCTCTGTTGCTGCTGGCAGGAACGGGTGCGAATGCGCAAAAGAAGAAAGAAGTACTGAATGATTCGAATACGCCGTTACACTTGTTGCAACCTGCATACAAAGTGCCTTACGGTATGCTCACTACAGAGGAGATAAAGGCCGATATGGATCGTGTCCTTCGTTATTTGGAAAAGAATACTCCGACTCGTGTCGTTGATAAGAATACAGGTAAGGTTATTACGGATTATGCCAATATGACGGCTGATGCACAGCTGGAACGAGGTGCTTTCCGTCTGGCAAGTTATGAATGGGGGGTGACTTATTCAGCTATGTTGGCTGCTGCTGAGGCTACAGGGGATCAGGCTTATTATAAATATGTAACAGATCGTTTTCAGTTTCTGGCCGAGGTTGCTCCACACTTCCGTAAAGTATTGGAAAAGTATGGAACTGTAGATCCGCAAATGAAACAAATTCTGACTCCTCATGCATTGGATGATGCCGGGGCGGTGTGCGCGGCTATGGTCAAGGTGCAGATGAAGAAAAATTCACCGGAACTTAAGCCGTTGATTGATAATTATATGGATTTTATTGTGAATAAGGAGTATCGTCTTGCTGATGGAACATTTGCCCGTACCCGTCCACAGCATAATACATTATGGTTGGACGATATGTTTATGGGTATTCCGCCGGTAGCTTGGTATTCATGTATTGCCGGTGATAAAAAGCAAATGTATTTGAGCGAAGCTGTACGTCAGATATTTCAATTTGCAGACCGTATGTGGGTTCCCGAGAAGAAACTTTTCCGTCATGGATGGGTGGAAGGTATGCAGGATCATCCTGCTTTCCATTGGGGACGTGCCAATGGTTGGGCGTTGTTGACTATGTGTGAGGTATTGGATGTGTTGCCGGAGGATTATCCTCAGCGCGATAAAATTTTAGAGCTGTTCCGTGCTCATGTACGTGGTCTTGCTGCATGCCAGAGTGGTGAAGGTTTCTGGCATCAGTTGCTGGACCGTAATGATTCTTATCTGGAAACTTCAGCCACGGCTATTTATGTATATTGCTTTGCCCATGCTATCAATAAAGGATGGATTGACGCTATGGCATACGGACCGGTGGCACAGTTGGGATGGCATGCCGTAACGACTCAAATCAATGCGGAAGGTCAAGTAGACGGAACTTGTGTAGGAACAGGTATGGCTTTTGATCCGGCTTTTTATTATTATCGTCCGGTCAATGTGTATGCTGCCCACGGCTATGGACCGGTACTTTGGGCGGGTGCTGAGATGATTAATTTGCTGAACAAGCAGCATCCTAAAATGAATGATAGTGCCGTGCAATATTACCGTACGGAACAAAAGACTTCCGAACCAATTTTCCATGTAATGGATGGAGAAACTAAATAAGTAAAAACAAGGACTTTATAAAAAGGAGGAAAATACCATGAAACGTGAAGCTTTTAAAATGTTCTTGAAGCCGGGCTTCGAGAAAGAGTATGAGAAGAGACATGCAGCCATTTGGCCGGAATTAAAAAAAATGTTGTCCGATGGAGGAGTATATGATTACTCCATTTATTGGGATAAGGATACTAATATTCTGTTTGCCTGTCAGAAGACAAAAGGAGATGAGTCTTCGCAAGATATGGGGGCCAATCCCATTGTACAGAAATGGTGGGATTATATGGCGGATATCATGGAAGTGAATCCGGATAACTCTCCGGTTACTATTCCGCTGCCCGAGGTCTTCCATATGGATTAAAATAAAAAAGAGTGTATCGATTCATTCTGATACACTCTTTTTTTATACCTTTGCAAGACAAAAACACTGTGATAAATGATATGAAAAAACACATCTATGCTCTATGGGCATTCTTTATTCTTTTCAGTCAGAGTATTGCCGCATCAGTCGAGGTGCGTTCTACTCATATGACTACGGGAGATGGGGTCGCCAATAACTCAATTCGGTATATATATCAGGATAGCAAAGGTTTTATTTGGATGGGAACGCTGAATGGACTTAGTCGTTATGACGGGAATTCGTTTGTGACTTTTCGTCCTGAGGGTGGAAATAAAATTTCGTTGATAGACCATCGGATTCGCGATTTGGAAGAAGATAAAAATGGTTTCTTGTGGATTGCGACTTCTGCCGAGTTGTTTAGTTGTTATGATCTGAAGAAAGATTGCTTTGTTGATTTTACCGGTTGTGGGGAATATAAACAACTGTATAGCTATAAGATGACTGACCGTGAAGGTAATGTCTGGTTATGGCAGGATGGAAACGGGTGTCGTAAAGTGACTTATATGAATGGTGAATTTACATCTGTGGTTTTCAAGAAAGAAAATAATAATCTCCCTTCTAATAATGTTACTTATATATCTGAGGATGAACAAGGAAGAATATGGATTGGTAGCCATGACGGTATAGCTCAAGTGGTAGGGGACAAGGCAGTATTGGTGGAAGAAAATCATGATGCCTTCAAGATGATGTCTTTTGGTAAAGATGTTTTTTTTCTTTCGGGAACAGGAACAATTTCGTTGAAGAGAGAAGGAGAGGATAGCCGTATTGTTACTCGTTTAGGTGAAGGTAGTAAAGTATATAGTACCATGCGCTTGCAAAACGATTGGATTGTTTTTACGGAAGATGGCAGTTATGTCTTCAATTTGAAAACTCATCAGGTAAGTTTGGATACGGAACTGAATATAAAAAAAGGACAAGTTCAGATTGACAACCGGGGGAATTTTTGGATTTATAATCATACGGGTAAGGTATGGTATGTCAATGCCAAGACCAGATTTGTCAAGTCTTTCCAACTGATTCCGGCTGATAAAGTAAATTATATAGATGAGGAACGTTACCACATAGTTCATGATTCTCGTGATATAGTTTGGATTTCCACTTATGGTAACGGTTTGTTTGCTTATGATTTGGCAACTGATGAATTGCAGCATTTCGAATCCAATATTAATGGATTCAGTCATATCACTTCAAATTTTTTGCAATATATTATGGAGGATCGTGCCGGTGGTATTTGGGTTAGTTCGGAATATACGGGTATTTCTCGTCTTTCGGTCTTGAATGAAGGAGCTGAGCGTATTTTTCCTGAAGATGAAACTTTATCAGACCGTTCAAATACCGTGCGTATGATCAACCGTATGCCTGATGATAAGATTTGGTTGGGTACCCGTCGTGGAGGATTGTATATTTATGACCCTCATTTGAAAACTATAGAGAGCAGTCGTTATTTTGATTCTAATATTTATGCTGTTGAGGAAGGGGCTGATGGTAGTATTTGGTTGGGGAGCCGTGGAAACGGATTGAGTATTGACGGAAGATGGTACACTTATCACTCGGATGATCCTCTGTCTATTGGGAATAATAATATTTTTACTCTTTACCGGGACCGGAAGAATAGAATGTGGATAGGTACTTTTGGCGGTGGATTGAATTTGGCGGTTAAGGAAAAGGATAGGTATGTATTCAAGCGGTTTTTGAACAATTTTTATAGCCAGCGTCAGATTCGTGTGATACAGGAAGACAATAATGGATGGATATGGGTGGGCACCAGTGCCGGAGTTTACATATTTAATCCTGATTCGTTAATGAATGATCCGGATAACTATATTACTTATAATTATAATAACGGTAAGTTACGTAGTAATGAAATAAAATGTATCCATCAAGATAGTAAAGGCCGGATATGGGTAGGTACTTCAGGAAAAGGCTTCAGTATGTGTATGCCAGAAGGTGATTACAGAAACTTGACTTTTGAGCATTATGATGGAAGTGACGGGTTGGTAAATAGTATGGTGCAATCTATTGTTGAAGACAGGGAGGGTAAGCTTTGGGTTGCAACGGAATATGGTATTTCTCGTTTTGATCCGGATACACATGCCTTTGAAAATTTCTTTTTCTCGGCATATGCGTTGGGGAATGTCTATAGTGAGAACAGTGGTTGTGTGAGTAAGGATGGCAAACTGATGTTTGGTTCTAATTATGGATTAGTTGTTATCACTCCCGGCAAAATTGTGAATAATTCCACTGTAACTCCTATGGCAGCTTTTACCAGTCTTCGAATTAATGGTATTGCCATGCGCCCGGGCGATGTGGATTCTCCGTTAGACCGTTCGTTGATTTATACAGATGAAATCGAGTTGAAATATTTTCAAAATTCTTTTGTCATAGATTTCTCTACATTTGATTATTCCGGAACGAATAGTACTAAATATACGTATCGGTTGGATAATTATGATAAAGAGTGGAGTATACCGTCTTCGTTGAATTTTGCAGCTTATAAGAACCTGGTACCCGGTACTTATAAATTGCGGGTGAAAGCTTGCAATGGGGTAGGTGTGTGGGGAGATAAAGAAACGATTTTGAAGATTATCGTTGTTCCTCCTTTTTGGAAAACTACTTGGGCTTTCTTTATTTATGCTATTTTGATAGGGGGGGCGTTTTACATCACTTTCAGACTAATGCGTGACTTTAATACTTTGCGTAATCGTATACAGGTGGAGAAACAGCTGACAGAGTATAAATTAGTTTTTTTCACGAATATCTCTCATGAGTTCCGTACTCCCTTGACTTTGATACAAGGAGCATTGGAAAAGATGCAGCGTGGTGGTAAAATCCCTAAAGAAATGGCTTATTCATTGAAGGTCATGGATAAAAGTACTCAGCGTATGTTGCGTCTTATCAATCAGTTGCTGGAATTCCGTAAGATGCAGAATAATAAACTGGCCCTTTCTTTGGAGGAAACGGATGTCATGGCTTTCTTGTATGAAATCTTTTTGAGTTTCAATGATGCTGCTGAGTCTAAGAATATGGATTTCAAGTTCTTGCCATCTGTAGCTTCTTATAAGATGTTTATCGATAAGGGTTATTTGGACAAAGTGACTTATAATTTGTTGTCTAATGCTTTCAAATATACACCCAGCGGTGGAAAAGTGACTTTTTCTGTGACGGTGGATGAAGCAAAGAAACAGTTGGTCATATCGGTAGCCGATTCCGGTGTAGGCATTCCTAAAGAGAAACGTAATGAGTTATTTAAGCGTTTTATGCAAAGTAGCTTTTCGGGTAGTAGTGTCGGAGTCGGCCTGCATTTGACACATGAACTGGTGTGTGTGCATAAAGGTACGATAGTGTATACTGAAAATGAAGGTGGTGGGTCTATATTTACGGTCAGTTTGCCTACTGATATTTCTGTTTATGAGGAAAAAGATTTTCTGATTCCCCATAATGTGTTGTTGGAAGAGGAGGAAGTACATCATGCAGCTGTTCTTGCAGAAGAAATATCGGCGCAAGAAGGGGGCGTGGAACTTCCATCTGCACCACTTAATAAGCGTAAAGTACTTATTATAGAAGATGATAACGATGTACGTGAGTTTTTGAAAGAAGAAGTGGGACAATATTTTGAAGTTGTGGCCGAGGCGGATGGTCCGTCTGGATTGGAACGTGCACGTACGTATGATGCTGATTTGATAATCTGTGATGTGTTGATGCCGGGGATGACAGGGTTTGAGGTAACCCGAAAATTGAAAAATGATTTTGATACAAGTCATATACCTATTATTTTATTGACAGCTATGAGTTCTGCCGAAAGTCATTTGGAAGGCGTGGAAAGTGGTGCGGATGCATATATTACTAAGCCTTTTAGCCCGAAACTACTGTTGGCACGCGCTTTCAAACTAATAGAGCAACGTGAGAAATTACGTGAGAAATTTTCGAATGATCCGAATATGGTACGACCGGCTATTTGTACCTCTGATAAGGATAAAGAATTTGCTGACAGATTACAGATGGTTATGGATCAACAGATTGGTAATGCTCAGTTTACGATTGATGAGTTTGCTTCGATGATGGGATTGGGACGAACCGTTTTTTATCGTAAGGTACGTGGGGTGACGGGATATTCACCCAATGAATATATTCGGATTATTCGTATGAAGAAGGCGGCAGAACTGTTGTTGGAAAATCGTTATACGGTAGCTGAAGTTTCTTATAAAGTAGGTATTAATGATCCGTTCTATTTTAGTAAATGTTTTAAGCAACAATTCGGTGTGGCACCTTCTGTTTATTTACGTGGAAAGGAAGAGTCCGGGATACAGGAAACAGAAAATAAGGAATGATGAAAACAAGATTTTAAATAAGAAGGTCAATCGAGAATGATATAGAATCGGTTGACCTTTTTGTTTTAATGGACTATATATTTAGTATGGTTTGAGACTGATTTTTGTCAGTACTTTGCGACTTACAATATAGAGTATCCATGTACAAGCAGAAGCGGTGAGTAATGCTGCTATTTGTCGAGTGGTGTCAGATATATCTAGAGGCAGAGACGCTCCAAGCCACCAACCTGCCAAGGCTGCGGTAACAGTAAGTAAGGCCATAATGATGCTTACTCCTAAAATGAACATTATTCTTTTCATAAATGGTTTAAGTTTGATTCAATATTAAATATAAATGCTATTTCAAGTCTGTTTGTTCATGATTATATAAAAAATCGTAGTAAAGGGGATGTAAATTAAAAAAGGAGTATTCTCGGGAAGAGAATACTCCTTTTTTATGTAGGAATGATAAATCTTACTGATTAACTCTTTTTTCCTGAATTCTAGCTTTCTTGCCAGTAAGAGCACGTAAATAGTACAATTTAGCACGACGAACTTTACCAACTTTATTAACAGTGATACTGTCGATAGCCGGAGATTCGATAGGGAAAATACGTTCAACACCTACAGTTCCAGACATTTTACGAACGGTGAAACGTTTTTTGTCACCATGTCCAGCGATTTTGATAACAACACCACGGTACAACTGTACACGTTCCTTGCTACCTTCAACGATACGGTATGCCACTGTAATAGTATCACCAGCTTTGAATGAAGGATGCTGTTTGCCAGTAGCAAATGCTTCTTCAGCAATTTTAATTAAATCCATTTTTTTTGATTTTAAATTGTTTATCGTTACCAACGCAACATATCAAGTAACTCTTCTTTGACAGCGATTGCGCGAAAGCGGTGCAAAATTACTAGATTTTTGTCATACAGCCAAATTAAATTCAACTATTTTTCATCTGATATCGTTGGTTGCAACTTCTTTTTTAACTACATTTGGGCAATAAACAACTAATAAACATGAAACCAAACCGAATTATGTGTATCATTCCGGCAGGAATAGTAGCCGGGATTTTTATGTTTTCAAGCTGTCATTCAGGCTATTCTCTGGCATCAGTTGAGGGAAGCAGGATAGAAGTGACAGCAGCTTTGGATGCTAACCCGGATTCCACTGCAATCGCTATTTTGACTCCGTATCAAAAAACGGTTGATAGTATTATGTCACCGGTCATAGGACAAAGTGCTCGTTTTATGGATCGCTTTCGTCCTGAAAGTGAGTTATCCAACTTGGTAGCGGATATTTTACGTTATTCTGCTTCTGCATATATAGGCCGTATGGCCGACGTGGGGGTGACGAATATGGGGGGACTACGTACGGCTTTGCCCGAGGGGGATATAACTTACGGTAATATTTATGAAATAACTCCCTTTGAAAATACATTGTGCATTGTTACTATGAATGGGGTTTTGCTGCGTGAACTTTTTGAAAATATAGCAGCTGTGCATGGTGAGGGATTAAGTGGCGCTTGTCTTGAAATTTCTGGAGATGGAAAATTATTGGATGCTACAGTGGCTGGAAAAGAAATTGAAGACTCCAAAGAGTATAAAGTAGCCACCTTGGATTATTTGGCTGAGGGAAATGACCATATGACTGCTTTTGCCAAAGTGGGCGATGCGGATAAATTGCTGCCTGAAAAGGCCACAGTGCGTCAGTTGTTTCTGAACTATGTGAATGAGCAGACTAAAGCAGGGAAGAAAATAGACTCAAAGATAGAAGGAAGAATTACCGTTAAAGAATAAACAGAACCGTCATGAAACGAATATATGTATTATTTACTGCTTTGTGTGTATGTTGTGCGCTGGCAGCACAGGATATCAAAGAACTTTTGATACTTCATACTAATGATACCCACAGCCGTGTGGAACCTATCCCCATTACTGATCCGAATCCGGAGTTTGCAGGAAAAGCGGGTTTTGTACGTCGTGTTACCTTAATAAAAGAAATACGGAAACAGGATAAGGATTTGTTGTTGTTTGATTGTGGTGACTTTTCACAAGGCTCTCCTTTTTATAATATGTTTGGTGGTGAAGTTGAAGTGAAGCTGATGAATGAAATGGGATATGATGCCGGGATTATTGGAAATCATGAGTTTGATTTGGGCTTGGATAATATGGCACGTCTTTTTAAAATGGCGGATTTTCCTGTTGTTTGTGCTAATTATGGTGTACAGGGAACTGTTTTGGAGGGGCTTGTCAAACCGTATGTTATTTTGGAACGTAAGGGGATAAAGGTAGGTGTGTTCGGACTGAGTCCTGCATTGGAGGGGTTAGTACAGGCAAAAAATTGTGAAGGAGTGGTTTTTGAAAATCCAATAGAGGCTGCTCAGCGTGTGGCGGATATATTGAAGAATCGGGAAAAATGTGATTTAGTGGTTTGTTTGTCTCATTTAGGGTGGCAAGGAAAACCTTATTCTGATGAAACTTTGATTCTTAATACTCGTAATATTGATATTGTCTTGGGAGGTCATTCGCATTCTTATTTTGATAAGACTTTGTTTTATAAGAATTTGGATGGCAAGGAGATTCCATTGCAACAAATGGGAAAAAATGCTGTTTATGTGGGAAAAATGAAAGTAAGGATGGAAAAGAACTGATAGTTGCTGTTGTATAAGGAAATCTGATATAATTGAAGAAATTAGATGAAGAGAAACGTATTGTTATTTATAAGTTTATGTGTCGTCGGATGTGTGATGACGTATGCACAGCAGATGCCTGGGCTGTTACAAAAGGGGAAGGCGGATACTCAGGATTGTAAGGCATGGGTGGATGAACAGCTTTCTGAAATGAGTTTGAAGGAAAAGATAGGACAACTGTTTATACACACAGTGGCTCCTCTTCAGACACAACGAAATAAAAACAATATATATGCAGCTATAAAAGAATATAAAGTAGGAGGATTACTTTTTTCGAGTGGCCAGTTGTCTAATCAAGTTTTATTAACTAATTATGCGCAGAGTCTGGCAGAAGTACCTTTGTTCATTACTTTTGATGGTGAATGGGGGCTGGCTATGCGCTTGAAGGGAACCTCTCGTTTTCCAAGAAACAGAGTCTTGGGATGTATACAGGATAATGAACTGCTTTATGAATATGGTAAGGAAGTAGCCCGGCAATGTAAGGAGATAGGTGTGCAGATCAATTTTGCTCCGGTGGCCGATGTAGATGTTAATCCTCGGAATCCGGTTATTAATACCCGTTCTTTTGGTGGTGATCCTCGGAATGTGGCTCAAAAAGTGGTAGCTTATGCTCGTGGTTTGGAGGATGGAGGGGTATTGTCTGTCTGTAAACATTTTCCGGGGCATGGAGATACGGAAGTGGATTCTCATAAGGCGTTACCGGTTTTGAATTTTGATCGTGCGCGTTTGGACAGCATTGAACTTTTTCCGTTTAAAGAGGCTGTTAAAGCAGGACTGGGAGGTATGATGGTAGGACATTTGGAGGTACCTGAATTGGGTAAAAATCCGGCTTCGATTTCTTCACATATTATTTATAATCTGCTTTGTCGGGAATTGGGCTTTCAAGGCTTGGTTTTTACAGATGCTTTGGAGATGAAAGGTATTTCGCAAAATGAGAATATATGCGCTCAAGCCTTGATAGCAGGTAATGATTTATTATTGGCTCCTCGTAATTTGAAGAGAGAATTGGATGGTGTTTTAAATGCTGTAAAAAGTGGAAAACTATCAGAAGAACTGATTACGGAAAAATGTCGTAAGGTATTGACTTATAAATATGTTTTAGGGTTGAAGAATAAACCTCACATCCAACTTTCCGGGCTGGAGAAACGATTGAACCGTCCGGAAACGAAGGAGTTGATTCTCCGCTTGCAGAAAGCTGCTATAACGGTTCCTGCTAATGTAAGTGGAATCTTGCCTTTGGATTCAAAATTGAAGGGTACGGTGGTTCTGAATATTGGGAAAACTCCCGGTGCAGGGCTTGATTTTTATAATCGTTTGCAAAATACACTCTCTCTCACACGCGTTGTTGCTCGTCCGGATTCGATGGAAGCTATTAGAAAACGATTGTTGGGTAGTCATCGTGTAATTGTGGTGGTTACTTCGGATGATTACAAAAAGTATAAAACAATGCTTGATTCGCTTCCGGCTGATTTGCCTGTTATTTATGTGTTTCTGATGCCATTAAAGTCTATGTTGGATATGGAGGGCTATTGGAAGAAAGCAGCGGCTGTAGTATTGGGGCATACTGATGAATCTGTTATTCAGGAGTATGTGGCTGATGTCTTGGTAGGAAAGGCAGTGGCAGACGGGCGTTTGTCGGTGGCTGTCGCCGATTTGTTCAAACCGGGTGATGGAGTGACTATAACTCCTAAAGTGTCTCGTATTTATAGACCTGAGGATTATGGTATGGATTCCAAAATACTGGAAAAGATAGACAGGATAGCCATGGAAGGAATCAAGGCGAAGGCTTATCCTGGTTGTCAGATTCTAATTTTAAAAGATGGGAAACCAGTATATGATAAGTCTTTCGGTACTTTCACTTATGAAAGTGACCAAAAGGTGGAAAAGGATGATTTGTATGACTTGGCTTCGTTGACCAAGACCACGGCGACGCTGTTGGCTGTTATGAAACTTTACGATGAAGGTAAATTTGGTTTGACCGATCGCATATCTCAATACATTCCAGCTTTAAAAGGTACGGACAAGGAACGTGTCACTATTGAGGAGTTACTTTTACATCAGTCGGGCATTCCTGCTTTTTGGCCTTTTTATAAGGAGACTATAGATAAAGACAGTTATAAGGGGAGTTTTTACAGAGCAAGACCGGACGCTAGTCATCATACGCAAATAGATACACGGCTGTATGTCATTGATAAGTTTGATTATAGAAAAGAGTTGATGGCAAAAACTTTCTCTGCTGATTATCCTTTACAGGTAGCTGACAGTATGTTTCTTCATCGTTCTTTTCGTGATTCCATTATGGTACAAATAGGACGTATTCCATTAAAAGACAGGAGATATCGTTACAGTTGCCTGAACTTTATGTTATTGAAGGAAATGGTAGAGAATATCAGTAAAATGCCTATGAATCTTTTTTTAGATAAGGAATTCTATAAACCGATGGAGATGAACCGTACGGCTTATTTGCCGCTTCGGCAGTTCAAAAAGGAGGAAATTGTTCCTACAGTGAAAGCGGATTATTTGCGTAAAGGAAAAGTGTTGCAGGGTTATGTACACGATGAATCAGCTGCTTTCATGGGAGGGGTATCAGGAAATGCCGGTTTATTTTCCACGGCTCGTGATGTGGCAAAAGTGTATCAGTTATTGATTGATGGAGGAGTTTATAATGGAAAGCGTTATCTGAGTAGGGAAACTTGTGATTTATTTTTAACTCATACCTCAAAAATCAGTAGGAGAGGATTGGGATTTGACAAACCGGATGTGAATAATAGTGTGAAAAGTCCGTGTACGGAAGAAGCGCCTGAAGAGGTGGTAGGACATACTGGTTTTACCGGAACTTGCGCTTGGGCAGATCCGAAAAATCATTTGGTTTTTGTTTTTCTGAGTAATCGGATTTATCCGCGTCCTTTTGACCATAAACAGTTGATGCGGTTAAATATCCGTCCTCGTATGCAACAGGTTATGTATCAGGCTTTGATGAAATGGTCATATTTAGATTAAATACAAATTAGTGCATTTTTGTAATCTCTATGTGACAACTAATAGAGAAAAGCTGTATATTTGCTCCATCAATTAGTACTAATAATTTAATAATTAACGAAAATGGCTTACGTAATTAGTGACGATTGTATCGCTTGCGGTACTTGTATCGATGAATGCCCGGTAGAAGCAATTTCTGAAGGTGATAAGTATTCTATCAATCCGGATCTGTGTACAGAGTGCGGAACTTGTGCTGATGCTTGTCCTTCTGAAGCTATTCACCTTGGCTAAGCAGTACAATTTTGTTCTTTAAAGTTAATAACGATCGTTTCCGTTGATGGAAACGGTCGTTTTTTTGTTTATCTAAATTTTGTTTTGATTGGAAGCTCGTATGTCTGCTTTATGAATAAAAAAAACAGGCATCACAGAAAAAAACGGATGCCTGTTCTTTTTATAGAGAAAGAATATTTTATTTTAATAGGGCTAATGCTTCTTTGATGCGGCGCATAGCTTCTATAATATTCTCATCGGAAGTTGCATAACTCATACGGATGCATTCGGGGGAACCGAATGAAGTACCACCTACACATGCCACATGACCTACTTCAAGCAGATACATTGCTAAATCGTCAGCGTTATTGATGTTGCGGTCACCTGCTGATTTGCCAAAAAAGGAATCACATTTCGGGAATAAATAGAATGCTCCTTGAGGATTGTTTACTTCAAATCCTGGAATTTCTTTTGCTAATTTTACAATAAGGTCACGGCGGCGCTGGAATGCTTGGCGCATTTCCTCTACGGGAGCCTGAGTACCTGTATAGGCAGCTTCGGCAGCTTTCTGAGAAACAGAGCACGGACCTGAGGTATATTGTCCTTGTAGCTTATTTACAGCTTTTACAATCCATTCCGGACCGGCAATGAACCCGATTCTCCATCCTGTCATAGCATATGCTTTTGAAACTCCGTTTACAATAATTACATTGTCATGAATCTCAGGGAATTGGGCAATGCTTTCATGTTTGCCACTGTATGTGATATGTTCGTAAATCTCATCGGCTATAACATATACTTGCGGGTGCTTTGCCAAAACAGCGGCCAAGCCGGCCAACTCTTCTTTGGTATAAACGGAACCGGTGGGATTTGACGGTGAGCAAAGAATCAATGCTTTGGTTTTAGGAGTAATCGCTGCTTCTAGTTGTGCAGGGGTGATTTTGAAATCCTGATCAATACCCGCAGTGATAATAACAGGAGTTCCGTCTGCTAGTTTTACCATTTCAGGATAGCTTACCCAATAGGGAGCCGGGACTATTACTTCGTCACCGTTGTTAACTAGAGCCATAATCGTATTACAAACAGATTGTTTGGCACCGTTTGCACAGGAGATTTGTGCAGCTGTATAGTCTAATCCGTTTTCATTCTTCAGTTTGGCTACGATTGCATTGCGAAGTGCAGGATATCCCGGAACTGGAGAATATCTGGAAAAGTTATCATCTACTGCTTTTTTTGCTGCTTCTTTGATGTGGTCCGGGGTATTGAAGTCCGGTTCACCCACGCTTAAATTAATGACATCAACTCCTTGGACTTTTAACTCATTACTTTTTTGGGACATGGCCAATGTTGCTGAAGGAGACAAACGATTCAAACGATCTGATAATTGATTCATTGCTATTATTTTTAATGTGTTTAAGTTTACTTGCTGCAAAATAAAGGATAATATCTCAATTATGAAAGTAAAACAGACGAAATCGCATGAAAAATGATGTGATTTCGTCTGAGTTATAGCTTTTTTATTTGTTAAAGTGCAATGTATGTCCCATTCTGTCTTTTTTGGTTTTTAAATAACGCTCGTTATATTTGTTAGGCGTGATTTCAATAGGAACGTTTTCAACTATGGACAAACCGTATGATTCCAATCCTACACGTTTGACAGGATTATTTGTCAGCAAACGCATTTGGGTGACGCCTATACTGCGTAGTATCTGTGCTCCGACTCCATAATCACGTTCATCTGCCTGATGTCCTAAAAGGATATTAGCTTCTACAGTATCCACACCATTTTCTTGCAATTTGTAGGCTTTCATTTTTTCCATTAGTCCTATGCCTCTTCCTTCTTGGTTTAAATAAACAACAGCGCCTTTTCCTTCTTTTTCGATCATTTGCAATGCTTTGTGCAGTTGTTCTCCACAGTCACAACGCATGGATCCGAAAATATCACCGGTGGCGCAAGAAGAATGTACACGTACCAAAACGGGTTCTCCTTCTTTTATGTCACCTTTTATAATAGCGATATGTTCTAAACCATTACTTTTCTGGCGGAAAGGTATCAGACGGAAATGGCCGTATTCAGTCGGCATGTCCACTTCCACCCCTTTTTCTACTAATGACTCTTGCTTTAGACGATAGGCGATCAAGTCACGGATTGAAATTAGTTTCAGCCCCCATTCATCGGCCATTTTTCTTAGTTCGGGCAGACGAGCCATGGTTCCATCCTCACTCATGATTTCCATTAATGCGGCAGCAGGGTAGAGTCCTGCTAGCCGTGCCATGTCTATACAGGCTTCTGTATGACCGGCACGTCTCAGTACGCCTTTGTCTTGTGCATATAATGGATTGACATGCCCCGGACGTCCGAATGTTTCGGGAGTGGAGGTGGGGTCGGCAAGAGCACGGATAGTGGCGGCCCGGTCGTAGATAGAAACTCCGGTACTGCAACCTTCCAGCTTATCTACAGTTACAGTGAAAGGAGTACCTAGAACTGACGTGTTTGTATCTACTTGATGAGGTAATTCCAATTCTTTGCAACGAGAAATGGTAATAGGTGCACAAAGCACGCCACGTGCATGTTTCAACATGAAATTGACTTGTTCGGGAGTAATTTTTTCCGCAGCAACAATTAAATCGCCTTCATTTTCACGATCTTCGTCGTCCACTACAATGACAAACTTACCTTCACGGAAGTCAGCTATCGCTTCTTCGATGGTATTTAGTTTTAATTCTTCCATAGTCAAATTATAAATGATTTATTGTTTATTCTTTCTTGAATTTCACGGTTGGTCTTGATTATGTTTTTTAAATCTTTATCCAGCCGGATACTGAACCGCCAAATGCGGAAATAGAAGAACAGGCCTATTGGTACAATGATTCCTGCAAGTAAATTAAGCCATTGGTTGTCAAACGGACTTTTGTGAGCTTTGGTGGACAAAATGGGATATTTATTTAAGTATTCCAGTAATACTCCATCTTTGCTGTTGGATAATTCTTCTATGAGTAGTTCCATTTTGGCACTGATATCGGCTATGACGTCGTCATGTCCTTTATTGGTGAAGATGCGGATATAATTAGGTGCATCGGCCAGTCTATGCTTGATGGCATATTCGTTACAGATGTTGCATAGTTTCTCCAATTCCGTTTGTATACGTGGATAGTCCGGATCTTCTATAATAACTTCTTTTTTGAATACATGGCGCGAGGGGCGCAGACCTAACAGCATACGGAAGAAATTGATATATACTTCGGCATTGAATACCACAGAGTCATTATTTGACTTATAAGTAAAGAAGGCTCCGATAGGTGCCAATACAATGGTACTCATCCACACGCCCAATACCATATTCATTTCACCGCTTTTTGCTACTCGGGTAGCTCCGGAATCAATGATATAATAAATTACGAAAATTAAGACGGATACCACTACGGGCATTCCTAAACCTCCTTTGCGGATGATGGCTCCCAAAGGCGCACCGATGAAAAAGAAAATCAAACAACTGAGAGAGAGGGTGATTTTTTTGTGCCAGTCGGCTTCGTGTTTCCGGATATTGTTGTCCGCATCTGTAGTTTGATAGCTTTTCATGCTCCATTCGCTGGCCAGTGCCTCGGTACGATCCGCCGCACTACCCAGTGTCTTATCTTTTTCAGCTAAAGTATAGGAATTGAACAGGCTGTCCACATTGATTTTGTTGTTTGTTTCAACTATTTTTGCGGAGTCTGTTTTCGATAATATGATATTGCGATAAGTCGAGGCTTTTATTTCATTGTACATGCTTCTTCCCAAACTGTCGGCGCGGTGGCTCAGCGAGTCGATGGACTGGCTGATTTCAATCATATTCTTGCTGTCCGAACGGTCACTTAAAAAACTCCCATCTACCATGTTGAATCCGCCGTCAAATTCAATAATGGTATGTTTCTCTCTGAAGGTTTCACGTCGATAGGGGACATTATTGGATGAAATGGTCTGCGATTTCAGATTTTCGAACTGTTCTCCGTTATACAGATGTAGGTAAAGATGTTGTTTGTCTGCTGTCATCTCCATTTTTCCTTCGGAAGCCCATATAATGTGAGCGTTTTCAAACCCATCTGAAAAGTTGTAGATCAGTACATCTTTTAGCATTCCTGTTTCACGGTCTTTCTGTTTTACATATATATTATACCCCTCAATTTCGTCGTAAAATACACCTTCCGGAATATCCAGTTCTGGTGAAGTTTGCTTCATGGATACAAGTAAAGTAAGCAGTTTGATCTGCGCTTTGGGAGCTATGACATTTTGAAAATAAAACGAGGTACAACACAGGAAAGTACAAAAAATAATCAGTGGACGTATGATCCTCAATAAGGGAATACCCGCTGCTTTCATAGACAGCAATTCATATCTTTCACCAAAGTTACCAAATGTCATTAAGGCGGCTAATAAAATTGCCAAAGGTAGGGACAAAGGTATTAAGGTCAGAGCAGAATAAAAGAAAAACTGTGCTAAAACACTCATCTCCAATCCTTTTCCGACCAACTCGTCTACATATCTCCATAAAAATTGCATCATGAAGATGAAGAGACAGATGAAAAAAGTACCTATAAAGAGCATCAAAAAGCTCTTTAGGATAAATATATCTAATTTTTTTATGCGTAGCATTATTTCATTTTGTGCAACTATCAAGGCACAAAATTAGTATAAAAAACGGAGAGCAAAGACAAGTTTTGCATATTTTTATAGAATTACAGTCCACTTACCCTTTTTAGCTTCTCTATTTCGGAATCCCAAAGTTCTTTCGTATCTTCTACTTCATCGGGGGCTGCCCAGTCAATCACTTCCAGCATATAGTCAGAGGTTAGTTCGTTATAGACCATTTTCAATTCAAAATAGGCTTTAGGATCTTCATCATCCAGCCATCGAAAGCGTATAAAACTGTTAACCCGGAAGTTTGTAACTTCAGCTTGCCGTGTTTCTGTTTTTCCCCAATAAAAGGTGAATACTTTGTCTTTGAATGTCACCTTGTCTGCAAACCATGTTTCCAGGCCGGATGGGGTACTAATAATAGACCATACAATATTACCGGATCCGGCTTTCAACATGTACTCCAAGCGAATTTTTTCTTTTCTCATAGGTTAGCTTTTTAAAGTTTCGGTGGCAAATTAAGCCAAATTTTCTTATTTGCCATAATAAATGCTATGTTTTTTGAAATATTTATTAGCCACATACTAAGCTGTTTTTCTCTTTAAAAACGAATTTTACAAGAAAAAGTTCTCTGAAATGTTGCAATATTCAAAATAACCTTCTATCTTTGCACCCGCAATTGAGAAACGATGGCGGGATAGCTCAGCTGGTTAGAGCGCATGATTCATAATCATGAGGTCCCCGGTTCAATCCCGGGTCCCGCTACTGATGAAGATTTAGACTGTTAGGAGGCTTCCACTCTTGGCGGTCTTTTTTGTTTTTAATACTCGGTTTGCGCAGGTCAACGTAAATTTTGATATTGTCAATTTCGACAAGAGTGCTGACCGTTTTGATATTTATCTTGATGAAAAAAAAGTTCAGCTAAAAGAAGATAAGACCAACCCGGATATCATATCCTATGGTTTTGGTGAGTACCGTACAATCCAAGACTATCCTATTCGTGGTCGCGCCACTTATCTCCACGTCCGTAAACGTAAATGGCTTGACAAGTCTTCCAATGAAATCTTCAGCTATGACTGGGATTTATCCGAATTTGACGGTACACGGCTCAATTCTGAGTTCGTTTCTTTTTTAAAAGAAGGAGATTGAATCTACTCCTGTGAGCATCTGTGTGCTTGCGGAACGTTATGGCGTAAAAGGGCAGACTCTTCGTAAACAATACAAGGAGAAAATCAGTGATTACCGGAACTGGGACCAGCTCGAACATGCGCATGACTACCTCCTTTATCCTGAAAACATTGGAGAAAACCTTTCTTTGGATGAAACTTGCCTGAGCAATGGAGATGTTTATACGATTCTGACCAATAAAGCAGCCAAAGGCCGTAAGGGGGCTTTAGTTGCAATGGTTCGTGGAGTGGCCACAGATGCGGTAAGCGGAATCTTGCGCAGGCTTCCGCACCGGAAACGGCTGTCTGTCAAGACTGTCACTACAGATTTATCTTCAGCCATGATGCTGACGGTCAGAAAGGTGTTTCCTGCCGCAAAGCTGATCAATGACCGTTTTCATGTACAGCAGCTCATGTCTGAAGCTGTTGACCAGTTAAGAATACGCTATCGGTGGAAAGTACTTGATGCGGAAAATCAGGCTATCAGGGAGCACCGTCAAAAGAAGAAAGAAGCAAAGAGTAAGGCGGAAAGGGAGAGAATAGGGAAATGGGAGCCTGAAAGAATGGAGAACGGAGAAACCCTGCCACAGATAGTAAGCAGAAGCAAGCATATTATACTGAAACACTGGAGCAAATGGAATGAACAGCAAAAGACCAGGGCTGCCATTCTCTTTGATAAATTCCCCAAGCTTCTGGAAGGATACAGCCTTAGCATGAAACTGACAGACATCTTCAACAAGAAGTCAGGTCCCGATGAAGCAAGGCTAAATCTCGCAAGATGGTACAATGAAGTGGAAAAGTTTGACTATATGGAGTTCAACAAGGTACTTGATACCTTTTCAAACCATAGTACGACCATCATAAATTATTTTGAAGAACGATTGACAAATGCTTCAGCGGAGTCGTTCAATGCTAAAATCAA
>OISA01000143.1_pt1 | contig 21795 bp, 10 predicted proteins | sample 1586431 | NCBI WGS metagenome assembly OISA01 (sample SAMN02675049, study PRJEB24791) | human gut metagenome, SKBSTL061 | isolation source: stool | host: Homo sapiens | place: USA
AATGTGGTACAGGAAGTGGGAGCTGTTTCCAGCAGCCGGGTCGGTGGTTCGCCCTCGTATGTCCGGGAAGTAGTGTCGAATAGGACGTACAATTTGATTTCAGATTATGGCGGTCACTTGTTTTCCACAAGTGGCCGCTATGCTTGTGAAATCAAAATGTGAAACAGAAAGGAGAAATTTTAATGCAGGAAGTTGAAATTGACAGTACGGATATAGCATTAGCGCTGATTGATATGCTGTATGACCAAGGAACTATTGATGCCCACTTATACAACAGGATAAAAGCAAAAAATAAGGCGGTTGTCAAGTCTGATGAGAGCTGATTTGTCAGCCTACAGTTAAAGATTGACAAAGGCTATACTATTCGGAAAGGAGGTGCTGATATGAATTCATTTGCACAGACATACTTATTTGGTAACACTGCACTTGATCCAGAGAGGGAACGAAAGGTGGCGATTTATGGCCGTGTGTCTACACAGCACGAGGCACAGATTGACGCACTTGGAAACCAAATGCAATGGTATGAGGATCAGCTGAACTATCATCCAAACTGGAAAGTAATTGACCGCTATATTGATGAAGGGCTTACGGGTACACTGGCAAAAAAGCGTCCGTCATTTATGCGCATGATTGAGGATGCAAAGGATGGAAAATTCGATCTGATTGTTACCCGTGAAGTCTGCCGTTTTGCCAGAAACACAGTCGACACCTTGATGATTACGCGAGATTTGCGAAATTATGGCGTAGAGGTTTTCTTTGTGTCTGATAACATTCGTACAATGGATGGCGATGGCGAATTGCGGTTAAGCATAATGGCAACAATGGCGCAGGAAGAAAGCCGGAAAATATCTGAACGTGTTCGGGCAGGCCAAGCAACCAGTCGTGCCAATCATGTCCTTTATGGAAATGGTAATATTATCGGTTACGACAGGGTGGGAGCCACTTATGTTATTAATGATGAGCAGGCAGAGACGATTCGGACAATTTACAATTTATATTCGAAAGGATACGGCGAGAAAAAAATAGTCAATGAGTTGGGGAAACTTGGGTGTAAAGATGGACGGGGAAAGGTTTGCTGGTCTTGTGCAAAGGTGAGCCGAATTCTGCGTAATAAAACATATATGGGAATGATTGGCTATCGAAAATCAACAGTCAATAACTATCTTGAGAAAAAGCGAATCAATAATCTTAATGAGGATAATATTGAATATGTGAAGGGTGACTTTGAACCTATTATCAGTGAGGAACTTTGGACAAAATGCGAGAGCATTAGAAAAGGAAAGATTACAAAGTTTAGGATGCCAAATGGTGAAGAACGGCGCAAAGGTACACAATCTCCAAGATTGTTATGGGTAACGAAAATTCGTTGTCGTTGCGGCGGTGCATATAAGCGATTCTGCTGGAGAACATTAGCAAATGGAATAAAAGTGTTCGGCTATCAATGTGTTGTGCGGACTCAAAATCCATCAAGACAATTTGTTATTGAGAATAGTATGGAACAAACAAATTACTGTAATGCAATTAGTATTCAAGAATGGAAACTTGAATTGATGGTAAAGATGATTTTTGATCGCTTTTGGGGTGATCAAAAAGAAGCCGTGTTGAAAGCTTGTGTTATGATTGAAAATGCACAAAAGGGTATGACAGGTAATAATGAAGAAAGGCGTCGTTCTCTAAATGAAAAAATCGAGAAATTTAAAAAGCGCAAGAAAAATTTTAGCATAATGTATGCAGACGGCGATTTGACACGTGATGAATATAAGGAAATGGTCGCACAGCTTGATAAAGAAATAGAAAAATTGGAAAGTGAACTCAATGGAGCACCGGGAATAGGCGAAGCAAGAAAAGAAATGAATGTCGTTCATATAAAAAAGCACTGGAAGAACTTGTGGATATATCGACACCGAAGATTGCAGACAACCTTATTGATCGTTTCGTTGAAGTTGTTACACCGTTTGAAGACTATTCTTATCGCTGGAAGCTTAACTTTGGTGAAAAGGTCACGAGAAATGAAAGATCGGATTTGTGCAATATTAGAACCTCGCCAATCCTCACTTTTACCATTACATTCGATCAGGCAAAGGCATACAGAAAGGCCAACAAAATGCCTACACAATTCAGAGAGGCAGCATGGACAGATTTGAAAGTGGAGGTTTATATTTAGCTCATTATTTTTATGAAATTAGAATTGCTTCCATTGCACTCCTTTTTTATAGTGCCGCACAGGCAGCCATCAAGTCGCCTCGCGGCTGATTTGCCAGCGAGTATAACCATTAAGTTGAATTACGAACAGGCTCGCGCCTATCGAAATTCGCGTGGTTACGTACTTTGGCCGGGAAATTGGAAAGACCTGACAGTTAAGGTTCTTCTATAAATCCTATCAAGTCCCGAATTGCTTGTATCTGCAATTCGGGACTTTTTGTTTTATTTTGCCCTGTTTTGTACATTTTCCTGAAAATGTACACGGTTTGATGGGTCAGACAAAAAAGCGCACACCCCTCGGTATGCGCTCGGATTTCACGTCTGCGTCGATTCCCGCAGGCTTACCTGGTAACCCAACTCCATGCGGGTTTCAACAGGATGCCCCTGCAAGGCGCACAGCAGCTGCTGCGTTGCTTTTAAGCCAAGGATATCCGCATTAAACTGCACGGCGGTGATGGGCGGCACGGTATTGACCAGATTCTCATTATCATACAGCGACGCCAGCCGGATATCCTGCGGCACGCGCAGGTTCAGCTGCTTGAGCATATTCAGCGTCAGCTGTGCCAGCCGTTCGTCCATGCACAGGATGAAATCCGCCCCGCGCTCTACAGCCTGCTGCACAGCCTCCATGCGCAAATCGTCGCTTTCCAGCTCCAAAAACAGCATGCTTCCGTCAATTTTTTGCCCCATCTTGACATAAGCCTGCCGGAAGCCCTCCAATCGGGATTGGTTGACGGTGTACAGCATACTGCCGCCCAGCAGCGCGATATGCTTCATGCCCTTCATCAGCAGCAGACTGGTCATCTCACGGCAGCCGCCCACCTGGTCATGGTCAACGGAAGGTACCTGATCGTCCTCCGGCTGACCGATGGCGACAAACGGCACCTTGCGCGCCTTCAGCAGCGGGATCAAGGGGTCATGCTCCAGTGTGCGGGTCAAGATCAGACCATCGATTTTGCGGTTATCCAGCAGTCGTTCCACAGGACGGGTTTCGTTTTCGCCCACCAGTGTCAGCAGGACATCGTAGTCGGAATCCCCGGCAACCTGATAGACAGAGCGCATCACCTTGCGCAAAAAGGGCAGCTCAAAGTCGGAAAATTGCGTGGAAATCACCAGCGAAATATTGTAGGAGCAGTGCTTCACCAGCCCGCGCGCCATCATACTGGAGGTATAGTTATGCTCTTTTACATAGTCCAGCACGCGTTGGCGGGTTGCTGCGCTGATGCGCCCGTTGCCGGATATGGAACGGGACACGTTTGTCTTGGATACGCCAAGCGCCTGCGCGATTTGCGTGATATCGATCGGCTTGTCGTTCTTCGGCAAAGGTGACATGGTTTCTCATCTCCGATATGTATTTACCCTTATCATAATCGCTTTTTGTCGAATCGTCAATTATTTCTTGCGTAAAGCTTCCCCTTGCACAGCCCTCACACCGTTCGTCTGCACAGCTTTTTTCGTAATTTACGGCACAGGGTCTGTATCTCCTGCGCAGTTTCGGCGGTGCATGGATCGGGCGCAAACTGTGCCGCCTGTACGGCATCCAGCAGGTGCTGCACGGTTTCGCGGTTCGTCTGCGGGCAATGCGTTTGCAGAAATTCCGCAAATGCCGCTTCGTCAGAGGACACCTCCGCCGCCAGCCCGCAGCGCCGCATCTTGCGATGGAGCGCACAAAATTCTGCCTGTACGGTCTGCAAAGGTGTGCGCCTTGCACGGCGCAGAAGTGCCAAGGCCAAGACGAGCAGCAGCAAAACCGTAGGCAGCACCCACAAAAGCGGGACGCTTTGCGGCGTTTCGGCAGGGGAGTCGGCCTCCTGCCGCGCGGGCAGGGGTGTATCACTGTCTGCGGCATTTTGCCCTGCCTGTGCGGCATCGGCGGCAAGCTCGCCATCGGTCCGTTCGGCTGTCATACCGGGGGTGACCTCCAGCGGCGTCCAGCCCTGCCCGGAAAGGTAAATCTCTGCCCAGGCGTGGGCGTTATCGTCCTGCAAAACGGCACGGCAACTGCCGTCGCCCGCAGCGGTAAACAGACTTTGCGGTGCGGCGTAGCCTACCACATATCGGGCGGGCAGCCCCACCATGCGGCACAGCAGCACCGCAGCCGAGGCAAACTGTGTGCTGCTGCCCGTGTGGCTCTCGCTCAGGAAATACAGCAGCGGGTCGGTGTCGTCGGGTGTCTCGGCGTCCGCACTGTAACGGCAGTGCTCGTTCAGCCAGCTGCGCACCAGTGCGCGTCGGCCATCGATGTCATCATCCCTGAGTTTGCGCTCCTTCACCAGCGCAGTCAGTTCCTTGTCTATGGCATCGTACCCGGCACCGTCGGGCACATCCAGGCAGCGCGCACGAACATATGCGGCGTAGGCGCTTTCCAGACGGTCCAGCACCCCCGCGTCATCATCGTCACGGGCCGCCAGCAGCTCCTTTGCCTGTTTGCGCGGAAAATAGTAGAACATATCGTCCTGCACGGTCTGCCCCGCTATGGCTCCGTCGCCGTCCGGCGTGTAGTAGTCGTTAAAATATGCGTTGTACGGCGCAAACGTGTATGCATCGTTTGCATGCAGACGATGTACGGTCATTTGCTGCGGCTGTGCGCCGCTGTATGCCGCGCGCAAAAACGGCAGGTTCGCAATGGCAAGCCGCCCGTCGCCGTCGGTTTTCCAGTTTGCTGCGGCACTGTCGAAGGCAGCGGCATTCCCTGCCTGCCAGCTTGTGCCGTCATAGTCCACGCCGATAAACCCGCGCAGGTAGACGGTCTCCTCCGGCTTGGCGTCGGTCGTGACCATTATATCCTCCAGCCCCGTCAGCGCCAGGCCGTCGCCCCGTGTCAGGCTGCCGTCCTCCACGCCGCCCGCAGCAGCGCTGACATGGAAATTCAGTGCCCCGCCGCTGATTTTCGGCAGCCACTCGATCGCCGCGCTCAGCCCGGCCGCGCAGACTTTGTCGGTCACAGGCTGCAGCGCGTTCAAGGGCAGCATCAGCACGGGGCGCAGTGCCAGGGCAGGCAAAAACAGCACCGCGCAAATGGCAGCCATGCCGACACCGGCCAGCCTTTGGTTTATGCGGTGGGTCTGCAGGTTGGCGGCATAGACAGCGGAACCCTTGCCGCGCCACAGCCGTTTGCGCACCGGCGACCGCGCCGCCGCACAGCTTCCCAACCAGCCCGGCAAAAGCAGCAGCCAGCCCAAAACGGCACGGCCCGTCCCCGCCAACAGCGTGAACACCACGATCGGCAGAAGCACCGCCCCCAGCAACAGCGCGTCGGTGTGGCGGGCTGTCAGCGCGGCCAAAAATATTGTAAACGGCACTGCCGTCAGCAGCGCAAACAGGCCCATCTGCGCCGAAACCGGCGAGGCGGATACCACAAAATTTGCGTTGAAGCGTGTATTCAAGCACAGCCTGGCGGCATCCGCGCACTGTGCCGCACCGGCCAAAAACGGCTGCTGCACGGCAAACAGCAGCACCAGATACCCCACGGCCAGCGCCAGCGCCGCGCCGTAACGGCCCGCCTTGGAAAGCAGGACGCGGTGCAGTGCCGGCCACGCCGCACACAGTGCCGCCACGCCAAGCCACACCCAAATCGGCAATGCCAGTGCAAACGCACCGTTCAGTGCCGTCAGTAAGCCCAAGGCCAGCAGCTCCGAAATCAGCAGATCCGCCGCCGCTTCCGCCATGGGGTGGGCAGCGGCTTTGGTGCGGGGCAGCAGCACACGGTCCACAAATACCAGCCCCGTAGCGGGGTCGGAGTCCTTGCGGCGGGTCAATCTGCGCAGCCGCTTTACAGCGGCCTGCCCAAAGTGCAACAACTGCTGCGGCGCGTCGGCCCCCTCTGCCAAAACGCTGCCCGCAGGGTCAGCGCGGTAGGTTGCGCCCAACGGCTCGCGCACGGTCAACTCGCCCACGCGGGCGGTCAGTTTCCAGTGAATCAGCTTCGGTGAATCGCCTGCACGGTAGGGACGCAGATCATAAACGCCGTCGGTCAAATCGCAGCCCGCCGCAGTCACTTTTTCGGCGCAGTTCTGCGGTTTTGTGCCTGCGCCGTCGTCCTCGCCCTCGGCGGGGGGCAGCACACACAGTTCTCTGCTTTGGGGCGGCACGGCGCAGTGCGCGGCAAACAGCCCCAACAGATCGCGCACGGTGGCTTCCCGCACACGGAACCACCACAGACCGCTTTTTGCTGCGCGCAGGGTCACGCGCAAATCGGCACACTGATGCGGGGCCAGCATCGCGCCGCAGGGCAGTTCAATGGCCGTTCCGCTTTCGGCGTCCACAGCCTGCAAAACGACACGCAGCTCCGGCATGGGCCGCCGCCCGTTGTTGTGCAGTTTCACCAGTACGGCAAAATCCTCGTCGGGGTGCACGGGGCGGGCAGGCAGCTGTAGCGTTACCGTCACATCTCTGCGCAGTGTGCGGACATACCACGCCAAAAAGCCGACCAGCAGCACCGCCAGTGACGCCAAAAAGACCGCAAACGACGTGCGGCTGACTGCTGCCGCGGCAAACAGCACGGCCAGCAGCAGCGCGCAGCCCACCTTACCTGCCATGGAACGGTTTCTCCGGGCGGGGACGCGGCACGGTGTGCAGAACATCGTCAAGGATATTCTGCACTGTATCGCCGCCGGTGCGGGCCTGTTCGGTCAGGCACAGACGGTGGCGGGCCGCATCGGCAAAAATCGCGGTAATATCCTGCGGGGCCACATAATTGCGCCCGCTCAGAAAAGCCGCCGCGCGCGCCATACCGGCCACTGCCAGCGACGCACGGGGCGAAAGCCCCAGCGTCAGACGGCTGTCCTGCCGCGTCGCGCGGGATAGTTCGACGATATACCGTCTGATTTCATCGCTCATATATACTTCGTCTACCTGCTGCTGCATAGCCAGCAGGTCGTTTTTGTCCATCACCGGCTGCACACGGTCCAGCAGGGCGCGGCGCGGCTGGCGGGACAAAATCTCCATTTCCGCCTCCGCATCGGGGTAGCCCATGACCACGCAGACCATAAAGCGGTCAAGCTGGGATTCCGGCAGCATCTGCGTACCCACCGAGCCGACGGGGTTTTCCGTTGCAAAAACGGTAAACGGCTGCGGCAGAACGCGCGTCACGCCGTCCACCGTGACGGCGCTTTCCTCCATGACTTCCAGCAAGGCGGACTGGGTGCGGGCGCTGGTACGGTTGATTTCATCGGCCAAAAACAGGTTGCACATCACCGCGCCGGGGTGGTACACAAATTTGCCGGTTTCCTTTTGGTACAGCGAGAACCCCACAATGTCGGACGGCAGAACGTCGGGGGTAAACTGCACGCGGTTTTGGGTCAGGTCCATAGCGCGGGCAAACGCCTGTGCCAGCGTAGTTTTGCCCACGCCGGGGATATCCTCAATCAGCACATGGCCGCGGGCCAGTATCGCCATCATGATTTTCAGCACGACTTCCGGCTTGCCCAGCACCGCCTTGCTTACCTCGGCTGTAACGGCCAGCGCCTTTTCGTTGATATTCTGCATGGGTCAATCCTTTCTATGCCTGCGCCAAATCAGCATACAGCCGATCACGGCGGCAATCAGCAGGCATCCCGCCCACAGGGCGTTGTTTTCCAGCCAAATCACCCAGTTGGAGTACGCGCCGCCCGCGTTTTCGCCGCCGCCCTCGTGGGGCAGGGGAGTGATACTTTCGGGGGTGACTTCCTCCAGCGCGGAGGTACCGTCGGCCTCCACCGTCACTTGGCGCGGTGCGGCGTCCCAGGTTTCGTCACACTCGGCCAGGTCTGCCGCATGGGTGGCGGCCTCTGCGTCGGTGTCGCGCTCGGCTATCACCAGGTAGCGCTGGGTGTTTTGGGTGTAGGGGTGGCAGGTCGTCAGGGTAAGCAGGTCGCGGCCGGGCTGTATCAGCACGGCGTTTATGTCGTCCGGCTGTATGATTTTCAGCTCGCACACGCGGTAAACCAGCGTGTCCCACGGCGTTGTCATAGTAATTTTGTCGCCGATTTGTATCTGCTGCACGTTGCGCAGCATTTCCGCGCCGTAATAGCCGCGGTGGGCGGCAATGACGGTGTTGGTGTTTTCGCCGCCCAGCGGCATGGAGGTCTGCCCCAGCAGTGCGCCGCCGCGGGCCATGTTGGCCGCGTTGGCCCCCAGATAAACAGGCAGTTCCAAGTCCAGACGCGGTATCCACAGTGCGGCGATAACGTCGTCGGGCAAGCCGTAGCCCGTCAGGTCAAAGGCGGGGGTCTCGTAGGCAAAGGGGTCTTTCAGGCCGCTTTGGCCTTGGGCAAAAAGCTGTTGGTTGTAGGCCAGAAACGCGTTGTACAGTTCGGGGTAGGCGCGCGCGGGTTCGGCGGCGGAGGTTTCGGGGGCGGCGGGGGCGGCAGCTTCGGCGGCCTGCACAAATTTTTGCACGGTTTTTGTGCTTTTCTGCTCCGTCAGATATCGGCTGACCGTGGGCTGCAGCATCAGCCCAACGCCCAGCAAAATTGCCAGCCATGCAAAAATTTGCAGAAACAAGCGTTTCATCAGTCTTCCTCCTCGCGCTTTTTGCAGCGGTGCAACAGCAGCAGCAACAGCAGCGCCTCGCCGCCGATAACCACACTGCCCGTCACACTGATCCACGGCCAGGCGTCCACAATGCGCTTTACCACGTTGCCGGTATTCAGCTGTTGGTACTGCACGGTCTGCGGCGTGTCGGGCTGCTCGTCCTCTCCGGTATACGGCACACGGGCGCCGCGCACAAGCATACGGTGGGTGTTGATGGCGTAGGGTGTGCAGGTGATCAGCGTGCAGTAGTCTCCGCCGGGGATAATTTCCAGATCCTCGGTGTTTTCCGGCTCCACGACCTTGACCTGGTCTACCTGATACGCCAGCACCTCGTCCATGATGTGGAGGTAAAAACGGTCGCCCTCGCCCAGCTTGTCCAGGTCGGTAAACAGTACCGCCTCGGCCAGACCGCGATGCCCCGTCAGCACACTGTGGGTGCCCGCGCCGCCCAGCGGATAGCTGGAGCCTTCCAGATGTCCGACGCCCTTTACCAGCACATCGTCGCTTGTGCCCTCATAAATGGGCAGGTTTACGTCAATTTTGGGTATGGTAATGTAGCCAAGGCTCTCGCCCACGTCCAGCATGTCCACATAGCTTGTGCCGATGTCGTCCGCTTCGCCCGCCGCGTCGCGGTCAATGGCATTGTTCAGCTGTTGGTTGTAGCGGCGCGCAGCCTCCTTGGCGGCGTCGATTTTTTCGGTGTCCATCGACTGCACGTTGTCGTTGTAGCTTTCAATGACCGAGCTTGCGTGGCGCTGTGCCACCGCGTTGCTGACAACGGGGTACATGGCCACGCCGATGCCGGAGACGATCATCAGCGCAGCAAAACCAAGTTTTAATTTGACGGTGGTTTCCATTGCAAAGAGCCTTTCTATAAAGGGTTGACGCACTGCCACAACTGCCCATAGGGGAAGAACCGTTTCCGGTCCTTCCCCTATGGATTACCCGTTTATTTTGCTGTGGGTGTTTGGATGGTGTGCATTACGCACGGTTGGATTTCTTTTTCAGGCTGAACAGAACGCCGACGCCCGCCAGAACCAGCAGCACACCGATACCGCTGAACAGCAGCGTACCGAAACCGCCGGTGACAGGCAGCGTAAAGCCCTTGCGGTTGACGACTTTGGCAACAGCAAGTTCCGTTTTTGTGGCATCGCCATTGTTGCTGGTATGGGTGAACGTGGTTTTCGTAACCGTGCCATGCTTAACCAGATTGCCACTGGCGTCATATACGTTGGTCTTTTGCCAAGTAGTTGTGGCGGTAACATCCAGCTTAACCTTAACAGGCTTTGTCAGCAGGTTATAGCCATCAACCGTCTTGGTTTCGACCAGATAGTAATCACCATTGGCAAGACCGTGGGTGTAGTTGGTGGCGTTGTTAGAGTCAGACGTATCAATGATGCCGTTTGCGTTAGTTGTCAAGCCAGACTTTACAAGAATCCATTTTTTAGTGATGTCAAGACCTGCTTTCTTGAGGGTTTCAGCATTTACAATAGGCGTTTCTCCCGTCTTGGCTTCACGGTACAGGTCAAACACAACGCCGGGCAGTGCAGTAGTTCCGTTTTCCGCAGTTTTTACCACTTTGATGCCAAAGCTGTACATAACAGCGCTGTCCTCAATGGTGTTCGTGCTAGGTGCGGCGGGGGAGTCGTGGGTATTGATTTTATTGGTGTATGTAAGTTTTGCGTTATTCGAGTTGCCTTTGCCGCCGACTACAGCATCATTGCTCACAGTAGCAGTATAGGTGATTACTAGTTTTTCACCGGCATAAGCTGCCATTTCGGCAGGCGTAAATGTAATAGTAAAGCCATTACCGTTATCCGCAACTGTATAATGCGTGTTTTTCGTCAGGTCTGTTGTGTCGTCTTTAACTTCAATGCTGCTTACATTATCCGTCAAACCTGTCGGCGTGTCGGTGACGGTAAAGGTGGAAAGTTTATCAATGTTCTTCGGGACTTCAATCGTAATTTTGTAAGGAACGGTATCGCCGACACCGTACTGGGCATCTTGCTTCCATTCAGTGCCATTGTAAACTTCCTTCTTCATATCGGGGCGGTGGTTGGCAACTTGAATGGTTGCATTAGCAGACACGTTTCCGTCTACCTGAATCTTACCATCTTTCTGCACGGTAAAGGTGTGGTATTCCGCATCCAAGATATAGCCCTTGTTAGCAGAAGTATTGCTGTATGCATCCTCAAAAATGCGGTATTCGCCTTGCGAAAGCCCTGCAATTGTAATTTTACCGTTTATGTCCGTTGTCAAATTGTAGGTGCTGCCATTGCTATCGTTTGCAGTAATATCTGTCCAATCTGCGCCATTCTGTTTCTGTAGCTTGAACTGAACACCCTCCAACGCAACTCCGGTGCCACCGCCGGTATAGCCCTTTTTCTCAATCGTGACTTGACCGTAGGTGGTGCTGTTTTTCGGGTAAACGTGGACATCATAAATCCAGTCCGTCAGCTTGTTCGTGGTATCATTATCAGCAATGCGCGTCATAGGGACAGAAACCAAGAACGGGTCAGCAGGGGATGTGACCTTATCAGGGGCTTTGGTTTCAACAACCAGATACAGACCGAGGGCAAGACCGTCTTTTTTGGCTACACCCTTATCAGTTTCTGTAGTTGTGGTTGTAACCGTGGCAACCTTTGTTGCGCCGCTATTAACTGTGATTGCGCCTGTCGTACTGTTCTTAGTATAATAGTCACTTGCATCCATCTTGGAAAAGTCTTGACTACTCGCAGTCACTTGACCGCCGTAATAACTTTCCAGCCAAGTCTGACTTTGCACTTGGTAAATCTCAAAAGTTACCCCGTCCAGTGGTGTTGCGCCTGTGGGCGCGCCTTCGCCCTCGGCACCGGTACCCTGTTGGGACGGTGCTCCCGATGAAGGGTTATACTCAAACTTATGAATCGTAATGCTGCCTTTTTTGGTTGTATCCCAAACAGGCATACCGTCTGCCAGCGGCGTCCCCGCCGTCGTGCCGCCTTCCGTCGCCATGGCGGGCATGGCGCAAAGGCTCAGGGTCAGGGCGGCGCTGAGGATTGCGGTAAATAAACGTTTCAGTTTCATTTTGATGCATACCTCTTTTTTCTATGTTGGTTTGTGTAGAGGGGTGGGGTCAGGAACGTTTGCCCCCTTTCTTATTGTATCGGAACACCAGCACCAGCAGCACAGCCACCAGTGCGGGCAAACCTATCAGCAGCCACAGGCTGGGTGCGTCCGCGCCCGTGTGCGGCAGGGTAAAGCCCTTGCGGTTGTAAACAGTCAGGGCAATGTTGTACACGCCGTCGGCACCTGGGGTTATCTTGCCAAACGTCTCGTCGCCGCGTAGGCATTGCCCGTCCGCTGTCAGCGTAAATTCGATGGGCTCGGCCAGCAGGGTGTAGCCCTCGGCGGTCTTGGTCTCGGTCAGGCGGTAGCTGCCGGGGGTCAGGTCTGCAAAGGTAAGTTCGCCTGTTTCCTCGGCGGTCTTGCCTGTTTTGGTTTCACTCAGTTCAGCGTCCTGCTTTTCCAGCTTGAACTCCACGCCGCCCAGCTTTATGCCGGCATCCTGTGCATCCTGCTTTGTGATGACCAAGTTATATTTGGCATCCTGCAGTTGGTTGGTCAGGGTCAGCGTTTTGTCGGCCGAATCGCCTGTGACGGTGGTATTGAGAACCTTGTACTTCTTGCCGTTGATCTCAATCACATCGCCATCCGCGCCGCCGTAAAATTTCCCATCTGCCGTCGCGCGTTCCAGCACGCGGTAGGTGTAAGCGACATGGTCATTCCCCGCCTTGTTCGCATCGTACTTGTCCAACCCGGTAAACTGTTTGGTCCAGCCTTCGTAACCGTCGGGTTTTTTCAGCTCTACGCTTTCATACCCCGAAACCGGCAGCCAGCTGTCTGCTTCATCCGGCGTTTCGGTGCGCTGCAGTTGCAGGTAAATGGCTTTGGGCAGGTCGGCTTGCGGAATGTCCGTCGTACCGTCCTGCGTTTTCCACTCTTTTTTGACCGTTATGTCAATCAGTTCGCGGGCGGTATTTTCAAACGTTGCCGTTGCAGCTTTCTTATATTCAATGGTGCCGTACGCCATTACGCCGTCCGCGGCAACAGCGCAGTCTTTGCCGCCCTCGATATGCACCGATTTCAGGCTTGTGCCCGGCTGTTCTTTTTCTGACACAACAAACCGTGTGCCGACAGGGATTTTGTCGATCACGATCTCGCCATAGTACTCGTCACCGTGTTGTTTCACCGTGCAGGTGTACGTTTGCTGCTCGATTGTGTCGCCGAGGCTTTGGCCGCCAACATCGCCGAATCGGACGGTAAAGGTAAATTCCTTGCCTTCCAGTGTCTCGCCCTTGGCGGGGACCTTGCGTATAATCAGCTTGCCTGTCTTGACCTTGTTGTTGAAAACCACTTTCAGCTTGGTTAGCTCGTTACCATCGGCCGAGCTGCTGTAAGAGCGAAAAACCAGCGTGCCAGCGTTCGGCTTTTGGGCCTCTGTGTACTCGTTCTTGGTGTTGTATCCGTCAAGGGTTGTATTAACCACTTGCTCCGTTCGGCCATCGTTTGGGGCGGTGCCTCTGACGTTTTGCAACGTGCTAACATCGCCCATCGTAACAACGTTACTATTGCCGCTTACACTTGTAACAGGTACGTCGTTTTCGTATACCGTCCAAGTTGTATCGTACAGTTCGGTGTCGATCTGCTCTTGCAGGGCTATGTAGCTGCCGCGGCGGAACTGGTCATTAAAGGTAACGGTCTCACCGTCCTGCAGCAGGAACCGTCCGTTTTCATCCACAACGTCGCCGTTGCCAAGATTGGAGGAAAACACCGCATAGGCCGCGTTTTCCAACTTACCGCTTTCGGCAGAGCCATAGTCGGGGACGTTGTACTGCGCGGTGGTAAAGCCTGTTTGCTTCGGCAGGGTCGGCGCACTGCTGAATGTAAAGTTGCGCAGGTAAATGCTGCGCGCATAGTTATCGCCCACCGTAATTCTTGTAAGCTGATTGTTGAAAGCCGCATCTTTTTGCAGGGAGTTCAACATCAGCCGTACGGTGTACCACGTTCCCGGGTGCAGCGCGGTCGCCGCGCCGTAGACATCGCTGCTTTGCAGCCCCTTGCTGCCAAGGCAGCCCATTTGCTTGCCGCTTGTGTCCCAAAGTTCCACATACAGGTTGCTCATGGCGCAGGTATCGGTCGGGCTGCCCTGCACATAGACATCAAAGGTCAGGTAGCTGTACGGACTTATATTTATGGAGCTGTCCCATGTCAGTGTGCCGCGGCGCTGGTCGCGGTATAGGCTGGATGGGTCACTTTTATCCGATGACCACAGCACGGCGCTGCCTGTTCCTACATCCTCCGGCAGGGACGACTCATAGCTTAATAGTCCCGTGGCCGAACTGTATGCAGTGTCCGGAAGTTTCTCGGTCTGGATTGCCGGTTCATCAGTTGCTTTTGCTTCGTAGTGGGTGGCCAGATTTTGGATGTTGAAGGTGAAAATTTTCTGGTTTTTGAAACTGTCTCGGAACAGCGGGTTCACGTCCGAAACATCGACCTGCTTTTCGACCTGCAATTCGTTATGGTCGGGGAAGTTGAACGCCAGCGCCATGTTAGACTCCCACATGCCGCGCTCCATGTAGTACATGGTCAGGGTGTGGGTGGATTGGTTTTCAAGGGTTTTGGTGGTGCCCTTCTTATTGAACGTGATCGATTGTCCGTTATATTTGACGGTTTTGACTGTTTCGCCGGACCCATAATCCTCGTAGACCATGGTATCATTTGAGTCGGTGTTCTTGTTGGAGCTGACGTAGGGGGTTACGGTGTTGTTTTCGCCAAATTCCAGCAGACCGGACGCTTTACCGTGTGCGCCGCCGACATCCAGCACCAACTCGCCGTCAATGTAGACCCACACGTCATCGTCGCCGGAGAAGAAGAACTTGATAGGAACTTCAATGTTCTTGCCGCTGCTATCTGTCCGCACAATCACTTTGCCGTTTTCTGTAAGCGTAAAGTCAAATTGCAGCTTGGCGCCAAAGCCGTAGTTGTATTGGGGGGCACTGCCGGTAACTGCTTCGTTAAACGGGAAGAAACCATACCCCATATTATCCGTTTTGTTGCCGGCATCACGGTTATGTGAGGCTTCGTTTATGCCATCCCCCACCAGATAGTAGCTTTGGCGGGCGCTGCCCTGTTTGAGGTACAGCGAGGTTTCGTTGCTGTCATAGTACCAATATTTGGCTTTGCCCTCCGGGTCGTTATCGTCCGGACGGTTCGGATCTTGCGCAAAAACGGCTTTTTGCTTGAGAGGGAAGGAAACATCCTCATACACCTTGCCCAGCACGGTGTTAAAGGCGTTTTTGCCTTGCAGGAAGTCTTTGTCAAAGTGTGGGTCAACCGACGCATTTGTGTTGGAATTCTTGGTTCTTAACAGCGGCAGACCGTTTGCCGTACCGTCAGAGGTCTTGCTTTCCACAAGGCCCTGGAAGGTGCGGTTGTAATCGTCGTTTCCATTACCACTATCATCCAGTGCCGAGTTGTTCACGGCCATAAACGTTTTGTAATCCGGGCTGTTCGTATTACCGTCCCAGCCGTATAGCTTCATACCTGCGGCAACGGTTGCAAAGGGGTTGGCCCAACCACCTATTGACGGTTGGAAATGCCCGGTATAAAGCGGGTATTTGACATTGTTGTTTGCCGTGTAAGCACTGCTTAGTGCGCGGTTGAACTGCTCAAAAGTGACGTACCCGCGCTGGGAACTTGTGTTACCGTCCGGGTACGTGTCGCGGTTCAGGCCGTTCAGCTCGTAGTCGGTGTAGTAATCGTACAGGGTGCTTGTGATGTACTTTGTGCCTGGCTCTTGCTTGAACTCGCCGCTTGCAATATCCACAACGGTGGTATTTTTGCCGCTTTCGGCATCGCGGACAGAGGCTTTCTCGCCCCAGTAACCGTCACGGTTGACACCTTCGCCGCCCGTGTAGGCCGACGGGTCGCCGTCGTCGGCAAAGAAGCAGGGTTCTTGCAGGGTTGGGGGGATTTCTGCTGTGCTGTACTTTCTGGTCTTGTTGTCTTTTGCGGGGGTGTTTTGGTTATCCGTTGCGGAGAATTGCACTGCGGTGTAAGTGCCCGCAGGAATTGTGCAAGACCACAGCTTGCGGTCGGCGGCTGTGGGGTCGGTTTCCTGCGTCATCTGCAGCGATTTGACGCCGCCTGAACCCGTCAGGAAGCAGTACATGGTTTCGCCGTCGCCCATGGCGGACTGCGGTAAATATTCGCCCTCATAACTGTACGCGGACAGCGTGGCGTCAAAGTAAATCTTTTTGCCCGCGGTAAGCAAATCGCCGCCCGCACTTTCCCAAGTGCCATCAGTACCATTGCAGACATAGCGATTTGCGGTTGTTAAGTCCAGTTTCTGTACACCTGTTTCGGGGTTTTCGGTGTAGTCCGTGGTGAAATCATACAGGGCGCTTCGGCCACTTTCACCCCAAGTAAATTGCACAAACCGCGACTGATTGTCGGGGATCAGGATCTGCTGCGCGGCAAGTTTGCCCGCATCAACCGTGCCGATCGTTTGGATGCCGGTTTGTGCCGGGGCACCGTTTTCCAGCTTGTAAAATGTTGCGGTTACGTCGGTAAGCGCGGCGTCGCTTTCATTTTTGAAGTAAAGCGGCGTGTCCTTGTAATAGTACTCCACGCGCGTCCATTGGGAGGGGTTGTAGTGTTGATTTTGGTTGAAATGTTTGCCCTGTTGATCTGAGATTGTAATGCCTTCACGAACAAACTTTTTGCCGGCAAGCAGGTCAATCGCTGTCAGGTAGTCATTATTGACTCCATCATCCCTGCCAAAGGCGTTGATTTCTTCTTGCCAAGTACTGTTACTGCCATCATAATACTGGAAGGCGATTCGATAAAACCCGCCCGCCGGATAGTCCGCAGAATTCAGCGTGATGCTGAAGATTTTGTGGTTTTTCCCATCTTTGCCGGTTACTGTGGTTCCGGTATCCACCATGACTTTGTTTATGTAGGCTTCTTTACCGTTACCCGTGAACCCGAGGAAACGCATGGTGCAATTTCCGTTATATGTACTATCGTATCTGCCGTCATCCTCAAAATAAATGGTTGTCGTAGCCGGGATAAAGCCCGTCGATACACTGGTGTCCGCTATCGTATCAGGTGTGTTCGCGTCATCGTTGTCAGGCAAATCATCCGCAAGCATAGTATCTTCTTCGTTGGGGTTGTCCTCGTCAGCAAAAAGAACATCTTGCTCTGTGTTGTTTTTTGCCGCCGTGGTTTTCTCTGCGTTGATGGCATGGTTTGGCGCGGCAGCCGTATCGGGAGTGTCCGCAGGGGTTTTGTCCGTCAAGGCTGGGTCGGCAGGGGCGGTGTCCGTATCGGCGGCGGGAGTCTGATTTTCTGCCGCTTCCTGGGTTTTGCCGTCATTGTTCGGAACCGCTGCTGTATTGTTTACCGTGTTTCCCGCTTCTGTTCCCGGCTCGTTCGCAGTGGGCGGGGTATCTCCTTCACCCGGAATCGTTTCCAAGTCGGATATAATAGGCTCTTGCGCAGATTCTACACCCTCGATTGACGTGTTTGCAGCAGGAATTGTCGGAATCGTTTCCGAACCTGCGTCAAAAAATAAAGCCCCATCCTCAGCTGCATAAACCGGCAGAGCCATACCAACCAGCAGGCACATGGCGACAAGCAGTGCCGCCGCACGGTGCAGGATAGAAAATGCCTTCGTCATCTGCTTCGACTCCTTTTCTATACATGTGTGTTCTCACGATATATCGGGGGAAAGCGCGCCATTTGGCGCGCTTTTATGCGCTGCGCACGTCTGGCCCGGAAACGGACTTTTTCCACAAGCTGAGCTGTATTTACAGTCTTTTTTGAGAATACGATCCGATGTGCAAACATTTGCGCTTACGTCGGGAAAAGTAAGACACGGTATGTTTGTTGTGTGCCTTTTTATAAAAAGCAGTATAATACTTTGGGATGAAAATTTCAATACGACTACATTCAAGCAAGTGATTTTTGGCAGATTGCAAAATTTTGACTTGTCGAATTCGTCACAATGACAAGCGCTTTCGGCAACTATTATACACACCGCCAAGCACTTGTTAAAATTTTGCTGATGCTTTTGCGCAACTATTGCGCAAAAATCGCCACAAAAAAGCGTAAACACAACACAAATTCAACTGAAATGTCCGTGGATTTGGTCGTGTGTGTGCTTGCGGTTTTATCCTTATCCCGAGCCGAAAAGGGCAGGGGTCAGTTTTGTTGGCTTGTCCAAAAGCGGACGGCTTCATCCAGCCAGCCCTCACAGGCAAGACCCTTGCCCAGCCCCACGCCGTGGTCAACGCCGTGGTAGACTGTCAGCTTATGCGGCACACCAATGTTCAAGTTGAAGATGGAATCTTATATCTTCTCTGAGTATGCAGACTGTCAAAAACTCTTGTAGGGGCGAGCATTGCTCGCCCGTGCCCGTTTGCCAGTGAAAAAACTTACCCGGAAAAGGCGTTGCTGCGCCAAGTTGGCGGGCGACCAATGGTCGCTCCTAGGGCAATACCGCATAATTCTAAGTGCCGATACGGCGAGCGAGGTGCGGCAGCTGCTAAGCCAAAAGCGCAGATAATACTGGATGTCTTATCGAGCATTTTGGCAACGCAGATGCCGTACCGCAGCCGCCGGAGCGGTGCTTAAGCCGTAATGCGGGAATTATGCGGTGTTGCCTTTAGAATACCATGAATACGCAGTGTTTTTCCAGCCTTTTTTATAAAAAAGGCTTCGGCGAAAAAATTTCAAATGCTTGTAGGGAGGGGTCTTGACCCCTCCGTGCCCGTGAAAGGCATGGCAAACTTCCCGGAGCGGTCAAGACCGCTCCCTACAAATCCACCAAAAAGGAGAGGCCGACCCGCGGCCTCTCCCCTGTATTGGTTTATTCTTCGGTGTCGTTCTCGGGGGCTGCGTCCTCCGCGGCCTCCTGCGCCAGCTCTTCCGCCTCAATGGCCGCCAGCTCCTCGGGGGTCGGGTCGGTCTCGCCGGTATCCTCGATTTTTGCGGTCTCGGCGTCGTTGTCGCGGTCCACGCGGGCGACCACGGCCACCTTGTCGTCCTCGACCAGGCGCATGACGCGGACACCGCTGCCGTAGCGGCTCTGGACGTTGATGTCCGCCGCATGGATTCTGATCAGAATGCCGTTCTGGCTGATGAGGATCAGATCGTCGGTGTCATCCACGATCTTGATACCCGCCACGTTGCCGTTAGAGTAGTTGCGGATACCCAAGCCGCCGCGCTTCGTGATGCGGTAGTCGTCAATGCGGCTGCGGCGGCCCTTGCCCTCCTCGCTGATGGTCAGCACGTTCGCACCCGGGCGGCAGACGCCTGCACCGACGACATAGTCGCCCTCGCGCAGCTTGATGACGCGGACGCCGTGGCCGGTACGGCCCATCGAGCGGGCGCCGTCCTCGGTAAAGCGGATGGCCGCGCCGTCGTGGGTGGCAACAATGATCTCGTCGTCCCCCTTGGTCAGGTGGCTCCACACCAGACTGTCGCCCTCGTTCAGCGCAATGGCGATCAGGCCCATCTTGCGGATGTTGCGGAACTGGGACAGCGGCGTGCGCTTGATGAGGCCCTGCTTCGTCACCATCGTGGCGTAGGTATTGTCCTCGTCCACGCCAGCCTTCTGCTGCAGCATCAGCGTGACCTTCTCGCCCTCCTGCAGCTGCAGCAGGTTCACAATATGGCTGCCCTTGGCCGTGCGGCTGCCCTCGGGCACCTGATAACCCTTCAGGCGGTAGACGCGGCCCTGGTTCGTCATAAACAGCATATAATCATGCGTAGAACCGACAAAAAGTTCCTCTGTGAAGTCGTCGTCCTTCTGGGTCATGCCCTGCACGCCGCGTCCGCCGCGGTTCTGTGCCTGGTAGGTGTCCAGCGTCGTGCGCTTGATGTAACCCTCGTGGGTCAGCGTAAAGACGCAGGTCTCCTCGGGGATCAGGTCCTCAATATCGACCTCGCCGGAGACGGTCTCGATGGAGGTGCGGCGCTCGTCGCCGTACTTGTCGGCCAGCGCGGTCAGGTCGGTCTTGACGATGCGCTTGACGTGCTCGTCGTTGGCCAGAATGTCCTCATAATCGGCGATGGCCTCGCGCAGCTCGCCCAACTCCTGCTCGATTTTGAGGATCTCCAGACCGGCCAGACGGCCCAATTGCAGCTTGACAATGGCGTCCGCCTGCAGCTCGTCAAAGCCGAAGTTGTCCATGACGGCCTGCCGCGCTTCAGCAAAGCCGCCCTTGCAGGCGCGGATCGTCGCGATGATCTCATCGACGATGTCAACGGCCTTGTGCAGGCCCTCGAGGATGTGCTCGCGCTCCTTTGCCTTCTTCAACTCAAACGCAGTGCGGCGGCGGATGACCTGCATCTGGAACTCAATATAGCGCTCCATCATGGTTTTCAGGCTCATGATCTTGGGCACGCCGTCGTCCAGCGCCAGCATGATGACGCCGACGGTGTCCTGCAGCTGGGTGAAACGGTAGAGCTGGTTCAGCACGACCTGGGGGTTCGCGTCCTTCTTGATCTCAATGACGATCTTCATGCCGGTGCGGCTCGAGGACTCGTCGTTCAGGTCGCTGATGCCCTCGATGCGCTTATCCTTGACAAGGTCAGCGATGGACTCGATCAGGCGGGTCTTGTTGACCATGTAGGGGATTTCCGAAATCAGGATCTCGTAGCGCCCGTTCTTTTTCTCGATGATCTCGGCACGGCCCCGCAGCGTGATTTTGCCGCGGCCCGTGGCGTAAGCAGCGCGGATGCCGCTGCGGCCCATGATGATGCCGCCCGTCGGGAAGTCGGGTCCCTTGACGTACTCCATCAGCCCGGCCAGGTCGATTTCGGGGTCGTCCATCAGGGCGACCATGCCGTTGACGATCTCGCGCAGGTTGTGGGGCGGGATGTTCGTCGCCATGCCGACGGCAATACCCTGGCTGCCGTTGACGAGCAGGTTCGGGAAACGGCTGGGCAGGACGTGGGGCTCCTTCTTGGTCTCGTCAAAGTTGGGGTCCCAGTCGATGGTATCCTTCTCGATATCGGTCAGCATTTCCACCGCCATGCGGCTCATGCGGGCCTCGGTGTAACGGTAAGCAGCCGGGGGGTCGCCGTCCACAGAACCAAAGTTACCCTGACCATCCACCAGCGGGTAGCGCAGGGAGAAATCCTGTGCCAGACGGACCATGGCGTCGTAGACGGAGGCGTCGCCGTGGGGGTGGTAAGAGCCCAGCACAGCACCGACGGTATCCGCCGACTTGCGGTAGGGATGGCTGGGGTCGTTGCCGCGCTCATGCATGGTGTACAGGATGCGGCGGTGGACAGGCTTCAGGCCGTCGCGCACATCGGGCAGGGCGCGGGACACGATGACTGACATGGAGTAGTCCAGGAACGCGGTCTCGATCTCCTTCTTGACATCGCGGATGATCTTTTTGGTACCGCTGCCCGGTATCATCACATAATCTTCTTCCATTGTTTCCTCCAATTACACATCCAGCTTCGCATACTGGGCGTTGGTCTCGATAAAGCGGCGGCGGGGCTCCACCTGGTCGCCCATCAGGATGGTAAAGGCTTCATCGGCCTTTTCGGCATCCTCAATGGTGATCTGTACGATGACCCGGTTATCGGGGTTCATGGTGGTCTCCCACAGCTGTTCGGGGTTCATCTCACCAAGGCCCTTATAGCGGTTGACCTTTGCGCCGGGCATCTCCTGCGAGAGGATGGCCATTTCCGCATCGTTGTAGGCGTACTTGATGGTGTTGCCCTTCTGCACCTTGAACAGGGGCGGCTGAGCGACATAGACATGGCCCTGCTCGATGAGGGGGCGCATATAGCGGAAGAAGAAGGTCAGCATCAGGGTGCAGATGTGAGAACCATCGACATCGGCATCGGCCATGATGAACACTTTATCATACCGCAGCTTGGAGATATCGAATTCCTCGCCGATGCCGCAGCCCAGAGCCAGCACCACGGGCATCAGCTTATCGTTGCCGTAGATGCGGTCCGCACGGGCTTTTTCCACGTTCAGCATCTTGCCCCACAGGGGGAGGATGGCCTGAA
>OISA01000147.1_pt1 | contig 21602 bp, 15 predicted proteins | sample 1586431 | NCBI WGS metagenome assembly OISA01 (sample SAMN02675049, study PRJEB24791) | human gut metagenome, SKBSTL061 | isolation source: stool | host: Homo sapiens | place: USA
AGACCATGATCCAGGGTGTGAAGGACTGCCTCGACGCCCGGGAGCTCATCAAGCTCAAGGTGCTTGAGAGCAGTATGTACAACGCCCGCGAGGCTTCCGTCAAGCTGGCCGAGGCCACCGGCGCCGACTGCGTGCAGGTCATCGGCTCCAAGTTCGTGCTCTACCTCCAGAAAAAGAAGGACAGCGCCTACGCCGACCTGCTGAAGTAATGCGTATCCTGCTTTACGGCGGCTCCTTCGACCCGCCCCACTACGGCCACCTGAACAACCTCCGCGCCGCCGCTGCCCGGGTCTGCCCGGACCGCGTGGTGGTCATGCCGGCGGGCGTCTCCCCCTTCAAGCAGGGGACATCCGCCCCCGGCCCGCTCCGGGTGGAGATGTGCGGCTGCTTTGCGGAGCTGGCCCGGGAGATGGGCTTCGGCCTCGAGGTCAGCGGCTGGGAGGTGGAGCAGGCGGAGCAGGGCCGGAAGAATTACAGCGTCCTCACGCTGGAAAAGCTGGCCCGGGAGAATCCCGGCGATGAGCTGTACCTCGCCATCGGCAGCGATATGCTGCTGAGCTTTGACAGCTGGCACCGCTGGCAGGAGATCCTGCGGCTGGCCCGGCTGGTGGTCACGAGCCGGAATGTCGGCGATGCGCCGGAGCTTCACGCCAAGGCAAAGCAGATGGACCCCACCGGGGCCCGCATCCTGTTTGCACAGGTCGAGGCTCTGCCCATGGCCAGCAGCAACCTGCGTGCCCGCCTTGCAGCAGGGGAAGCATGTGAAAATGAACTGCCCGCCCTCGTGCGCCGGGTCATCCGGCGGGAGGGGCTTTACCGGGCAGACAGAGGGGAAAGCGGAAACCATGAATCTGAAACAGGCAAAGGAGCTTGTGCGCGGCCGGTTGAGTGACAAGCGTTACGAGCATACCCTGAACGTGAGAAAAATGGCCGTCAAGCTGGCAAAGCGGTATGGCGTGGATGAGGACAAGGCCGCGCTGGCCGCCCTGCTGCATGACTCGGCCAAGGAGATCAGCAAGGACGAGATGCGCGCCATCATGCGGGCCCACCCGGAACTGGCCGAGGGCGGGGAAGAGCGCCCCACCCCGGTGTGGCACGGCATCTGCGCCGCCATCCTGGCCCGCACCGAGTGGGGCGTGGAGGATGAGGCTGTGCTTTCGGCCATTGCCTGCCACACCGCGGGCAAGCCCGGCATGAGCAGGCTGGATAAGATCGTCTATCTGGCGGATATGTCCAGCAAGGAGCGGGACTGGCCCGGGGTGAACAAGCTGCGCAAGCTGGAACTGAAGGATCTGGATCTGGCCATGCTGGCAGCCCTCAGGCAGACGAACGACTTTGTGCTCTCGCAGGGGAAGCCCCTGGACCCTATGTCCAAGGCGGCCTACGATGAGATCAAAGCAGAGGTGGATGCCCGGGCTGCAAAGGCCGGGTGAGCCTGTTTTTCTGCACACACCCTGCTCCGGAAAAGAATACCGATTGCAGATTGTGGGTAAGAATGTTATACTATGGAACATGACGACAGTCTCTGTCGGAATAAAAAAGCTGGAGGAACCGAACGAATGAGTCAAGGTCCGCGTCATATCAATACAGACCGCTCGCTGAACCGTCCCACGGAGCAGCGCCCCACGGAGGCTTCAGCCCTGCATCAGGTGTCGCTGTCCGGGCAGCCGGATTTCTTCCAGAACGAACAGCCCGCACCCCAGCGGCCGGAACCGCCCCGCCAGAGCGCGGGCGGCGGACGCGGCGGCAACGGCGGCAGTCAGCCGCCCCGGCACGCGGCCCCCGCTGATGCCCCCCGCCGCCGCAAAAAGAAGAAAAAGACCCCCGTGTGGCTGCCGATGGCTGTGACGCTGGCGGTACTGGCCGTGATCTCGGGCGTGGTGGTCTACGCCGTGAACATGGTGAACAAGGTGGAGAAAAATCTGAAGCCCGAGGAGAACGCGACCTCGCTGGTGGAGGAGATCCAGACGCTGGAGGAGTATAAGGGCGATGTGGTGAACATCCTTGTCTGCGGCATCGACTATGAGGAGGGCCGCGCCTATTCCTCGGACGGCAGCAACGACGGCATGACGGATATGATCCTGTACTGCCAGTTCGATATCAAGGGCGGTGCCCTGCGGATGCTGCAGATCCCCCGCAACAGCCTTGTTGCGACCCAGAACCGCAAGATCACCCTTTCCAACGGCAAGACCTACGCGGCTACCAACTATCAGATCAACTCGGTGGCCCTCTCCAACGGCGGCGACATTGCCGCGCTGGCGGAGGTCATCTATGACCAGTACAAGCTGCCCATCGACTACTATGTGACCATTGATATGCAGGCACTGGTGGAAATGGTGGACAACTTCGGCGGCATCGAGGTGTATATCCCCCACGATATGTCCTTTGCGGGCAGTGTCCTGAAGCAGGGCTACCGCAACCTGGACGGCGCATCGGCAGAGTTCTTTGTCCGCTGCCGCCACGGCGAGGGCTACGCCAACTCGGATATCGACCGCCTGAACATGCAGCGCTACTTCTATGCCGGCCTGTTCAAGCGGGTGCGCAGCATGGGCGTGACCGATGTCATTGCGCAGCTGCCCCTGATCTTCAACAACTATATCCACACGGATATGGATCTGACCACCATTGCCAAGATGCTGGTGTCCTTTACCCGCATCGACAGTGGGAACATCATGCTGGCCCAGACCCCTGTGTTCATGGGCGTGCCCAATGTGGGCAAGACCAGCAGCTTTGACGGCTACTCCTGCGTGGTGCCGGATGCCGGTTCCATTGCAGAGCTGCTGAACACCTATTTCCGCAATTACACCGGCCCCGTGAGCGCCGAGGAAATGAACCTTGTGACCAACAACTGGCCCCACGGCACCGCTTCCACCAGCGCCAATGTCCAGTTCGTGGGACAGCTGGACAAGGAGTCCGATGATGCCATCCTGAGCGGCGATACCGACGTGGCAGGTGCGACCACCACCGACGGCCAGGCCGCGGGACAGTAACAAACCAGAGAGGAGACTTTTATGGAAAACAAGATCGACAGCAAGACCCTTGCCATTGAGATCGCAAAGATCCTGGATAAGAAAAAGGCCGTGGATGTCCGCGTGCTCAAAGTGGAGAGCCTGACCGTTCTGACCGATTACTTCGTCATTGCTTCCGGCACCTCCACCACCCAGGTGGGTGCTCTGGCCGACGAGGTGGAGTACGAGCTTTCTCAGAAGGGCATCGAGCCCTACACCACCGAGGGCTTCGACTCCAAGAACTGGGTGCTGCTGGATTACTCCAACGTCATCGTGCACGTCTTTGTGCCCAACAGCCGCGCTTACTATGATCTGGAGCACCTGTGGGCAGACGGCGAGCCGGTGGACATTTCGGAGTACCTGACCCCGGATAGCAGCATTGAATAATTAAGGCAAAAAGGTTTGCTTCTGGCAGAACCCGCTCCGTTATTGCGGCGCAATAGGGAAAGTTGGCAGAAAAGCTCCCCCCTCGGGGGAGCTGGCAGGGCGAATGCCCTGACTGAGAGGGTTTATACCGGAAGTACCTTAAAAGCATACGCCCCCAAGCAACGGTATTTTGGTTAAAGTCTGGAGCTGATTACAAACATGAAGTATGATTACAAGGCTGTTGAAGCCAAGTGGCAGAAGGTGTGGGAGGACGAAAAGACCTTCCATGTTGAGATCGACCACAAAAAACCCAAGTTCTATGCCCTTGTGGAGTTCCCGTATCCCTCGGGTGCAGGCCTGCACGTCGGCCATCCCCGCAGCTACACCGCGCTGGATGTGGTAAGCCGCAAGCGCCGTAAAAACGGCTACAATGTGCTGTACCCCATGGGCTGGGATGCCTTCGGTCTGCCCACCGAGAACTTTGCCATGAAGAACCACATCCACCCGGCCATCGTCACCAAGAACAACGTGGACCACTTCCGCAGCCAGCTGAAGGCTTTGGGCTTCTCCTTTGACTGGGATCGTGAGATCAACACCACCGACCCCGAGTACTACAAGTGGACCCAGTGGATCTTCCTGCAGCTGTACAAGCACGGTCTGGCTTACAAGAAGGAAATGAACGTCAACTGGTGCACCGGCTGCAAGTGCGTGCTGGCAAACGAGGAAGTTGTCAACGGCGTGTGCGAGCGCTGCGGCAGCGAGGTCGTGCATAAGGTCAAGAGCCAGTGGATGCTCAAAATCACCGCTTACGCCGACAAGCTGATCGACGGCCTGGATGGTCTGGATTACATCGAGCGCGTTGCCACCCAGCAGAAGAACTGGATCGGCCGCAGCCATGGTGCAGAGGTGAACTTCGGTACCACCGCAGGCGATACCCTGACGGTTTACACCACCCGCTGCGATACCCTGTTCGGCGCTACCTACATGGTCGTCTCCCCGGAGCACGCCATGGTCAAGGAGTGGCTGGAAAAGGGCCTGCTCAAGAATGCGGATGCCGTTACGGCCTATCAGGCAGAGGCTGCCCGCAAGAGCGATTTCGAGCGCAGTGAGCTGAACAAGGAAAAGACCGGCGTGAAGCTGGAGGGCGTGATGGGCATCAACCCCGTCAACGACAAGCAGATCCCTATCTTTATCTCTGATTATGTCCTGTCCACCTACGGCACCGGTGCCATCATGGCTGTGCCCGCCCACGATACCCGCGACTGGGAGTTCGCCAAGAAGTTCGGCCTGCCCATCATCGAGGTGGTCAAGGGCAACACCCCGTCCAATCTGGACGAAGCTGCCTTTACCGATGTGGCTACCGGTACGCTGGTCAACTCCGGCTTCCTGAACGGCCTGTCCGTGGTCGATGCCAAAAAGAAGATGATCACCTGGCTGGAAGAGAACGGCAAGGGCCGCGATAAGGTCAACTACAAGCTGCGCGACTGGGTGTTCAGCCGTCAGCGTTACTGGGGCGAGCCCATCCCCATGGTACACTGCGACAAGTGCGGCTGGCAGCCCCTGCCCGAGAGCAGCCTGCCCCTGACCCTGCCCGACATCACCGACTTTGAGCCGGGCCCCGATGGTGAGTCCCCGCTGGCCCGCCACACCGACTGGGTCAAGACCACCTGCCCCTGCTGCGGCGGCCCCGCGACCCGCGAGACCGACACCATGCCTCAGTGGGCCGGTTCTTCCTGGTACTTCCTGCGCTATATGGACCCCCACTGCAAGGACGCCCTCGCTTCCAAAGAGGCGCTGGAATACTGGTCTCCGGTGGACTGGTACAACGGCGGCATGGAGCACACCACCCTGCACCTGCTGTACAGCCGTTTCTGGCACAAGTTCCTGTATGACATCGGCGTTGTGCCCACCAAGGAGCCGTACCAGAAGCGTACCTCCCACGGCATGATCCTGGGCCTGAACCCCCATGCCTTTGAGAACCAGCCCGATGCCGAGCGCAAGCGCCTGCTGGCCGAGTACGGCGACGAGAAGGGCGCGCGCAAGGCCCTTGTCGAGAAGTACGGCGAGATGGCCGAGCACCCCATCGTCAAGATGTCCAAGTCCCTCGGCAACGTCGTCAACCCCGACGATGTGGTCAACGAGTACGGCGCCGACACGCTGCGCCTGTATGAGATGTTCATCGGCGACTTTGAGAAGGCCGCCCCGTGGAACACCTCCTCCATCAAGGGCTGCAAGCGCTTCCTCGATAAGATCTGGTCGATGAGCGAGAAGCTCGTCCCCGGCGAGGGCGTCCGCCCCGAGCTGGAGGCCGTTGCCAACCGCACCATCAAGAAGGTCGGCGAGGACATCGACGCGCTGAAGGCCAACACCGCCATTGCCCAGCTGATGATCTACGTCAACGCGCTGAGCGATCAGGGGGGTGCGACCAAGGCCGAGTACGAGGTCCTGCTGGAATTGCTGAACCCGTTTGCGCCCCACATGACCGAGGAGCTGTGGCAGCAGCTGGGCCACACCGAGCAGCTGGCCTACCACGCCTGGCCGACCTACGACGAGGCCAAGTGCGTCGAGCAGACGATTGAGATCGCCGTGCAGGTCAACGGCAAGGTCAAGGCCCGCATCAAGGTGCCCGCCGCCATCGAGAATGCGGACGCCATCGCCGCCGCCAAAGCCGAGCCCGCCGTAGCCGAAGCCATCGCCGGCAAGACCATTGCCAAGGAGATCTATGTCAAGGGCAAGCTGGTCAATATCGCGGTCAAAGGCTAAAATTTTATAAGCACTCTAAGGCAGAGCGAAAGCTCTGCCTTTTTTGGTGGACGGCTGCCGCAAAGTTCCCCGGAGCGGTCAAGACCGCTCCCTACAAAGCACCCGTGAACGCGGTACTGTAGGGAGGGGCCTTGACCCCTCCGATGACGCTGCCGCTATTGCGATGCAAATATTTCGCCGCACCTAACAAAGCGCACGTGGTTCAATAGTCCCTGTTTACAAACTCCGTCAACTACGGTATAATAAAAAATACTAAATTTCTTGACGAAAGCAGGTCACACCATGCTCATCAGTCTGATCGTACCCTGTTACAATGAAGAAGAAGCGATGCCGCTTTTTTATAAAGAAGCCTCCCGCGTGGCGGAGGAGATGAAAGCCAGCCACGGCGCGGAGTTTGAGTTTATCTTTGTGGACGACGGCTCCCGCGACGGCACGCTGCGCGTCGCGCGTGCGCTGCACGCACAGGACCCCCGCGTGCGGTATGTCTCGTTCAGCCGCAACTTCGGCAAGGAGGCCGGTATCTACGCGGGCCTGCAGGCCGCCAAAGGCGATTACGTCGCCACGATGGACGCTGATCTGCAGGACCCGCCCGCGCTGCTGCCGCAGATGCTGGACACGCTGCTGACCGGCGAGTACGACTGCGCCGCCACCCGCCGCACGACCCGCAAGGGCGAGCCGCCGCTGCGCAGCTGGTTTGCCCGCAAGTTCTACCAGATCATCAACAAGATGTCCGATACGGAAATTGTCGACGGTGCGCGTGATTTCCGCCTGATGAGCCGCAAGATGACCGACGCTGTGCTCAGCATGGCCGAGTACAACCGCTTCAGCAAGGGTATTTTCAGCTGGGTCGGCTTCAAGACCAAGTGGTTCGACTATGAGAACATCGAGCGCGTCGCCGGTACGACCAAGTGGAATTTCTGGGGCCTGTTCAAGTACTCCATCGAGGGTATCGTCGGCTTCTCTACCACGCCGCTGCTGATCGCAGCGGGGGCGGGCGTGCTGTTCTGCATCCTCGCGTTCATCGGCATCCTCTTTGTCGTCGTCCGCGCGCTGATGTTCGGCGACCCGACCTCCGGCTGGCCCAGCATGGTCTGCATCATTCTGCTGTGCAGCGGCGTCCAGCTGTTCTGCACCGGCATTGTGGGCGAGTACCTCGCCAAGACCTACCTGGAGGTCAAGCACCGTCCCATCTACATCGTCGCCGAGACCGAAGAGGACAAAAAGTAAATCATGCGTGATATGACCAAGGGTGCCCCGCTGGGGCACCTCTTTCTGTATGCGGTGCCGCTGCTGCTGGGGAACTGGCTGCAGCTGGCGTACAATGCGGTGGATTCCATCATCGCGGGGCGGTTCATCGGGCAGGACGCGCTGGCCGCCGAGGGCGTGGCAGGGCCGGTCATGAATCTGGTGATTTTGGCCATCAGCGGCCTGTGCATCGGCGCGGGCGTACTGATGAGTGAGGCGTTCGGCGCAAAGCGGACCGCCCGCTTAAAAGAGACGTTGGCAACGACGCTGCTGTTCGGCGCAGCGCTCTGCTGTGCCGCCGCAGCGCTGGGCTGTGCGCTGACGCCGTGGATCCTGCGCGCGCTGGCCGTGCCGGACTCGATTTTTGGCATCACCGGCATCTACCTGCGCATCACGTTCCTGGGCGCACCGTTCACGTTTTTCTATAACGCGCTGGCGGCGGGCCTGAAAAGTGTCGGCGACAGCAAAACGCCGCTGAAATTCCTGGCGTTCTCCGCCGTGCTCAACGCGGTGCTGGATCTCATTTTAATTGGCGGGCTGGGTTTCGGCATTGTGTGCAGCGCCGTGACCACTGTCGTGGCCGAGGCCGCCAGCGCGCTGCTGGCCGCCGTCTACATGGCACGCCGCGTGCCGGAGCTCTGCCCCGGGCACGGGCAGTGGCGCATCCGCCGCGACCTGCTGGGGCCGATTTTGCGCTACGGCGCGGTGACGGCGGTGCAGCAGGCCGTGCAGCCGATCTGCAAGGTGCTCATTCAAGGGCAGGTCAACGCGCTGGGGGTCGGGGCTATCGCGGCGTTCAACGCGGTCACGCGGGTGGACGATTTTTCCTTCACGCCGGAGCAGAGCATTGCCACGGCCATTACGACCTACATTGCCCAGAACCGCGGCGCCGGGCAGACCGCCCGCATCCGCCGCGGCTTTGCGGTGGGCCTGCGGCTGGAGCTGGGCTATTGGCTGCTGATGGGCAGCCTGACGCTGCTGCTGCGCCGGGGCATCCTGTCCCTGTTTGTGGCAGAGGAGGGGGCCGCCGACGTCATTGCACTGGGCAGCACGTATCTGGGCTGCATGGCGGTGTTCTACGCCCTGCCCGCGCTGACGAACGGCTTCCAGGGCTTTTACCGCGGCATGGGCAAGATGACGACGACGCTGATCGGCACCTGCTTACAGGCGGGGCTGCGCGCTGCCGCTGCTGCGGTGCTGGCCCCGCGGGTGGGCCTGCCCGGCATCGCCTTTGCCTGTGCCTTCGGCTGGTGCGTCATGCTGGCGTTTGAGGTGCCGTATTATTTTTGGACATGCAGGGAGTTATAAGGCTTCCCCCGAGGGGGAAGGCAAAGAACGGCGGTCAGGGAGCTGGCCGCCGCTTTTTTATTCTGTAAAATTTCCCCAATATCTCGCGTTTCCGATTGTAATTTCTTCGACAAAATGCTACACTAATACTATCTATCCACAGCATAAAATCTGCCCAAGAGAGGTAACGCACCGTGCCAGAAGAACGCAAAGTCTACCGCCGCCCTGCCCGGACGGCTGCGCCCGCCCCGCAGGCCGGGCAAGCGGCCCCGCGCCCCGACGCGCCCCCGCCGCCGAAGAAAAAGAAACGCCCCGGCGCCAAACGCCGCCGCAGCCGCCTTGTGCTGGGGCTGTGTTTGCTCTGCCTGCTGGTCGTGGTCATTGTGTCGGTGGTGCTGGTGCGCTGCTCGGCAGAGGAGAAAGGCCCCGCCGAGGCGGACTTCGGCACGCCCGCCGCGGCCTGGCAGAAGAACGATCTGGGCTACTACTTCAACACAAGCGGCCGGGCCATGCCCGCTGCGGTGCTCAAAGGCATGGACGTATCCAAGTTCCAGGGCGAGATCGACTGGGAAAAGGCCAAGGCTGCCGGCATCGACTTTGCCATCATCCGCTGCGGCTTCGGCGGCGAGTGGGACGGCCAGGAGGAAAACTGGGCGCAGGATGACCCCCAGTGGCGGCGCAACGCCGACGAATGCACCCGGCTGGGCATCCCGTTCGGCGCGTACCTTTACTCCTACGCCACGACGGTGGAGGAGGCCCGCAGCGAGGCCGACCACGTCGCGCGGCTGCTGGGCCTGACCGCCCCGCCGCAGGAGGGGCTGGACGACTACACCGCCGCGCCCTACCGGCTGAGCTACCCGGTCTACTACGACCTCGAGGATAAGTACATCAGCGGCGTTTTCCCCTCCGAGATGGCCGAGATCACGCAGGCGTTCTTTGACCGCCTGACCGAGTACGGCTACACCGGTGCGCAGGGGCTGTATGCCTCCCGCAACTGGGTACGCGCCCGCATGACGGATCCCGCCTTTGACAAATGGCGCGACAACCTCTGGATCGCGCGGTTCTCCGACGATTTGGACTACGCGGGCACCTACGATATGTGGCAGTGCACCTTCAGCGCCCCGGGCGCGGACTACGGCGTCCAGAGTGAGACAGTGGATCTGGATTTTGTCATGAGACCGTTCAAATTTACCGGCGTGTCCGCCTGCAACGGCAAGACTGCCGCGCCGGTGCTCCTGAACGATACCTACACTGACGAGCTGCACATGGACGGCAAGGACGCCTACGCCACGCTGGTGACGAACGAGCCGGGCGAGAAGGACGGCGGACGCAGGGTCTACTGGACGACGAGCGACAAGACCGTGGCCACCGTGGACAAAAACGGCACGGTCCGCGCCCGCACCGACAGCGGGGAATGCACGATCACGGCCACGCTGGCCGACGGCACCGAGAGCCTGACCTGCCGCGTGCGGGTCGGGGACATCACGGTCCCGATCTTTGCCACGGCGGGCCTGCGCGGGGACCGCGCCACGCTGGCGGACGCCGCCGCGCTCAAGGGCGCGACCCCGGATTCCATTCTGCTGGACGCGGGCGACAGCCTGCACGGCACCGAGAGCGCCAGCCTGACCGGCGGCATGGATATGCTGTCGGCGTTCTCGGCAGCGGGGTACGACCTGCACGCCATGGCGCTGACCGACTTTGCCTACGGCACGACCCGCCTGGTCAGCGATGCCAACATGGGCAGCGGCCCGTCGCTGGCGTCCAACCTGCTGAACAACGAGGGCACCGCTGTGTTCTACCGCTCCACAAGCTGGAGCCGCAACCGCGTGACCAATGGCCGCTACACCGTCGTGGAGCGCGCGGGGTATAAAATCGGCTTCTTTGTGCTGAACGACCCGGCGCAGGCCGCGGTCATCTCGGCGTCCAACGGGGAGTTCATCACGGCCCGCGACTGGAACGACACCGCCGCCGAGCAGATCACCGCCCTGCAGAACGCCGGGTGCGATGCCATCCTTGCGATTGTCTCCACCGCCCCGGCGGGCGACTGGCAGAAGGCCCTGCTGAGCCAGGGCGTGACGGCCATTATTGACGGCACAACGGCGGAAAACGGAACAAACGTGCTGGGCGCGGATCTGGGTCTGACCGGCGTGGCGCAGCTGGACCTGGTCTTTACCCAGGGCGGCGGCTGCCGCGTCGAGGTCCGGCAGCCTGTGGCGGCTGCCGAGATGGAGAGCCGCCGCGCCACCTGGCTGGCGATGAGCACCGCCGACGCCGCGCAGGCCGACACCGCCGCTGATGCCGCCGACCCCGGCAAGGACACCGAGGCCGTGGGCGGCAGTGACACCACTGCCCCCACCGAGACGGCAGACGAGGCCCAGCAGGCCGGTGCGGACGCCTATACCAGCGCCGCGGCGGAGATCGCCACGCTGGACGCCGACGACCAGAGCATCCTCTACACGCCACTGTTCACCTACGCGGCGAACCCCGACGCCAACAAAACCATCAGCTTCGGCAACTATCTGGCGGCGCTCTATGCCGAGATCGTCACAAATGACCCGGCCACGGGTCTGCCGGAGGGTGCGTCCGTCGAGGCGTTCGCGGGCGGCGTGACCGAGCCGGAATACGGCGAGATCACCCGCGGGGATTTGATGGCCGCCTTGCCCGCGACAGCGCGCATTCAGCTGGTCAGCACCACCGCAGAAGCCGCCCGGGCGCTGGCCGACGGCGGCACGGTCAGCCGCGTCTACCAGAACAGTCTGACCGAGTACGCCCCCGAGGGGGATGTAGTCTACATCGTCACCGACACGGCGACTCTGGCCGGTCTGGGTGCGGAGTACACGGTCCTGCGCGATTACGGCGATGTCTTTTGGAGTGTTCGGATGAACATCAACGACCTGACCGCCAACTTTACCACAGAGTTTGTGCTGCCGGAGGCCCCGCAGTACGGGGTCGGACGCAGAGGCTGAACCGGGGACGGCAGCCTCCCGCCAACTTCCCGAACCCTTCCGGCCTGCTTCGCGGCCACCTCCCCTGATGGGGAGGCTTTTCCCGCGGGCTCTGCCCGCGCAAAAAGGCTCCCCTTTTAGGGGTGACTCCCCGCTGCGCGGGGAGATGTCGCGGAGCGACAGAGGGGTCCGGGCCCGAAGGGCTGGCCGAGCTTGCGAGGCCTGAAGGGTCCCGACGGGCTTTCCGTGGCCGCCCATTCCCGGTTCTCCCACCCGCAACATCCCCAAATAAAGGAGGTTCTCCCACATGAAGCTCACATTCTTAGGCGCTGACCGGGAAGTGACCGGCAGCTGCACACAGCTGGAGGCGGCGGGACACCGCTTTCTGATCGACTGCGGCATGGAGCAGGGCCGCGACGTGTATGAGAACGCCGACCTGCCCTGCGCGCCCGGCACCTATGAGGCACTGCTGCTGACCCATGCGCACATCGACCACTCGGGCCGCATCCCGTACCTGTACAAAAACGGCTACCGCGGCCCCATCTATACCACCGATGCGACCCGCGACCTCTGCGCCATCATGCTGGAGGATTCCGCCCACATTCAGGAGCAGGAGGCCGAGTGGAAAAACCGCAAGGCCATGCGCAGCGGCGCCGAGATGATCGAGCCGGACTACACCGTCGAGGACGCGCAGAACGTCATGAAGCAGTTTGTGCCCTGCCCCTATGAGGCGTGGCAGACGCTGTTCGACGGGCCGACCGGCAAAATCGAGATGCGCTTTACCGATGTGGGGCACCTGCTGGGCAGCGCGTCCGTCTCGCTGCGCATTGCGGAGCCGGGCCGCACACCGGAGATCATCGTTTTCTCGGGCGACATCGGCAACACCCATCAGCCGCTCATCAAGGACCCGTCCAACCCGGGCCACGCGGATTACCTTGTCATGGAATCCACCTACGGGGACCGCAGCCACGGCCCGAAACCGGATTATATCGGCGATTTGAGCGCCGTGCTGCAATCGACGTTCGACAAGGGCGGCAATGTCGTCATCCCCAGCTTTGCCGTGGGCCGTACGCAGGAGCTTTTGTATTTTATCCGCCAGATCAAGGCCGAGGGCCGTATCAAGGGCCATGAAAACTTCCCGGTCTTTGTGGACAGCCCGCTGGCGAGCAAATCCACCACGATCTTCCGGGAAAACTTTGCCGAGTGCTACGACGACGAAGCCCTCGCCCTGGTGCAGAGCGGCCGGAACCCCCTGCAGTTCCCGGGTTTGCACGTCAGCGAGACGAAAGAGGAATCCATGGCCATCAACGGCGACCCGACGCCCAAGGTCATCATCTCCGCCGCCGGCATGTGCGACGCGGGCCGCATCCGCCACCACTTAAAATATAACCTCTGGCGGCCTGAGTGTACGGTGCTGTTCGTCGGCTACCAAAGCCCCGGCACCTTAGGCAACGCGCTGGTCAACGGTGCGCAGGAGGTCAAGCTCTTTGGCGAGCCGGTGCAGGTCAGAGCCCGCATTGCGCAGCTGGGCGGGCTTTCGGGTCACGCCGACAAGGACGGGCTGGAAGCCTGGCTCCGCGCCTTTGACGAAAAGCCGAAGTTCGTCTTTGTCAACCACGGCGAGGACGCCGTCGCCGAGCACTGGGCCAACCATCTGAAGGAGGAGGGCTACGAGGCCGACGCCCCCTACAACGGCTCGATCTGGATCGCCGCCGAGGGCCGCGTCGCCTGCGCCGAGGTCGGCAACACCCGGAAGATCATCAAGACGAAATCCGCCGAGACCGTGCGCACCAGCGCGGCCTATGACCGGCTGGCAAACATGGGCCAGCGCCTGCTGGAGGTCATCCGTCACAACCGGGGCGGGGCCAACAAGGACCTTGCAAAATTTGCCGGCCAGATCGCTGCGCTGTGCGACAAATGGGATCGATAACATTGACAAAAGCAAAAGGAGTATGGCAGATGCTGCCCGCACCCCTGCGCGGCGCGGCGACCCTGCTGGCAGTGCTGGCGCTGGCCGCGCTGCTGACCACGGTGCGGCACAATGCCAGCGCCTACCTGACCGGCGTGTGGGATACAGGCTCCCAGACGCTCGTCTATGGCCGCATCCACCAGATGGAGCAGGGACAGTACGCCCCCGGCGGCTTTCTGGGTGTCTACACCGACGATTGGAGCGACGACACGAACCGCGCACTGTTCCGGGACGACACCCCCACCGACGCGGCGGCGTTCCACCCCTACACCCACCAGTCGGGCTTGCAGGGCTGGCTGTTCGGCAGGGTCAACCGTCTGCTGCGGCACCGGCTGCCCGACGGTCTGGCGCGGGAGACCGCCCTCTACTGGCTGAACAGCACGCTGTTCTACGCGGCGGAGCTGCTTGTGGCGCTGGCCGTGTGGGAAGAATTCGGCCCGCTGGCGGCAGCATTCGGGTTTGCGTCGGTGCTGCTGGCCCCCTGGCTGCAGCGCGGCATGAAGGACCTGTACTGGTGCCTCTGGACCTGGCTGCTGCCGCTGCTGGCGGCGCTTTGGCTCTGCCATTGCACCCGCGTGCGCGGCAAAACGCCCCGCGGGTGCTGGCCGCTGGTGGCCGCCGCCTGCATGGTGCGCTGCATGTGCGGGTTTGAATTTATCACAACATTTTTGATCCTGTGTGAGATCCCGCTCTGCTACGCTGCCGCCAAGGCGTATTTTGTGCGGCGCGACCCGCACGGTGCGCTGGTCTGGCTGGGCCGCACCGTCGGGGCGGGGGTCTCGGCGCTGGGCGGTGTGACTGCGGCGCTGGCGCTCTGGTTCGCACAGGAATGGCTCTGCTTCGGCAGCGCGGCGGACGCCTGGCAGAACATGACCCGGGCCGTCACGGACCGCGTCAGCCTGACGGACGGCGCAGTGCGGGACGTGAACGTGCCGCAGGTGCTCGCGCAGTATTTCCGTGAGAGTACGGAGCCGCTTTTGCAGCTCGGGCCCGTCAGCGTCACGGCATGGCAGCTGCTGCTGTTTGCGCTGCTGGTCGGCGCGGTGAGCGTTGTTGTCTGCCTGCGCCGCGGTACGGCGGCGCAGCTGGTGCCGCCGTGCATCGTCTGGGGGCTGGGGCTGGCGGCCCCGGCGTCCTGGATGGTGCTGTCCAAGGCGCACGCTGCGATCCATACCCACCTTGTACCGATGCTGTGGCACTTTGCGTTTGTGCCGATCAGCTGTATGCTGCTGCCGGTGCTGGCAAAACTCATGATCCCGGGGAGGAAAAAAGACCTTGTGGCATCCCATTAAACACTACAAAACGATCCACCATCACAAAATGCTGGTGATGAAAAACTGCTTCCGCTGCGGGCTGTACTGGCAGGGCCTGACCCACGATTTAAGCAAGCTGGCCCCCGTGGAGTTCTGGGCCGGGGCCAAATACTGGCAGGGGACGTGCAGCCCCAACAACGCCCAGCGCCAGGCCGAGGGCTACAGCGCCGCCTGGCTGCACCATAAGGGCCGCAACAAGCACCATCTGGAATACTGGATCGACTACGCGCCGGACGGCGACCATGCCATGGCCGGTATGCGGATGCCCGCCCGCTACGTGGCCGAGATGGTCTGTGACCGCATTGCCGCCAGCAAGAACTATAAGGGCGACAAGTACACCGACGCCGCGGCGTGGGAGTACTATGACCGCAGCAGGGACCACTACATCCTGCACCCCGAGACCCGCAAGGAGCTGGAAAACTGCCTGCTGATTCTGCGCGACGAGGGCGAGGATGCCTGCTTCCGCTACATCCGCACAGAACTGCTCGGCAGGAAAAAGTAAATACAGAGCGCCGCCCCTGTGCAGTTTTCCACTGCGCAGGGGCGGCGTTGTTTAGAACTTATGAGAGACCGTTACTCCGTTGCTGTCTCGCTGGCAGGGGTGTCCGCGGGGACGGAGTCCGGCTCGACGTAGGGGGTGGGGGTCGGTTCTACGTAGGGCGTCGGCGTGGGCTCGACGTAGGGCGTCGGGGTCGGCTCCTCTATGTACGGCGTGGGGGACGGGGTGGCCGTCACCTCGGGCGTGGGGGACGGTGTGGCTGTCACCTCGGGCGTCGGGGACGGGGTAGCCGTGACCTCGTGGGTCGGCGTCGGCGTGGTCTCCACATAGCTGTCACTCGTGCTCTCGCTGCCGGCGGGCTCCTCCTTCGGTTCGGGCGTGGCCGTCGCCGTGCTGGAGGAGCTGACCACCGGCACCGTGTAGACCACGGCGTCCTTGTCGCCGGTGTGCTTCGGGATCGTCGTCAGCGCGGGGCGGTCATCCTCGGTAATGTAGCTGTGGGTGCGGATGTAGTTGAACAGCGCGTCCATCGCCGTGCGGGTCAGATGGATGCCGTCGCTCGTCTCCACATAGCCGCTCTTGGCGTAGCCGGTGACGGAATCCTTCAGCACCTCGGCGCTGTTCAGGAACTTCCAGCCCTTCTCCTGGCACATTTCGACGAGCGCTTTGTTGTACTCGTCCACCTGGGTCTGGGTCAGGCTCTGGTTGGAGTGCTGCTGCCCGATGGGCGGGATGGCGTTGACGATGATGTCCACGCTGGGGTAGGCGGTGACGATGGCCTCGATGCCGGTCTGGTAGTTTTTGACGAAGTCCGCGGCCTTATAGCCGGGGTTCAGGTCGTTCGTGCCGAAGGTCAGGATGACCCGGCGCGGCTGCAATTTCGCCACGGCCTGGGGCATCGTGATGTAGCCGGACGAAGTGCTTACCTGCACGCAGGCAAAGGCCGCCAGGCTCTTGGCGGTCATGCCCACCGAGCCGATGGCATTGTCGTAGCTGCAATAGTCGAACATGCGGTACATGCGGGCCGTGTTGCTGTCGCCCAGAAACAGCGTCTCGTCCACATAGCTGTCGCCCGCGTCGGCGGTCTGCTCAAGGATCGTGGAAGTGTAGGCCTGGGTATCGATGGTGTTTTCCTCTTTATTATAGCCGCTCTCGACGACCATGGACGCGCTGTCCACGGTGGACACGCTCTGGGCGTCCGCGCCGCCGAGGCCGATGCCGCCGATGAGCACCAGCGAGATGCCGACGCTGACCAGCAGCATGACGCTGCACAGAGCCAGCACCAGATACATCTTGCTGCGCATATCCAGCGCTTTTTTCTTTTGTGATTGGGTTTTGCCTGCCATGAAAGGCTCCTTTCGCGTGGGAGCATGGAGTGTTTACACAATATGTAAACTCATTTTACACCATTTCCCACCGGAACGCCAGTCTTTTTGCAATTTTTACATAATTTGCCGCAAAACAAAAACCCCGCCGAAGCGGGGGTAAACAGAAATGAGGATAGCTGTGTTAAAAGGCTTCCCCCTCATCCGGCCCTGCGGGGCCACCTTCAGTCTACGCGCTAAGAGCCGCCTACGGCGGTTGCGCTCCGACACGCGCCTGCGGGCGCAGCCCCTCGGGGGAAGGCTTTGGGAGAATCACTCCTTCGGCAGCAGATGTGCCTTCTCCAGGGCGGGGCGCAGGGCGATGTACAGGACAACGGCGCAGACGGTGGAGAGCAGGGAATTGACCAGCGTCACACCGCTAGCGATCTTGGTCACGACGGAGACGAACTCCGCGGGCTGGCCAAAGATGTACAGGTTGCGGAAGTAGCCGATGAACGGGTCGGTGAACACGTTGACCAGCAGGCCGCTGAAGGCCGACGCCGTGACGGCGGCCACGTACTTGAGCTTGTTGCCGGTGGGGAAGGTCCTGAGGTGGATGACCTTGTGGGACACCGCGCCGCAGACCAGACCGATGATAAATTTCAGAATAAAGGTCGTGATGGCGTAGCCCGGGTCACCGGCGACAACGTCGGCCAGCGCCAGGCCGATGGCACCGGCCAGACCGCCGGACACACCGTCCAGCAGCATGGCGGTCAGCGCCGTGAAGGTGTTGCCCAGATGGAAGCTGGACCCCGTGCCAAAGACGTTCGGGATGCGGAAGAACTCATACGCGACAAAGCTCAGCGCGGCCATGATGCCGATGATGCTGATTTTCTGCACGGTGAATTTCGTTTTGGTCAGCGCTGCGATCAGCAGTGCCAGGGCTGCTACGACGAACAGCAGCAGCCACATCGTTGCGGTAGACATAGTTTCGTACACCTCTATTGACATTTTCCTTCCGGGAAGGTATGTTTTTATTATACTGATTTCTGGCTCCGAATAAATGCTCAGTTTTTAAATTTTTTATGGGGCCAGTGTGGAGGACTGTCATGATAGAGTTGGATGCCGACCAAAAAACGCCGCTGTATGAGCAGCTGTACGCCGCCCTGGCGGATGAGATCCGCACCGGCCAGCGCGCACCCGGAACACCGCTGCCGGGCCGCCGCACGATGGCTGCGCAGCAGGGCGTCAGCGTCAACACGGTGGACGCCGCCTACCAGATGCTGGCCGCCGAGGGTCTGGCCGAGCCGCGCCCCCGCAGCGGCTTTTATGTGCAAAAGACCTACGGCATGCTGCACAGCCGCGCCCGCCGTGCCCCCGCCGCCCCTGCACCGCAGCCGCCCGCCGCGCCGCAGCCGGTCTACGACCTGTCCACCGGCAGCGTGGACACGGCGCTGTTCCCGGCGCGCAGCTGGGGACGCATCCAGAAGGAGCTGCTCTACCAGCGGCCCGAGCTTTTGCAGCGCGGCGAAATGCAGGGCGACGCCCCGCTGCGCACACAGATCGCGGAATATTTGTCGGTGTACCGCGGTGTGGAATGCACGCCGGAGCAGATCGTCGTCGGCGCGGGCATTGAGTATCTGCTCGGGTGCCTGGCGCACCTGTTCAGCGACGGCATGGCGGCCATCGAGAACCCCGGCTACTTCCGCACGCGGACGGTCCTGCAGAACAGCGGCATTCCCTGCACGCTGGTGGACATTGACCGCGAGGGCCTGCCCGCCGACGCGCTGGAAAAAAGCGGCGCAAACCTCTGCTATCTGACGCCCAGTCATCACTTTCCGACGGGTGTTACAATGCCTGCGACCCGCCGCGCCCAGCTGCTGGCCTGGGCAGCGGCCCGGCCCGGGCGGTACATTTTGGAGGACGACTACGACTCGGAGTTCCGCTTTGATACGCGCCCGCTGCCCAGTTTGCAGGGCATGGCGGGCCCGGACGGCCCGGTGGTCTACCTGACGACGTTTTCAAAAAGCCTGGCCCCGGGCATCCGCATTGCCTGCATGGTGCTGCCGCAAAGCCTGCTGGCGCGCTATCGCCGGGATTTTGCGACCTACGCCAACACGGTCAGCCGCTTTGAGCAGCAGACGCTTTGCGAGTTCATGGCGGGCGGGTATTTCACGCGGCATCTTGCCCGGATGCGCCTTGCCTACAAGCGCCGCATGGAGGCATTTGCGGCAGCGCTGCGCGCGGCGCTGCCGGGCGTGGAGCTGGACGGCGTACACAGCGGGCTGCATTTTCTGCTGACGCTGCCGGGAGCCGGCGGCGAGCGTGCCATGGTCGCCGCCGCGGCACAGCAGGGCGTGCGGCTGCGCGGCCTGAGTGAGTATTATCTCGCCCGGCCCGAGCTCTGCCGGGCGGATACCGTGGTAGCGGGGTACTCGGCCCTGAAGGAGGACGATGTGGAGAAGGTGGCGCAGGCGCTGGCGAGGGCGTGGCTATCATGAATGCCCCTGTAGGGGCCGGGCATGCCCGGCCCGCAGCCTAACGGTTGAATCCCCCTTAACGGTTTGCTTTGTAGGGAGGGGTCTTGACCCCTCCGCCACCTCCCGGGAAACTGCCGTCAACGGTATATCCGTAGGGGAGGGATTCATCCCTCCCGTGTACCTCCCGTCGCCGCTCACCTCCGCGGGGCGTCGGGGACGCCGCCCCCTACAGCGGCGATCCGTAAACCTTCCGCCGCCGCACACGCCTGCGGGCGGATATGGAATCCGCCCCTACGCACAAACAAAGCCACCCCGTAGGGGCCGGGCATGCCCGGCCCGCAGCCTTGCCGTTGCCGCCCGTTTATCTTTTGCATCGTGGGGAGCGGTCTTGACCGCTCCGCGGGGCGTCGGGGACGCCGCCCCCTACAGCGGCGATCCGTAAACCTTCCGCCGCCGTCAACTCTGCGCGCAAACAAAAGCCGCTGCCCATGTGTAACCACAGGCAGCGGTATTTTTCAATCAAGGCTTATTCATACAACGGGAACTTCTTCGTCAGCTCCTCGACCTTGCTGGCGACCTCGTCCTTCTTGTTCGCAAAGTCAAACACGCAGTCTGCAATGCAGTCGGCAATCACTTTCATCTCGTCGGGACCCATGCCGCGGGTCGTGACGGCGGGGGTGCCGATGCGCACGCCGCTCGTCACAAACGGGCTGCGCTTCTCGCCGGGGACGGTATTCTTGTTCGCGGTGATGTGTACCTCGTCCAGATTGTGCTCCAGCTCCTTGCCAGTGCAGTCCTCGTCGGTCAGGTCGATCAGCAGCAGGTGGTTGTCCGTGCCGCCGGAGACCAGCTTCACGCCGCGGGCGGTCAGCTCGGCCTCAAGCGCCTTCGCGTTCTCAACGATTTTGCGGGCGTACTCCTTGAACTCCGGCTTCAGCGCCTCGCCAAAGCAGACGGCCTTCGCGGCGATGACGTGCTCCAGCGGGCCGCCCTGCGTGCCGGGGAAGATGGCGGAGTTGATGCGCTTGATGATATACTCGTTGTTGGTCAAAATCAGGCCGCCGCGGGGGCCGCGCAGCGTCTTGTGGGTCGTGGTGGTGACCACGTCGGCGTAGGGCACGGGGCTCTGGTGCTGGCCGCCTGCGACAAGACCCGCAATGTGCGCCATATCGACCATCAGCATCGCGCCGTAGCCGTGGGCGATCTCGGCCAGCTTCTCAAAGTCGATGGCGCGGGGATAGGCCGACGCACCGGCGACCAGCAGCTTGGGGCGAACCTTCGCGACCTGCTTGGCCAGTGCGGCGTAGTCGATGCGGCCATCCTCGGCGGAGACGCCGTAGGAGACAAAGTTGTAGTTCTTGCCGCTCATATTCACGGGGGAGCCGTGGGTCAGGTGGCCGCCCTGGGACAGGTCCATGCCCATGACGGTGTCGCCGACGTTCAGCAGCGCAAAGTAGACGGCCAGGTTGGCCTGCGCGCCGGAGTGCGGCTGGACGTTGGCATACTTCGCGCCGAACAGCTTGCAGGCACGGTCAATGGCGATCTGCTCGACCTGATCGACGTACTGGCAGCCGCCGTAATAACGGTGGCCGGGGTACCCTTCCGCGTACTTGTTCGTCAGCACGCTGCCCATGGCCGCCATGACGGCGGGGGAAACGATGTTCTCGCTGGCGATCAGCTCAATGTTCTGCCGCTGGCGGCCCAGCTCACGCTGCATAGCCGCGCCCAGCTCGGGGTCGTAGCTCTCCACAAAGCCGATGGTGTCGATGATGTCCTTGTACATACTGCTTTCCCTCCTAATGTATATGCTGTCCACGGCGGGAAACGGCCGCGGGCGGATTCTTTATGCGCCCGTCGTTCCCGCCGCCGAGCATCTCCCTTACAGCGTCCCCTTGGTGGACAAAACGCCGTCGATCCGCGCATCTCTGCGCGTCGCGGCGTCCAGCGCCTTGGCAAACGCCTTGAACATGGCCTCCAGCTTATGGTGGTCATTCTCCCCGTAGAGCACCTTCAAATGCAGATTCATCATGGCGCTGTACGATACGGCGTAGAAAAACTCCCGCGCCATCTGGGTGTCCATGCCGCCGCAGCTCTGGCCTGCAAAGCTGGCGTCGTACACAAAGTAGGGCCGCCCGCCCAGATCGACGGCGCAGAGTGCCAGCGTCTCATCCATCGGCAGCATGCAGCTGCCGTACCGCACCAGCCCGGCCTTGTCGCCCAGCGCTTCTTTTATGGCCGTGCCCAGCGCAATGCCGATGTCCTCAATTGTGTGATGGCAGTCTACGTCCAGGTCGCCGCGGCAGGTGACGCTTACATCAAACAGGCCGTGGCGGGCGAAGCCGTCCAGCATGTGGTCAAAAAATCCTACGCCTGTCTCAATATGAGAACATCCGGTTCCGTCCAGGCTGATCGTTAATTTAATT
>OISA01000157.1_pt1 | contig 20656 bp, 9 predicted proteins | sample 1586431 | NCBI WGS metagenome assembly OISA01 (sample SAMN02675049, study PRJEB24791) | human gut metagenome, SKBSTL061 | isolation source: stool | host: Homo sapiens | place: USA
CTGCCGAATGCCGAAACACAATAATACAAACGATAAATACCCTGATAAGGCATCAGGAAGGGAGCCCAAATGTTAGTCGCCCCTTTTCCCTCCGCCTGACTATGGACCCATTCTATAGCCGGAGCAGGTATTTCGGGAAAGGCCCATCCCACAAAATCCCAATGTACCAGATCTTTTGATTTGCGTACCTGGATAAAACCTAACGGTACATTCTTCTCTTCCGCCTCTTTCCGGTTCTCGGCAAAGATAGCATCAGTGGAATACATATAATAGGTATCCCCTATTTTTTTACAAGCCGGATCGTGTACATTATACGTTCCCCACTGCTTATAATTTTCCATAGACGAAAGGGCGGTATAATCATCCACCCAAGGATTCGGTGAAGGAACAGGCACGAAAGCCGTAGGTGCATTGCATGATACCAATGCCCCTACGACCAACAGGCCTAAACCAACCAACCTATTTATTATTAACCTCTTCATGTCCATGAATAATCTTTGAGGAAAAAATTGCTGTTTCATAGTATTTTGTTTATTATATGACCATTTGCTAATGTACTAATTTATCAATGGCCATGTGGCATATAGCGCAGCCAATTGGCACATTGGCATATTGACACATTGACTAATTATTATTAATGCAAATATAGCTGCAACCAAAAGCTCGCCAGGTGGACAATATCGCTTAAAGGGTGGACATTTGTACAGCAGAGGGATAAAAATGATTTGTTTGTTTTTAAGGAAAAACGAAAAGGTATATCTTTGTTTCCATAATGGTATATTCTTACGTCATTAATGAACAACACACTATGAAAAAACATTGTTTTCTATTCGCTCTGTTCATCTTTTTATCTAGTCTGTATATGCAAGCTGAAGGAACAGCCGGAAAATGGTCCGAACGTTATAATTTCACTGCCATTACGATGGATGAAGGACTGCCTCACAACTTCGTGGACGATATATTGAAAGACAGTCAGGGCTTTTTATGGATTGCCACCCGTGGGGAAGGAATCGCCCGTTATGACGGTTATGAATTTACCGCCTTCAATATGGGAAGCACCCACACCAAACTACGAAGCAACTTCATAAACAAACTGTGTGAGGATAACTTCAAGCGTATTTGGGCTGTCAGTGAAATGGGTATTGACATATTGGATATACAAACCATGCAGACTGTACAAGTCGCTGATACGAAAGACAAACTTATTTCACTGTGCAACCGCCCCTCCCATCTCATTCTCCATAGCAAAGCGGGAAATATTTGGGTTTGTTCGGAAAACAATTTATTCAAAATTACCTTTGACAAACAAGGAAATATAAGACAGATCATTAAAATATGCGAAGTGCCGGCAGGAGAATCCGTCCGGACTATTTGTGAGGTGGAAGACTATCTTTGGATAAACTACAAAGACGGTATCTACCGCATCAAAGAATCGGCTATGGAAGTACAGGAACCCACATTCATTTCATCTGCCCTGCAATTACCCGGTGTGTCCATACAAGTAATCTGCCGGAAAGAAAATGAAATTTGGATTGGCAGCGCACAAGGCCTTTTCCGATACAATATGGATACGGAACTGATGAAGCATTATATGTACGATCCGAATGACAACAACTCGCTTTCCCAAAACTTTATCACAGACATAGCAGAAACAGGAGAACATACCATGCTGGTCGCCACCCTAAAAGGTATAAACCTTTATAATGCGTTGACAGACAATTTTGAGCGGATAAATAAAGATACCGGAGAAGGAGAAATTGTACAAAACACATTGAACTGTGACTTCGTAAACTGTCTGCTGACCGATGGTGACATTATCTGGGTAGGAACCGAAGTGGGAGGGCTGAACAAGATGAGCCGCCGGATGCTGTTGGTACAAAACTATTATCATATTCCCACCATTCCCGGAAGTCTTTCCCAAAATCCCGTCAATGCCATTTATGAAGACCCGTCGGGTGTTTTATGGGTAGGAACCGTAGAAGGAGGTTTAAACCGGCGGGCTCCCGGCAGCAACACTTTTGAACACTATACCACTGATGCACCCGCCCACCTAAGCCATAATACCGTCAGTTGTTTTACCAGCGATAACGATGGAAGGCTCTGGATAGGAACCTGGGGAGGAGGCATAGGATGGATAGACATGAAAAATCCGCAGAACAAACAATTCCACCACATAGAAATACCCGAATACGGAGACTTCTCATGGGGATGGGCCGGAAGTATCTGCTATGACCACTTGAATAATGCCATCTGGGTGGGAACCAGTACCAATATCTATGTTTACGACTTGAAAACACAAACGCTCACCGAACCATTCAAGGGTATGAACCTAGGTGGAATTGAAGGCTGTACAGGATACTATATAGATAAGGATAACCACCTGTGGCTGGGACTTACAGAAGGACTTTGCCGAATAGATCTAAGCAGTTTGAAAGCCCCCAGACTGATTTATCAACTCTGGAGGATCAAGCTGGACGAACCGGAATCAAAGTTGAAGGAAAGGGTAACCTACATCACCCAGTCTAAAGACGGAACCCTATGGATAGGCAGCAACGGATATGGTTTCTACAAATCCTCACCAACAGAAAACGGAGAATATACCTTCCGCTCCTTCACCACCGAAGACGGACTGATAAACAACAGTGTCCGCTGCATATCGGAAGATAAAGAAGGGTATCTTTGGATTACCACCACCAACGGACTCTCCCGCTTCAATCCTAACAACAACAGCTTCTTCAACTATACCCGGAAAGACGGACTATTATCCAACCAGTTCTATTGGAACGCAATATGCCGTGCCGCCAATGGAGATTTATATATAGGAAGTACCAAAGGACTGTCTGTGGTCAAGCCGGTCATAGATATAAACCCGAAGGAAGCTGTTCCCTTGGCGTTTACCCATGTCCGTGTGGCAAATAAAGAGCGATTGTACACAAACGGTACCCTACAGTTACACGAACGCGACAAATCTCTCTATATTGAATTTGCCGCACTGGATTATGATGCATCGACATTCGCCAATTATTATTACCGCTTGAAAGGATTTGACGACAAATGGATAAAAGTGCCGGCCAACAGGCGACAAGCCGCCTATACCAACCTGCGTCCCGGCAACTATACTTTCGAACTGCGTTATGCCCCCGACGGCAAACAATGGCTGGAAGAAATGGCAGAACTCCACATTGCCGTATCACCTTATTTCTATAAAACCATCTGGTTCATTCTGTCCATATTGGTTCTTCTATCTTTCCTTATATATAAGGTATTATCATGGAGGCTTCGTTCATTAAAAGAACAACAAGAAATGCTCCACATCAAAGTAGAGGAACGTACCCGTGAACTGGAAGAACAAAAAAAACTGCTTTCCACTCAGGCAAGCGAGCTCTATCGTCAAAACCAACTATTGAAACAGCAAAACGAAAAAATAACCAAACAAAAAGGACAACTGATACAAATGTCAAAGAAAGTACAGGAATTGACGGTTGACAAACTCGCCTTCTTCACCAATATCACCCATGAATTCCGTACTCCGTTGACATTAATCGTAGGACCTATAGAAAGGGCATTGAAACTAAGCTACAATCCTCAAGTCATTGAACAATTACATTTTGTGGAGCGCAACTCAAAATATCTGCTCTCACTGGTCAACCAATTAATGGACTTCCGCAAAGTAGAATCAGGGAAAATGGAAATTGTCCGCAACCCGGGCAACTTTGCCAAGTTACTCAATGAACTGCTGGTTCCCTTCGACGCATATGCATCCGAAAGAGGAATAACCATCGAACGTCGTTTCCGCCTTCCTTCATGTGAAATCATGTACGATGAGGATGCCATGCATAAAGTGATTGTCAATTTGATAGGAAATGCTTTGAAATTTACCCCCAAAGGAGGACAAATTACCATCTATGCCACCCCCTTCCGCCAGGAAGAGCAGGAAAAGTTGTTCATCTGTATCCGGGATACGGGGCCAGGACTGCCCGAAGAAGAGATAGACAAAGTATTCAACCGCTTCTACCAATCACAAAACAAGACGCATTCCTCTATCAACGGACAAAGCGGGACCGGAATCGGCCTCTATCTATGCAAACGAATTGTCCAGTTGCATGGAGGTTCAATTTGTGCCAAGAATAATCAGAGCAAAGGATGTTCTTTCCGTATTTTACTTCCTTTGCAATATGCCGATGCAGACAGTCTGCCCGCACCAACAGAGCAAGTTAAAGAACCGGTCGACTCTCCGATGACATTGCAACCTGCCACCAATGGAAAACTGACGATTCTGGTAGTAGAAGACAACAAAGATATGCGCGACTATATCCGTTCCATTCTGGCCGAATATTATAACGTGCTCGAAGCATCCCAAGGTGAAGAAGCATTGACTGTGCTCCAATCCCAAAACGTGGATTTTATTGTTAGCGACCTGATGATGCCTGTCATGGATGGCATGGAACTGTCCCGCCGGGTAAAATCCAATTTCGCCATCTCACATATCCCCTTCCTGATGCTCACAGCCAAAACATCCAACGAATCGCGCATTGAAAGTTTCCGTATAGGTGTAGACGAGTACCTTTTAAAACCATTTGATGACACTTTGCTGCTGGCCCGGATATCCAATATACTGGAAAACCGCAAACGTTTCCAACAAAAGTTCTCATACAGTATGGACGTGGATGCACTGAATATCGAAAAAGAATCCAGTGACAAGAAATTCCTGGACAAGGCGATGCAGATTGTGAAAGAAAACTATAAGAACTCCTATTACGAAATAAGCGATTTCATCGAAGCAATGGGGGTAAGCAAAAGTTTGATGAACAAAAAAATGCAAAATCTGACGGGACAGTCTGCCGGACAATTCATGCGTAACTACCGGCTGAATCTTGCGCGGGAACTTATTATCCGTAACCGGCTGACGCACAATATGAATATATCTGAGATAGCATACGAAGTGGGATTCAATGATCCCAAATACTTCACACGCTGCTTTACAAAACATTTCGGAACAACACCCAGTTCGATGATGGAGAATGGAACCGACTGACTTATTCCAGAGCGTAAAATGAACGGATTGTATACCATAAATGCTCCGTTTTTCTACGCTCTCGTTTCGCTAAATAAATTATCTTTGCCCTACATTATAATAGCATATTTAATACCCATGAAAAAACAATTTATGACTTGGCTGCTTGCCATCACTACAATGTCAGCTTTTGCCCAACAAGCTACAGTTACAGGACCCGATTCCTTTTTGAAAGTAAATGTATCCGTAAAACAGGGTATCCCCATTTATTCCGTTACCTATAAGGACAAGACCATCCTGGAAGATTCACCTTTAGGTTTTGTTGCCAATGTGGGGGACTTCAGCCGGGATATGACTTTCACCGGACAAAAAGAGAATAAAATAGATAAGACCTATACACAAGACCGTATCAAACAATCACAAATTCATTATCAAGCCAATGAACTTACATGCACCTTTACCAATAAAGAAAAGAAAAATATAAATATAATATTCCGCGTAAGCAACAACGATATTGCTTTCCGCTACGAAATGCCCAAATATGGCGATACGGGAAGCATCGTGATAGAAAAAGAAACTACCGGTTTTGACTTCCCCTCCTTCACCACTACTTTCCTGTGCCCGCAAAGTGACGCCATGATAGGTTGGAAACGCACCAAACCCAGCTATGAGGAAGAATATAAGGCTGACGCTCCTATGAATGTACGTTCACAATATGGGCACGGTTACACATTTCCTTGTCTGTTCCATGTAGGAGAAAATGGCTGGGCACTTATCAGTGAAACCGGAGTAGACAGCAAATACTGTGGTTCACACCTGAGCGATGCCACCGCCGACGGACTTTATACCCTCGCTTTCCCCATGCCCGAAGAAAACAACGGTAACGGTACGGCATCTCCCGGTCTTGCATTGCCCGGTTCCACTCCTTGGCGTACTATTACTGTAGGCGAAAACCTGAAGCCCATTGTAGAAACAACGATTCCATGGGATGTCGTGGAACCTCTTTACCCAACGGAGCATACATACAAAATGGGACGCGGAACCTGGAGCTGGATACTTTGGCAGGATGGAAGCATCAATTTCGACGATCAGAAAAAATATGTAGATCTTGCTGCCGCCATGGGATATGAATATGTATTGATAGACAACTGGTGGGATACCAACATCGGCCGTGAACGTATGAAAGACTTCATAGACTATGCACACAGCAAGAAGGTTGATATATTTTTATGGTATAGTTCCAGCGGCTACTGGAATGATATAGTGCAAGGTCCTACCAACTATATGGACAATCCCATTATCCGTAAAAAGGAAATGAAATGGCTGCATAATATAGGAGTAAAAGGAATCAAAGTAGACTTCTTCGGAGGTGACAAGCAGGAAACCATGCGTCTGTACGAAGCCATCCTGAGCGATGCGGATGATAATGGACTGATGGTCATTTTCCACGGCTGTACCCTTCCTCGGGGATGGGAGCGTATGTATCCTAATTATGTAGGAAGCGAAGCCGTGCTCGCATCGGAAAACCTGATTTTCCAACAACATTTTTGCGATGAAGAAGCATTTAATGCCTGTCTGCATCCATTTATCCGCAACACCATCGGTTGCATGGAGTTTGGTGGCACATTCCTCAACAAACGCCTCAACCGCAACAATGACGGCGGAAGCATACGCAAGACCACTGATGTATTCCAACTGGCAACAGCCGTTTTATTCCAAAATCCTATTCAGAATTTTGCGTTGGCGCCTAATAACCTGACCGATGCCCCCCAAGTTTGTTTGGATTTCATGAAGCAAGTTCCCACCACATGGGACGAAACAAGATTCATTGACGGCTATCCGGGCAAATACGTAGTACTGGCACGTCGGCATGCCGATAAATGGTACATAGCCGGAATCAATGCACAAAAAGAACCGCTGAAATTAAAGTTGAACTTATCTATGTGTACTAAAGGAGATAAAGTGATGCTTTATCAGGACGATAAAAAACTAAATCCTCACGCTGAAGAGATAACATTAAAAAAGAATGATGAAGTCAGCATTACGATGCAGGCGGAAGGAGGATTTTTACTTGTGAAATAATTCCTTTCAGAGAATTGTATTTTATCCCTCATGTAGCCGGGCAGTCCTTCATCAGGTTGTCCGGCTACATGATTTTTTATAAAAAAGCCTTCTCCTGAGCCTATCTCACCGCCTCCAAAAGACATAAACTATAAGCGAAATAAATACATTTTTTCCCATTATTCATTCGTCCACCCTATAAAACCGTTTGTCCACCCCTGTTTACGGCATAAATTTTACTTTTGTCATGCAATCGGTACTCAACTTTCGGAAGAGACCCCTGCTTTTAAAATTTAATCCTAATCTTAAATATTATGAAGAATAGCTCCAGCATATTTATAAACTCTGTGGTTTGTCTACCTAGAGTATTCAACATTGGATTGTACAATAATCCAACATCTCAATTCAATATATCAGCAACAATTTAATCTACTAATTTAATACTTAAAAAAATGAGGAAACATTTATTATTTTCCGTAATGCTTAGTCTGTGTGCTATGGGTGGCATGATGGTGTATTCCACACCTGTTATGGCTACCGTGGCGCAATCTCCGACTATCAAGGTTCGCGGTCAAGTTATCGATGAACAAGGTGAACCCCTCACAGGGGCTACCGTCAGAATCAAAGACGGACAAGGCGGAACCATTACCGATGTGGACGGAAACTTCCAATTGGAGGTTGCCGGTAACGCTATCCTTTCGATAAGCTATGTAGGCTACAAGGAACGCGAAGTAGCCGTTCGTAACCGCGCTATCATTGAAGCCATCCAATTGCAACCCGACAACCAGATGCTGGAACAAGTTGTTGTCATAGGTTATGGCACACAAAAGAAATCCGATTTGACCGGTTCTGTAGCTGTAGTAGACACGGAAGCCTTGAAACAGACATCCCATTCCAATATCTCCACCATGCTCGAAGGTAAAGTATCAGGCGTACAAGTCACTTCCGACGGGCAGCCCGGTGCCGACCCTACCGTCCGTATCCGTGGCGTCGGATCTTTTGGTGACACTTCTCCTCTTTATGTTATCGATGGTGTCCCCATGGGTACTTCCATCCGCGATTTCTCTTCAAACGATATTGAAACCATCCAAATTCTGAAGGATGCATCGGCTGCTGCCATTTACGGTTCGCGTGCAGCCAACGGTGTGGTCATCATCACTACCAAACGCGGTCAGAAAGACCAACCGCTGAAAGTAGACTACAATGGGTACGTAGGTATGGACTACATTCCCAGTAGTGTCTATGACGTAATGGATGCCGACCAATACAGCCAGTACATCGGTCAGGCATGCGCCAACTCCAACACTCCGCTGCCCGGCGGTTACAAGCTGGACAGTACCACCGGAAAATATCATTTCCAGGACAACACCAATACCAACTGGTTTAAAGAAGTATTCAAAACAGGTATCCGTCAGAATCACAATGTGAATCTCTCCGGTGGCGGCGCCCACAACACCTATAATGTTTCATTAGACTACTACAACCAGAAAGGAACACTGGAAGGCGCCGGTCCTAACTATGAACGTTACACGGCACGTGTCAACAACACGATGGACACCAAATTCATCAAGTTCCATACCAGCCTTGTCTACTCTCACTCCGATCAAGACAACATGGGTTTGTCAAACGCTTCCGAATACGTTCAAGGTCTGTATGGAGACGTAACCAACATACTGCGTGGTACTTTGCTGATGCAACCCACCATCAAAGCCTACGACAACTCTACTTGGGTACTTGACAATCTGGTAGGTATCGCCAATAACTTCAACTATGACTCTTATGGTTATGGTGTTTACTACGACACCGTACATGGTGACATTTCAGCTTCCAACCCCTTGCTAGTCAATAACCTGTTAAAGCGCAATACCCGTGTAGACCGCTTTGTAGGAACAGCCTCTGCCGATGTGGATCTCCTGAAAATGATCGGTATTGACAGCAAAAACCACAAGCTCAACTATAAAGTCAATCTCTCTTACAGCAAAACCCATTGCAAGGACTTCACCTGGATTCCTGCATGGGTACAGAGCAACCGTGTCTATCTGGCCAAAAGCAACGAACGTCTCACCAAAGCTACCCGCTCTTATGCCGATGCTTTGATTGAAAACGTGCTGACTTATGATGCCACCGTCGGCAAACACCATTTTAACCTGGTAGCCGGCCAGACTTACGAAGAAGAAAACACCGACCTGTTGACAGGCTGGGGCGTCAACTTCACCGAGCCTTACTTCCTGCAACTTCAGAATGCCGCCAACACTTATGCCGAAAGCTTCGAATACAAACACACCATCCTCTCTTACATCGGGCGTATCAACTACAACTACGATGACCGTTATCTGTTCTCGGCAACCGTGCGCCGCGACGGCAGTTCCCGCTTGTCCAAGAATATCCGTTGGGGTACTTTCCCCTCCGTATCTTTAGGATGGCGTTTTGACAAGGAAACTTTTTTCCCTTTCAACAGAAACATTGTCAACATGTTCAAGGTACGTGCCAGCTATGGCGAGCTCGGTAACGAAAACATTGGTGAATACATGTATCAGGCTGTAATGGCACGTAATAACATGACTTATAGCTTTGGCAACACGCCCATCACCGGTTCTGCTATTTCCACTTTCGTAGACAACAACCTTTCTTGGGAAAAGAAGAAAAGCTACAACGTGGGTATCGACCTCGCCTTGTTCAACAACCGTCTGGAATTCACTGCCGAATGGTACAAGAACACCAGTGAAGACCTGCTTTATGCTGTTCCCGTTCCCGAACAAGCCGGTGTATCCAATACCACCGTAACAATGAACGCCGCTTCGATGAACAATTCAGGTTTCGAATTTGCAGCTACTTACCGCAACCGAGACCACGACTTCAAGTATGAAGTGTCGGCTAACTTAAGTACTGTCCGTAACCGCGTAACCTCATTGGGCTTCGGTACCGATTCATACATCTCCGGTGCCTACATCACCAACGTAGGTGAAGAGATCGGCAAATTCTACGGATGGGTTTATGATGGCATCGCCCGCACACAAGCTGACTTGGACAACCATGCCACACAAGAAGGCGCCCAAATTGGTGACTGCCTCTATAAGGACGTAAGCGGTCCCGACGGAAAGCCTGACGGAAAGGTAGATGCCAATGACCAGGTAGTATTGGGCAGCGGTATGCCTAAGATCAATTTCGGTTTGAACGCCCGCTTCGAATACAAACGTTTCGACCTGAGCATCGCTACGTTCGGTGCACTCAACTATCATGTTAGCGACGACATCCACAACTCTCTGAACTCTTGCTATGGCTGGGGCAACAAAGACGTAGCCATGCTCGACGCCAATCGCTTCAGCGAAGACGGCAGCACCTATCTTTCCAGCGTACCACGTACCTATGTCACCAACAGTGCCAGCCTGGCCTGGAACGATCTCTTCAGCGACCGCAAAATTCAGAACGCAGCTTATTGGAAAATTGCCAATATAGAACTGGGCTACAACTTCCCCAACGAATGGTTTGGCAAATACGTATCGGATGTACGTTTCTACGTGTCGGCACAGAACCTGCACACCTTTACCGGCTACAAAGGTTACAATGTGGACTATGCAGGAGGTACCTTCACACCGGGATATAACTTCTGTTCTTATCCTACCGCACGTACCTTCATGTGTGGCGTTCATTTCACTTTCTAATCACTAAAAACATAACAATATGAAACTCAATAAATATGCATTGGTTCTCTTTTTGGGATTAGGCACATTGACTTCTTGCAATGATAATTTGGAGCTGTTAAATCCCAACCAGCAAACCTCAAACACATTCGGTTTCAATGCCGATGATTTGGAAGAGAGCGTTATTGCCGCCTATAACCATATCCGTATGGAAGGTTCTTACGCCCGTGTAGGCTACACCATTGATGTGTGTCGTGGCGATGAAGCCTGGAATTCATCACAAGTATGGTATCTGCCTTTCGATGACCTGAATGCGGAAGTAACCTCGGACATCACGTGGTGGCCCTGGCGCGAATGGTACTATACCATTAATGTATGTAATTTTGCCATTTCCCGTTGCGATGAAGACAACAGCCAGCTTTCCGAGAAAATGAAACGCATCAAAGGACAAGTACTCTTCCTGCGTGGCCTGTCATACTACAATCTGGTTGGTTATTACCAGAACCCACCCCTCATCACAGATTATGCTACCTATTCTTCATTGGATGGACTTTATACCGGCAACAGCACCTATGATGCCGTGCTGGACCAAGTGGAAAGTGATTTCAAAGAAGCCATGGAATTGTTACCCTCACGAGATCAAGGTGGCGAATGGGAAAAAGGACGTGCCACCTGTGGTGCCGCAGCCGGTTACTATGCCCGTGCGCTCATGACACGCCATAAATTCAAAGATGCCCTTACTGTGCTGAAAGACATTATCGGCAAGAAATATGGTACTTATGAACTGATGGATAACTATGGCGACAACTTTCGTGAAGGTCCTGCCTATGAGAACAACAAGGAAAGCCTTTTCGAAGTGCAATTCCTTGACTTAGAATCACAAGGAACCGACGACGAGTGGACTCCGGTGAACACCAGCCCGAATGCCACCCAAGGTTCGGCCATCGAGAGTAACTTCGCTCCCGGCAATTATGGCGGTTGGGCCGACATTTCGGCTTCCCCCTGGCTCTACCATCTCTTCAAAGCAGAACGTACTACTGACGGCAAACTCGACCCGCGTCTGTACTGGACCATCGGTACTTATGAATCCGACTGGGAAGATTTCGAGTTCGGTAATGTAGCTTATACGAACAAGCTTACAGCCACTGACAACATCGTAACCAACAACACATACGGTGGTCTGCCCATCGCCAAGTTCACAAACCTCCGTACCGGACTCTATAGCACCGTTATTACAGGTTTACACGATGGAATCAACTTGCGTCTGATGCGCTACTCCGACGTGCTGCTCCGTGCTGCCGAATGTGAAAACGAAGTCAACGGCCCCACACAACAGGCCATCGACTGGATTAACGAAGTACGCAACCGCGCTGACTTGCCCGATCTGGAACTGGCTGACTTCCCTACAGCCGACAAACTCTTCGAGCAGATTGCCAATGTGGAGCGTCCGAAGGAATTCGGGTGCGAGTTCGGACGCGGATTCGACCTTATCCGCTGGGGATTCTTCTATAAGAATGACCGTTTGCAACAACTCAAGGAACACAGCGTCGTACGCCGTTCTTTAATCGGAACCAAGGACCCTGTAAACTACAACGATATCACAACCGATCCCGAACTGAAAAGTTCTTTCGACACTTACTTACCCGGACACGAATTCCTGCCCATCGTACAGCAGTTGTTGAACAAGAACCCCAATTTGAGTGGTAACTCCGCGAACTTCAGCACAGACAACTCTACTTATTTCAGTGAAAATGGATGGACAGTTCGTCCGGTTGTTGACTTAAGCAAATAAACAAACCTATTAAAATGTAAGACAATGAGAATACTCAATAAATTAGTATACGCTTGCTGTTCCATCGCCTTCGGGTTGATGGCATTGCCAAGCTGCGAGGGTGGCGAGCTGTATGATGTTAACGCCCCCGACTGGATTTCCGAGAAAGTGGACTCCATAGCAAATTCAAAGAAAGATCCGGAAGAAGAAGTGCTGGAGGGCATGCAGGAAGATGTCTACTCCTTCGGTAATACGGACTACACCTCCGGTTTCTGGACAGCTTTCTCCAAGTATTACGTCGTGCCCGATGGTCAGAAGTGGCATGGAGTGTTCAACCTCAACATCAACCCTGCCGACAATACCTATTATAAAAACTTCGCCCTAGTCATTACCAATGACGCAGACCGCGGAGGTGAAGGATACACGGAATATGGCGCTTATCGTTTTGATACCACAAACGATACTTTGGCCTATAACTCCCAATGGGGTTCCCATCTCTTCTTCAAATACACCTCCAGCACACTGATGCTGTCACCCGTTGACAATCTGGACGAAACTGTACAGAAATTGGGCGGCAAAGTAACACTCACCGTAGACCGCACCAATGAAAATGCCTTCTCTATCAAAATCCAGAACGCCTCGGCAACCAAAACCTACAAACAGCCGTACAAGTTACCCAATCTGAATGCAGACGCGAGCAATACCAACATCCGCTGCTTCCTGGTACCCGAAGGCTCTTACATCAACTTCTTGCAATCGAACATCGTTCCTATCGGCGGCCTTACCTCTGCCGAAGACAAGAATCCGCTCTCGATGGTACTGCAAAATGTACCCGATCAAGTCAATGCCGGCACCTCACTCGAAGAAGCCGTGGCCGGGATTACTGCCATCGTCAGCTTCGAAGAAGGGGTGACTAAGACCGTAACCGCAGAAGAACTCCAGTTCACTGCCATCCCCAATATGAACGAACTGGGCACGAAGACACTGGTAGTCATCTACAACAAGACCTTCAAGGGCGAGAATTGCAACCAGCCGGTGGTGGCCAATGCTACGTTTGAAGTAGTGGAAAAGATTGTATCCATCCAAGTGACGGCTCAACCTGCGCACACGCAGTATTACTATTATACTTCGGCAGCAACGGAAACGATGACCGACCGTACGCTGGCATTCCTTCCCGAAGGATTGGAAGTAACGGCTACTTATGCCGACGGAAGCACAAGAGTAGTAGACAACGCCAAACTCCATTTCTCTGCCATTCCTGCCAAAGCCGGTACGCAGACCGTAACCATTACTGCCGATGAAGCTACCGCTACCGTAGCAGTTAAAGTGGCCGAATCAACAGTTTCCACTGTCAGCAACTCTGCAGACATTCTGGGAACCGAAGACAATACAACGGAGTGGTGGACTGTCTTTTCTGACAATTTCAACGTGCCGGCAGGTGAAACCAGATCCATCAGCTTCACCAATTACACCAGCCAAGCTAATAACTGGAGCAACTTCGCTATCGTTCTCCGCAAAGCCGATCTTGCCGAATATGCAGTGGTACGCGCCGACAACTATGGATGGGGTGCAGGATACGATGGAAATGCCAGCCTCGTTCACAACGGTACACAAGGCGACTGGGCTGCTTGGCTTGCCGATATGAACGGAGCCAAAGTCACCGTCTACGTGACCAATTGCGGCAATGGTACAGCCGACATTCAAGCAGTAATGAAAGGCACTTCAGGTACTTCCTATGCCCAATACTATTTAGGGATCAACAAATTGGATATGAACGACTTGAACTTCGCTTTAACGATTGAAGGCGGCCATCTCGTCTTCTAATCCGAATCAGTAATCACACAAGCCATGCCGTTTTCCTCAGGAAGAAGCGGCATGGTCTTTAAACTATCAACAGATGAAAAAACTATTACCATTGTGGATGTTCTTACCAATATTCCTTGTTTTAGCCGCTTGTTCTGACAACAGCGAAGATATAGACCGCTATTATGCAACTGTAAGTACTCCGAAAGTAACTACAACCACACCCACCTCGTTGACCGTCACCGCATCGGTTACAGGTGATCTGAACCAAATAGTCAAGAAAGGCTTCTGTTACAGTGCAGCAGCTTCCGTACCGACTATCAAAGACCACGTGGTGGATGCCGATGAGAATTTCAGTGCCTCCCTCTCAACCTTGACCTCCGGTACCTCCTACTATATCCGTGCATACGTCTACTGTGACAGCCGCTATGTCTATTCTGAGGTGATCACGGCCACCACAGAAAGCTTAAGCTTAGACGATGAACTCAAGAATTACGTGGCCCCCACCTACTCCGATGACTATACCTCGATAAGTGACTGGAGCAAACGCTCTCAATGGAATCTTGCCAACGTACACGACCCCTCGGTGGTATTGGCCGAAAATGGTTATTATTACATGTATCAGACAGATGCTTCCTATGGAAACGCCCACACGGCAGGCGGGCACTTCCACAGTCGTCGTTCCAAAGACCTTGTCAACTGGGAATACCTCGGCGGTACAATGAAGAACCTGCCCGAATGGGTAGTACCTAAGCTCAATGAAATACGCAAAGAAATGGGACTTGCCGAAGTTAACCCTAATATTAATGACTTCGGCTATTGGGCTCCCGTAGTACGCAAGGTAAAGAACGGCCTCTATCGCATGTACTATTCCATCGTCTGCCCTGGCACACTCAACGGTGCCAACACCTGGTCGGAGCGCGCCTTTATCGGCCTGATGGAAAACAACGATCCCTCCAACAACGACGGATGGGTAGACAAAGGCTACGTCATCACCAATGCTTCCGACAAAGGACTTAACTTCAACGTGAAGCCGGATGATTGGGCCAATTGCTATTATAAATGGAATGCCATCGACCCCTCTTACATCATCACGCCCGAAGGCGAACACTGGTTGGTCTACGGTTCATGGCATAGCGGCATAGCTGCTCTCAAACTCAATGGCGAGACAGGCAAGCCTGCCGAAACTTTGGGCCAGCCTTGGGCTACAGGCCAAGCACCTGCTGAGTATGGTCAGTTAATCGCCACCCGCCAGACAGGTAACCGCTGGCAAGCCAGTGAAGGTCCAGAAATTATTTACCGTGATGGCTACTACTACCTCTTCCTGGCCTACGACGCCCTTGACGTGCCCTACAACACCCGTGTAGTCCGTTCGAAGAGCATCACTGGTCCCTACGTAGGCATTGACGGCAAAGACGTGACCGCCGGTGCCGATGCACTGCCCATAGTGACTCATCCCTATAAGTTCAGCAAAGGCTACGGCTGGGTAGGCATCGCCCACTGCGCTATCTTCGACGATGGCAAAGACAACTGGTTCTACGCCTCACAAGGCCGTCTGCCTAAGGATGTTCCGGGCATCAACGCCAGCAACGCCATCATGATGGGGCACGTACGCAGCATCCGCTGGACGAAAGACGGTTGGCCTCTCGTAATGCCTGAACGCTACGGAGCCGTTCCCAAGGTAGCCATCACCGAAGAAGAATTGCCCGGCAATTGGGAACACATCGACCTTACATACAAATATGGAGAGCAGAGAACTTCAGCAACAATGACCCTCGCCGCCGACCACACTATCACCGAAGGTATCTGGAAAGGCAGTACGTGGAGCTATGATGCCGCCCAACAGATTCTGACTGTCAACGGAATGGAACTTTATCTGCAACGCGAAACCGACTGGGAAGCCAGTCCGCGCACCCATACCATCGTCTATGCCGGCTATGCCAACAACAAGACGTATTGGGGAAAGAAATCCAAATAACATTCCCGCTCCCGCACGCAAACTTCATATAGAAACAGGACCACTGCCCCTCAAAACAACACCAATGTTTATGGGGCAGTGGTCCTGTTTTACAAGTCAATAGCAGAAATTAAAGATCATTAAACAGATACAAGAGAAACCTATTTCATGAAAAGGAAAAAGAGTTAGGTTCCCTAATCTCCATACAAAAAATCATCATTCTGTTCTTTTACATTCAAAGACAACCTACTTTTATTTATTACCATAAATCTCTATCCTTTAAACCAACAAACACCATTTGTAGACAAGCAGAGGACATCAGCATCAGATTTTTTGTTAATTATTAGCCAAATACACACTTTAATTTATAACTTTGCAATTCTAATAGAATGAATTATGGAAAATAAACTAACCATTTACAATACATTAAGCCGTCAAAAGGAACTTTTCGTTCCCTTGCATGCCCCTCATGTAGGTATGTATGTATGCGGTCCTACCGTATATGGCGATGCCCATTTAGGACACGCACGCCCCGCCATCACGTTCGATATCCTGTTCCGTTATCTTACCCATCTGGGATACAAGGTACGTTATGTCCGTAACATTACCGATGTCGGTCATCTGGAACACGATGCAGACGAAGGCGAAGATAAAATCGCCAAAAAGGCCCGTCTGGAGCAACTGGAACCCATGGAAGTAGTGCAATATTACCTCAATCGCTACCACAAGGCAATGGAAGCCTTGAATGTACTTCCACCCAGTATCGAGCCACATGCATCAGGTCATATCATTGAACAGATAGAGCTGGTAGAAGAAATTCTGAAAAACGGCTATGCTTATGAAAGTGAAGGTTCCGTTTATTTCGATGTAGCAAAATACAACAAAGACCATCATTACGGCAAACTGTCCGGCCGTAACCTGGACGATGTGCTGAACACCACCCGCGAGCTGGACGGTCAAAGCGAGAAGCGCAATCCTGCCGATTTCGCCCTGTGGAAATGTGCACAACCCGAACATATCATGCGCTGGCCCAGCCCGTGGAGTAACGGATTCCCCGGTTGGCATTGTGAATGTACCGCAATGGGTAAGAAATACCTGGGCGAGCATTTCGATATTCATGGAGGGGGAATGGACTTAATTTTCCCACACCACGAATGTGAGATCGCACAAAGCGTGGCTTCACAAGGAGATGACATGGTTCACTATTGGATGCACAACAACATGATTACCATTAATGGGCAGAAGATGGGAAAATCATACGGCAACTTTATTAACTTGGATGAGTTCTTTCACGGTACTCACAAGTTACTGACACAAGCCTACAGCCCCATGACCATCCGTTTCTTCATCCTTCAAGCACATTACCGCAGTACAGTGGACTTCAGTAACGAAGCATTACAAGCAGCCGAAAAAGGATTGGAACGGCTGACAGAAGCTGTGAAAGGTCTTGAACGCATCACTCCGGCAACACAAACCACCGGCATAGAGGGGGTAAAAGACTTGCGTGAAAAGTGTTATACAGCCATGAATGATGACTTGAACTCACCGATTGTCATTGCCCATCTGTTTGACGGCGCCCGTATGATTAATACGGTTCTGGACAAGAAAGCCACTATTTCCGCAGAAGATCTGGAAGAACTGAAAAGTATGTTCCATCTCTTTATGTACGAAATCCTGGGTCTGAAAGAAGAAGCCGCCAATAACGAGGCACGTGAAGAGGCATACGGCAAAGTAGTAGATATGCTGCTGGAACAACGTATGAAAGCCAAAGCCAATAAAGACTGGGCTACAAGTGATAAAATCCGTGATGAGCTAGCCGCTCTTGGCTTTGAAGTGAAAGATACCAAAGACGGTTTCACATGGAAACTGAATAAATAGAATACATAGAGCGACACTATATTTTTCACCACAGACTATACAGATTCACACAGATTACCCACCTGACAATCAATAATTTAAGAAGCATCTGCGTTTATTTGTATAATCTGTGGTGAACCTTTCAGATAACCATCAAAACTGAAAAATCTCCCTTCGGATGGTAATACTTATTTTTAAATAACTATTTTTGCGGAAATTATACAAAACTGCTTATCACACCAATCCAATGCTAGTTGAGAATACAATAACTTTAGCGTCCCTATATAAGATTTTGTTTGAAGAAGAGCCACTGACACTCTCCGACCAATGTATGCAAAAATTGGAAGAGAGTTTCCATTTTCTGAAAACATTCTCCAACGACAAGATCATCTATGGCATCAATACCGGCTTTGGACCGATGGCCCAATACCGTATTGAAGATGAATCCTTGTCACAATTACAGTATAATATCATCCGCAGCCATGCCACCGGAGCAGGGCAACCCCTTCCGGAACTCTATGTCAAAGCTGCCATGATAGCGCGTCTCTATACTTTTCTGCAAGGAAAATCCGGCGTACATAAAGAACTGGCATTGCTCATTACCGAGTTTATCAACCGGGGGATTACTCCATACGTACCCGAACACGGCAGTGTAGGGGCCAGTGGCGATTTGGTACAGCTTGCCCATATCGCCCTCACCCTGATTGGAGAAGGAGAGGTCTTTTACCAAGGCAAGAAAAGAGATACGGCATCCGTTTTGGCGGAAAACGGATTGCAACCCTTCAAAATGCATATCCGCGAAGGGCTTTCAGTGACCAACGGCACTTCAGTCATGACAGGTATAGGTATTGTCAATCTGATTTACGCACGCCAACTTATGCAATGGGCGGTAGGTGCATCTGTTATGATGAATGAAATAGCCGCCTCATACGATGACTTCATGTCTGAACCGCTGAATGAAGCCAAACAGCATGAAGGACAACAAGAGATAGCCCGCATGATGCGCCAATGGGTGGAAGGCAGCCAATGTGTACGCAAAAGAGAGAATGAACTTTACAACGGAAAACACGAAGAGAAAATCTTCACCCATAAGGTTCAACCCTATTATTCGTTGCGCTGCATCCCACAGATTCTAGGACCGGTTTATGATGAATTGCTCAATGCCGAAAAAGTATTGATAAACGAAATAAATTCAGCCTGTGACAACCCGATAGTGGACCCCGACACGCAAAACGTGTATCATGGCGGTAACTTTCACGGAGATTACGTTTCTTTTGAAATGGATAAACTGAAAATAGCGGTCACCAAACTGGCCATGCTTGCCGAACGGCAGATCAATTACTTGTTTCACGACCGCATCAACGGCATTCTCCCCCCCTTTGTCAATATGGGAGTACTGGGGCTGAATTATGGTTTGCAGGCCTCCCAGTTCACAGCCACCTCTACCACGGCAGAATGTCAGACTTTGTCCAATCCGATGTATGTACATAGCATCCCCAACAACAATGACAATCAGGATATTGTAAGCATGGGAACCAATTCCGCACTGCTGGCAAAAACAGTCATAGAAAATGCTTATCAGGTGATGGCTATCCTGATGATGGGTATTGTACAAGCTGTAGACTGTTTGGAAATAGCCGATCGGCTAAGCCCCCGGTCACAACAAGTATATAAAGAGATACGAGCATTTTTTCCTGTGTTCCGGGAAGATACGCCTAAATATAAAGAGATAGAAAGAATGATGGTATATCTTAAAAAAGGGAGGTTTCAAGAAAAATGAAATACGCATTAGTAACAGGAGGAAGCCGGGGCATCGGACGGGCTGTATGTCTGAAACTGGCCGAAATGGGATATCATATACTGATAAACTACCAAAGCAACGATACGGAAGCTGAAGCCACCCTGCAACAGATACGGGAACAAGGCTCGGACGGCGAACTGATGAAATTTGACGTGACAGACGCAGTAGCCACACACGCCGCACTGAACGGCTGGATGGAGAAGCATCCCGATACCTACATTGAGGTACTGGTGAACAATGCCGGTATACGCCGTGACAACTTGATGCTGTGGATGGAACAGGAAGAATGGAGCCGGGTACTGGATATCAGTCTGAACGGTTTCTTTAACGTCACCCAACCCTTGCTGAAGAATATGCTGGTAAAGCGATTCGGACGTATTATCAATATCGTTTCCCTGTCGGGCATCAAAGGGATGCCGGGGCAGACCAACTATTCGGCAGCCAAAGGTGGAATCATAGCCGCTACCAAAGCGTTGGCGCAGGAAGTTGCCAAAAAACACGTGACGGTAAATGCCATAGCACCGGGATTTATTCAGACTCCATGGCATGAGAACCGTACCCAGGAGAGCTACGACCGCATTAACCGTAAGATCGCCCTCCATCGTTTCGGTGAGATTAAGGACGTGGCAGATATGGCTTACAGTATCCTGACTAATCATTATATGAATGGAAGTATTGTGGACATTCATGGTGGGTATGATTACTTCTGATAAAGTTAAAAAAAGAATCCCCGACAGATTTTTCTGGCAGA
>OISA01000191.1_pt1 | contig 18327 bp, 18 predicted proteins | sample 1586431 | NCBI WGS metagenome assembly OISA01 (sample SAMN02675049, study PRJEB24791) | human gut metagenome, SKBSTL061 | isolation source: stool | host: Homo sapiens | place: USA
GTAACATTTTGACGAGAAATATTCGCTACCTACCCACACGATTCGTTATAGAGCCGAAATAATTTAGCCCCTTTGTAATCCTCATAGCGTGCCAATATTGTTTTAGCTTTGCTATTTAATGGCACTCTAACAGTAATGGGATTACCCTCCCTTGTTTTCTTTGGTATGTACTCTATCGCCTCATTTACTATATTTCTTTTGGTCAGCCTATATAAGTCACTTACTCGACACCCTATCAAAGTTTGAAAAACAAAAATATCGCGCTGAACAGCTAGTTGTGGTTGTTCTGACAAATCGACATCAAATATTTGGTCACGCTCATCCAATGTAATATAATAAGGTGTTCCATAGGTGCATTCGTCTAATGGAAATTCATCAAATGGGCGATTGGTTGTGATTTTCTTATTGTAGCACCATATAAAGAACGTTCTTATACGGGAAAATCTGTCTATTAAGGTATTTTTGCCTCTTGGTAAAGGTATTCGTTTTTCGGGAAAAGCCTCATACAACTTAGGATATTTCTCATAATAAATATGCTCATTTTCAAAGAAATCCCACATATCCCTTAACGTGTCTGCAGTCACCTCATCGACATTAAGTATAAAATCACGATGTCCACGCTTAACTGTCTTGACATACATTTCATACCGAGACAAAGAACGCTGAATGACCTTAAAATTTTTAATTCGCACCGCAGACAATTTATGCTCAACAAGGAATTTATCAAAGAGTTCCAAGAGTTTAGGCTTATTTTCTTGCATCAACTCTTCTTCCGTTTTATATCGGTTAGGGTGATGGTATTTGTCGATAATCATCGTCAACCATTCATTATCTGCTTCTGCAGTATATTGCTCGGTAATTGTTGATACAATATCCTGAATACTTTGGGACAAATGCAACTTGTTTTCTTCCGAAACAAGTGCAACTCGATCCTTGTAACCCTGCTTTTCACTACTCCAATGATTCGGATTGATAACTAACTCACTTGCAGCCTTAATATCTTTTTTACCATCACGTAAACGAAAATAGATAGTTGCCATACTATCTGTATCGTTCTTTTTTGCTGTCTTGCGAATGAATGCGGTAACCTTCATAATCGTTGTTTTTAGTTCTGTTGCAAAGATACTAATTTGTTCCCAAATTGTTCCCAATCATCCTAAATATATTTTTATTATTTTCAATCAGAATAAATATAACTTTTATTTATTTCATTGATTACAAGTTATTTATATTTAATTGTAAGGTTTAATAGAATTAATCTAAATGTTCCCGTATTTAATATTTCAAATGCGGGTCTGGGTACAAGAAGAAAAGCTAAGTGGTTGATTATTCAATACTTAGCTTTTTTATTGCTTTAGGAGTTTTCCCAAATTGTTATTGCTGTCCTTTTGAGTTTTACCTGACAGCAATAATACGCAAACTATGCTGATGGCAAGGCATCAGAAAATAACTAAACTCTTTGACGAAGATTTTTGGGGTATGCAATGACGAAGTCAGGGAAAAGGGTTGATAAAATGTCGTGACTACATTTTCAATTTCTTAGAGGATCCAATAATTCCATCTGATAATAACGGAAGCGAGCGGGGTATACTCAAGTTAAAGATAAAGTTGAAGAACTCATGCGCGTTCCGTTCAGACTTTGGAGCTGATGCATTCATTCAACTAAATTCTGTCGTTGAGACTGCGAAGAAACACAACCAGACACCTTACAATGCGATCCAAGCCTTATTTGAGGTTTGATATGATTCTTCATGCATCTATCGCTGAGGTGTCTGGCATTGCTCGCCAGAGGAAGTGATGCTTGCGAATCATTGCCTTGCGGCGTCACGTTCGCGGCATCACGTTCTCCGCAGGCGAGGCGGAGTTGGTGTGCAGTCCCGGTGTCCTCGCCTTGGCCGCTCACGCCTCGCGGTATTTCATTCCCATGCGCGCCTCGACGACGTTGACGACATAGTCGCCCAGCTTCTCGCACTCGTTGACGATGTCCATGTAGATGGTGCCGATGCCGTATGTGTAGGCGTGGCTGTTCACGTCGCTGATGTTCAGGCTGCGCAGCTGGTCGCGGAAGTTGTTTATCTCGCTCTCGGTGTTGAACGTGCTGTTTATGTCGAAACTCTCCTTGCGCCCGCCCATCAGGCTGTTCATCTGCGTGAGGGCCTGCTCGGTGAGGTCCATCATCTGGCTCATGTGCTCGTACTGCTTCGGGGTGAAATGCTCCTGTTTGCCCTGCACCTTGCGGCTTATGGTGCGCGCGATGTTGTAGCAGGAGTCGCCGATGCTCTCTATCTCGGTTATCTCGCGCAGCATGGCGCGTATCTTGCTTTTCGTGTCGTCGGAGAGGTGGTTGTCGCTAACGTGGTCCAGGTATGTGGCGATTTCTATCTCCATGTTGTCCGCGATGTTCTCATATTTCTCTATCCTTGAGAACAACTTTGCAAACTTGGCCTCGTCCTTCTCCTGCAGCAGCCCGCGCACCATCACGAACATGCGCTGCATGCGCTCGGCGAACGACTCTATCTCCTTCTGTGCCTCGAGCACTGACAGCTCCGGGGTCTCCATTAGCCCCGAGGGGATGAAGCGCAGGCGGAAGTCCTCCTCGTCGTCGAGTTTCCTCGACTTGATGCACCGGCACACGATTTTCTCTATCTGCGGTATGAACCAGATCAGTATGAACGTGTTGGAGAGGTTGAAGCATGTGTGGAACGCGGCCAGCACCACGCTCAGTTTTGCGGCGTTGGCGAGGAAGGCGGCGTGTCCCGCGCCCTCAGTCGTCATCGTGACATCGTAGCCCACGAAGCCGCACACGAGATCGACGAACGGGCGGAACACCAGGAGTATCCAGCAGATGCCGAACAGGTTGAAGAACATGTGGGCGAAGGCGGCGCGGCGCGCCTGCGTGTTTGCCGTGAGCGCGGCTATGTTAGAGGTCACGGTGGTGCCGATGTTCTCGCCCATCACGAGCGCGATGCCCTGGTAGATGGGCAGCACGCCGCTCGAGCAGAGTATCATTGTTATCGCCATGACGGCTGCCGACGACTGCACGCACATGGTGAGGACGCCGCCGATTATCAGGAACACGAGCGTGGTGGCGAAGCTCGTGGGGTCGAACGACGAGAAGAAGTCGAGCACCGCCTGGTTCTCGCCGAGGTGCATGTCGATGCCCGTCTGGCGCAGCGTGCCGAGGCCGAGGAACATGAACGCCACGCCGAAGAGGAAGTCGCCCACGTTCTTGCGCTTCTTGTTATATATGAGGATAAGGGCGATGAAGAATGCCGGATAAACGAAGTCGGTTATGTCGAACGAGAACCCCGCCGACATGATCCATGCCGTGAGCGTGGTGCCGATGTTGGCGCCCATGATCACCGATATTGCCTGTGCCAGGGTGAGCAGCCCGGCGTTGACGAACGACACGGTCATCACCGTGGTGGCTGTTGACGACTGCACCGCCGCTGTGACGAACACGCCGGTGAGCATTCCCGTGAAACGGTTTGTCGTCATTGCCTGAAGGATATGGCGCAGTTGCGCTCCCGCCACCTTCTGAAGACTCTCGCTCATCGACTTCATACCAAACATCAGCAGCGCGAGCGACCCAATCAACTTGAAAAAAATCCAAACATCCATGACGGATAATTTAAAAAATACAAATATTATATATTTATTCAGGTTTTAATTCCTCAACGGCAAGATTTTTGTTATCTTTGCCTTACTTCTTGCGGAGACAAGCGCGTCTTGTCCCTGCGGATAATAACCGAAAAATCACATACTATGAAACAGACAGTCAAAATCCGTTGCAAAAATAATAAAAAAACGGTGAATATCGAAATCGGCAGCACTCTTTCTGACATTTTTCGCGCCTCGGGCCTGGAAATGAGGCACGGGCCGGTGAGCGCGGAGGTGAACAACAAGGTTGAGGGGCTGCACTACAGGGTGTATCACAACCAGGACGTGGAGTTCCTCGACATCACGGCACCGAGCGGCCGCCGGGCATACGTCCGCACGCTTTTCTTCATACTGTGCAAGGCGGCGCACGACATCTTCCCCGACGGGCATGTCGTGATAGACATACCCGTGAGCAACGGATACTACTGCGACCTGAAGATAGGCAGGCCGGTGACAACGCAGGACGTTGACATGCTCAGGCGGAGAATGCAGGAAATCATCGCCGCAGCCATGCCGATATGCAGGCACGAGTGCCCAACCGAGGAGGCCATCGAGGTGTTCAGCCGCGTCTCCACGCACTCGTCGAAGGTGAAACTGCTGCGGGGGCTGGGGCAGCTCTACACCGTCTACTACGAGATTGACGGGTACAACGACTACTACTATGGCACGCTGATGACAAACACGAGGGGGATATACCTCTTCGGACTTGAGAAATATTACGACGGACTGCTGCTGCGCATACCGTCGCTTGACGATCCCGACGTGCTGGGAGAAATGGTGCGGCAGGACAAGATGTTCGAGATCTTCCAGGAGCATCACAGGTGGCAGAACATCATCGGGCTGTCAACGATTGGCGATTTCAACGAAATGGTGAAACGCAGGAGCGCGACCGACATAATAAACGTCTCGGAGGCGCTGCAGGAAAGGAAAATAGTGCAGATAGCGGAGACCGTGGCGGCGAGGAAGAAGGTCCGCATGGTGCTTATCGCCGGGCCGTCGTCGAGCGGGAAGACCACGACGTGCAAGCGGCTGTCGGTGCAACTGATGACGTGCGGGCTGCGACCGGTGCAAATATCACTCGACGACTATTTCGTCAACAGGACGGAGACACCGCTCGACGAAAAAGGCGACTACGACTACGAGAGCCTCTACGCGCTGAACATACCGCTGCTCAACGAGCATCTCGGCAAACTGTTCGACGGCGAGGAGATAATACTGCCAAAGTATGACTTCCAGACCGGGGTGAGCCAGGAGAACGGCGGAAAGAAACTGAGGCTGGGAGAGAACGACATACTGCTGGTGGAGGGCATACACGCGCTGAACCCGGAACTGACGGAGCAAATACCCGACGAGAAGAAATACCGCGTCTACGCGTCAGCACTCACGACGATACTGCTCGACAACCACAACTACATACCGACGACCGACAACCGGCTGCTGCGCCGCATCATACGCGACTACAAGTACCGTGGCTGCTCGGCGGAGGACACCATACGCAGGTGGGCGTCGGTGCGCGCCGGAGAGAACAAGTGGATCTTCCCCTTCCAGGAGAACGCCGACACTATGTTCAACACCGCCATGCTGTTCGAGCTCGCCGTTATAAGAAACCAGGCGGAGCCGATACTGAGCCAGGTGCCGCAGAACTCGCCGCAGCACGCCGAGGCATACAGGCTGCTGAAGTTCCTGAGCTACGTCTCACCAATCAACGACCGGGACATACCTCCCACGTCACTGATAAGGGAATTCCTCGGCGGGTCGTCGTTCAAGTATTGACACGCGGGGACGGAAGGCACGCGCCACGGCGCCGCTCAGAACGACTTGCCGACGCTCACGTATGGGATGAGGTAGAGGTCGTCCAGCGTGTGGCTTCCACCAAGCCCGAAGGCGGGCGAGACACCGGCGCGCAGAGTGAAGCCCCGCGCCGGTTGCAGGCGGTAGCCGATGTTGCCGAAGAAGTAGTATGCCATGAAGTCGCGGTGCTCCTTGACGTGGCCGGCATACTCCAGGATTGTGCCGCCGTCTTTCGTCCTGATGTCGTAAGTGTCATACTCCCTCGTGCCGGTGAGGAAACCGATGTTCACGCCGAAACCCATCTCGAGCTTGCTGCTTTTCCTGCCCACGAGGTAACTCACGCGCGGCACGATGGAAATCATGTGGAAACGGTCCACGTTGCTGAAGAAATCGTCCGACGACGAGTAACCCCACGCCATTCCCGCCGAGTAGCCCCATCCGCTGTTGCCCTTCAGCCGAGAGTCGAAATGCACGCCAATCAGGTTTGACGGGCCAAGGATTTCCGCGTAAATGCTTCGTGTGGGGTTTTCAACAGAGTCGGTGGCCTCGAGCGCCAGTGACGGAATGGCCGTGAGCAGCGCCAGGGCCGCAGACAATATCGTTTTTTTCATATACATTATTTATATATCCGTTTGTCGCGGTTCGGCAGACACCTCCCCGCGTTCGTTTTTTTGATGGTGCAAAGATACTGCTTTTTTTTCTTGGCAAACAAAAACATGGATTTTTTTAACCCAAACAGGTCATTGTAGCCCGAAATGATTTCAGCCAATTGCCCAGGCAGGTTGGTTGTTGTCTTTTTGCAGGCGTAGCGTGCTACGCCAGGAAAAACGGCGGACAGGATGTCGGCAAGCGGATGCAGGCAGCCGGGGAACGGGCCGGCAAAAGGCGAAATGGGAAAGTCTGTGTCGTAATGACTGGCCTGAAGGGCAAAGTGACACATGCTCTTTATGCTGCCCGTTGACATCTGGTGCTTCGCGTTTCATGGCGTATGGTAAAGCAAACTCGCCGTATTTGCCGACCAAACTCGCCGTATTTACCGACCAAACTCGCCGTATTTGCCGACCAAACTCGCCGTATTTGTATCGCGTTTGAGTGCAGGCGGCAATGCCGGTGGCGGCTTCCGGTGGCTCAGTGTGCGGCCGGGCGACGGCCTCCCTGCCGGCGGCAATTTGCGGTGTTGTTGAAAAAACACAACTGAAAAATGACATATGTCAAATGTATTTTGTAACTTTGCCGGCGGAATTTCCTCATAAACTGTTGAGGATTCCACATGCAGGCTTGATATTAACCATAAAAGTTGGTGACACAGGCAGTGGATGTGCAGATGGAAAGGGTGGCTGTTTTTTCAGCAATAAACTTTCCGTATTTGTTAAAGTTCAGATAATCAGCGATTTGCGATATTCGCCGATATGGCCGAGGTGTAGATGGACGCGAAAAACAAGACCATTTCTGTAGATGGCAATGTTGTCAGGTGGTATGTTCTTGTACTGCCTTACGGGCATCGCGGCTCGCCGTCGGCAGGGCTGCGGGCGGAGCTCGAACGCCGTGAGAAGAGCGGAGAGCCGCCGTTCGATTATTTCGCGCCACAGTATGTGGAAGTGAGGAGCGTGCGCGGCAAGATGACAAAGACCACGCGTGCGCTGCTTTTCAACTATGTGTTCGTACACGCCTCCGAGGCGGAGATCTACAGGATGAAGGGCGGCACGCTTCGCAATTACAATTTCCTGCCGAGGGTGCGCGAGAGCGACAGGCAGCACTATCCATACCTCACCGACGAGGCGATGGAGAACCTGCGCTGGGTGGCGCGCGCATACGACGAGGTGCTGCCCGTCTGCACGCCAGCGCCTGACAAACTGATGAAGGGCGACCGGGTGCGGATAACCGAGGGTCAGTTCATGGGCGTCGAGGCAACGGTGATGACGCAGCCCGGCGCAGGACAAAAGAGTGTTATGGTATGTGTGGAAGACTGGCTGTGGGTGCCGCTGCTGCAGGTGAGGCAGGGGCAGTATGAGGTGGTGTCGCTCGATGGCAGCGGCAAGCACAGATACACGAAACTGGACAACGACCGGCTGTTCACAAAGATGCACGAAGCCATCATGCGCCACCACTCGCCGGATGGCGTCACCGACGACGACCGCCGCGTGGCGCATGAGATAGTCAGCCAGTTCGGCCGTCTCGAGATGCCCACGCCGATACTCCGCTGCAAGCAATACTCGCTGCTGCTCCCCGCCTACATGGTGCTCGGCAAAGGCGATGACTTCGAGGCAATGGAATCCAAGGTCAACTCAGTGCTTAACGGCATAAGGGCAGAGCAAGCCGCCGCCCTCCTCCTCGTGACGATGTATGGTTGCACTGGGGATGAGCCATGCCGCAACAAGTTGAAACGCGTTGTTGATGGGTGGAAGGCAGGCGGCGTGACAAAGAAAAACAAGCAGAAGGTCATTGGGTATTTTGATGACTATGAGGGAATACACATTGATTTGTCGTGATTTATATGTGTCTGTAATTGTTTTATGACGTATGGCAGAAAGTCCGTGCCGGGGACGTTTTTTTGCAAGATGGATAAATTATAAGATATGTTCAATTTAAGTAGGTTTATAGCCGACAGTGTCACATTCAGACCCGTTAGCCTGTTTGCCAAGGATATAGAAGCAAACAAGGACCAGTTGTCCAAGGAAATCAAGGGCAAGTCCGTCTGTGTAATCGGAGGCGCGGGATCGATTGGCTCTTCCTTTATCAAGGCAGTCCTTTGTTTCAGACCCAAAAGCGTCGTTGTCATCGACCTGAATGAAAACGGTCTTGCTGAGTTGGTGAGGGATGTGCGTTCCACGGATGGTCTTTACTCAAGTTTCGGATTTAAATCCGAAACTTGAATTCATTAATAATTAAATTTTCAATAAATGAAATCCCCAAAAATAATTGCAGAAATTGGCTGTAATCACAAAGGTGACATGTCAATCGCACGAGAGATGATCTTGACTGCCGCAACCTATTGCAAGGTTGACGTTGTCAAGTTCCAAAAGCGTTGTAATAAGGAGCTCCTTACCCCGGAAGAATACAATGCTCCCCATCCACATCCAGAGAATTCCTATGGCGAAACATACGGGAAACACCGTGAGTTTCTGGAATTTACACTTGAACAACACAGGCAACTTCAAGAATGGTGTAACGAGTTCGGTGTCGAATATTCTACTTCCGTATGGGATATAACGTCTGCCAAAGAGATTTGCACGCTTCATCCGAACCTAATCAAGATTCCTTCTGCTTGCAACCTCAACAAGCCGCTCCTTTCTTATCTTTGCGATGAATTTGGAGGCGAGATACACCTTTCTTTCGGCATGACATCAAGAGACGAAGAAGAACAGATTGTTAAATTCTTCGAGGAAAAAGACCGAAACAAGGATTTGGTTGTCTATGACTGCACGTCTGGGTATCCAGTACCTTTTGAGGACATCTGCTTGTTAGAGATTACGCGTTTGCGTGAGTTATATGCAGACCGTGTGAAATCTATAGGGTTCTCCGGTCATCATCTCGGCATAGCCGTTGATAGCGCAGCCGTTGCATTGGGTGCGAATTGGATAGAGCGCCACTATACACTCGATAGGACTTGGAAAGGAACAGACCATGCCGCATCTTTGGAACCTGATGGCGTGAGAAAGTTGGCACGTGATTGCCGTGCAGTTGCCAAAGCCCTTACCTACAAGAAAGAAGACATTCTTGACATAGAGAAGGTTCAGAGAAATAAACTTAAGAGAAACCAGGTAAAATGGTAATTGGCAAATGAAAACCATTGCTTTTATTCCTGTTCGAGGTGGCAGCAAATCAATACCATTAAAGAACATAAAGCCTTTTTGTGGCAAGCCTTTGGTTTGTTGGAACATAGAAGCGCTTGAGAGATGTCCACATGTTGACAAGATTATTGTGGCAACAGACTCTGATGAAATTTGGCAAACTGTAGATAAACAAAATTATCAGAAAACGACCCTATACAGACGCTCCGCCGAGAATGCTTGTGATACGGCTTCAACAGAAAGCGTAATGTTGGAGTATATACGATATGCCCAGCCGGTTGATACTGATATATTCATGCTGGTTCAAGCCACTTCTCCATTAACAGAAACCATTCATTTTACCGAAGCTTTACAAATGTTTCACCAGGGAGAGTATGACAGCATAATAACCTGTGTGCGAAACTATCGCTTCTTCTGGAAAGAAGATGGTTCTTCCATTAATTACGACTACAGGAATCGTCCACGTCGCCAAAATTTCAAGGGCATGTTGATGGAAAATGGCGCCTTTTACATTAGCACTGTTGGAAATGTAAAAGAAAGTCAAAATCGTTTGAGTGGCAACATCGGCATCTATGAGATGCCTGAATACACTGCTACGGAAATTGACGAGCCTGACGACTGGATCGTCTTGGAAGAATTGATGCGCCGTCATGTCTTGTCGAAAAATCACAAGAAAGACTATAAGGATATAAGACTGTTCCTTTCTGATGTTGACGGAACATTGACAGATGGGGGAATGTATTATAGTGAGAATGGGGATGAACTGAAAAAATTCAACACTCGTGATGGGATGGGTATGAATATGCTTCAGAATGCAGGCGTCAAGACTGGCATCGTAACTAGTGAAGACAGGAAACTGAACCAGAGAAGAGCGGAAAAGTTAAATCTTGATTATTTTTGCCAAGGCAAGGCTAATGGTGGGAAATTAGACGTTGTCAATGTTATTGTTGAAGAATTAGGAATATCTTTGGCCAACGTGGCATATATAGGTGATGATGTAAACTGCCTACAGCTTTTGTCTGCTGTCGGCTTTGCAGCTTGTCCATCGGATGCCTCACCGATTGTAAAAGGCATTCCCAATATAAAGGTTATGAAAAATAAAGGCGGCGCGGGTTGTGTAAGGGAATTTTGTGATGAAATTTTAAGGGGACGACAACAATAAGGAATGCACATTATTTATGAGTCAGGATAATCTAAAGGAAAAAGTCAGCAAAGGTCTTCTTTGGAATACTATTCACAACTTATCGATGAAGGGCATACAGTTTCTGCTGATGCTTTTCATGGCGCGGATACTGACTCCCGAGGATTATGGAACTGTTGGTCTGTTGGCTATATTCATCCAGTTGTCAAACACGTTTGCAGAATCAGGCTTCGCATTGGCATTGATCAGAAAGCAGGACCGCACCCAAACAGATTTGTCAACGGTGTTTTATTTCAACATCGCAGTCGCCGTATTTTGCTACCTCGTGGTTTATCTTATCGCTCCATGGGTGGCGGTTTTCTACGAAAAGCCAATAATCGCCCCCCTCCTGAGGGCACTTGCGCTGACAATCCCCATCAGTTCGCTGAGCACAGTGCTGGTGGCAATGATGAATTACAACATGCAGTTCAAGAAGCAAGCCATCATCTCAATCTCCCATACAATTACTTCCGGAGTGGCGGGGTTGGCAATGGCCGTCATGGGCTGTGGAGTTTGGGCATTGGTAGGTCAGAGTCTGGTTGCGTCGTGCCTGGGTGCAATACTTTGTTGGGCTCTGAATCGATGGCATCCTTCCTTGGAGTATTCGTGGAAATCTTTTCGGGAAATGTTTGGCTTCAGCGGCAAGTTGCTTCTTACACGCATCATAGAAACAATATATGGGAATATTTACAGCATCGTGATAGGCAAGGTGTATTCACCTTCCACTTTGGGACATTACACAAGAGCGCAGAATTGGGCTTCGCTGCCATCAACCAATATCGTGAGCATTATGAATAATGTATCCTTTGCTTCCCTTTCAAAACTACAGGATGATTCGGAAAAACTCAGGCGGGTTTATCGCAAGATGATGAAAACCACCGCCTTTGTGGTCTGTCCGCTAATGTTTGGTCTGTCGGCAGTCTCTCGTCCTCTGATATATTTTACGATTGGCGCAAAATGGGCACTGTGCGCTCAAATATTGCAGATCATCTGTTTCATGTTTTTGTTCTTGCCGCTTCAGTCGTTAAGTATCAATTTGTTGCAAGCCATGGGTAGAAGTGATTTGTCACTGAGGATAAGCATAATCGGCAAGGTGTTGTCTGTCATAGTGCTTGTAAGCTCATTGCCATTTGGTATCATCCCAATGTGTTGGCTGAGTGTTGTCTCGTCTGTTGTCATATTGGCGATCAATCTCTATCATGTTGGGGATCTGTTAAATATTGGTTTGTTCGAGCAACTGAAAGACTTGGCTCCGTCATTTGGCTTGTCGTCAGTCATGTTTTTGGCAGTGGTCTTGTCGGTTGAAATTTTCACTGCCGATTGGCTTAAACTTGTTGTTGGTGTCAGTGTTGGTATGGGGCTGTATGTCGGATGTGCTTATGTTTTTAAACTAAAGAACTTATCCTATACGCTTGATGTCGTAAGGATAATGGTTCATAAATAACAGTTTTTTCCTTTTTATGAAGAAAGTTCGTGATTCGAATATGGAACTCCTGCGTTTGCTGGCCATGTTCTTGGTATTGGTATTTCATGCTGACTTCTTGTCTTTAGGTGCTCCTTCGGTAAATGTAGAAATGTCGGCAAGCCAATGGGTTGACAGTTCCTTGAGGTTTTTCGTGCAGTCTCTTTGCTTGGTATGTGTCAACGTGTTTGTCATGTTGTCGGGTTGGTTTGGTATTAGGTTCAGCCTGGACAGGATGTTGTCCCTTATATTTCAAGTCACTTTCTTTACTGTTATTGGTATTTCGGTTAATATATTGTTTTGGAATCACCACCTTGACTTTGACGATTTGAAGAATATTTTCATGATGAATGACAATTTGTGGTTTCCAAAGTCTTATTTGTTGCTTTATATCTTTAGCCCAGTCCTGAATGCTTTTTGTGTAAAAGCCACCGCTCGGCAATTCAGGTTTGTTTTGGTTGCCATGATTGTATTTCAGATGCTTTATGGTTGGATGACAAGTGGTGTCGGCTGGTATATGGGTGGTTATAGTACTATCTTTTTCATCGAATTGTACCTTCTTGCACATTATGTCAGGCATTATGTTGATTACTCCCGGTATTCTGCCCTCTCGCTCTTGGGGCTGTTTTTTGCCGGTGCGTCCTTTATGTCCTCCGTATGGATTTTTCTAACACTGAAAGGTTTTGATGTGACTCGTTTTTTCAATGTCTATACCCAACCATTTGCTGTTTTTGGCGCTTTGGCCCTTCTGATGTTGTTTTCAAAGTGCAATTTCAGAAGCAAGGCAATCAACTATGTCGCAGCATCTTGTTTCAGTGTCTATCTTTTTCATTGCGCCCCGGGCATGTTGCAGCATTTCACGGACATCGTTTCCCGTTTACATGAGAATTATGGCTTGTCCTTATTCCCGATCCTGACTCTTTCATTGATCATGGCTGTATATGCCATATCCATCTTGTTGGATCAAGTACGAATCTTGTTTTGGCGGATGATCCAGCGATGGCCCTTATTCGTAAAATTTGTAGATAAATGGCAAATTTATTTATAGTATTCACTCCTTTTCAGCTGTTTATCGCACAGCAACTGGTCAGTCAGGAAAAACTGACGGATTGTATTCTCATAGAGGCTTACGTTGAAGGCAATCCTCATTTCCTCGAAATCTATGATATGATGGAGATTGAGGGAATGTGGAGAAGGAAGATCGTAATTCCTGAGTTTGCGCAGTGGGATGGGTTGCGTACAACTTCTATTATGGATGAAGTGAGAACCTACAAGATGTATAGAAGAATTTGGAACTTGATACAGTCTGAAAACATAGGGACCATTTACCTTGGTGAAATGCAGAATAATGCAATGCGCTTTACTGATATAGTTTTTCATCACAAAGGCATCAAAATCGTGTTCTTTGAGGAGGGTACGGCACATTACATCCAAAGGGCTTATCCCAAAGAGGACTGGTGGATGAAAGTCAAGGAATTTGTCCGTGACTTGGTGGAGTATTTGCCTTTATATCATGTGAGGTTTGCCAAATGGCGATACGTTCTATGCCGCCCAATGGAAGATGGGCTTCCCATGGATGCTCGTTTTTCGGTCATTCCCGGTTATTATGACAAGCCCTTTGACAGACGCTTGCATCCGACATTGCTTGTATCGGCAAAACTTGACGCCTATATGTCTGGAGAGGTGAATGTCGGTGATAACAAGCGCGTCATGTTCATGACCGACCCACTGGGCGAAGTCATCGGCAAAGACTTTATGTATTGTTATTTCGATACTGTGAGGGAATGTTTCGAAGAAATAGGCAAAGATGCCAAGGTTTACATCAAGTATCATCCGCGCGACCCCAAAGAGTCGAGGGACAAGGTGCTGGAATTGGCCCGGGAATGTGGGTTGGACTTTAAGGTGTTAAGCGGGAAAGTGAATATCCCCGCTGAATATTTCCTTCAGAAATACACCTTTGACTCTATCTATGTATTTAACGCAAGTACTTATTTTTACAATGGCCGCCTGTTTCCTCAGAGCAATTTCGTTAAGTTGTTGCCATCATTGTATGAAAAGGTGAAGAGTGCCGGACTGCGAGACAGCAAGTTAAGATGGTTTGAATCTTTCATAAATAAAAATTAGTATGAATCCTATTAGTTTAAAGAAATCCATACGTCTGAAGATTGACAGGCTTCTCAGAGTAGACCGAAGAGGTGAGTACGGATTGATGGCCGCGAGCGCGTATTTGTCACCGGACACCGTATTGTTTAGTAAAAAGAACTTGTATATGGAAGAAAACACAAGTATTCCGGGGGGGGGCATGATTCTTAATCCCCGGTCTAAGTTTATTATGAAGAAAGGTAGTTTCTCTTCCTATAACCTTTGTGTATGTCCGGGTAATCATGCTGCAGTGAAGGGCGTTTGGAAGCACGATGTGACTGATGCGATGAAAGACGAAATGTTTCCGGATCACCGCTTTGACAAGGACATTATTGTGGAAGAAGATGTCTGGCTTGGCATTAATGTCACACTGCTTAATGGCGCTCATGTTGGCAGAGGCTGTGTCGTAGGGGCAGGGTGTGTGTTGTCTGGCTCTATTCCTCCATATTCGGTGATAGTCGGGAATCCATGGCGTATCGCAAAATTTGTTTTTAGCCCGGAGGAAATTGTTGAGCATGAAGCAAAGTTGTACCCCGAGGATGAGCGCATACCATTGGAGCAACTTCAGGATAATTATGAGAAATGGCTGAAATCCCAGGGATAGATATATGAAGAAAAAAATACTTTTTATTATACCGGAATATTCTCATGGGGGCACTAATAAGTCACTTGAGAATCTCCTGCATTTTTTAGACAAAGAAAAATACGAAATAAATATTTATTGCCTTTATGAAGATGGGGAGGAATATTATAAGAAAAAATTTGAGCCATATATAATAAAAAAAAGTCGTATTTATTATTTGTTACACGATAATGTTGTAACAAGAAAAATAATTGGGGCATATAACAGAATATCTGGACGAGACATTATGGTGTGGGTGAATAAACGTGAAGTAAAGCTTCTTCAAGACAATAATAATTATGATTATGTAGTAGCTTTCCAAGAAGGTTCTGCAACGATGTTTACATCACTTTTCTCTACAAATATTAATAAAATAGCATGGATACATTGGTTTTATGGCACATCCATTATTAACAATTATGATGTTGACAACGATTTTATTACATATTCAAATTTTGAAAAGATAGTTTGTGTATCTGATAAAGCAGCAGATGCATTTGTTGATAAAATACCAAAATTAAGAAAAAGAGTAGATTCAATATATAATTTATTGGATACAAAATATATTATATCCCAAAGTTATATTCCGATTAATGATAGATGTTTTGTTAGAAAGAAATTTACTATTGTTTCAATTGGACGGATTGCGTGGGGTAAACAACTACATCTTATTCCTAAAATACTTTCAGAAACACTCAAAAAAACAACTCAAAAGGATATAGTATGGTATATTATAGGTGAGGGGTTAAATGCTAAGAAGGCTCTTGATGATAATTTGAAAAAATATGGAATGGAAAATCATGTTAAGCATATCGGTGAGCGAAATAACCCTTATAATTATATTGCACAATCTGATTTGTTAGTGTGTCCATCTGCATCTGAGAGCTTTTCTTATGTTATAAACGAAGCCAAAATCCTTCATATCCCTGTTTTATCAAATGATTTTCCAGTTGCTAAAGAAATGATAGATGAACGATGTGGTTTTATTTGTCCAATTGAGGAAATGGGCACATTATTAGCAAAAATTATCGATAATAAAGATGGAATATATACAAAGGTTATAGAAGATATAAAAGTTTTTGAATATGATAATTCGTCAATAGTAAAAAAAATAGAAAATCTATTTAATGTTAATGTTCATTAAACAATATGTTACGCGAGTTCAGGTTAAGAAAGTCTCTATAAAAGTTGCTAATCTCGTTAGTTTTTTGCAACTTTATAGTTGTAAATCAATAACTTACAAAACAACTAAGCGATGATTACCAAGGACAAAGTTTTTCACTTCGTTCAAGGAAACTCCGGAATTTTTCTGTATTATTGATGAGTTTGACAAGAATTTGAATGTTGAACTGAGTAAAAACCTATGTTTACCTTCCTATAATAGCAATGGAAAACGTTTTAGGAATCGCAAGGGAAGGCTTTCCGAGAGTGAAATCATGACCATCCTTGTATGCTATCATTTCGGTACATATCGTAATTTCAAGGAGTATTACCGGAACTGTATCTGTGGCCGGTTCAGGCGTGAATTCCCTGCAGCCGTCTCCTATAATCGTTTTGTGGAACTCATGCCCCGTGTATTCTTTAAGATGATGTTGTTCATGAAACTCTATGTCTTCGGCAAATGTACAGGTATAACGTTCGTTGACAGTACGATGATTCCGGTATGTCACAATGTAAGACGATACTTTAACAAGGTCTTTGCAGGGTTCGCCAAGAGTGGAAAGGGTACCATGGGTTGGTGTCATGGATTCAAACTGCATCTGCTTTGCAATGATTCCGGTGAAGTGATAACGTCCTGTCTTACAGGAGCAAACGTATATGACAGGGATAGTAGAGTGTGGACGGTATTTGCAAAGGTTCTCTACGGAAAGGTTTTTGCTGACAGAGGATACATCAAACAGGAACTCTTTGAGAATCTCTTCAGTCAAGGTATTCAACTCGTTCATGGACTTAAAGCAAGAATGAAGAATAAACTTATGCCTATATGGGACAAGATTATGCTAAGAAAAAGATATATTATCGAATGCATTAATGAACTGCTCAAGAATAAAGCCAACCTTGTACATTCACGACACCGTTCCATACATAACTTTATCATGAATTTATGTTCTGCACTTACGGCATATTGTTTTTTGAGAATAAGCCGGAAGCAATGCCTGTATATGTAGAAAAATCAAGGCAGTTGGAACTCTTTTCATGATAAACTTATCCCGAACTCGCGTATATGTTTGGTGTATAGGTTATATTTATTACTTTTTTGATTTGCAAATATTGTTTTCATTAATATATCAAATAGTGTTAATATGAAATTTGTAGGTATTTTTACATGCTCAGCAATAAATACATTTAAATTTTCTTGTTGGCTAAAATGCAAAATGGATATGTTTTATAGTTTCTGGATAAAAAATAGTATATCAAAAACATCACGGCACACGATTATATGCAAAGGGTTAAATTTACATGGAGGAGAGTTTATTTCTATTGGTAACCATACTTATATAGCAAGGAATTGCATACTCTCTGCTTGGAATGCCATTAATGGAATCATTCCTAAAATTTTAATTGGTGATAATGTGAGTTTGGGAGAATATAATCATATTACTTCTGCAAATAGTGTTATAATTGAGGATGGTGTTTTGACAGGCAGATGGGTTACGATATCAGATAATAATCATGGGGCATTTATCAGAGATAGTTTGGACTTTCCTGCATATCAACGCCCTATTGTGTCTAAAGGAGGAGTATTCGTTGGGAAGAACGTTTGGATTGGTGATAAGGCAACAATACTTTCCGGTGTAAATGTTGGACAAGGGTCGATAGTTGCCGCTAATGCGGTTGTAACTAAAGATGTTCCACCTTATAGTTTAGTTGCAGGCAATCCTGCAAAAATAGTCAAACATATAGAATAATATGAAACCACAAGTATTAGCTTTTTATCTACCACAGTTTCACCCATTTCCGGAGAATGACGAATGGTGGGGAAAAGGGTTCACCGAATGGACAAACGTTGGAAAGGCAAAGCCTTTGTTCAAAGGACATTATCAGCCGCGTGTCCCGGCAGATTTGGGATATTATGATTTGCGGCTACCTTTGATTCGCGAACAACAAGTTGAATTGGCAAAAGAAGCAGGGGTAACAGCATTCTGTTATTGGCATTATTGGTTTGGTAATGGGAAGAGATTGTTGGCAGACGTATTTCAAGAAGTACTTGACAGCGGTTCTCCCGATTTTCCTTTCTGTCTTGCTTGGGCTAATCATACTTGGCGGGCTGTTGGATGTACTGCAGGTAATTACGACCCAAGAATTCTTGTGGAACAGACGTACCCCGGATTAGAGGATGCAAAAATGCACTTTGATTTTTTGGTAAAAGCTTTTCGTGATGAAAGATATCTAAAGATAGAAGGAAAACCATTCCTTTTCATTTATGACACTAATCAGATACCTGAACTTTATATACATAATTTCAGAAAATGGGCAAAAGAAAATGGTTTCCCTGATTTATATCTTGTCGGTAACTTATCCTCACAAAACAGCAAGCCTGAAATTATAAATAAAGGATTTGATGCAGTAACTTATGGAAGACTTGGATTTAAAGAAACAAATTCCTATTTAGCGACATTTTTAGTAACTATTCAGCGATAGCACTGCACCCTTAATCCACGATTGAAATATACAGCAA
>OISA01000210.1_pt1 | contig 17039 bp, 16 predicted proteins | sample 1586431 | NCBI WGS metagenome assembly OISA01 (sample SAMN02675049, study PRJEB24791) | human gut metagenome, SKBSTL061 | isolation source: stool | host: Homo sapiens | place: USA
TATTCCTTTATGTGCTATTATCGGGCTGGTCTATGGGCTGAAACACAAGGAAAAGAGATTCACCTTGTTCTTTTGTATAGGATTGGTTATTGGGTTAGGATGAGCAATTTATATGCTACTGCTAATAAGGTCAATGTAAATCAAAGGAATATGAAACTGAAATATATATTGAATGCTATACTATTTGTTTTGGCATTATCTTTTTTGTCTATGTGTATATTTAAGACTACAGAGTTAAGTTTAAAATGTATGCAATTTGCTGTATCTATCTCTTGTATAGGAGCAATGTTTTCTACAAAAAGATATAGATACATATTTGCATCTATTGCTTTAATCATTATAGGAATATCTTTTTCACTTTAAATGTCCATAATAACGATAATGATTTGATTATTGAATGGTATAATAATAGTCCAGTCTACAGATAGCGACTAAAAACGGGGGCAAGGGATGCCCGAATCTGTCCTGCGGAGCTTGAAATTATCCGGGTGCGGTAAATCTCCAACTGTTGGTTGGAGATTTAAAACGGGTACAGACCGAAGTTAATCGCTTGCTTTAAACGAGCCATTTGTGAGCCATTTGTATATATTGTTTTCGGCTTATAATCAACAGTTTTACAAAAATCGCATTATACTTGTGAGCCATTTGTGAAGCGTTTATGAAGCGTATGGCAAGCCTTTGATTGAGTTTCCGTTATTCTCCTATTATCAGGTGACACGACAAAAAGAAAACATCTTCGGCAAAATATTTGTTATGTTTTTGCAGGTGATTACATAATATACTATCTTTGCATATAGAAACAAAGGACATAAATATGGCTTCATTCAGAAAAGAGATACTTGGGCAGATTGAACGGATAGATACCGGGCGTATATTCACGTTCCGGGATTTGTCGTTTGAAACGGAAAAGACCGCCAATGTTGCGGTGCTACTTTCCGAACAGAGCCGCAAAGGGGTACTGGTACGGGTTGAAAAGGGGGCGTACTACCGTCCCAAGAAATCAGTGCTGGGGCTGGGAAAGCTGCCAGTCTATCAGGATGAACAGTTCCGCTACCTGACTGAAAAACTGAACGGCTATATCACGGGGGCTTACATCTATAACAAAATGGGGCTGACCGAACAGGTTGCCACAACCATAACGATAGCCACTCCTAACCCGGTTCGCCGTTTCCGTTTCAAGAACTTGGATATAGAGTGCGTGAAAGCCTACTGCATGGACTACCCGGATGAAAGCCTTGTCCCGTACTTGCGGCTGCTCGATGCGATAAAGGACATGAAGCGCATACCCGGAACAACCGGGCAGGACATCTACAACCGGGTCAAGAGCCAATATTTCAACGGGTACAGCCTGCCGGAACTGGAAAAAATCGTATCTTTGGCGAAAAGTTACCCGCCACGTGTCAGAAAGGTGGTGGCGGACATACTGGGCGACATCAGACAAACCGTATTGCAAACAGAAATGGCAAAGACCATTCTTCCCACGACACGGTTCAACTTGGATTATAAAACGGCATAGGACAGAAATATGAATTTACATTCGGACAAGGAAGCGTTCAAGGAAATCATCGCACTGGCGGCTGAACATTTCGGCTACGAGCAGTCGCACGTGGAAAAGGATTACTGGGTATCGAAGATACTGCGGGATATTTCCATGTCCGAATATGCGGATAAGACCTACTTCAAAGGCGGAACTTCACTTTCCAAAGCCTACGGGCTGATAGAACGTTTCTCGGAAGATTTGGACTTGTTCGTGTTCACGGGTGACAAAGGTGCGTCCAAGCAGGCGGAAAAGACATTGAACAAGAAACTTTCCAAATACATAGCCGAACTCAATAGTGACATATACAAGGAAGATTTGTCGGAAACGGGCGGTAATTACCGTAAACTGTATTTCTCGTATGACAATGTATTTCAAGGCGTGGGACTGAAAGAACATTTGGAAGTAGAGATAAAATCCTGTGACCTGCCGGACAAAAAACGGATGTTCTACCCGGCGGACAAGCGGGTTATCAAACCGATTGTGACCGCCTTTCTTGAAAGCATCGGGCAAGAGGAACTGATAAGCACCTACGGGCTGGGAAGTTTTGAAACGCAGTGTATCAACCCCCGAAAGACTATCTGCGACAAGGTTTCAAGGCTGGTAAAGCTGTCTTACAATGAGGATGCAGCCGCACTGTTGGCAAAGCATATCCGTGACGTTTACGACTTGTCGGCACTCTACCACAATCAGGAATATAACGATTACCTACATTCGGAAGATTTCTTGGATGCCATGTACCGGGTGACGATAGAGGACGGACTAAATAAAAACTCCCGTTCGCACTTGTCGCTGGCTGATGCACCGATATTCAAGGATGCCGAAGCGGTCATGGCGTTACCCGAAGTGGCTACGGCGTACACTACCGATTTGAAGAAACTGACTTTCGACAAAAGCAAGATGCCGCCGATAGGCAAGGCTGTGGAAGCATTGAAGAACCTGCACGAAATATTAGTGCGTTTTGAAGCCTACCGCACCAAAAAGCAAAATGAAGAACAACCGTAAAGCTACATCGGCTGTTCTTCACTCCATACATTATTATATACAGCTATTCTTCCTCCTTAATCAAGTGGCATAGCTCCGGGTCGTTCTTAATCCGGGTTATCTCGTCCTCGACAATCTGCCGGACTTCCTGCCGGATGCGGTCATAGTTGGCTTGTATCTCCTCCTGCATCCGGTCGTTGCCGTCCTTGTCGGTGAAGTCGATAATCTGCGGCAACTTCACGTAACGGGCGGTTTCCTGCTTAACCTTTTCATTGTCCACCACGATTTCGCAGTGGAAAATCTTCTGCTCTATCCGTTCATCGAAGTTGTCCGCCACAGCACCCACGAACATGCCTTGCGTGAGGTTGGATATTTTGCTGGCGGGTATCAGGCTGTCCATTTGGGTGCTTATCGAGGTGGACTTCTCCCGCTGGTTTATCGTCATGCTCTGCCGTTTCTGCAACACCTTTCCGAAACGCTCGGAAAGGATTTTTGCCGTTTCACCGACTACCTGACCGCTAAACACGTTACCCACAGTATTTTGAATTACTTTGCTTTCCTTATCCCCGTAGTCACGGGTAAGCTGGCTGTAATCTTGAAAGCCTAACAGAACCGCCACCTTGTTGCTTCGGGCGGTCGCAATCAAATTATCAAGCCCACGAAAATAAATCGTTGGCAGCTCGTCTATTATCACCGAACTTTTAAGCTGACCTTTCTTGTTTATCAGCTTCACTATTCTACTGTTATATAATCCCAGTGCCGCCGAATAGATGTTCTGACGGTCGGGATTGTTGCCGACAACCAAGATTTTAGGCTCTTTCGGGTTGTTGATGTCGAGTGAAAAATCATCGCCCGTCATTACCCAGTAAAGGGCGGGTGAAATCATTCTTGAAAGCGGGATTTTCGCACTGGCAATCTGCCCCTGCAACTGTTCAACTGCCGAACTTTCCCAAGCATCCACGAACGGGGAAAGATAGTTTTCCAGTTCGGGATAACTGCGTAAAATCGTGAAAACATCAGCGTATTTCTTATTTAGCAGTTCAATGGCATGGGGGAACGTGCAATACTTACCGCCTTGATAGATACGGAGATACCAAATTATAGCCGCCAAAAGAATAATCGGGCTTTCCACGAAGAAGTCGCCCTGCTTGCTTATCCAACTTCGATTGAGGTTAAGCATTATCGTGTAGCTGGCTTCGTAGGCATCCGCAATGTCTGACATGAAGCTGGCGTTTATCGGGTTGCATCGGTGGCTCTTGCGGGGGTCGTCAAAATTGATAATGTAGAATTTGGGCTTTACCTTATACCCGTCCAAGTGGTTAAGCAAATGATTATAAGCGATTTCCGATAAATCGGGAAACTTATAATCATAGCAGTAGAGCGCAAAACCTTTCTCGATTTGCTGTTTTATATAATTATTTACTACTGCGTATGACTTACCACTGCCCGGCGTTCCTAACACGATACTCGCACGAAAAACGTTTACAACGTTAATATAGCCGTTGTTCCACTTCTTCTTATAGTAGAACCGGGTAGGCAAGTTTACAGAGTATTCATTTTCGATAAGCCTTGTTTCCTGCTGGAAACTTTCGTTCTCTGTATTAAAGACATCATCCATTAGGTTGTTCTTCAACAGCCGGGACATCCATGTACCCGCCATGAGCATACAGATATAGCCCGCCGACAGCGTGGCGATATAAAACACAGTGTCCGCCGTATGTGGCAGCGGAAGTTCCAGCAGCCACCAGTTCAGGAAAAACAACACGACACCCGCCGCAAGGCTGCAATGTATCTTCGCCCACGTTATCTTTTCCTCTTTCACGCCCTTAGTGCCGATGCACGACAGGGCGAGGAACACCACCGAAAAAAGTTTTGTCCAAAGAACGGACGAGAACAGCCCGGTGGTACGCTGGAAGTTCCACAGTATCTTGTCTATCACCTCAAACGTCACTCCCCATTCTTTCAGGGTGGAGTAACAGAACCAGTACACGTTTATTCCCACGAATAGAATACTGATAGCCCGCATAAAGTCCATGACCCGTGCAAGCCCTCTCAAATCATCTTCCTGTTGCATGATTGTAATGTTTTTTAAGTTAGTCGATGCGCCTTGTGCGCTTCTTTTTCTTCTTTCTCTTTTGGCGGGCGGTGTCCTGCGGCTCGTCACCGCCTGATGCACCGCCGCCCAGCAATCCGCCGAAAGCTCCCAGCACGGAAGCCACGCCCAGAACGATGTCGGCTTTCGGCGTGAAGCCCGGCTGTTCCTGATGCGTGGATTGTTCCCGCTGTTGTATTTCCACTTCTGACTGGTGCATCTTTCCGGTTTCGCCCGAAAAACGTTCGTTGAACACGTTCGCCGAATACTCCTTGCCCAAGCGTGAACCGTTCAGCACCACCCGGCTGTCGTGGTCGATGAACGTAACGCCGTAGATGCGCCCGCTGTCATTCTGACGGAATACCACGTCAATGCCCTGCTTCTTTAGCTGTTGTTCCAGTTCTTTGCGGCTGCGGGCGGTCTGCATGGCAGTGGCTACAATCTTCCGGGTGCGTTCTTTCAGTTTCCCGTTCTTGATTGCTTCGCCCGATTTCTCCATTCTGCGCTGCACCGCTTCATAACCTACCGACTTGCCGATGCGGGAAGCCTTTACCGGGTTGCCCGCCTTTTCTCCCTTGTCGTTCATGGCGGAATAGACTATGCCCTGATAGGGCTTGCCGTTTATCTCGCCCTTGACTTCCTCGGCGCACACGTTGTAAGCGGCAAGCAAAGCCTTGTACTCCCCGAACGACTGAAAACGATAGCCATAGCAAGCCGCTTTCACGGTGTTGCCGATTTGGTGCTTCACGTCCCCGGTGGCATAATCCACCTTTTTAAGTTCCGGACGTTCGGCACGTTCCTTTCGCTCTGCCGGGTGCAGGTTGTATTTCTTTTCCAGTTCACGGGTGATTTGCTTGCTGCGACGATGCTCGAACTTGTCATTCAGCGGTCTGCCGTTCTCGTCCACCCGCAACCCCACGATGTGGATATGGTGGCGGCCGATGTCGGTATGCTTGTACACCAAATAAGGCTGGTTGCCATAGCCCAACTTCTGCATATACTCTTTGGCTATGTCGGAAAGCTGCTGGTCGGTCAGCACGTCTTCCGGGTGCGGGTTTATGGAAATATGAAGTATCGGCTTCTTGGTGGATAGCTGGACGGGCATCTGCATTTCAAAGCTGCGCATACACTCGCCGATAGAGAAGTTCCCGTCCTCGCTCAACAGCATTTTGTTGGAAAAAAGCACCTTTGCTTCCTCGCTGTCCACCTTGTTTTGGTTGTACACCAGTGCGCCGAACATATTGCCGCCCGTGCTTATTTTGGCAACCATAGTTCCTTGCACTCGTTTGTCAGGTCGATAACCTGACGGTTCAACACAGCCAGTTCGGTGGTCGCTTTCTCCAGTTTATAGAGAAAAGCCAGTGCCTTTTTCTCCGAAAAGTTGCTGTGCAACGCCTTTACGACTTGGTTGTAATTGACCGCAACCGCCCGGAACTGGGCGTAAAATTCGGTCAGCCGGGCGCAATATTCTACTGCCGATTTGTCCACTTTCACCACCCGGAACGGCTCGCCGAACAGCCGGGCGGCGATGAAACGGGACTTGCTCGTAACGCCCGACTGCTCCCATTGCGAGAGGAAGCGGGCGTTCTCCCGGTCGTTCAGGTAAAGGACATGGCGATGCTTCGCCGGGTCTGCGAGGGCGGGGCGACCGCCCTTGTTAGGTTTTCTTGTTTCCATGCTTCTTTGGATTAAAAAAATTACGACTTCGGAGTGATTTTTACCCCCGCAAGGGGCAAGGCGTTTTCAGGCACGGAAAACGGTTTTGTATGCTACAAAACACACCTTGCTATTTTCTGACGAAAATCGAAATCCGTCACGGACGGATTGGGGTTAGCGTGGAACGGTAAGCCCAGCCATTCACCAGCCCTGTTTTACACCTGCGCCCCCTGCGGTTCGTTACTCCGCTGCAAAGTAACGGTGATTTATAATGCTGTAAAATAGGCGGTTGGTGGACAAAACGGGACAGCGCAGGACAAATCGGGACAAGGTTTTCAGGGGACGTTTTTTCTCCCTTTTTTTGCATCGGATTTCAATATTGAAAGCAAGATTGAAAGAAATATTCCAATCAGGAAAGAATGATTGAAAGCAGGATTTCAATAAAACATGATTGCAGGATTTCAATATTTCAAGAAAGAATGAAAGCAGGAAAACAAGATTGAAATAAAACAGTCTTTCAATATTTCAAGATTGCAACATGGAAAGAATGAATGATTGAAAGCAATAAACAAATCTATCAACCAATAATGAACGAAAGCAATATGGAAAACGAGAAAACACCCCTTTATGTCGCCTTTTCCACCCAAAAGGGCGGGGTCGGCAAAACCACCTTTACCGTGCTGGCGGCGAGTTACCTCTACTACCTCAAAGGCTACGATGTGGCGGTGGTCGATTGCGACTACCCGCAACACTCCATTGCCGGGATGCGAAAGCGGGATGCCGAGCAGGTCGGGGCGGATGAAGATTACAAGCGAATGGCGTATGAACAGTTTACCCGACTGGGGAAGAAAGCCTACCCGGTATTGTGCAGTTCACCTGAAAAGGCGATTGCAACGGCTGACGAACATATAGCCGCCGGACACGTGCCGGATATTGTGTTTTTCGACCTGCCCGGCACGGTGAACAGCGAGGGCGTGATAAACTCCCTTGCGGGCATGGACTACATTTTCACACCCATTTCCGCCGACAAGGTGGTGCTGGAAAGCAGCCTGTCGTTCGCAATGGCTATCCAAAAGCTATTGGTAAGGAATGAAGCCTGCCGACTTGCCGGGCTGTACCTCTTTTGGAACATGGTGGACGGTAGGGAGAAAACAGACCTTTACACCGCCTACGACAAGACCATTAAGGAACTGGAACTGCCGCTGATGAAAACCTTTATCCCCGATACCAAACGCTACAAAAAGGAACTGGTGGCGGATAAAAAGGCGGTGTTCCGCTCCACGCTCTTTCCCGCCAGCCGCCCGCTGGTAAGGGGAAGCAACTTGGAAGAACTGATAACCGAAATAGTGTACTACATCAAATTAAAATGATATGGCAAAGCAAAGCGGCGGGATGCCGAAGATAGACGAGGATTTTATGCGGAAACTTATTTCGCAAGGTGTACCGAGTAAAGAAGATAATAAACCGAATGATGCACCACATACCAATCTTGCATCACAAGTTACCCAAGAGGAACAGCAGACGGAAACGGTGCGGGTGGAGAAAACGACAAACCGCAAGCGCAAGGGGGGTTCGGGCGACTACCGGGAAACCTACTTTCAAAAAGTGGAACTGGCAGACCGACAGCCCTTATACGTGAGCCGTACCACGCACGAGAAGCTGATGCGTATCGTGACAGTGATAGGCGGGCGCAAGGTGACGGTAAGCAGCTACGTGGAAAACATTCTGCTGCGTCACTTCGAGCAGTACCAAGACGAGATAAACACCCTGTACGAAAGCCACTTCCAAAAGCCTGTCTGACTATGGTAATCTATTGCATACTTACCGGGCTTTTGGTGTACTATATCGCCCTATGGCTGTGGTATCGCTACACGGACAGCCGAACATCACCGGGCAGAACGGATGATGCGCCGCTTCCACGAAACGGGGTTTCAGGCTACACGCTGATAGGTGAAAGCCGATACAAGGGCGGACTAATCGGGACAGCGCAGGACAAATCGGGACACCTCCCGCAAGCGGCTGAAAATGATACTATTTTTGCGCCGCAGGCTGACGGACTGCCGGAAGAAACGCCCGGTTACGAGAATGACGAACCCGACTACGAGGACGAGGAAATAGCCGGGTACATGGACGGTGACGATGATACCGGGCGGGCTACGGGCGTGAGCTTCGATGAACTGGGAGAAGCGGTACGCACGGCGAACGCCGACAACCCCACCGAAACGGAACAGCGGCAAGCCGCCGGGACACTGGCAAGGATTGAGGGGACGAACCTCTACGATGCGGTGGTGGAGAACATCAACGGCGGGCTGGCAAAGGTGGCGGAACTGCTGGGACGCAACGAAGCGGAACTGGCTGCGGCTGCTGTCCCTGCCGGAACTGGCGATACAAGCGAGGAACACGAAGCGTTCGACATGAACGATTTCCTATAATATAATAATGTATAAGCCTGACAGCATGAAACAACGGGATTACGGTTGATTGGCAACCTGAAAACCAAACAGACAAACGGGACTATCCCCGACCACTAAAATTTCAAATTATTCACCAGCCGGGAAAGGCGGACTATCCACCCGCCGCCCGGCATTAAAAACAAATCACAATGAGAAAGAAAATCTTCTTGTCGGCGGCTATACTTGCCGCCGTGGTAAGTGCCTACGCACAAGGAAACGGGCAGGCGGGCATCACCGAAGCCACGAACCTAATCACCGGGTATTTTGACCCCGGAACAAAACTGGTGTACGCAATCGGGGCGGTCTGCGGCTTGATTGGCGGGGTAAAAGTATATAACAAGTTTGTGCGACGTGAAGTTGCGTAAGTGATTGTGTAACATCAAGATTACACCTCCAGTTCCGTCTGGAGTAGCCTACGGACACGTGCATTGGGAGTAATCCTTTTGTACGGAGCTGTCCCGACAAGGTAGCCTTTCCAAAAGGAGAAGATTGAACCGTGAGGGGAAATCAACGGCTGATAACACCATTCAGCACGAGGAGCTTGGCTTAGCGGTATGGTCAACGAAAGTGAACTGTCCGATAAACATCGTAAGGTATAACGAGCCAAAGGCTGTTGACAGGCTCGGACCAAAAGGTAAGCAGTCGGCTGTCCTCTTGAACTTTGGGGGCACACGGACATTAGCACTGCCGGTGGAATAGACAGGACCTAACCCGCTTATTTATCACTTATGTAAAACACGGTAAGCCCGTATCTCTCCAGTTCATCAGAGCTGGTAAGCAAGCCGCAAGGCAAGCCTACATGGGGTGTGGGTATAGGATAGCGGAAAAAGCGAATGCCTCCCTGTAATGGGGAGGATACGGATTGAGCCAATATCACGGGTTGGTAAAGGTAACATCATCCGACACGAAAGTGGGCAGACTTCCGCCTATGGTGACACTTTACAAGATAGTTTACAGAACTTTTAAAGAAAGGAAAGCAAATGAACGCAAAGAAATTGGCGTGTGCGCCCGAAGACATAGACATTCACGAACTCTGGTCGAAAATCGACTGGGACAAATGTGAGCGTTTTGTCCAAAAGCTGCAAGCACGTATTGTAAAGGCTCAAAGGGAAGGCAGAAATAACAAGGTGAAAGCCCTGCAATGGATGCTTACCCACTCGTTCTACGCCAAAGCATTGGCGGTAAAACGAGTTACGACTAACAAAGGAAAATCTACTTCCGGCGTTGACAAGATTACATGGTCTTCTCCATTGGCGAAAGCCAAAGCCATATTCACTCTGAAAAGACATGGCTACAAGCCACAACCTTTAAAACGTGTAAATATCAAAAAGAAGAACGGGAAATTACGCCCACTCGGAATACCAACGATGAAAGACCGTGCGATGCAGGCATTGTACCTAATGGCACTTGACCCGATAGCGGAAACCACTGGCGACAGCCATTCCTACGGATTCCGCAGACATCGCTGTACACATGATGCCATCGAGCAATGCTACATCGTTCTTTCTCGTTCGGTCGCTCCCGAATGGATTCTTGAGGGGGACATCAAAGGATGCTTCGACCATATCAGCCATGCGTGGTTAATCAACAATATCCCTATGGATAAGGAGATACTACGCAAATGGCTCGAATGCGGATATGTGTTCAATGGAGAACTCTTTCCTACGGAAGAGGGAACCCCACAAGGTGGCATAATATCCCCAACTCTTGCAAACATGGCACTTGACGGACTGCAAGATTTGTTGGAAAAGAGTGTCAAGAAATATCAGGTGAACTACAAAAAGATAGTTCCTAAGATACATCTTGTACGATATGCAGATGATTTCATTGTAACGGCAAAGGATAAGGAAACGATAGAACAGGTTATACTTCCATTAGTACGTAAGTTCCTTGCGGAAAGAGGTCTGACACTATCAGAAGAAAAGACAAAAATCACACATATAAATGAGGGATTTGACTTTCTCGGTTTCAATATCCGAAAGTTCCGCAATAATACGCTGCTGACAACTCCATCCAAAGATGCGCAAAAGAGGTTTTGCGAAAAAATCCGCAAGACGATAGAAGCCAACAAGTGTGTAAAACAGAAGTCACTTATTATGATGCTGAATCCAATCATAAAAGGTTGGGGTAATTATTATAAATATGGTACTTCTGCGAATGTATTCCACCGAATGGATTGGGAAATCTTCAAGAAAATATGGCAATGGGCAAGACGCAGACATCCGCAGAAATGTAAAGGATGGGTAAAGGATAAGTATTTCAGAACACTAAATGGGCACTCGTGGAGATTTGCGGCAGATATGGGCAAGAAAGATAAGATTGATTATCTCGAACTGACCTATCTACCAACCATCCACCATGAGAAATTCGTCAAGGTTCGGCATTATGCCAATCCGTATGACCCATCAGATAAATCGTACTACGAATGGAGAGAAACCTACCGAATGAAGCAAACGCTGAAAGGCAGGCAATCTCTAATAAACATTTGGAAACGACAGAATAAAGTATGTCCTGTATGTGGAGAGCGTATTGACAGGGAAAGACCTTGGAGTATCACTGAACAAATAGTCAGTGGACGAAAGGTAAGAACTCTTGTACATACCAGTTGTAAACGTAAAATGCAAAGTAGATTATGAATATGAAAGTCGAAAATGAGATGGCTCTACCGATAACAAAGTCGGTAACGGTCATGTTGCTTGAGCCGTATGCGGGGAAACTCGCACGTACGGTTCTTAGAGGGGAAAGCTCCCGTAAGGGGGCTGACCTACTCGACTCAAGCGGCGACCCCGACACCTCAAAGACCGCCGCCAGTTGGTTCGGGGCGTGCATCTTCCTGATTGTCGCCGCCACTATCCTGCGTTCGTTCTTCCTCTAAACCAGCGGCAATGTCTGAATATCCGGTAAACAGGGGTATCGGGAAGCCGGTGGAGTTCAAGGGGCTGAAAAGCCAGTACCTCTTTATCTTTTGCGGCGGCTTGCTCGCCGTCTTCGTGGTGTTCATCATCCTGTTCATGGCAGGCGTGAACCAGTGGCTATGTATCGGTTTCATCGTGTCGGCTTCGCTGCTGCTCGTGTGGCAGACGTTCCGGCTCAATGCCAAGTACGGCACGCACGGGCTGATGAAAGCTGCCGCACGCAAAAGACACCCACGCTTCATTATCAGCCGAAAGGCGATACCCCGGCTGTTCAACTACAAAAGAAGAAAGGAAGAAAGAACATGAGGAATATGTTAAAGGCTACCACGCTGGAAAGGAAATTTCCACTTTTGGCGGTGGAGAACGGCTGCATCATTTCAAAGGATGCGGACATAACGGTGGCTTTCAGGGTGGAACTGCCCGAACTGTTCACCGTCACCAGTGCCGAGTACGAAGCCATACATTCGGCATGGTATAAGGCAATCAAGGTGCTGCCCGACTACTCCATAGTACACAAGCAGGACTTCTTCATCAAGGAGAACTACCAGCCCGACACGGAAAGGGACGAGCTTAGTTTTTTAAGCCGCTCCTTTGAACGGCACTTCAATGAACGCCCGTTCCTGAACCATTACTGCTACCTGTTCCTGACAAAGACGACAAGGGAGAGAAGCCGCCGACAGAGCGACTTCTCCACCCTCTGCCGGGGCAGGATTGTACCGCAGGAGATAGCCGACAAGGAAGCGGCGGCAAAGTTCATCGAAGCGGTCGGGCAGTTTGAAAGGATTATGAACGACAGCGGTTTTGTCACCCTTACCCGGCTGGCGGCATCGGAAATCACCGGGCAGGACGGAAAGGCGGGCATCATCGAGAAATACTTCTCGCTATCGCAGACAGATACCACCTGCCTGAAAGACATCGGGCTGTACCCGGAAGAAATGCGTGTCGGGGACGACATACTGTGCCTGCACACGCTTTCGGACGTGGAAGATTTGCCCGGAAAGGTCGGGACGGACACACGGTTTGAGAAGCTGTCCACTGACCGGAGCGACTGCCGACTGTCATTCGCCGCCCCGGTGGGCGTGCTGTTGTCGTGCAACCACGTCTATAACCAGTTCATCTTCATAGACGACCACGCCGAAAACCTGAAGAACTTCGAGCAGACCGCCCGGAACATGCAATCGCTCTCCCGTTACTCCCGTGCCAACCAAGTGAACAAGGAGTGGATAGACGAGTACCTGAACGAAGCGCACAGCAAGGGGCTTATCTCGGTACGCTGCCACTGTAACGTCATGGCATGGAGTGACGATAGGGACGAACTCAAACGCATACGCAACGATGTGGGAAGCCAGCTTGCGCTAATGGAGTGCAAGCCACGCCACAACACGGTCGATACGCCCACGCTCTTTTGGGCAGGCATACCCGGCAACGAAGCCGACTTCCCCGCAGAGGAAAGTTTCTACACGTTCTTGGGGCAGGCTCTCTGCCTGTTCGTGGAAGAAACGAACTACAAGAGTTCGCTTTCGCCGTTCGGCATCAAAATGGTGGACAGGGTAAGCGGTCGCCCGCTGCACATCGACATATCGGATTTGCCCATGAAGAAAGGCATCACGACCAACAGAAACAAGTTCATACTTGGGCCGAGCGGGTCGGGTAAGTCCTTCTTCACCAACCACATGGTGCGCCAGTATTACGAGCAGGGTGCGCACGTGCTGCTGGTCGATACGGGTAACAGTTACTTGGGGCTGTCCCAGCTTATCCACAACCGCACGCACGGCGAGGACGGGATTTATTTCACCTACACCAACGAGAACCCGATAGCGTTCAACCCGTTCTATGTCGAGGACGGAGTATTTGACATCGAGAAGAAAGAGAGTATCAAGACCCTGATACTCACCCTGTGGAAGCGGGACGATGAAGCCCCCAAACGGTCGGAAGAAGTGGCGTTATCCAATGCGGTAAGTGCCTATATCGACCTGATAGGCAAAGACAGTTCGGTAACGCCCTGCTTCAACACGTTCTACGAGTTTGTCCGGGATGATTACCGCCGACAGCTTGAACAGAAGAACGTCAGGGAAAAGGATTTTGACATTGACAATTTCCTGAACGTGCTTGAACCGTACTATCGTGGCGGTGAGTACGACTACCTGCTGAACTCCGACAAGGAGCTGGATTTGCTGCATAAACGGTTTATTGTCTTTGAGTTGGACAACATCAAAGGTGCGCCCGTCAAGGCTGCGTAAGTAACAATCCCATTAGCAAGGGATTAGGTAAGTGTACATTGAAATGACCTATCATCCGCCTGCTTATCCATTCAACGAAAGACGATGGGGAGTGTAGCATGCAGGAAAAACCATAAGTCAGTTAGTTACCAAACTGCGACTGAATGGTAGGATGAAAAGACAGATAAAGGATAAAGTCTATACTGATTGAATGATAGTCCAAGCGGTATCTGGCTGTACCTGCAACGTAAGGTAGCTATTTGAATTATCCTGAAGAGGGAAATTCATACTCGTTGTATCGTGACACTCGTCTTCCAGTCTTTGAGGAGGATGTAGCATGTACTTGTCACGACGCATCTGCAATAAGCAGAAAAGGACGAAAGTCATATCCGACAATCTGTCAAGCGGCAGTTACTACGCAAGCAAACGGGGATTGCCTAAATCGGAATGCCAATAAAATGGCTATAAGGTGCAGACCTTTGAATATCCGACATGGCAACGGAGCCTCCGTAGTAGTCCGAGCAGGGTAACGCCCTGTACATGGCAAAGGGAGGCAGTTAATTCTTTTAATACAATTAATGAAAAATGTGCGAGACATTATGAGAAATTCAGAAAGAGTATTAAACAGTCTGGCAAAGCATAGCCGACAACCAGACTACAAATTTGAGAGGCTTTACCGCCTGCTGTTCAATGAACAGATGTACTACGTTGCCTACCAGCGTATATACGCAAAGGAAGGCAACATGACCAAAGGTGCGGACAATAAGACCATTGACCGCATGAGTATATCACGCATTGAAAAACTGATAAGTTCGTTAAAAGACGAGTCATATCAGCCAATACCGTCAAGGAGGGTATATATTCCCAAGAAAATGGGAAGAAACGCCCTTTGGGAATACCTGCATTCAATGATAAACTTCTGCAAGAGGTGGTCAGAATGATTTTGGAAGCAATTTACGAGGGTAGTTTCGACATGAACTCACATGGGATCAGACCTAAACGGAGCTGCCATACGGCTTTGCGACAAATCCAACGGACATTTAACGGAGCACGCTGGTTTATTGAGGGAGACATCAAAGGTTTCTTTGACAACATTGACCACGGTGTAATGATTTCCATTTTGGAAAAACGCATCTCCGATGAACGTTTCCTGAGATTAATCCGCAAGTTCCTGAATGCAGGGTATCTTGAAGATTGGACGTATCATAAAACATACAGCGGTACTCCGCAAGGTGGAATTATCAGCCCTATGCTGGCAAACATATACCTTGACCAATTAGACCGCTACGTGCATGAATATATCCAACGCTTTGATAAGGGTAAAGAACGGGCAGACAACTCCGAGCGTATCAAATTTGAGTATGGGAAAAGATTGGCAGTGCTGAAACTTGAAAAGGTAAAGGACAAGGAACAGCGCAAATCCATAGTCAAGGAAATAAAAGCCTATGACAAAGGAAGAGCGGCTATTCCTTGTGGCGTGGACATGGACGAGAATTTCAGACGACTGAAATATGTACGTTATGCTGATGATTTTCTCTGCGCTGTGATAGGGACGAAAGCAGAGGCGGAAGCTATCAAGCAAGACATCAAAGTGTTCTTGCAAGAAAAGCTCGCCCTTGAACTTTCGGAAGAGAAAACTCTTATCACGCACGGAAGAAAATCGGCAAAGTTTCTCGGATATGAAATCTATGTCCGAAAATCTACACAGACCAAGAGGAACAAGGCTGGCAAACTGACGAGACCTTACAACAATAAGATTTATCTGAAGATGCCCCTTGAAACGGTACGGAAGAAACTGTTGGACTATGACGCACTGCAAATCAATGTGCATAATGGGAAAGAACAGTATAAATCCAAACACCGTACCTATCTCATCAATAACGATGATTTGGAAATCTTGGAAAGGTACAATTCGGAAATAAGAGGTTTTTACAACTATTATTCACTTGCAAACAACTGTCATACACTTCACTCTTTTAAGTACATCATGGAGTATAGCATGTACAAGACTTTTGCTGCCAAATACAAAAGTACTGTCGTGAAAATCTGCAAGAAGTATAAGAAAGACAAGGTGTTTACAGTGTACTACAAGAATAATAAAGGTAAAACCTTGATGCGCCAATTTTATCATGACGGCTTCAAACGAAAGGTGGAAGCCAAAGTTGCTTGTTTTGATAACATACCACGCTCGAAATACAACCTTGCCCGTACAAGCCTAATAGACCGATTAAAGGCAAGGAAGTGCGAGTATTGTGGAGCTACGGATAACTTGGAAATGCACCACGTGCGTAAACTCAAAGACTTGAAAGGAAAAGCCACTTGGGAAAAACACATGATTGCACGGAAACGCAAGACTATCGCACTTTGTCGGAGTTGCCATAAGAAAGTGGATGGCGGTTGGATGGACTGACGGAATTAATGGAGAGCCGGATACGCTGAAAGGTGTAAGTCCGGTTCGGGGGCGAGCATTTGAAAACCTACCATAGTAATATGGAAAGGCGTTGGGTGCTTAGCCTACACCACAAGATTTTATTCCCGATAACGACTATCATCATCATGGAAGCCTTTATAAACAAGATGCGCAAGTTAAAGGGGATAAGGAAGTTAATACTAATTGAAGAAGCGTGGAAAGCGATTGCATCGGCGAACATGGCGGACTATATCCGCTACCTCTACAAAACAGTCCGAAAATATTTCGGGGAAGCGATTGTAGTCACGCAAGAGATTGAGGATATTATTTCTTCCCCTATCGTGAAAGAGAGTATCATCAATAACTCGGACTGCAAAATCCTGTTAGACCAAAGAAAATATCTCAACAAGTTTGACAGCATACAGAACCTCTTGGGACTGACCGACAAGGAGCGTTCGCAGATATTGTCTATCAACATGGCGAACCACCCCGGACGGAAGTACAAGGAAGTTTTCTTCTCGCTGGGCGGCACGCAGTCGGCGGTGTACGCCACAGAAGTTTCATTGGAAGAATATTACACCTTCACGACAGAGGAAAGCGAGAAAATGGAACTGTTCGCACTTGCCGACAAGCTGGGCGGCAACCTTGAACTGGCTATCAAGAGGCTTGCAGAAAGCAAACGTAATCCCCAATCATCAACAACTTAAAAATCAGGAACATGAAAAGAACAATTCTCCTTATGGCGGTATGCCTTTGCTTCATCGGCAAGGCAT
>OISA01000221.1_pt1 | contig 16358 bp, 10 predicted proteins | sample 1586431 | NCBI WGS metagenome assembly OISA01 (sample SAMN02675049, study PRJEB24791) | human gut metagenome, SKBSTL061 | isolation source: stool | host: Homo sapiens | place: USA
ACCATAGCCTGTCCATTGGTTGAGGTTTGTTACAGCATAATGGTGGCGGAATTCGTAGGCGGTGGCGTGGGATGTATTGGCTTTGCGCCATAACAGGTTGAAATTTTTTGTTACCCATCCCCTGTTGAAATGGGAATTCCTTATGGAAGGGAAGAAATATTCCCTCTCCGGCACGATGCCGTTAATGGCTGCATCATATCTGCGCATGATCTCCAGCATGGAATCGTGCAAAACAATGTAGTGCTGGTCATGCCCCTTGGAATACTGGATATCCAGTATCCCTCTCCTCAGATCCACATTTTCCCTGAGGAGTAGCCGGGCTTCATTTGTACGGATCCCACTGCTGTAAAGAAGCCTGAAAAACACAGAGACAGACATTTTTCTTATAATGGTTTCTTTCCTGCTGTTGATGACCGGTATGCTGTCACATTCATGGAAAAACCGGATAAGTTCTTCCTCTGTAAAGGCATGCGGGAGGTATCTCCGCCTTTCTTTCCGGGGAATCTGCGGCGGCTGAACATTGGACAGGCCCCGCATGTTCAGAAAACGAACGAAGCTGTCTACCACATAGATCCTCGACCTGCAGGAGTTGTTGGTTTCCGTCCTCCGCTGACGGCACCAGCCATCAACCATTTCCTGTGTCAGTGCGGTAGCACACGGATCATTCGCGTGGCAGTAATGGTCAAACAGCATCAGGTTTTCCTCATAGGAAGAATCATTCCATCGCTGGGATGCCTGCCGGTACCTTATAAAGCTATGGATCTGTGGGGAAAGGAACGAACGGAATTCTTTCATATGGACAGCACCTCCTTTGCCAGGGAGAACTGCTCCACACTCAGGGCGCATTCCTTTAAATGTACAAAATCTGCCCTTAGATAAGGCTCAAGGGAATCGGGAGCTGTATGTCCGAGAGTCTGTGTGATCACAGACTGTGGTATATCGTTTTCCAGCATAGAGGATGCCAGGTTATGCCGGAAGATGTGTGTCCCCTTCCTGTCTCCTGGATTCTGCCGCACTCCTGCAATCCGACAGATTTTTGTTACGATGTTTGCAATTCCCTGGGTAGACAATGGTGAAAAGGGATGTGTTTCTGTCAGGAACAGGCGGGGGCAGCCGGTATCCGGCCTTTCCGATTCCAGGTAATCATATATGGCATTCCCCACAACAGCAGAAAGCGGAAGTTCTAAGGGTACGGATGTTTTCTGCTGTGTAACCAGTATCCGTTCAGTTTCCCAGTCAATGGAATGGAAAGTAAGCCCGGCGATGTCACAACCCCGAAGCCCCGTAAAAAGGAGCAGGAGGAGAATCGCCCGATTACGTGCAGAAACTTCGCCTTTTTCTGCTGCTTCCCGTAGAAGCCTGACCTCATCCTGCGTAAGATACTGGATATTTTTTCTGTTTTCTCTTAGCACAGGCAGGAAACTGAGCACCTTCCGACATTGTGCTGCTTTCCAGTTAAGCCCTGCCTTGAACACTGCTGCAATGTTTTTCTTGTAAGAACAGCTTCTTTGCAAAGAACCATCTTCTGCGAGAAAGAATGACAGGACATCCTCTTCCGTTATTGCATCCAGACACTGGGCACCCCGTTGCTGCATCTGATGTAAAAAAGATGCTGCATTGAGTGCTTCACCCCGTATGGTCGATTCCTTCTTTCCCCGTTTTTTCTCATATATACGGTAAAAATCAATCAATTCTCTGAATTCGGAACAAAGCAGATGATAGGATCCCCTCTCAAACAAGGTATGTCGGCTTCTGCCATCAGGCATGCGGCCGAAGTCATCAAACTGCTCCAACGCCCCGATGATAGTTCTTTTGTTTCGCAGATAGTCTTTAGAATGCGGAGCTTTTAAGTAATCAAGGTAAACATCCCGATAGGACTGCCAGTCGTGGCTGTCTGCTTTAGCCAGTATACGGTTGATCTCCTCCCTGAACCGGCGTATGTAAGTACTGGAATAACCATTGTTTTCCATGAAGGAAAGAAGCTCTTCATGGTGCTCTTTTAAGTTTTGTAAATCCATGGTATGACCTCCCTTTTTGTTATAAGGGAATCATACACCAAAAATAAAATCCAAACCTTTTCAGATGCTATTTATTGCATTTCCTGCATCATATGCAAAAGGTTTGGATTTTATTTAAGTTTGGATATCGAAAAAAATCCAAACGTTTGGATTTTATGCGGCATACATTCGCAGTTCATACACTGGAAAAACAACTTTCTGATGGGTATGATCCCATGGTAATCGTTCCTCGCCTTGCCGCGTATTTGGGACATAAGAGTTACCGTGAAACCTGTTGGTATATTCACCTGACGGTTGCTTCGTTCCCGGAACTTTCCCAAAAACTTGACAGAGCATTTGTCGGCATTATTCCGGTTGGAGGTGAGACGGATGAGGAAAACTGACTTTACCAAAGCACTGACCGAGTATTTCTCAATCTATCTGCCTACTACATGCGGGGTGAGTCCCAATACCACCAATTCATACAGAGATACTTTCAAGCAACTCCTTCTATTTTTTCAAGAAAAGAAAGGCATCTCCGCAAATTATATAGAATTGCGCTATCTGAATATGGAACTTGTTTCTGAATTTCTGGATTGGTTAGAAACATCCCGCCATATTGCGGTTACAACAAGAAACCAGCGACTTGCCGCCATAAAGGCCTTTGCTCATTTTGTACAGTACAAGTTTCCGGAAAACATAGAAAACTGCGTTGACATTATTAATCTGCGACCCAAAAAGTACGAAAAGGCATTGATACCGTTTTTGACGGAGGATGATCTGTCACTTCTTCTGTCCCAACCAGATGCATCTACCCGACAAGGGCTCCGAGATTTGACACTTCTTGCACTACTGTATGACTCTGGCGCACGGGTACAGGAATTGGTGGATCTTAGGCTGAAAGATGTCCGTCTAACACACCCCCCAATGGTTATTCTAACTGGAAAAGGACGAAAAGTTCGTCAGGTTCCCCTGATGAAGGATACCTGCAAACTGTTGGACAGATATATCCGCAGCTTTCATTCCGATTCTCAGTCTCAGATGATTCCGCTATTTTATAATGCAAAAAAGCAGGCTTTATCTCGCTATGGAGTCACCTATATTCTGAAGAAGTATGCGGCAAAGGCATCTCCGGTACTTGAACCACAGAATATATCTCCTCATGTATTACGCCACACCAAAGCCATGCACTTGCTGCGAGCTGGTGTTAACATGATATATATTCGAGATTTTCTTGGGCATGCAGACATCTCTACAACAGAGGTTTACGCTCGCATCGATGCAGAGATGAAGCGAAAAGTATTTGAGGAGAAAGTGCCGAATTACACACCCAATACCACAATGCCTTGGGAGGAGGATGAAGATTTATTGCAATGGTTAACACAATTTGGAAAGAAAACTTTCTGATTATGTGTAGTAAATTATGCTTAAACGCCCGGGATTCTGGGCATTTTGCTCAATTACTACTCATTTGTAGGAACTACTCATTACAGACGATACAGGCGCTATCCCGCCAAGGGTACACTGCCTCGATGGTGCCGCCGACAATTTTCTGCTCGGCTTCAAGGGTGTGTTCAATGTCGGCTTCGCGGGGGTATTTTCCGGGTTCAACGATCAGCACTTTCATCGGCATCCTCCTCATCAGAAGTTTCTTTCAGCGCATTTTTCTGCTTAACGGTCAGCAGCACGATCCCTGTCGCAGATGCAAGGGACACGACCACAATAGCCAGCAGCGGGAAACCATCTCCTGTCTGCGGAAGGGTCTGCACCTTATGCGGCGTAGGCGCAGGTGTAGGCACCGGGGTTGCAGCGGGTGTCGGCTGCGGTGTGGGCACCGGAGTCGGTGTGGGCGTGTCCTCGCGGGGTGTGGCCTCGTCAATCATCTGAATCAGGCGTTTGTCGGCGCGCACCCATTCGGTATCGGCATTTTCGCGGACGAAAAGGCAAACATTTTCGTCTGCCTGCTGTACCTTAAACTGCACCGATTCGGCAATTTCAAAGTCAGCCGGGGCGGCATCTTCGGTCAGGATGTAGATGTACTCTTTGGTTTCACCTGACAGTTTGATAAATTCATCCGAGATGGGAACACTATGCGTTTTGTAGTCTGTCACCCAAGTGTCAATAACTTCGCCGCCAGCATCGCGGATCGTCAGCGTAGCGCCTGGCAGCAGATTACCTGCAATGTCGGTCTTGTCGATATCCAGCACCGGCGCGTCCTGCATAATGACGGTGGCATCGTTGAGTTTTACCCAATCATCGTCGGATTTCACATATACCTCATTGACCTGCTCTGTACCGTTCTGCACCAGCTTGAACACGATGCTTTCGGCTTCGGCATAGCCGTCCGGGGCGCGGGTTTCGGTCAGGGTGTACTCTTTTTCAAGTTCCAGCCCGCGTACAGTATGCGGAGTTTTATCGGAGGTCCAGCCTTCGACCAAATTGCCGTCTGCGGCACGGATTTCCAGCTTCGCATCGGGCAGTTCCTTGCCGTTGGTGATATCCTGCTTGGAAATGTCCACCGTGGTGCGCAGGTTGGTGTTTGTACCATCCACGACCTGCCACGCGATTTGCTGACCCTCGTAGGTAAAGGCAACTTCCATAGGGGTGCTGTCCAGCAGGTAACCCGCAGGGGCGGTGATTTCCACAATGCGGTATCTGCCGCTGTTGCCGGAATCCGGATAAGTTTTTGCGCGGATGGGAATGTCCACATCAAACCAAGTAAAGCCGCTGGCATTGGTTGTGCTACTGGTGGCCAGCTTTGCACCGGCGTCCAGCAGCTTCGTACCGTCTGCGGAATAAATGCCATCCACGGTGTAGAGTTCATACACCGCACCGGGCAAATAGGTCAGCGCCTCTCGGTCCTGCTTGTAAATGCCTACACCGACTTTGCCGACTTTATCGCCGGGCTTTTCGGGCGTGGGCAGTACACGGGCGTTTTCAAACACGAGCGTCTGCCCATTCTTGTGGGCATCTGAGGCATCCTTGACATTCACAATGCTGTACGAACATTTCTTGTCGCCGTCCTGCTCGTGGCTGACAATAGTTTTCGCCAGCACAATGTCATTTTTCTGGTTGTCCCAGCCAAATTCCACGGTGTAGCTCTGTTGGGTCAGCACAAAGCCATACGGCGCTTGAACCTCGGTAATGGTGTACTTGCCCAGCGGCAGGGTCACGGTGACTTCGCCTTTGGTGCCATCATGGCTGACCGTGAGGAAATCGTAGGTTGCCTGTGTGCGGGTGGGGCTGAATTTCACTTCGTCCACCTGCCCCTCCGCACCAGTGGTAACGGTGGCAACGAGGTCACCGTCTTTGTACCAGTAGGTGCCTTGACGGTCTGGCGTGGCAATGTCGGCTGCAGCGTGAATTTCGTACACCGCGCCCGCGAGGTTGTCCCGCGTGTAGATGAATTGGTTGTCCTTGTAGTCAGTCAGCACATTGCCCAGCTTACGAATGGTAAGCTGACCGAGTGTTTCGTGATTGCAGTATTTCTCCGTGACGATGTACTCATCCATGTCGTTGGTGGCATTGCCCACGACCTGCCAGACGCGGTCGGACTTGATTTCAAACTCCACCGAGTAGGCGGAATCATTGAAATAGCCTTCCGGACCTTGCAGTTCTTCAATCAGGTATCTGCCCAGCGGCAGTTTTTCGGGTGTTTTCATAAGACCGTCTGCATCGGTGTAGAACACATCCGTTTTCTTGGTGGCGCTGCCGCTGGCTGGGTCGATCATGGAAATACGGGTCTTGCGGTCTTTTTCGTCCAGCCGATACAGCGCAAAGGCTGTGTTGGCGATTTTGACCGCCTTGCCGGTTTCTGTATCGGTCTTGATGAGTTGCAAGTAACCCTCTAATTCTTCGTCCAGAATGTTGTAGGTCATGTAGTCGCTGCTGGGGGTGGTAACACTGCCCGCAGGAACTGTAAATCGACTTTGCGGGCTATTGGAGTCCACTGTCACGATGAACGGGTCGCACTGGAATACGTCTTTCGGAATAGTAGTTTCGACAATAAGGTATTGCCCATACGGCAGCCCCTCAACGCGAAAGATGCCCTCATCGTTCGTGAAAATTTCTCCCAGCCTATACTCGGCGGGCTGATCCGTAGGCATCCAGCCGTTGCCCCTGCCGTTGGCGTAGTCGCCGTCTGCGGTCAAGGTCGCGTTATAGGCGTTGACCGTATCGGTGCTGCTCTCGAACATATTGGCGATGGCTTGTCCCTCATGGGTGAAATCGTACTTTAGTGTGGCGTTATCGTAATTGTCTTTGCGGTAGGCGGACAGGATGCTGGCGGCATCGTAGCTGCCATCCGGGTTCTGTTTGAACTGCGCGGCCTTGCTCAGTTTGGAAATGCGGTAAACGGTAAAGCCCGCCCCCTCCAGCTTCAGTGCCGGGCTTGGCTGACCGGTGGTCGAAACCAACTTCTGCAAACTAAAGCCGGATTTCAGCACTTCGTCTTGGCTTTCCTGTTCGGCGTGGATGTGGTAGGTCGATTCATCTGTATAGGTCAGCGTTTTGTAGTGGTTGACCTCATCGCAGAGGTAACCTTTCGCGTAGGAAAGATAATAGCCATCCCACGCCTTGCTGCCGTTCAGCTTGCGGCTCTCGGACACAGCAGAATACTGATTTTTGTAGATGTAATCGGTATATTCATTATTCTTCCGAGCTAAATTGCTATACTTGCCTGTGCGTTCGAGCTTTTTGTTCAAAAGCGGATACTTCCCGGTAACATACAGCTTGCCGTTTCCGTCAATGGGCAGTACCAGCCCGGTGGCACGCTCGACCAGATAGTAGCGGCCCATGTACAGGTTGGCAAAAGCTAGCTTTCCGTCTGTGATTTTGGCAGAGGCTACCAGCCGGTCTTTCTGCAAAATGGGCAGGTAATCGGTATCCCAGCTGCCGTTGGTGAGGACAGTGGTATGCCAGATGGGCTGACCGTTGACATCCGTGATTTTGCTGTAGTCCACAATGCCGGTCACGCCGTCCGGGTGCGTGATATTCTCGGCGGCGTACAGATCGTACACAGCACCTTCCAGCGTAGTATCTCCGTTGCTGCCCGCAGCCAGATACCGCGCGGCGTCCAAGTCCACTTTTGTCAGCTGAATATTGCCGAGGACACGGTCGTTCTGCATCTTGTCGGTATTGGCGTGCATGGTGTAGGAATTTTCGTTGTTGGCAATGCCCGTGGGGTCTGTGGCGTAGGTCTTATCTGCCTTGCGGCTGCCAAAGGTGATAGTGACGATGCCCTCGCCGGTGTCGATAAGGGTGCCGCCGCTGTTGGCCGTGGTAATGTCAGCGTTATAATCCGCGTTTCCCAGCCAAATGGTCTGGGCGTCCAATGCTTTGGTGATTTCAAAGGCATACGCCCGCTTGCCGAGAACAGAGCCTGCCGCGCCGGGAGTGTTCACATCCGTCCAATCACCGTAGTACCCGCTGGGTGCGCGGCTCTCCACGATGACGAACTTGCCCTCGTTGCGCTGGGTGTAATAGATATTGTCAGAACCATTGGCATAATTGCTGTGGTTTATGACTTTATAAGTGCCGCCACTCTGGCGCTCGACTTTGTACCGGTTGTATCCGCCAAACGGGATATAGCACTGCCGAACGGTGTCCCACTCAAAAATCTTAAACTCGGCATCGCCCTTGATGCGCTGCTTGGTTTCACTGTCGATTTTGTCAATGCTGACTTTTACCGACCACTCATCGTTTTTCATCGGGTAGTCGTTGCTGCTATTGGCAGAAACCGTAATGGTCTGGTGGCTGCCCAGCGCACCGGGTGTAGAATCGAAGCCATGCGGGATAGTGATCTCATCGTAGCTGAATGTAATATTGGCAAGCTGCGCCCGCGCCGAGGCAATAGCGGCATCTACCATGCCCTGTGCTTCGTTCTGCAGCTGCCCGATGGCTGCATTCTTGGCGGCTTCGGCAGCGGCATCCGCTTCGGCTTGGCTGGCGAACGGTCCTTCCTGCCCGCTGAGCGTACTGGTGCTGGTCTTGGACACCTCATAGTGAACCGTCCATGTGGCAGAACCATCGCCGCCGTTGAGGTGAAAACTGTCATCCTGTGTGTGACCGCTTGTGGTAATGGTTTGTGCCCCGGCAGGGGTCATCTGCCAGCTGCCGCCGTCCACATTGCCGCCGGTCCGGCTGGGCGTGACGGTAATGACCGCCCCGTCCACCTTTTCCAGCGTGTTCAGCTGGTACTTGTCGGTGTTGACTGTGAATGTCAGATCAAAGCTTCCGCTAGCGCTTTGCGCAGGAGCTGTCCACGCGGCGGAATAATACTTCGGTTCCGGAACACTCGGCACATCCGGAATCTCAGTGCCGCCCGCAATTTCTTCACCGACCAGCGCCACAACCTGCCACGCATACCCTGCGGGCGGGTTATAGATGTAGGTGTAGTAGCCGTTTTCCCCGGACTGCGCATCTGTACCGTTTACCAGTTCTTCCGCAGCAGCAATATAGGTCTGCGCCGCGTAGCTGTCGGGATAGTTTTCCATGATCCACTGCTGGGTTTCATCGTAAAGGCTGCCAAGGATGTCCGGCTGTTCTTTGCCGCCTTCAGGATCATCTTCAAGGCTTGCCACAACAGGACGGTCATCCAGCATATCCAGACTCAGCTGACCAAGACCGCCCCAGATGTTGACCTGATTTGCATAGTGGTTGCCGGGGGTATACTGGCCGGGTTCAAGGCGGGACACATGAGAGAAACTGTAGGTGGGGCAGCCCTTGGGCTGGCCGTTCAGGCCGTGGCTGCAGCAGTAGGCTTCCTGACCGTTGAACCAAATCAGCCATGTGCCGCCCTCCTTGGCAATACTGGTGATTTTGCCGGTGGTATACGGCGGAGTCGGTCCTGCAGCAAGTGTAGCAATGCCGTTGTCTGCATAAAGCTGCGTCGGGGCGGCTTCATCCGACAACTGCACATGGAGGGATTTCTGCAACTGTTCGCCATCCGGGGCGGTGTAGATAAACTGTGCGGTGAAGTCGGAAGATGTTTTCACATACAGCCCTGTGGCCGCCGCAGACTGCTCGGCGTAGGTCTGGTGCAGGATTTTTGTCTGCTCGACCTCATCGGCGGGGATGAGGTCATAGTCGGTGGACGCATAGCTGAGAAGTTCCACACCGTCAGGCAGGATAATTTCGGATGTTGCACCATCTGCTGGATATTCCGTCTGCACCAGCAGCGGAACCACCGCATAGTCGAAATCAGAACCTTTACCGACAATGATGGTTGTTTCATCCTCGCTCAATGCATCCGCATCCATGTGGGCATCCACACCATCGTACAAGTCGGACACCCACGAAGAAATGCTGATTTTGGTTTCGCCGGTTGCCACAGGCAGACCCATGCTGCCGATGTAACTGCCGGTAGGTGCATCAGGTAGATCGTTGTACAGATTTTCGGTAATCTGAGAAAGGGCTGGTGTTACACTGTCAGTAACTTCAGGAACAGCCGTATCTACTGTCTCCGGCGTAGCAATCTCATCGGCCGAAGCTGCGGGAATCATTGTGCAGCACATGGCACCCGCCATGAGCGCTGCAGATAAGCGGTGTTTGAGTTTATATTGCATTTGCATAACTCCTTCGTATTATTTTTACATCAAATGCGAAAAAATCACGATGCTACATCTACACCACCTCCATCAATCAGCTTGGCAACGACCAGCAGGCGGCTGTTAGGGTCTGCCGTACAGGTGGAGAGCGTCAGAATATGGTCATCCGTTGTCACGTCCACACCATAATCGAACGCACAGCCGGCAACAGCCTTACCCAGAATCTGCTGGAAGGCCGCATCGTCCGGGTTGGCCTGAATGCAGTCAGTGTCGGTGGAAACATCACAGACCCACACACTGAAAATCTGGTAAGTCAGTTTTTCATCTGCCAGCGAAACATAAATGTACGGGTTCTCCTGCCCAAACTCGAACACACGATATTTGTGCAGATCCTCAAACCCTCCCTCGTAGTCTTCATCGGTAAAGGTGTGCCCGTAAAAAATCAGATTGCGGGAAACTTTTTCGCCGCTGTTCATACGGCAGGTATAGTCAGCATAGATGCAACCGTGATAATCCTCGGTACCTTTCTCGTCACGGCGCAGATAGTAGTCGTTGTCTCCGTACTGCTGCACGGGCGCGTCAATATTGGTGCTGGGAATCGTGATCCACGCCACGGTGTCCGGGTTTTCTTTCTGCGCGGCGGCAAGGCGTTCGTCGGGTGGCTCGACACGTTTGGTCTGTGCCCATGCAGGCAGCACCGAACCGCCATCACCGGAATGCCCAAAAAGCAAGAAACCGGCCAACAGCAGCCCAACCAAAACAAAAATAATGACAAGTCGCAGCAAATCGGGGTTAGCAGTATCCCAGAATCTTTTGAATTTTTCTCTCACTGCGGCACCTCCGCAACGTCATCTTCCTGCCACGGCAGGCGAGGCAGGGGTGCATAGTGGCGGCCGTTCGGCTCGACCCAGCTGCCCTGACCGCCGGCAAAGATGTGGATGTTGAACGAGTTCAGCACGGTCAAAAAGCTCTCCATGTCGGCGGCATCACAGCAGAGAGAATCCCGGTTGCCAATCAGTAGCACATCAAATCGGTGTTGCTCGGCATCCTGTAAAATCTCCTTTACAGCGGGACGCATGAGCAGGGGCACAGGCTCGTTTGTCTCGGAGATGCGTTCTTTCTGTACGCCCCACTGTAATTTGCGGGCGGCACGCTGGCAGGCAAGGCGTTGTCTGCCCATGCTGGCAAGGTTCTTCGGGTCGGACTGGTAAAGACATTGTGCAATCATGGCGTTTTCCTCCTTAGTATTTCGGCTTATGATAGACTTCTTTATGCAGCGCCACCGCGTGACGGCGCTCATGCCATAGGAACAGGTAGTGCAGAATCATCCCGCTGCCAACCAGCGGCAGCAGGACTTTTGCCCAATCAGAGATTCTCTTCATCGTCATCCTCATTTCTGCCGCCAAGGACAATATCCCCGGACGGCACATAGACTTTCGGCGCAGGCGCAGACTTTGCGGGTTCAGTCGCATGGACAGGCTCTTTGTGCAGCAGATGGGTGATAATCAGCAGCACCGCGATGAAAAGCAGCGCGCAGGCAATCCCCATAATCAACAGGGCCGGTGTAATCCCGCTTTCTGCCGCAGCAACAACGGCAGGCACAGAAACCGGCGCATACAGCAGCGTGTAATGCACAGTTCCAGCCTCAGTGCGGGTGACAGTTCCGGCGTAGTGCGCCGTTGCCATGTAGGTGCTGTCCGCCTGCAAGGTTTCGCCAATCGTAATGTCCTGCAAGGTCAGTGAGCCGGAAAAGCCGTACTCATCGTCGTAGGCCACAGACTCTTTCACATCATTGCGGGCAGTTTCGGCATCGGCGCTGCGCACAGACAATTCAAAATCCTGCGTAACCTCTTTTTCTTCGGTCACACCGCCCTCCACAGACTGCGTGACACCCCATAAGGTGTAATCGGAGCCGCCCCACTGCATACCGCTTTCGGTCAGATCGGCAACGGCTGTGTCATACGGCACGTTGTACTGCTTGATGACAAGCATCTGGCCGCCGTCCTCCTGCCATGAGATGCTATCCGGGTAAAACTGCGGCGCAGTATCTTCTGGCGACAATTCAACCAACTCCGGGGCAGGGGTGGGTGTGGGTTCCTCGGCAAAGGCTGCGGTGGCGGTGCCCAATGCCAGAAAGCAGCACAGGGCGGCGATAACAGGTTTCTTCATTAGGATTCCTCCGTTTCGGTTTGATTTTGCATTTTGCGTTCTACAATACGGCGCAGCTCGTCCCGGTCAGTGGTGATCAGGTCTTTTTCTTCCTCGCTGCATCGCATATCAACGGTGACATTGTTGGAGTTTGTGACGATCAACGCACTGCCGCGCTCGAAGCGGGTAATGTTGTCGATTTCGGCATCTGTCAGCTTCAAGACGCTCTGTACGCGCTGCGCTTCCTCTTCCTCCAGATTCAGAATGATTTTGATTTTGCAGTTGTTAAGGATGCCGCGGCCGTATTTTCCATCTTCCAAGGAAAAGAAGTCGTTCAAATCCTGCGTGGCAACCAGCACACCGCCGCCATAGCCGCGAATCGTCTTGACGGCCTCGAACACATAGTTGGCCGCCAAAGCGTTGGACGATGCGCCGATGATTTGCCAAACCTCATCTATAAAAATCTGCTTGCGGCGGGTCAGGTCCTCTTTGGCCTTATCCCACATATAATCCAGCCCGATGTACATACCCACGGTCAGCAGATCGCCGGACAACTCACTGATGTCGATGACAACATAGCTGTTGTCAAGTTTCACGTTCGTCTGGCGGTTGAAGCTTGATGCCGAGCCGTGTACAAGACGATTCAGAATATTGGCGATACGCCGCGTTTCCGGGGCGGCGGACAAAACAGTGTGCAGGTCGCCCAAAATCGGCATTTCGCGGTATTGACCGGGGTTTGCCGGGTCATCCAGACTGGCATTGTCGTAGGTGATGCCCTTGTTTCGGTACGTTATAACGATGGCTTCGTCCAATAACTGGCGCTCTTCGTTGTTCAAATCGGGGATCAGCAAGGAAAAGAAAATGTGCAGTTTCTGAATCTTAGCGGTCAGCTCCGACTGCTCCGGCATGGGACCATCCAGCAGTTCGCTGCTGGTGTGGTCGTTTTTGCGAATCTCCATGACGTTGATACAGTCCGGGCTGCCCGGCACGATGCGAATAATGGTGCCTTTCAACGCCTTGGCCTGCCTATAAAACTCATGCCCTTTCAGCGGTGCAATGATGTAAACCGGTGTTCCAGCCAACCGCATACGGCGGGCGATAAGCTGCATGGTGAACGTCTTGCCAGCGCCGGAGGTGCCGAGGATTGCCATATTTGCGTTTTTATAGATGCGGGTGTTGAAGTTATCGAGACTGACGAGAGAGTTATTATATTTATTCACACCCAGTAATACGCCGTTGGTGTCGCACAACTCAAAGCTGACGAACGGATAAAAGCTGGCTGCGGTGGAGGTAAGGATATTGCGGCGGTATTTCTTGAACAGTGCCGCATCCGGGGCGCACAGCGGTAGAGAAGAGAGGAAGGCCGCCTCCTGCCGGAAATTGCACAGCTGCAAATTCATATCCTGTGAGACCATGAGCTTGCGTATCTCCCCGATGCGCCATTCCAAATCCTTGACGCTGGCCGCGGTGACGGTCACGAGGATGGCGGCGTAGTAGAAATCCTCGTTGTTGGCGAGGCCGTCTTTCAGGTAGTAGCCGGAACGGATAGCGTTGGAGAGGTCATCAAAGTCCGAGTTTGTGTCGCTGGTGTCCTTGATTTTGCTGCGGTTGATGCGAATCTGCTGCCCGATTTTCTGCATCATGCGTTCTTTGGGCTGTCGTTCCAGAAACAGATCCACATCAATGCCCTCGCCGGCGTTCACCAGCAGGGCCATCCACCCGGCTGTGACCTGTGCGCGGTAGCCATCGGCGGGAATCATCAAGTAGGCGTGGTATGTGCCGTCCATATAGAGATAACGCCCATGCTTCAAATCTAGTGAGGGCGGAATCATAAAGGCGGCAGGCGGTATTTTGTCCAGCGCGGTGACATCGTTTTGGGCCAGATAGCTGGCAAGCACATCTTGGATGCGCTCCTGCAATGGCACCTGTACCGCCGTTCGCCTATTTAATAAGGTATAGAAAACGTCGGTGAGGAACTCGTCCTCATTTTCGTGTTCCACGATGGCATTGCCGCACTGCGCCAGATAGGTACGAAAGTTTCGGGCGGTGGTTTCGAGCGTGGAGACAATCTCAGCGTAGGCGATGTTCCGCTCATTCGTAGGGGCTTCGTACTGGAAAATCACGAAGAAGCGACGGCTAACAGCATCGCGGAAACCGAGCCGCTTGACAAAGCGGATATAGCTCATGTGGCGCTTACGCACCGCTGCGTCCGGTTCGTTGGCGGCATCCCGCCGCAGCTTGTCCAGATAGGCATTAACATCGGCCTTGCGGGAGAATGACTTGAATTGCAGCCGCACTGGGCTGACTTTCAAAAGGCTGGCGAACGAGTAGATGACGCTGCGCTGCTCCCGTGGGGAGCGCAGCAGGAAGTTGATGGGGTCGATTTCCAGAATTTTGATGTAGTGGTCATCTGTGGTGTGCAGGATGCCGTTCTCGATTTTCTCGATGGGCAGCAAATCGTAGAGCGTCTGCCGCTTTACCAGCTTTCCGTGGCGGTCTGCCTTGCGCTGTAAGACCTGCGCGTTGTGGGGCAGGGTATCCGGGTCGTCATAGTAGACAACACGGTACCGCTTGCTGATGAACCGCAGATGCCGATGTCGGTTGGCTTCGAGATTGCCCTGCGGTGTAGGCGTAACGATACGGCGGCGCTTCATAAAGCGGAACCAGTGTGCCACAAACTGGGTCAGGCTATCGCCGCCAATGCCGACCACACCGAAAACGCCCAGCGGCACCGACACCGCAATGACAATCATCAGCCGAATATTGAACGCCAGCGGTAGATAAAACAGCGGTACTGCACTGCCCACAGCAAGCACAGCCGCCTCCACCGCATTACGCAGCTTGACCGTACCGCCGAGAATCGTGCCGGTGTCCACAAAATTTTGCGGGATAAGGTAGACATCCCGCTCTTCGCGTGAGATTTCGACCACCTCCAAACAAAAAGAGCGCCCACGAAAAAGGCGCTCTTGCGTTTCTGTTCAATTTTGACGATACTATTATAGCAGGTACGGTATGCAGAAAAAAATACGCTTGCGTTGCAAATTTTATGCAAGATATTTGCAACGCAATTCATAAAGGTAATATGGACTTTATAATTAGATATATATTGTTTTTACGTTTATAAGAAACACTTGCGTTTATTCGAGTGGCTAATTATAATTGTTAGTAGATGTAAGGCTTTGTGATAACCATATACAAGGTGAAATGTTTTTACAATGATGCTTGGTTCATCACAGAACGTATAGTAAAGAGTGGTTGTAGGATAGCGGTAACGCAAAGCCGCAATAGCGTTACTTATTGCTTGACAGGTGGTAATGTGATGTATTTGGCACTGAGGACAGCAAAATAAGACAAAGGAGCTGTTTATGTGGGCAATTGGCTTTGCAAGAATAGCTTACGATATTGGCAAATTGTGAGGAAAGGGAAATGGATAAAACATTACTAATTGGGAATGGATTGAACCGGACACTCAAATCAAGCATATCGTGGGAAGATTTGCTTGATGACATAGCTAATGAGTATGGCGTAGAGCATATTGATAATTTACCTATGCCACTTGAATTTGAACGCATTGTAAATACTATTCTGCGAAAATCATCCAATCCAAGTAGTCAGATTTATAATGATATAAAGAAAAAAATTGCAAATAAAGTTCAGGACAAAAAGCTCCCTGCAAATGCCATACAACATGAATTATGTGCGATACCGGTGAATGCAATTATAACAACAAACTATGATTACCTCTTGGAAAATGCCTATAATCAAGATTTTAGTTATAAAGATGCTAAAGATAAGAGTAACTCCTCTTTAAAATACTTGTGGGATCCAACATCCGTTCAACAGGGCACAAAATTTTATCATATGCACGGCGCAGCAAGTAGTTCGGCATCAATCTGTTTGGGATATGAACATTATATGGGAATCATAGAAAAGCTTCGTGGCAAACTGAACACAAGGGAAGGTAATTATAAAGACGAAATGAAAATCAAGAGAATTATTATGGGAGAAGATGAGCCCACTAATTGTGAACTGCACCCCATTTGTTAGACAGTATGGTATACTGTTTAGGAAATGGGGTGTTTTTGTATGCCAAAGGGACAACGAAAGTACAACGGAACGCAGAAGGTAGAAATCATTAAACGAATCCACAGAGAAAACCTGAGCTTTAAGGGAGCGTCCAGAGAATATGGCATTTCGGATCGTACACTCAGGGACTGGGAGCGCATTTATTGGGAGGAAGGAGAAGAAGCACTTCTGTTAGAGCGTCGAGGACGAGCCTGTGCCGCCAGTGGGACGCAGAAAGGTCGGAAGCCAAAGCTGGATAAGCAAGTAGAAGAAGATCTTATCGCAGAAAATCAGCGACTTCGGATGGAAATCGACTACTTAAAAAAATTGAATGCCTTGGTGCTGGAAGAGGAACGCCAAAACAGAAAGCACAAGTAGTTCAGGAACTAAGGCAGAAATACCCTCTGAAAGCACTGCTGCAACTTGCCGGACTTCCTCGCAGCACGTTCTACTACTATCTGCACCAGTCTCAGAATCCTGCCAAATACCAGATGGTAAAGGAACAGATTGTTATAATCTTCAACGAGAACAAAAAACGATACGGATACCGCAGAATCACAAAAGAACTGCATAACAACGATATTTGCGTAAATCACAAGAC
>OISA01000231.1_pt1 | contig 15937 bp, 9 predicted proteins | sample 1586431 | NCBI WGS metagenome assembly OISA01 (sample SAMN02675049, study PRJEB24791) | human gut metagenome, SKBSTL061 | isolation source: stool | host: Homo sapiens | place: USA
TTCGCATACATAGGCAATAGATACATCCGCTTTATGCCAAATTAGTACATCATCAGCAAGCATCCACAAGTATTCATAAGGAGTTTCCAAGCCACGGTAAGAGGTTACTTGTACCACCTTATCGCCACCAGTCCATCCCTTGATGGTGTAGGACACCTTACCCGTGTTGTTTCCCAGCGTTGCAGTAACACCGCAAGGCACAAAGGGTTTGTAACCTCCCCATGTATTCCACTCCGTACCATTAACAACCGGACCACTCCCTAAGCCTCCTTGATGGAATCCGTCAGCAGTCAGCGTTTCGGTGTAAGCATCTTGGCAGTGCAATGAGGCATATTCCACACGTTGCAACCAAGCAATTTCATTGTACACCCTGTACGCCCCGTGGTGTGTTCCGTTCTTGCAAAGAGGACGAACACCAGCCTTTGAAATGGAAGTACGAGGCATACCCAACATGGAGTTGTAAGTACCATCCTTAGCGGCATCACCAGCACCCGAACCACCTCTGAATTGTGCGGCATTCGCTTTGAGTATAACAAATCCGTCTGAATCCCTTGCAATTTCATCGCCATTCCAAGTGAGCCAACATCCCGAAACGGCTACAGAGTTGGTAATATCCACCGTTGCATACCACGGGCTTACCGTCTTTCGTTCCATCTTGATAAAGCCGGGCAACGGATATTCGGAATAGGCACGAATCCATTTCGTCCCCTCTATCTCCAACTTGAAGTAATATTCCGGCTTTTCAAGCATTACATTACCGTCCGTGCTGTCAATCACAGCCGTTGCACCCGAATCCTTTTTACGGCTGTCATTTTGGTTAAGGTAATACTTAACCGAGCCGTCAGGGTTTTCCACAAAGCGTTTCAGCTTCGCTTGAATGGGTAATGTACGGTGCAAATCCAAATTACCCACACGCTTTAGTTTGTAGTCCTGTGAGTTGAAATCACCTTGCACCCCATACCATTGGTCGTAAGGATATTGCGGTTTCGTGTTTCCGCTTCCCAATAATAATCCCATAGCTATAAGTTATTTAATAGTTTCACCAGCACCCCAATACACATCATATACCGAAAGGTCGATACCGTTTGGGGATATTACGGTTATCGCTCCGGGCGTCCAATCCCCGATAGGTACGGGGAACATACCAAATTCCTTATCACAAATGAGCTTGCATTTAAGCAGCGTACTTGTTTCCATCGTAACCTCTTTAGGTCGTACAAAGACGGTAAACGGAACACCACCCAAAGCAAAACCATTGGAAAGGTCTGTAACCTTACCTTTGGAAAGAATCCGTAGGCTGTACATCGTTGTTTCCATAATTCACTGAGTAAATCAAGTTTATTTAACTGCAAATATAATCATAAATGTGTTCAATAAACACATTTATGATTATAATTAAAGTATATCATCAGATAATGAGGTATAACGTGCTTCAAGTTCATTGATTTTATCTCTTAGCAACTGCCTTTCATTATGCAATTCCTTTATTTCATACGGCATTGCAGACCCCATTAGGGCGGCTTCGTAGCATTTGATTATCTTATAATCGCTACTTGCCAACACCTCCTTTGAGCGTTCAATCTCATGTGCCACCTTTTGAAAGTCGGGGACTTCTATGTATCTGAATGAAATCCTGTCCCCGGCATCGTATGGCACAATGCGCACAACATAGCCCTCCTTATCTGTGTTTTGTTTACTTTCATCTATTGCATCCACTGGCTTATATATGGTTGGCAGTTCAGCCACCTGTTCAATAACCGATACCATGCGTGTTGTTATTTCCCCCGTTTTCTCATTTCTGATTTTTTGAGGAATAGGGGCTATTTCTATACATTGTAGATAGTCGCCATCCATATATCCGTATAATACTCTTTCTTCCATATTTTTAGTATTTCCATCTACTTACTAACCATGCTTGTTTTTTAACTCCATCTACATATCCTACGGTATATACAAACATACCACCTTGACCCTCTACAAAATCGTAGTAGTCATTTACCGAAGTATCATCATAGATTAGGTAGCCGCTTCTTGGTCTGAATCTCATATAGCCTCTCCACCACTGCTTTACAAATATAACCTGCCCTTCTTTAGGAGAAGCCGGAAGATACACTACTGATGCGGCAGACGTGTACCCTATTACCACGGTATCTTCTCTATTCAAATACCATGTGTTATTCGACGTTCCTGTAATACACTTTCGACCAAAAATCAAGCCTCCGGCAAATAAATCATAGAAGAAACCGCCAAAGGCTGGTGCAGTCCCCGAATTAGAAGCCCGACCATAAACACCTGCCACGATTGTATCTACCGCATTTATATCCCATGTTCTTGCCGGAACATTTGCAAAACCAAGCCCAACAATAGCCCCACGGTGCGTATATCCGCTACTTGCTGGCATACCGTCCGTACCTGCCATATTTGAGAATATTCCCGTTGGTGACATATAGGAAACCGCATTAGAATAGTTAGGAGCATTTTTAGCCCTTGTTTCAAAAATTCCACGGTTGGCATCTATTGTCATTTTTGCACCAAAATCAACAAGCGCATAATCACCACCACCACTTGAAGATTCAATATAAATACGAGCCATTGAAGCATCCAACTCTATCCTATTGCCATCACCCATAGTGGAAACAATCTTACCACCCTTAATAAACCAATCTCCAATATTTGCCCCCTCAGCCAATAATAAGTTTGTGGCAATAGTTTCAAATTGCGCTCCAAAAGTATTCCATTTGCCTGTATTAGTCGGTACGAACCCAGTGAAAGTTCCAGCATCTATACGGGCTATATAGTATTGATTGTTGTATTTTACAGCATCCAACCGCTTGCTATTCCCGTAATAAGTCTTGGATGAATCATAAATACCCCTGTAAACAAGTACGGGGCTATCACCTTTCTCCCCCTTATCACCCGGCTTTCCATCTTCACCTTTATCACCTTTCGACCCCGTTACACATATTGCAGCCGTAGTGTCGCTCGTTCCATTCGTATAAGTGATAACCGAGCGTGTCCATATATACCATTTGTCTTTCCAAGTTGGGCGTGTTGTACTCCATGAGCCATTAAGTAATGAGGTTGCCGAACTGGATAGGTAGTATTGTTCAATAATAGAACTTACGCCAACACCGCTATCACCCGTAGAGCCTTTGCCGCCTGTAATACAAACCGCCTTAGTGTAGGTAGTCGTGTTGTCTGAATAAGATACTTTCGTTCTACTCCATATATACCTCCCATTTATCCATGTCGGGGCGGTTGTCTGCCACCCCGTAGTAGGCGCAACTGAATTTGACGTGCTTTGTGCATATTCCACATCTGCCAATGTCACACTAACACCCGGCTTTCCATCTTCACCATCATAAGGATTTACACGAATAGGGGTACTCCATTTCTGTATCATCAGGTCTGCTTTGCCATTCATTACGGAAGCAATGTCATTCACAGGTAAAGCCCCCATCAACAAACGTATATCATCGAAATACACGGCAGAGCCGAATACATCATCATCGTAAATAGCAAAGCCTACAGCCATGATATTAACGCTACCACTATGTAATTGCTCTCCGTTTTTGAATACCGTAACGGTACGGTCATTAAAACGGAATGCAAGGTGAAACCACGTATTAGGCGTGATTGCAATACTCTTTTCCACATAGTGCCTACCGTTATATCCGTTCAACATCCACTTGACTTGATTTTGGTCTGACTTCATCCAAAAACAGAGTGTAAAACTTTCCCCAAAGGGTAAATCATAAGGAATACGGCTCTCCATTCCACCACTCAGATTGAGGGCATATCTCGTTCCGTCTTTTACTACCGTCCCACCGCCCAGCACACCATTATAACCGTTACCCGAAATATCGGCAATGCTTGAAGTGTCGTTAGCTTCAATGGGCAAATGAAATTTGGTACGGTCTGCAAGCCCGGACTTCTTAGCCATTGTACACCAAATATATTCCAACGCTCCTACTTTCGGCATTTCCGTACTCCACCCTGTAGGGTTGGAAGAATTAACATCCAAATCGGGCGGTACTAAAGTCGAGCCATTTTTAGCGTAACGATACTCGTAATATTCGCCAGCTCCGGCATCCGTTCCACCTGTACCCGATTCACCTTTAATCAAAGCCCAAGTGTAATCCATCGGATTATCACTGTCTTTCTGCACGTAGTCGGTGTATTGCCCTATGTAGTCGCCCGGCTCTTCACCATTGTTTGCAGTGAACGACATTCCCCCGTTGTCCGAATACTTGATATGGAAGTATGGAGTACGCCCATCTTCACCGGGTAAACCGGGCGTTCCGTCTTGTCCTTTCGTGTCGCTCCACTTGTAAGCACTTGGTTTGTCGCTATCGGTAGGTATCATATCCACGTACAAACCCAACCATCTTCCGGGTGTTTCACCGTTCCCAGCTGTGAACGTTTTGCCGCCATCATCGGAATACTTCTTGTGAAGATAGCTACTCTTTCCATCTTCCCCCTTAATAACTCCAACATCTTTCCAGTTCGTACCATCCCAAATATAGAGGTTGCCCCCGATTAGATAAGCATCGCCCTCTGAATTTCCAACGGTAGGCAGTTGTGAAACATTATCCTTAGAACCTTTGATATTGATTGAAGTACCATCAGCACCACGCACACGGAAAGGAATACCCCACGCACCCTCCGTATCGGTCTTGGCGTTCTTTATACTCATCCAAACCACGTTTTCGGACGAAGTTCTGTGCCAACCTCCCGTAGAGCCATCCCCCGTAGGGGTGGCAGGCTTGGTTTCACTGTCATTATAGGTATAGAATACGGATAAACCGCTTTCTCCCTTATCCCCAGTAGAACCTTTCGCCACAACCGACCAATATACGGAATTGGTAGGCAAGTTGCCCATGCTTGGCGTGGGGTTGGTGTATCGGTAGGTACACGTTTCACCATTCGCCGTGTAAGTCACCTCATCCCCAGCATAGTACACGTACTTCGGATTATATGTGCCACGGAACACCCCGATATGTGAGGTGTCCCCACTATCAGAAAGCAAACGGACGTTGTGCAACGTTAATTGGCGTTTTGCCGTTACGTTCCAATCAATAGAACTTGAAGAATCACCGATACGGAACTTGTTGCCGTCCAAATCCAAATAGCACTCCTTATCGCTTGTTATAATCTTACCCGTAGTGATAGTGTTTCCGTTGATACGGGTAAATCCGTAGGTAGTGGTAAAGTCCCTGAAATCATCATCCGAATGCACCGACCCCAATATACCCACTTGGAAATAATAGTTGTTCGGGTCTTCGGTTGGTTCAACCTTTAGTTGTTCCTGTGTCACATACCAAATGCCATCCGTGCTTTTCTTGGAGCACTTGGCAAACACATAGTACCCCTTTGGGCTTGATAGAGTGAATGAGCCAGCCGCCATGTTCCAATGCTTGATTATCTCATCATCAATAGTCAAGTGAGCCAATACCCCGGCAGAAGCATCAAAACGATTGGATATTCCGTTTACGTTGGCTTGCAGTATCACATCTATCAAAACAAATTGTTGGCTCTTAGACCCCACCGTAAGCATATTGGTGTCAATGGAATTGGGCTTGATGTTTTCGGGGTCAAAATAACCATCCGTATCATACACCATTGTACGCAGTTCCTCTGTTGTACGCCATCCCCTCCGTGCCTTAGTCAAGTCCCGAAGCCGATTGTTTTCTATGATTGTTTCGTGCCGTCCAACATCCACAACCGTTTGAGTGATTGGGGAAATGGCTGTAATGTCCGAAAGGGTCAGTGTATAGTCATGCTCCACAAGCAGGTTCTTTGTCACCTTTTGGATGCGGATATTCTTTTCAATACCGAAACGCTCATCTTTCACGGGTACATAGTTACCCACATGAAAGACGGTTGTTTCGCTATCGCTTGGCAAAGCGTTCAAAAAATAGGAACGTTCAAAGGTAAGCTGATATTGCGCCCGTGCCTGTGTGCGTGGCTTGAACTCGTTATATCCGGCATACCATAAATCTTCCTCTGCATCATCTTCATAAGATTTAGGCAGGTGAATATCCGTAATCTTATACGTGTCACCCTCCGTTATTCGGTAAGCCTCGCTTTCAGTGGTAGGAATAGTTAGCCCCCTGTTGTCCGTAAATGGAATGAGCGTAAACCTTTTTGTTGCATGGTCGTATCCTCCCTTTTGCGCCAATTCAAATTGTTGTCCGGCTAATTTACCCGAAATGAAAGTAATCTTTGCCGATACCTCGTTAATCAGATACTTTGTACCTTTATCGTCTTTCTCGTTCAGGTCAAAGTCCATTGTATCATCAATGAAGCTGTTTATATCATCAACCACCAAAGCAGTAACCGTACCCGTCCGTTTCGGGAAAATATTATCATACGTCACAGCATCCTCATCACTACCCAGTGCATCCCTCAAATCGCCATCCTCCAAATAACGCTTGTTATCATCGGATATGCCTATATATTCGCTCTGAGGCGGTACTATTGTACCGTCCCATAGTTTGTGTTCCTTTTTGTTCAAACGCACTGGAAACGGAAGCTGTAGGCGTTCTGAATAGTCCCTGTAATCACTCCGAATGTTGGTCGTGCCACCCTCCACCCAAAGTCTTGTGATAATGGTCTTATCATCTACCTTTTGCTCTTTGAGCTTGTACAAGCCGTTGCCTTTGCCCCACTCAAAGAAAGCGTTGCCACCCGGGGGCACAACTTTTGCACCGAACTTTCCTATGTGGATGGTACGCACCCCGTCCTTTTGGGTAATGAGAAACTCCAAATCAAATTCACGGTCACTGCAAAGCATTTGCAAAACCTGTAGGCAATTGTTACGGGCAAAGGAAATGGTACGGGGTTCTGTGTCCGGGCAATTAGCTTCATCGAAAGCCCATAAGCCCGGATAGTCACGGCTCACGTTGTAGATAAGCACCTTTACAAAGTCCCGGATATTATAAGTGAGGTCAAACGTGCTTTTGCTGGATTTCCCGTTTGCATCGGTGTTTCGGTACAGGCTTTTCATCAGCTCGTACATCACTCCGTAGAAAGTGGCATCATGCACATAATGGTTGTCCGAAAGCATTTCACGGTTCACCTTAGTACGGATGGTGTATTCTTCACCCTCCACTATGATTTTATCTCCCTTGCCTAAATTAAGCAACTCAGAGGAAACAATGGAAAGCTGTACGTTATCATCCCCCATTAAGGAACTGTTTTGAGCGGCTGATTTCAGCGTACAAAACGGCTCTTTGGAAAACAAGCGTACCTTTTCACCGTTGCGCCTGATTATTTCAAGAGTTCCCATATCACAATAGCATTGGTTTCAAATTTTTCAATGTCTTCAATCACGCCCGAAACGATTATCTCGTATTCACCGGGTGTAACGTAAGTGTGTTCTATCGTTTGTTCGCTGCCGGACACATCGTAAGTGTGCGTGCCGTCACCCCAATAGATATTAAGCAGCTTGGACGAAGTGACGGTAATCGTAGCCTTGCCGTTTGCAGTTCCACCTATATATCTAAGCACCTTTTTCACAGGTTCATCTTCCACCATCTTTAAACGGAATGTACCCACCATCAAATCGTTGCTATATTGTCCCCAGCTCTTTTCCGGGTCTGCCTCATCCAGCAATTCCACTTCATATACCAAAGGCTTTGCCTTTCCGTCATAGTCCACACGCAAACGGTGGTTCCCCTCCGCATCGAATTGGGAAAAGAAAAGGTTTACCCATTCCACATAGGCGGCACGTCCCGAAGCCTCAATAAAGCAATCCAGTGTAATGTTGCGTTCCTTGTAGCGTGGTCGCTTCTTATCCCTTACAATACCGTGGTAATTGTCCCAGTTCACTTGCAAGGCTTCTTTGCGCTCCAACCGTCCAACCAATCCGGCACTTTTGGAAACGAATACCCCAAACTCCTTGAAGTTCTTTCCGTCTATGAAATATTCCACATCCGTATCTTTCTGCAACTCGAATATTTCACGGGGTTCTTTCGCCACGTCAAACAGTTTCACTTCGTCCAGCAAGGCTTTCGTCCCAAAAAGTGATTGGTCGTTGATGGAAAGCCCCGTTGGTGTCTTTGGTAATATTTCGCTGAATATCCGGGTCGTGTTCTCATAGACGGTAAACATATTGCCGGACTTAACGAAAGCAAAGAAAATCCAGCCATCGGGCATTACATCAAGCCATTGCTCTTTATAATTGTCTATACCGGGCATATTCAGCACCCAGCCTAACTTTTGAGAAACAGGCAGCACCCAAAAACAAAGTGTAAAATTACCGCTAAAGGGTATGGAACGAGCTGTTTCGCATTCGCCCGTACCATTCAAAGCAAGTGATTTACCCACTTTAGATTTCTTAGAAAAATCCGCACCATCCGATAAGGTGGCATCGTTGCGATACTGTGAAAAGTCGTAAGCTATACTACCGTCCGGGTCATCGAAAGGCAGGTGTAAAATCATGTTCTTATCCATATCAGTAAGTATTTTTATTCATTTGTCTAACTTCTATCCCCACTCCCTCTATATCCGCTTTGGCATTGCCATACAGATTCACAAGCACCTTTGCATCCGTTCCGGCTACCGCCACATACAGATACGAGTTATCGAAAGCGTCTATGGTAACAATCGCATTGTCCGACACGTTTACGGCACTATGGGAATCATGCCGTGCATATACCCGTGAAACAGAATAGCCGTCATACTCCAACATAGCTTTGCAGTCACCATTCAGCACCACATCGGGTAAATTCACCTTATCCGTAACCTCATCATCCACAAACACCCCGTAAACCTCGCATTTGCCTTTGAAGTGTTCCCGTATAAAGTCAAGCGTGGGGTAATTCTCCGATATACAGAAATCTATGCCCTTAATGTAAAGCTGTATCAGTTGCTCATAGTCAAGCCCCGTTCTTAGCTTCATTTGCCACATCCGGCAAAGCCCCTTTGCCTTGCCATCCTCTTTAAGTTGTTGTACCAGTTCCATAACTATGCTATTCCTTGTGATAAAAGTGAACTATCTTTATTTTCAATGCGCTTCAAAGTAGTTTTAATCTCCGTCAGCTCTGATGCACTCAACTTCGTGTTGGCGGCTATTTCGGCTTGGTAAACAAGTGCCTGCCTCATAATAGAGGTTTGGTCGCTTTGGTTTATGACAAAGGCATTCAACCGCCCGGCTATCACACCGCCCGTTTCCTCACTCATGGAAGTAACCGCACCCGTAAGGGGGTCTTGCTGTACGGTTTCTTCCTCCACATCCTTAATCCAATCACCAATACCCTCCAATGCGGAATTGAACAAATCCCCGGCAGCGTTCACCATCCTTTCAAATTCTCGCTTCTCTACATCGGTTAGTTTCCCGTCTTTCATGGATTCTCCCAAATAGAGAACGGCATCATTGATTCCCTTTGCCAAAAACTCACGTTTCAACGCTTCCACAACCGCTTTTTTAAGGACTTCTTTTGTCTTTTCGCCCAATGCTTCCGCTGCATCCTCACCTTTGCAATAAGCATCTACCAACGCATCGGCAAATTCATCAATGGCGGTTTTTACATCCGTTCCGGCAAGCGTTTCCATCATTGACCTATCCAAATCCTCTATCTGTTGGGTAATGGATTCTATTTGCTCGTTCCACTGTTGGATTTTTCCGTTATCGGTTTTCTTCTTATCCTTTTCAGCTTGAATTTGCTTTCTCAAATCCTCTTGTTGCTGTTTGAGGTTCTTTTTCTGAGCCTCATAGATGGAAAACATATCTCCGTTTTCTTCCGCATTCTTCAACTGCTTGTTGAGTTCCTTAATCTCCTTGTTGAGTTGAGCGTAACGGGCAAAATCCCAATTCTTCTTTGCTACGTTGGCTTCTTGTTCCAAAGCCCGTATTTGGTCGTTAATCAGTTGGATATTCTTTTCGTAGGCTTCACGTTGGCTATCATTGAACACCCAATAAGTATTATTGTAGGCTCGTTCCAAACGGCTGTAGGATTGTTCCAGCGCATCTATTTCCTTTTGCAGATTTTGAATTTTCTTCTCATACTTGGAATCATGCAATTTGGCAAATATGCCCACTACAGAAGTAACGGCACTTACCATACCCGTAACGCCTCCCAATATGTCACCGCTCATCATTTTACCTACAGAGGCGGCGGCATTTCCCAACTGCCCGAACAACTCCATTGCAGTACCTAAGCCGTTTGCCAAATCATCCTGTCCCAAATCAGAAAACATGGATGCAATGGCATTGCCGCACGTGGTAGCCGTATCGGTAATCGTTTCAATGGACTTGGTTACGCCTTTGGCGGCTTTCTTCATGTCAGCCTCTGCCTTTTTCACATCCTCATCCGTACCCTTCCCAGCAGCAACATTCGCTTTGGCTTCTGCCAGCTTCTTTTTGGCTTCAATGTAATCATCATAGAACGTGCCTAAAGCCTTAAAGGGATTCTTTGAAATAAGCGTTTCCTTTGCTTGATTCAAACTATCAATCAAAGCACGGTAATCTACGGGATTCAGTTTCAAATCCGCATCTTTTAGCTTTGTTTCAATATCAGCCACCAACTTATCTATTTCAGCTACAGAAAGGCTATCCAAATCGCCAAATAACTTCTTCCAACTATCCGATTGCTTTAACATATTGGCGGTAAGGGTGCTTAACGCTTCTACCTCCGACTTGTTTACTTGGTTAATCCGTTCTTGGTCGCCCGTCTTTTGAGCGGCAGCACGCAGCAAGGCGTATTCCTTTTGGATGTCATTTCTTTGTTCCTCAAAGGTTCTGTAAGAGGAAAGTATCTTTTGCTGTACTTCTTCCTGTAACTTTTCATCTTCTTCTGAAACAAACAAAGTGGCTTCCGCTTTTTCATCAGCACCCACAAGCCCGGAACTTCCATTAGCCAGCTTCTCTTTTGCATCGGCTATGGCTTCCAACTTCTCGGCAAGTGTTTGGGCTTGCTGAATGGTCTTAGATACAGATTCCTTGAAAGAATCCATAGCGGACTTTGCCCCCGTGATTTCATTGTATTGCATATTAAGGGAAATAAGTTGGTTACTTTCTCCCTCTGTGAGTGTTCCGGCTTGTTGTTTATCCTTTAGAGCCTTGATTTCATTTTCCACATACTCCTTGTACGATTTACCGCCTTTTAAAAGCGTGGCAAATTGGGTATTGGCTACATCTTCGCCCATGTTACGCACCCAACGGAAATACAAGGCATATTGCTGTTTCTTGTACTCTATTTCACCGTCAAAGAGTTTGTTTTGGGCTTTGTCATATTTCTTGTTTTCAAGTGTTCGCCTTTCATCGAAGCCGTCCTTTTCAGACTTAGATAAGCCACCTTTTCCGGCATCCTTACGAGCTTTAGCCAAAGCCTTTTCCTCTTTGTCTATATTATCCAATGCCTCCTTGTGTTGGAGCGAAAGGGTGCGCTTGCGTTTTTCGTAGCCCTCTTCCAAGACTGCAATACGGTCAGCCTCCAATTTGCGGTCAGCTTCAAGTTGCCTTTCACGTAGTTGCTTGGCGGCACTATCCGCTTTATCCCCCGTGGTATGCTTGGGTAAACGGGCTTCCAACTTCTTTATTTGCGTATCATAACTCTTATAGTCAGAACTACCGATAATGGCAGCTTCACGCAATTCTTTAAGCTGCTTGATACGGTCTGATATTCCCTTTTCCGTGTTAAGGTTTGTAGTCTTGGTGTTTACAGCACCATTCAATTTATCCAACAAGTCTTTCAGCTCTTTCAGTTGGGTATTATCGGCTTCCACCTTTACCTTTTTGGCATTGAGGGTATCAATACTTTTCTGAGTTTCACCTATTTTCTTATCCATCTCGTTAAACGACATAGCCACATAGTCGGTACTCTCTGTTACAGAAGTCGTATCTTTTTTACCATAGAATTTTTCAAGTTGCCTATCTACCTTGCCTATGGTTTCATCTGCCTTTTTTGCTGATTGTGCGACACTTTCAAGATAAGTTTTTATATTTTCCTTGAAAGCATCCATTTCTTTACCTGTAGCCCCGGTGGACTTTTGTACGGCAAAAACAATGCTATCCAATGAGTTGTTGAACGCATCGGTATAGGCTTGACCTGTTAGCCCTTTCAATTGGTTTGCGGATTCTACCGCCATAGATTCTACCGCATCCCATACAGCCCCCGAAGCTCCACGAATAGAACTTGAAGCCACATCAACAACCTTATTCATCATAACGGTTACACCCTCCGTGGTGGTTTCCATAACTTCTTGAATTTCTTTGTAGGTTGCATCTTCGGCATTCTCTTTCAGCTTATCAAGTGCATCCGTTTGGCTTTGTACCAGTTCTTGCATAGCTTGTTCGGTATATTTAGCCTTGATTTTTTCGGCTGTAGTTTGCTGAATGGCTGTAGTCAATTCCTCATATTTAAGACGCTGTAAATCAAGTGTAGCGTTTTCATCAAGCAATGTCTTATTATATTGTTTACATACGGCATTGATTTTTTCAATCGTATTTTTATGTGTTTGAGTTCCTTTCTCCGTATTTTGCAATACGGCAAAAAGTAAATTCAAATCGTCAATCTCTTTTTTCGTGGTATCTTGAAATTCACCCGTTGCCGTGGTCGCTTCTTTTTGTTTGCCCGTAAAAAGAGTAATTATACTGACTAATGCACCTATCAATCCCATTACCCAGCCGATAGGATTGCTCATCATGGAAGCCCAAAGAGCTTTCACCGCTACCGTTGCTTTTGTCGTGATTGCAGTCAGTACGGAAGTTACAGCCCCTTGTGTTGTCTTTGCCGTAGTATCTGCCACGGAAGCGGCTGTGGATTGCTTGGTGGCTGTAGCTTCAAGTAGTTTTTTCTTTGCGTAAAAATCGGATTGGGTGGCTAAAGCCGTCTTTCGTGCGATAGCTGCGTTATCCTCCGCTGCCTCCATCTTCTTAGTGGCAATGGCTATCTTTTCAGCGTTCCCAGTCTGTTGTGCCCTGTACACTTCCAAATAGGCACGTTCTACAGCCGCCTTTGCCGCCAGTGCATCAGCCCGTGCCGATTCCATCTTTACGGCTGCTGCCTTGACATCGGTACGCATGGCATTTAAGGTAGCCGCACTGTTTTGTGTCTTAACGGCAACCTCATTTTCTAAAGCGGCACGATACACGGCACTTTTAGCCGACAAGTCTAACTTGCTTAGAGCTTGCTTTTGTTCAACGGTAAGAACACTCAGAGCCACCGCCTCATAATTGGCAGAAGAAGCCGTTAGATTCAAATTGGAAAGGTATTCTGCTTGTTGGATGGTAAGCATTTGTTGAATGGTGGCAATGCGTAACTGCTTTACCATGTTGGCGTGTTCCTCTACCGTCAGTTGCGCTTGCAATGCTGCGACATGGCTGTTTTGGGCTGCAACCATCGCTTTTGTCTGAGCTACCATCTGCCCAGTAGCAACGGCTTCCAACTTCATTAAGGAAATCTTAGCCTGCCTTGCCGTGTTATCCAAAAGAGCAACGCCCGTATATCCCTTTGTGGCTAATGTATTCAGTACAATAGCGGCTTTCACGCTTCCATAGCCTATAGCAACGGCTTTCAAAATACGCAAAATATCATCCAAATGCTCTGCCATATAGGTAGCACTTTCAATAGCTCCGGCAAAAACATCTTGGTTATCCGCACCCAACTTGTTTAACGATTGTTCCCACGCATCACCCATGTTGGAAATCATACCCGTTAGGGACTTGCTTTGTTCTTGCATGAGGTTGTAGTAAGTCCCGGCTTTACCCGTCATGTTTTGGAAAGCCTTTTCTACTTCCGCAAAGCCAACCTTACCCTCCGTTACAAGGTTGGAAACTTCATCTTTGGTTACGCCAAGCACTTTAGCCAGTTCCTCATAGATGGGAATACCACGCCCGGCAAACTGCCTAATATCCACGGTAAATGCCCTGCCTTGTGTCCGTAGCGTTCCATAGAGGTAGGCAATATCCTGTAGTGGCGCACCCACGCCCGAAGCCACGTTACCAAGCATTACCAGCTCATCCACCACATTATCCACGGTTGAGCCGTAAGCAAGCATCTGTTTGGCACTACTCGCAATGCCCGAAAGGTCAAACGGAGTTTTGGCGGCTGTATCAATAAGCCTATCCATCAAGCCCTTTGCTTGCGTACCACTTTTGAGCATGGTTGTAAAGGCAATTTCCAACTGTTGAAACTGCCCACGTGTTTGCACGATACTTTGAAGCAAAGTCCCCATACCCTGCCCAACGAGGTAGGAAACAATGTATTTCGCCCCATTTTGCGCAAAGCTCTGAATGGAATTATCCATCACAGACGATTCCGATACGGCTGTGGATGAAACCTGTTTGATACTCCTTTCCATCGCTTGTGCCGACACGTTGAAATCATTTATATCAAGGGTGGCTTTGAACGCCAACGCTCCGTTTATATTATCCATTATATTATTCCTTTCAGATAATTCTTAATATCATCCTTTGTCTTTAGCTGTACAGGCGGCTTCCCACCATCTTTGTTTCCGTCCGTTTGCTCCGGCTCTTGTTCCACACGTGCCGCATCTGCCAGCATGATTTGTACGTTTAGCCAACTGATACCCCAAAGCAGATAATCGTAAGTCCAGCCAAAGGACTTGATAATTTCCCCACGATTACCCCACGGGCTATTTAGCCCGATTACTCTACTCGGTTTGCTTTGAGTTTCTTCGGATTGGTCGTTCCTATCTCCCGTATTGACCGAATAGAGGACGTAAAACCCCCGGGATTCATCATTTGGCTTATCACGTCTGCCAGCTTTTCAAGCCGGGTAGATGTAAGGTGTTCCATGAAAAACGCTTTCAAGGCTTTCACCTCTTTGTCTTTAGAGGGGTCTGCTACCACGGGATTGTTAAGCACGGCTACGGCTGCAATCTCAGCCATCAGAGGAATATACTTGAAAAGGCGTTTGCTTTCCTGTATGGGTTCGGCTTGTATCTTTTCCTCATCGTATTCTATATTCAGATACAACCGCCTCAAACAATCCATCGTACCCAAATAAAGAGGCTTCAAATGGAAGTGGCGCATATATACACGCTCCATAGTTTGCAAAGCGGCATTGGGTACTTCTGTTTCGGACACATCCCAGCCTTTGGGAATACGTTTGTCACGCCACATCCTTACATGGTTCGGAAAATGCTTATTCCACCAACGGATGAAGCGTGGCGGTTTTACCGGGTTAATTTTAAGCGGTACATTGAATTTCACTCCCATGTTCACAAGTGCCTGTATCGCCTTTTCTTCGATTTCCAAGCGTTCTTCACGGGTCAATTCACGTTCATTATTCAGTTGTTCCATTTGTCTTAAAAGTTAAAAAGCCCCCCATCCGGGGATAGGAGGCTATCGGTTCTCAGACTTTTTCAGTGTCATGCTACTGTTGGGTCGCTCATTTCCTCGCTTGCTTGCAAGTTTGATTGAAACTTGATAGTCATAGGCACAAGGCAGATACCCTTTGAAGAATAGGTAATCTCGAATGTCGGGATGATACGCACATTGGCACACCCGATAAACAAGCCCTCTTCCGGTTGAGAGGAAAACATCGGGATCGCGATGGCGACCAGTACGGAAATAATCGCGATCACGATCAATAACTCCATCAAGGTAAATCCCTTGTCATTTTGCTTCATAGTATTCTTTGCCTTTCCCCAACGCGTCGTACGGTATCCGATGCCGGCAAGGCGGGACGCCATGCCGGAGCAGCAGCCTGCGCTTTTATTCCGCGCACAGCTCCTTCTTTTTCTCCGGCTTTTCCCGCAAATGCGCCGCCGTTCCGTTTTATAAATCTATAAACAACGATCCGTCCCGCCATTATAGTCGCTTTATCCTCAAATTTCAACGCATTTTCGAAATAGCTCGAACCCTTTTCGCCGAATCGGAGAAATTCCGCGGCGATGGCCGCGGCAATATCGCGTAAATGGCACGCTGAATATTGCTATTTGCCGGAATCAATGTATAATAACTTAT
>OISA01000246.1_pt1 | contig 15288 bp, 9 predicted proteins | sample 1586431 | NCBI WGS metagenome assembly OISA01 (sample SAMN02675049, study PRJEB24791) | human gut metagenome, SKBSTL061 | isolation source: stool | host: Homo sapiens | place: USA
ACATCGTGGGCAGCACCATGCACCTGAACCCCCACGGCGACGCCGCCATCTACGACACCATGGTGCGGATGGGCCGGGGCAACGAGAGCCTGCTGGTGCCGTTCGTGGACAGCAAGGGCAACTTCGGCAAAGCCTACAGCCGGGATATGTCCTGCGCCGCGGCCCGCTACACCGAAGCCAAGCTGGAAAACGTGTGCGAGGAGCTGTTCCGCGACATCGACAAGGACACCGTCGATTTTGTGCCCAACTACGACGGCACGACGACGGAGCCGACGCTGCTGCCTGTCACCTTCCCGACGATTCTGGCCAACAACACGCTGGGCATTGCCGTCGGCATGGCATCCAACATCTGTTCCTTCAACCTCGAGGAACTCTGCAATGCGACGATTGCCCTGATGAAGGACCCGCAGGCCGATTTGCGGGAAATCATTCCGGCCCCTGATTTCGTCGGCGGCGGCACGATTCTGTACGACGCCGCCGAGATGCAGAACGTGCTGGAAAATGGCCGCGGCAGCGTCTGCGTCCGCGCTAAGTGGAGCTACGACAAGGAAAACAACTGCATCGACGTCACGCAGATCCCGCCCACGACGACGGTAGAAGCCATCATGGACAAGATCACCGAGTTGGTCAAGCTGGGCAAGATTCGCGAAATCTCCGATATGCGCGACGAGACCGACCTGAACGGCTTAAAGCTGACGATTGATTTGAAGCGCGGCCAGGACCCCGACAAGCTGATGGCGCGCCTGTACAAGGCCACGCCGCTGGAGGACAGCTTCGCCTGCAACTTTAACGTGCTGATTGCGGGCCAGCCCAAGGTGCTGGGCGTGCGCAGCATCCTGAACGAGTGGATCGCCTTCCGCGCCGAGTGCGTGCGCCGCCGCACCTACTACGATTTGCAGGGCAAGCAGAAGCGCCTGCACCTGCTCAAGGGCCTGAAGGCAATTCTGCTCGACATTGACAAGGCCATCGAAATCGTGCGCAACACCGCCGAGGAGACCGAGGTCGTGCCGAACCTGATGATCGGCTTCGGCATCGACGAGGTGCAGGCCGAGTACGTGGCCGAGATCAAGCTGCGCCACCTGAACCGTGAGTATATCTTGAAGCGCACCGAGGAAATCGAAGAACTCGAAAACGCGATTGCGGACTTGGAGGATATTCTCAAGCGCCCGGCACGCATCAACAAGATCATCATGAAGGAGCTGGCCGACGTCGCCAAAAAGTACGGCAAACCCCGCCGCTGCGAGATCATGTACGAGGTGCCCGCCGTTGAGGGCGAGGAGCCGGAGCAGCAGATTCCCGACTACCCCGTGCACCTGTTCTTCACGCGGGACGGCTACTTCAAGAAGATCACGCCCCAGAGCCTGCGCATGAGCGGCGAGCAGAAGCTCAAGGACGGCGATGAGGTATTGTTCACCTGCGAGAGCACGAACAGTGTCGAGCTGCTCTTCTTCACGAATCATCGTCAGGTCTACAAGTCCCACGCCTACGATTTCAACGACAGCAAGGCGAGCGTCCTCGGTGATTACGTCGCCAGCGCCCTCGGCATGGAAGAGGGCGAGGTCCCGCTGTATATGGTCGTGACCCCCGATTACAAGGGCTGGATGCTCTTCTTCTACGACAACGGCAAGTGCGCCAAGGTGCCGCTGTCCAGCTACGAGACAAAGCAGAACCGCCGCAAGCTGCTGAAAGCCTACAGCGACAAGGCCGAGCTGGCCTTCATGCGCCACCTGCCCGAGGAGACCGAGCTGGCAATTTTCACCACCAACAACCGTCTGCTGCTCGTCGGCAGCGCGCTCATTCCCGAAAAGACGACCCGCGACACCGCCGGTGTCAGCGTTGTGGCGCTGAAAAAGAATGCCAAAATCGCCCGCGTCACGCTGGCCGAGGGCCTTGAGCTGAACGACGCCCCGCGCTACCGCGTGCGCACCCTGCCCGCCGCCGGTGCGATTTTGAAGGACGACGACAGAGCGGAGCAGCTGACGCTGTAAGGTGAAATCGTCTGTAGGGGCCGGGCGTGCCCGGCCCGCGGCCTTCCCATGATTGCAAGCTAGTGGGAAACTGCCGGGCCGGACATGTCCGGCCCCTACTATATCACGCAAAATTTTCAAAATCTCTTGACATCGAGCGAACTTTGTGCTAAAATGTTTCAGCAATCGTTCAGATGGCTGCTCCGCCCGGACAGGATGCCGGGTGCTGGTAGCCGCAATTCGGAGATTGTGATGAGCACATATATTGAGTATGGCTCCTTTTATCATGATCGAGAAAGAGGTGAAATAACCATGAAGCAGGGCATCCATCCGAACTATGTGGACTGCACCATCACTTGTGCCTGCGGCAACGTGATCCACACCCGTGACACCAAGCCGGAGATCCACGTCGAAGTCTGCAGCAAGTGCCATCCCTTCTACACCGGCAAGCAGAAGCTGGTCGATACCGGTGGCCGCGTCGAGCGCTTCAAGCGCCGCTTCGCCAAGTCTGGCAAGTAATTCCGTTTTTTGTACCCCGGATGGTTTTCATCCGGGGTATTTTTTGCTATACATCGAGGTTTCCCACCATGGCCGACTACAAAACCATCCGCGGCACAGCCACCTTTGAATATGAGGAAAAGCGCAGCCGCTTTATCGCAACGGCCTCCTTTGCCGACACGGAGGAAAAGGCCTTGACCGTGCTGAACGCTGTGCGCACCGCCAACCGCACGGCGCGGCACAACGTCTACGCCTATGTGCTGCAAAATGGCCGCACGCGGTATTCCGACGACGGCGAACCCGCCAAGACCGCCGGTACGCCCGTGCTGGAGACCATCGGCCACGCGGGTGTGGCAGACGTGATCGTCGTGGTAACGCGGTATTTCGGCGGCATTCTGCTGGGTACCGGCGGGCTGGTGCGCGCCTACACGGCGGCAGCCTCGGGCGCTCTGCAAAGCGCCGAGCTCGTCAGCATGCGGCTGGTCGTCGACTGCAAGGTCCGTGTGAGCTACGCCCAGTTCGAGCAGGCCCAGCGCATCATTGCGGCGGCGGAAACGCGGCTTGACGAGCCGATTTTTGACGATGCCGTGACGCTCTGCTGGCGTATGCCGGCAGGGCAGGAGGAAACGCTCCGCACGGCTCTCAACGAGCTGACCCGCGGCGGGGCAGAGGTGGAAATTTCTGCCCCGCAGTATGCGGCGTTTTAAATTTCTGTAAAAAATCAAAATTTTTCCAACAAAAAAAGAGTGTTTCCCGCACTTTTGTCGTATTTATAAGCAGAGAGCAGAAAAGGGGGGCACACTATGACGATCCGTGAAGAGACCGAGGCTATCGAACGGCAGACCCTGAGCCGCTACGCGACTTTAAGCGAAAACAGCCTGGGCCGCCGTGTGCCGCTGGAGCCGGACCCTATCCGGCCCTGCTTCCAGCGGGACCGGGACCGCATTCTGCACTGCAAGGCGTTCCGCCGCTTAAAGCAGAAAACGCAGGTCTTTCTGTCCCCGGAGGGCGACCACTACCGCACCCGCCTGACCCATACGCTGGAGGTCTCTCAGATCGCACGCACAATTTCCCGCGCACTGCGCCTGAATGAGGACCTGACCGAGGCCATCGCGCTCGGCCACGATCTGGGCCATACGCCGTTCGGCCACGCGGGGGAGAGAGCGCTCAACAGGCTCTGCCCGGGCGGGTTCTCCCACTACCGCCAGAGCCTGCGCGTGGTGGATTACTTAGAGCGCGACGGCCAGGGCCTTGACCTGACTTGGGAGGTGCGCAACGGCATTGTGACCCACACGTCCGGCGCGTGGGCCCGCACACCCGAGGGCTGCGTTGTGCGCCGTGCCGACCACATTGCGTTTCTGAACCACGACATTGAGGACGCCATCACCGCCGGTGTGCTCGACGCGCGCCAGCTGCCGCCCGAGGCCGTCGCCGTGCTGGGACATACCAAATCCGAGCGTATTACGACGATGATCACCGACCTGGTCGCACACAGCGGCAACGGGAAAATCAATTTTTCCCCCGAGGTCGAGGCCGCCTACGCTGTGCTGAAGGACTTCATGTACGCGACGGTCTATGTCGACAAGGAGGCCAAGCGCGAGGAAAAGAAGGTGGACAAGCTCATCAGCGAGCTGTACGCCCGCCTGTGCGACGAACCGGCCCTGATGCCGAACTTTTACATGCAGATCGCCTACAATGAGGGCGTGGACCGTGCCGTGACCGACTACATCAGCGGCATGAGCGACGAGTTCGCCACGCGCCTGTTTGAGGAACTGTTCGTTCCGCAGAAGTGGAAGGTTTTGTGAGCAATAATAAATAATAATAAATAATAAAGATTGTGGATCGCGTCGCTGTGCGCCACTCAAAAAATCACGTAGGGGCGCATTCTATATGCGCCCGCGGAGGTCTGCGCCGCCGCGAACGGGCACGGGCGGATATGGAATCCGCCCCTACGATTTTGTTTTCGACCAAAGGGAGAAAACTCCACCACATTTATTATTTTGAGAAACGGAGGTGCAGCCAAGCCCATGATACCCCAGGAATATATACAGGAAGTCGTGCGGCGCAACGACATTGAAGAAGTCATCGGCCAGTATGTCCAGCTGCGCCGCCGCGGACGCACGGCCACGGGTCTGTGTCCGTTCCACAATGAAAAAACGCCGTCCTTCGTCGTTTACCCGGATACCCAGAGCTTTTACTGCTTCGGCTGCGGTGCGGCGGGCGATGTCATCAACTTTGTGCGCAAGTACAACAATCTCGGCTATGTCGAGGCTGTCAAGCAGCTGGCGGGCCGCGCAGGTATGCCGCTGCCCGAGGAGGATGACCGCGAGTCCCGTGCGCGCCAGCGCCTGTTGGAGATCAACCGCTGCGCCGCGCGCTACTTCTACGAGAACCTCAACGCCAAAACGCCGGAGGCCGCCATGGCCCGCCGCTACTGGAAGGAAAAGCGCGGCCTGTCCGACGCCGCCATCCGCCGGTTCGGCCTTGGCTACGCACCGGAGGACTTCGGCGGCCTGTTGCACTACCTCAAGCGCCGCGGCTTCAGTGAGGAGGAGCTGGAAACCTCCGGCCTCGTCAAGCGCAGCGCCAAGGGCAACCTCTATGACATCTTCCGCCACCGCGTCATGGTGCCCATCATTGATGTGCGCGGGGCCATCATTGCCTTCGGCGGGCGCGTGCTGGACGACTCCAAGCCCAAGTACATCAACAGCCCCGAGACGATGGTCTATCACAAATCCCGCACACTTTTTGCGCTGAATATCGCCAAAAAGTCAAAAAACCGGCGCTACATTCTCTGTGAGGGCTACATGGACGTCATCTCGATGCATGAGGCCGGGTTTGACACGGCGGTCTGTGCCTGCGGCACGGCCCTGACACCCGAGCAGGCTAAGCTGCTGAGCGAGTACGCCGACGAGGTCGTTTTGAGTTACGACTCCGACGAGGCGGGCCAGAAGGCCACCGAGCGCAGCCTTGGCATTCTGGGCAGCACGACGCTGAAAGTCAGCGTGCTGAGCTACCAGGGCGCGAAGGACCCGGACGAGTTCATCAAAAAATATGGCCGCGAGCGGTTCGAGATGCTCTTGAACGGCACGGCCAACCCGACAGAATTCCAGCTAAAAAAGAGCAAGGCCAAGTATGACCTGCGCAGCGATGACGGGCGGTTGAGCTATATCCGGGAGGCCATCGAGATTCTGACCGAGCGCGGCGTCAGCCCGACGGCGCGGGACGTCTACGCCGGGCGGCTGGCCGACGAGACCGGCGTCTCAAAACAGGCCATCCTTTCCCAGCTCAACGGGGCGCTTCAGGCCGCTGCGCGCCGCAGCTACCGCAAGGAGCAGCGCGACCTTTCCAAGGAGGGCATCGCGTCGGACATCCGCGTGCCCTACACCAGCAGCGGGGAATCCGCCCTCGGCGCGGCCAACGCGGCGCGCCAGCTGGCCGTGGCCATGCTGCAAGACCCCGAGCAGGTGCCCTACGTCCGTGCACGGCTGGATATGTCCACCGTGCTGGTGCCCGAGATGCAGCGCGCACTGGAGGCAATTTTCCGCTGTGTGGACGAGCACCTGCCGCTGAACCAAACGTCATTACAGCAAATGCTGGATGAGGCCGCGTTCCGGCAGCTGGCCCACGGGCAGGCGTACAACCACGACATCCGCCTGCAAAGGCAGGATATTGATATGTATCTGGACCGCTTGCAGACCGCCAAGCCGATCAGTGAGCAGGTCAAGGATATGAGCGACGGCCAGCTGGAAAGCTACTTTGCAAACCTCGGCAAAAAGAAGGGCGCCCGCCCCGCCGAGACAGACGAATAACGACATTCTGACATACTTTGTCAAACAATAAAAAACCAAAAGGAGAACGTACTTATGGCAGAAAAGAAAGACCCGATCCGCAGCCTGATCGACACGGGCCGCCACGTCGGCAAGCTGACCAGCAGTGAGATCAGCGACGCAATGGAGGAAAATGGCAACGTTCTTGACGTAGAAGCGATGGAAAAGCTCTACGAGGAGCTGGAAAGCAACGGCATCGAGATCGTCGACGACACGCCCGTTGACGTCAGCAACGCCCTGCCTAGCTCCGAGGAGGGCGCGGACGACTACGAGGACGGCCTGACTGCCGACGGCATCACGATTGACGACCCCGTCAAGGTCTACCTGAAGGAAATTGGCCGCGTGCCGCTGCTGACCCCCGAGGAGGAAACCGAGCTGGCACTGAAAATTCAGGCCGGCGGCCCCGAGGGCGAGAAGGCCAAGCAGCGCCTGAGCGAGGCCAACCTGCGTCTGGTCGTCTCCATCGCCAAGCGCTATGTGGGCCGCGGCATGCAGTTCCTGGATCTGATCCAGGAAGGCAACCTGGGCCTGATCAAGGCTGTCGAAAAGTTTGACCACACCAAGGGCTTCAAGTTCTCCACCTACGCAACGTGGTGGATCCGCCAGGCCATCACCCGCGCCATCGCTGACCAGGCCCGCACCATCCGCATCCCCGTGCACATGGTCGAGACGATCAACAAGGTCAAGAAGGTGTCCAGCCAGCTGCTGCATGAGTACGGCCACGACCCCAGCGCCGAGGAGATCGCCGAGCGCCTTGACATGCCCGTGGATAAGGTCCGCGAGATCATGCGCGTCGCACAGGAACCCGTCAGTCTGGAGACGCCCATCGGTGAGGAGGAGGACAGCCATCTGGGCGACTTCATCCCCGACGATGACGCACCCGTGCCCGCCGAGGCCGCCAGCCAGACCTTGCTGAAGGAGCAGCTGGCCGACGTGCTCAAGACCCTGACCCCGCGTGAGGAGAAGGTCCTGCGCCTGCGCTTCGGCTTGGAGGATGGCCGCCCCCGCACGCTGGAGGAGGTCGGCAAGGAGTTCAACGTCACCCGTGAACGCATCCGCCAGATCGAAGCCAAGGCCCTGCGCAAGCTCCGCCACCCCAGCCGCAGCAAGAAACTGCGGGATTTCCTGGATTGATTTGATATGTGAATAAAAGTACCCCCGCCCCGCTTGTGAAAATAAGCAGGGCGGGGCTTTGGTTTGTGTGGGTGTTATGGCCGCTCTGTAGGGGCGGCTGCAATGTTCCACGGGTGAGCAATGCTCACCCCTACAAGGCGTCAAACAAAATTTATGCCTTATTCCTTGCAATACGCCGCAATCGCCTTTGCGGCGAACTCAGCAGTGCCGGGGCCGCCTGCGGCGTTGATGTTGGCGGTGAACTCTCCGCCAGCGCCGTACATTTGGCCGAGCTGGGCGAAAATCTCCTTTGTGCAGGTGTAGTAGTGCTCGGTGATGAAAGCTTGCAGCTTGGCGGCCTGCGCCTGCACGGCGGGGTTGTCGATGGGCAGGTTTTGCAGTGCGCCGAACCCGGCGGTCAACGCCATCAGCTGATTGTTTATATCGCTGCTCTCCTGCACCGTGCGTTCGGCGGCGTTCTGCTCAAACTCGCGGTAGGCGGGGGTGTCGCCCCAAGATTCCTTGGCGCGGCGGGTGTACTCGTCAATGCGGGATGTATCAAATTCTTTGAATTGCATAGTGTGTCCTCCTGCGGCTTGCAAAGTCCGCGCCAGCCGTATCAAATCTTCCAAGTGCTGCTTTTTCAGCGTGAGAAGCTCAATTTGCTGGCGCAGAGCCTTGCGGCGGTCAAAATTCGGGTTGTCCAAAATGGTGCGGATGTCCCGCAAGGGAAACTCCAGCTCCCGAAACAGCAAAATCTGCTGCAAACGTTCCAGCGCTGCATCGTCATACAGCCTGTAGCCGCTCTCGGTGCGCATGGCGGGCAGCAGACCCAGCTTATCATAGTATTGCAGCGTGCGTATGCTTATGCCTGTCAGTCGGCTGGCTTCTTTTACGGTCATCATGATAAAACCCTCGTTTCCTTTGCGGTACTGCTATCATACACCCTGACGTTGCGTCAGAGTCAAGCGTTTCTTGAAAAAAAGTGTAATTGAAAACTTTCCGCGTCTGTGCTACACTTGTCCTTGCGCGAATGACTACTGTGCGGAGAGGATTTGAAATCATGGAACAAAAGCAAAACAGAAGCTCGTTTTCCGGCAAGCTCGGCTTTGTGCTGTCGGCTGCCGGGGCGTCGGTGGGACTGGGCAATATCTGGCGGTTCCCGTATCTGGCGGCCAAGTACGGCGGCGGTATTTTTCTGCTGATCTATATTGTGCTGGCGCTGACGTTCGGCTACACGATGATCATGGCCGAGACTGCGCTGGGCCGCATGACCCACAAAAGCCCGGTCAGCGCCTACGGTGCGTTTGCAAAGCCGGGACGCAAAAACGGATTCCTCGGCTTTGGCGGCTGGATCAACGCCGTTATCCCGGTGCTGATCGTGCCGTACTACTCGGTCATCGGCGGCTGGGTCATCAAATATCTGTTTGAATATCTGCGCGGCAACGCCCAGGGCCTTGCGGAGAACGGCTATTTCAGCGCGTTCATTGCAGACGGCGCGTCCGCCGAGGTCTGCTTCCTGCTGTTTGCGTTCTTTACGCTGGGCATCATCTTTGCGGGCGTGCGCAACGGCGTGGAGCGCGTCTCCAGGCTCATGATGCCGGTGCTGGTCGTGCTGTCGGTCGTCATTGCGGTCTACTCGGTCACGCGGCCCGGCGCACTGGCGGGTGTTGCCTATTTCCTGGTGCCCAACCCGGCCAACTTCTCGTGGATGACCGTCGTCACGGCCATGGGGCAGATGTTCTACTCGCTGTCCATCGCCATGGGCATTCTTGTCACGTTCGGCTCCTACATGAAGAAGGATGTCTCGATTGAGGAATCCACCGAGCACGTCGAGATTTTCGACACGCTCATCGCCGTCATGGCGGGCCTGATGATTATTCCGGCGGTGTTTGCGTTCTCCGGCGGCGACCCCGACACGCTGCAGGCCGGTCCCGCGCTGATGTTCATTACGATCCCGAAAGTCTTTGCCAGCATGGGGCTGGGCACGGTGGTGGGTGTGCTGTTCTTTGTGCTTGTGCTGTTTGCGGCGGTCACCAGCTCGATTGCCCTGACCGAGAGCGCCGTCTCAACGTTTGAGGATGAGTTGGGCTGGGACCGCAAAAAGGCCACGGTGCTCGTCGGCGTCATCATGGTGGCGCTGGGCACGCTGTCCAGCCTGGGCTACGGCCCGCTGGCGGGGGTCACGGTCATCGGGATGCAGTTCCTCGACTTCTTCGACTTCCTGACGAACTCGGTCATGATGCCGATTGCGGCCATTGCGACCTGTCTGCTCGTCTCCCGCGTCATCGGCGTGGACAAGATCGAGCAGGAGGTTGAGCTGGACGGCCAGCCCTTCCGCCGCAAGAGGATTTTCCGCTTCATGATCCGCTGGCTCTGCCCGGTCTTTGCCGCCGTCATTCTGGCAAGCTCGGTGGCCAATGCGTTTGGAATCATTAAAATGTGACAGAAAAGGACCGTTTCCGGGTGTGGAGACGGTCCTTTTTTGTTTTATTAGAGATGCAGGGCAAGGCTCCGCGGGCGCATATAGAATCCGCCCCTACGGCCTCCGAGGTCGCAGGCACCCGCAGCCTGTCGAAAAGTGCATCGCAGGGGCGAGCATTGCTCGCCCGCAGAAGCGTTGCGGCAGCCGGAGCGCTGCCGGGCCGTCAGGGCACCCCGCCCTACGATGCTTCTATTTCTTCTCCGGCTTGTACCGCAGCACCTTCTCCGAAAAATGCCTTGTAAAGAACTGCACGAACGGTCCTAACCCGAAGGCGCAGATCAGGGTGCCCAGCCCGATCAGTCCGCCCAACAGGAAGGCAAGCACCGCACACAGCGCATCGGTGAACACGCGGCAGCCGAAGTAGGGGACAGGCAGCCGGTCTGCCAGCATCAGCGAGAGCGCGTCATACGGCGCGACGCCTAAATCCGCCGTCTGGTACAGCGAGCACCCCAGCGCGATGACCAACACCGCCACAGCGACCCAAAGCAGCTGCACCGGCAGCGTGTCGGCTGAGCCAAAGACGGCGGTCATCGCGTCGCCGGTAAACGTGACGATGAACCCGATGCAGAAGCTGTTGATGATGGTGCCAAGCCCGATGTACCGCCGCCCCCAAAGCAGCTGCGGCACGAAAAGGCAGAGGTTCATCAGCACATTCTCGATGCTGAACGGCAGGCCGACCAGCTCCGCCAACCGCAGGTTCAGCGCACTGATGGAGTCGTTGCCCAGGCGCGAGAACTTGAACACCGCAATGCCGATGCCGATGATGACGACGCCCGCAATCATGCCAAGGATGCGCCGCAGGGTGATTTTCTGGCCGAGAAGATTCATGTGCAAAACGCCTTTCCAATTATAATAAGGATTCTGTATAGTACTATCCCGTAAAACCACCCCGCCTGTCAAGAGACAACCTGTTTAAAATATCACACCCAACCTTGTGAAAACTGCCAAAAACCGCACCCTGTAACCGCTGTACCGAATTTGTCAAGCGGAGGGAAACGGTGCAAAATCAGCAAATTGCCGAAATTTTGTTACACCCGCCCGGGCGTTCGATGAAACGGAAAAACTTCATAAAAAAGCCGAAAAACCCTTGACAGCAAGCCGTTTACCCTGTATACTAAAACAGTATCACAAAAATGGAATAGAGCGCCCTAAAGGGATTTTGCAAAATCTGTAAAATCAAAAAGTTTGTGAAAAACGACGAATATGCCGCAGTTTCACAGCCGTCTTTCGGGTCGCTTTCGCCAACTTTGTCAATCTATGGAATAGGAGTGGTCGCGTTTTATGGTAAAGGTCAAGCCCGTACAAAACGGCAGAACGACCCGCATGAGCTTTTCCCACATCAACGAAGTGATTGGTATGCCCAATCTGATCGAGATCCAGAAAAACTCTTACAACTGGTTCCTGGAGGAGGGCCTGCATGAGGTCTTCCACGACATTGCCGCGATCGAGGACTACACCGGCAACCTCGTGCTGGAGTTCGTCGATTACCGGCTGGACAAGAACCCCAAGTATTCTATTAAAGAATGCAAAGAGCGGGATGCCACGTATGCGGCACCCCTGTACGTCACGGCCCGTCTGTTCAACAAGCAGACCGGCGAGGTGAAGGAGCAGGAGATCTTCATGGGCGACTTCCCGCTCATGACCGACGCCGGTACCTTCATCTCCAACGGTGCCGAGCGTGCCATCGTCTCCCAGTTGGTCCGTTCTCCCGGCGTTTTCTACGGCTCCAGCAAGGACCGTACCGGCAAGGACCTGTTCACCGCCACCATGAACCCCAACCGCGGCGCCTGGCTGGAGTATGAGACGGACTCCTCTGACGTTTACTACGTCCGTATCGATAAGAACCGCAAGCTGCCCGTTACCACGCTGCTGCGTGCCCTGGGCCTGTCCACCGATGAGCAGATCAAGCAGTTCTTCGGTGATTCCGAGCCGAAGATCAACGCCTCTCTCGAGAAGGACATCACCCACAACACCGAGGAGGGCCTGCTCGAGGTCTACCGCAAGCTGCGCCCCGGCGAGCCCCCGACGGTGGAAAACTCCCGCGCGCACCTGAACAACCTGTTCTTTGACCCGCGCCGTTACGATCTGGCTCGTTTTGGCCGCTATAAAATGAACAACAAGCTCAGCCTGACCCGCCGCATTGCCGGTTATAGGGCTGCCGAGGACATCATCGCTCCGCTGACCGGCGAGCTGCTGGCCGCCAAGGGCGAGAAGATCAATATGGCCAAGGCCGAGGACATCGATAACGCCGGTGTTACCCGCGTTACCATCCTCGTTGAGAAGAAGGGCGAGGAGCCCCGTCCGTTCATTGTCATCTCCAACGGCTGCGTCAACGCCCAGAACTTCTTCAGCTTCGACGTCGAGGCCGAGGCCGGTGTCAATGAGCGTGCCAACTTTGCCGAGATCCGCAAGATCCTCGACACCACCTCCGATGTGGAGGAGCAGAAGGAGCTGCTGCGCCAGAACCATGATGTTCTGATCAGCCGCACCGTCACCGTCGATGACATCTTTGCCTCCGTTAACTACCTGCTGGGCCTTGACCACGGCATCGGCACCACCGATGAGATCGACCATCTGGGCAACCGCCGCGTCCGCAGCGTCGGTGAGCTGCTGCAGAACCAGTTCCGCATCGGCTTCTCCCGCATGGAGCGGGTCATCCGTGAGCGCATGACCCTGCAGAATCAGGAAAACGGCGAGATCACCCCGCAGAGCCTGGTCAACATCCGCCCTGTCGTCGCCGCCATCAAGGAGTTCATCGGTTCCAGCCCGCTGTCCCAGTTCATGGACCAGAACAACCCGCTGGCCGAGCTGACCCACAAGCGCCGTCTGTCCGCTCTGGGCCCCGGCGGTCTGTCCCGTGACCGCGCAGGCTTCGAGGTCCGCGACGTTCACTACACCCACTATGGCCGTCTGTGCCCCATCGAGACGCCTGAAGGCCCGAACATCGGTCTGATCTCCTATCTGGCCACCTACGCCAAGATCAACAAGTACGGCTTCGTTGAGGCCCCGTACCGCAAGGTCGACAAGGCCACCGGCGCTGTTACCGATGAGGTCGTCTATATGACCGCCGACGAGGAGGACGAGTATATCGTCGCTCAGGCCAACGAGCCGCTGGACGAGAACAACCACTTCGTCCGTTCCCGCGTCTCCGGCCGCCACCGCAACGACATCCAGGAGTTCGATGCTTCTCAGGTCGACTACATGGACGTTTCTCCGCGTATGATGGTTTCCGTCGCTACGGCCTGCATCCCGTTCCTTGAGAACGACGACTGCAACCGTGCACTGATGGGCTCCAACATGCAGCGTCAGGCCGTGCCTCTGATGGTCACCCAGCAGCCGCTGGTCGCCACCGGCATGGAGTACAAGGCCGCCACCGACTCCGGTGTCTGCGTCCTGGCCGCCCATGACGGCACCGTTGAGTATGTCGACGCCGACAAGATCATTGTCCGCTGCGCCGACGGCTCCGCCGACACCTATGAACTCATCAAGTTCATGCGCTCCAACCAGGGCAACTGCAACAACCAGCGCCCCATCGTCAATGTGGGCGAGACCGTCAAGGCCGGCGACGTGCTGGCTGACGGCCCCGCGACCCGCAACGGCGAGATCAGCCTGGGCAAGAACGCCCTGATCGGCTTCATGACCTGGGAGGGCTACAACTACGAGGACGCCGTCCTGCTGAACGAGAAGCTCGTCCGCGAGGATGTCTACACCTCCATCCACATTGAAGAATATGAGACCGAGGCCCGCGACACGAAGCTCGGACCCGAGGAGATCACCCGCGATATCCCGAACGTCGGCGATGACGCGCTGAAGGACCTCGATGACCGCGGCATCATCCGCATCGGTGCCGAGGTCAAGACCGGCGACATCCTCGTCGGCAAGGTCACCCCGAAGGGCGAGACCGAGCTGACCGCCGAGGAGCGCCTGCTGCGCGCCATCTTCGGCGAGAAGGCCCGCGAGGTCCGCGACACCTCCCTGCGTGTGCCCCACGGCGCCTACGGCATCGTTGTCGACGTCAAGGTCTTTACCCCCGAGAACAGCGACGAGCTGCAGCCCGGCGTGCGTATGTGCGTGCGCTGCTACATCGCCCAGAAGCGTAAGATCAGCGTCGGCGATAAGATGGCAGGCCGTCACGGCAACAAGGGTGTCGTTTCCCGCATCCTGCCGCAGGAGGATATGCCCTACCTGCCCGACGGCACCCCGCTGGACATCGTGCTGAACCCCCTGGGCGTTCCTTCCCGTATGAACATCGGTCAGGTGCTGGAAGTCAACCTGGGCTACGCTGCCAAGGCCTGCGGCATCAAGGTCATGACCCCCGTCTTTGATTCTGCCCGTGAGAACGACATCGGCGATACCTTTGATACCGCCCGCGAGATGTGGCACGGCGAGAATGCTCCTGCATATCCCACCAAGCTCCCCAAGCTGATGGGCGAGAAGGGCCACATCATCGACTTCTCCAAGATCGAGCTGGACCGTGATGGCAAGACCACCGTTTACGATGGCCGTACCGGCGAGAAGTTCGATAACCGCGTTACCGTTGGTTATATGTACTACCTCAAGCTGCATCACCTGGTCGATGATAAGATCCATGCCCGTTCCACCGGCCCCTACTCTCTGGTCACCCAGCAGCCTCTGGGCGGCAAGGCTCAGTTCGGCGGTCAGCGCTTCGGCGAGATGGAAGTCTGGGCTCTGGAAGCTTACGGTGCCGCTTACACCCTGCAGGAGATCCTGACCGTCAAGTCCGATGACGTCGAGGGCCGTGTCAAGACCTACGAGGCCATCGTCAAGGGCGAGCCCATCCCGCAGCCCGGCATCCCCGAGTCCTTCCGTGTTATGCTGAAGGAGCTGCAGTCTCTGGGTATGGACATTGTGGTCCAGGACAAGGACGGCAACGAGATCGATATGCGCCAGAACTTCGACGACGAAGAGACCGGCTTTGATATGCGTGATGTTGCCGGCACCGAGACTGTCGCCAACGAGAACGAGCTGCTGAACGATTACACCATCAAGGACGCCGATGCTGGTTTCGATGATCCCTCCGTGCTGGAGGATGACAACTCTGCCGCTGCAGAGTCCGCTTCTGACGAAGTGAACATCGACGAATAATAAGGCCCCTTTGAGAAAGCTGTGTTTCCCTGCGCGGTGCGCGTGCTGCCGCCGCAGACAGGGGAGAGCAGCGGGTTTTATAGGTCGCCTGTCATCATCGAAACAACTAGAGATTAAGAAAGGGTTCGTTTCATGGAAAACAACGTTTTCGATTCCATTAAAATCGGCCTGGCTTCTCCGGAGCAGATCCGCAACTGGAGCTACGGCGAGGTCAAGAAGCCTGAGACCATCAACTACCGCACCCTGAAGCCGGAGCGCGACGGCCTGTACTGCGAGCGCATTTTTGGAC
>OISA01000250.1_pt1 | contig 15041 bp, 10 predicted proteins | sample 1586431 | NCBI WGS metagenome assembly OISA01 (sample SAMN02675049, study PRJEB24791) | human gut metagenome, SKBSTL061 | isolation source: stool | host: Homo sapiens | place: USA
CTCAGGTGCACGGCGCTTCTTGATGCTGCGGGCGCTCTGCGCGGCATTCATTTCGGATTGTTTTGCGGATCTGCGCAGCTGCTTTGACCGCTGCTTTCCTTCCTTTGCGCGCTGCTTTTTTGTCTCGGCGGCAATAGGTTTCACATTCGGAATTTCTGCGAGTTCTTTTCTTTTGAACATTTCGACTCTCCTTATAGGGGCGGATCGGCACCGCTGCATTTTCGCTGTGCCATGCCCAGTAAATTTTCACGAGCTTTTCAAACGGATAACCGTCACGGTGGATAAAGCCCAGTCCCAGAAAAGGCAGCACCTCCACCATGACGATATAAGAAACGACCTGCATATCCATCCGCAGCCAGTGCAGACAGACAAAGCAGGTCGCAATCGCCAGCACCGCAGCCGCAGCAAAGCAGGCCAGCTGGCGGAGAGATAGCCCCAAAAAGAACTTTTCTCTGTACTCTGTGATTTCGAGGTTTGTTTTTGTGGCAATCATAGCTTTTCAATCTCCAAATGGTATTAGGTCATTGCATTGGTAATGGCTTTCGTGAACTTTCCGCTCATAAACACTGCCACCAGCAGGATCACCGATTGCCCCAGCATTGCCCACGCTTGCTCCGTGATGCTGCCACCGGTGCCCAGCGAACCGGCCAGTGCCGGATAAAAGCCGATGACCAGATACAGCACTGCGCCCTGCAAGGCAACCGCGAGGTAGGATTTGAGGAAGTTCACCGCAATGCCGTGCAGCTCCTGATAGCAGAGTGTGGCTATGGACAGCGATGCCATCGCATTGTAGACATACAACTCTATAAAGCGTGCTGCCACAATGGTGTTGACCACGATGTTCACAATGCGCAGCATCCAGCCCACGACCATCAGCTCCAGCGCCACCGGCATATTGCCAATGCCGCCCGGCAGCGCAGCAATAGCATTTTCAATATCAATGGTCGTATTGACTTCGCCACTGCCGACATAACCGGATATGCCAACGGTCACGGTTGACGCAACTTCAAAGAGTGCGTTCAGAATTTCCGTTGTATGTACCACCGCCCACCGGCAAACAACAATTTTCAGCATGACCAGTGCGATCTGCTGGATCGTAAAAGCATTGTTGCTGCCGTTCATGGCAATACGCTGGGTGGCATTGTACAACTCCAGAATCATAAAAAGCGCCAGCAGGGTCAGCGCCACCGGCATAACTACGCCGGTGCTTATGCTGTCAGCATAGCCCGCCAAGGTGCTGTTCCAGTCAGTCAGGCTGCTGAGCAAACCGGAATTCTGCCCCATAGAGTTGACCGTGGCAGAAATGCCCTCCAACTGGCTGCGTATTGTATCTTCAAAAATAGTGCAGCCCTCCTTTACCCGACTGTCAGCGTGCCAAAGTAGGTGGCGACCGCAATGATCAGCACACCGCCTGCCATTGCCCATGCACCGCTGCTGATACCGGGGCCGTTATGGTCTTTCAGGTTGGTGCCCAGCGTTACCGCACCAAACAGCAGCAGGAGGCCACCGGCAAAGGTGACAACATTCGAGATGAGAGTCGTAATCGTAGATACCATTTCCATTGTTCATTTCTCCGTTCAGTTGTTATTTTCGGCACAGAGCTTTACAGTCTTTACGTCCTTTACATCGCTAATAAAGTCCGCAAAAGACTGCTCTGCGCGCCTGTCATAATCGAAAGGCTTGCCGCCTTCCGCTTCTACCAAATGGTAATTGGGGTGGTCTTTCAGATTGTATTTGCGTGAATAAAAGGGTGCCACGCCGGAAATCATCAGCAGGCACCAGTTCCGGGGCATGGTTCGGATTTCTTCTGGGGTCATCAACTCACGTCCAAGAGCCTGATAGGACTTCGTATACGAGCCTTGGCTGCCTTTGTTTTCCGATGTGTTCATCACTTCAATGGTCGCCTTGCCTAACGCCTTGGAGAAGAACTCCAGATTCTCCGGGTTACCGCCTGCGCCAAGAACGATCATAGAATCGCAGTTTTCATAGATGGTCGCCCAGTCATCTTTGTACTGGCTTTTCAGCTGGTTCAATGACTGGTAAATCAGGGTGCAGGCAATGTCACGGCTGCGAATCGTACTGATAAGGATTTGAAAATCCGGTATCATGCCGATGTTCGGGAATTCATCCAAGAGGAACCGCAGATGCCGTGGCAGGCGCTTATCCGGGCGATGGTCTGCAATATCCACCAGAATTTGAAAGCACTGTTGGAACATAACTGCCGCCAAAAAATTGTAGGCTGTTGTTGTGTCGGGCGTAACAACAAAGAGCGCCACTTTTTTCTCGCTGCCCAGTTCCCGCAGGTCAATCGTATCGTCCGCGCAGATATTGGCAATGGACGGAATGTTGAATGCGCTCATGCGCAGCCCCAGCGACACATTGATGCTCTGTGCGGTCTTGCCGGGAGCCATCTTATAGAGCTTATACTGCTTTGCAGCAAAGGAGTTCGGCTTGTTGATGCTCAGGTCATCAAACAGCAGGTCCAGCTGGCTTACGCTGTTAGGACCATCCCCCTGCGATTCCAGCATAAGGAGCAGCGTCATAACGCTGTTCATGTTCCGCTCTTCCGGTTCCAATTCGTAGAACACATAGCCGATCAGTGCTTCCAGCAGCGCCGTCATGCCTTCCTCCCATATCGGGTCGGCGGTGCTCTTGGCGGTGGGATCTTCTTTCAGGTTTTTGACAAGGTTCTTGGTGACGACCAGAATATCATCCTCATTTTTTATGTAGGCGAAAAGGTTATAATGGTCGGATTTATCCCGGTCTTTCAGGTTGAACACTTTCACTTTGTATCCTTGAGAGAGTAGGACATTGCCATATTCCTGAAGCAACTCTCCCTTCGGATCACTGAGCACATAGTTACTGTTAAACTGCAATAGTTGCGGACCGGCAACGCTGTAGCTCTTGCCGGAACCGGACGGTCCGAACACGATCACATTCTTGTTGCGGTTATAGTTGTCGTTTGCCGTCACCTTCATTTTTGGAGAAAGACTCAGGCTTTCCGATGCCGTGAGTGGCAGGTTGTTCTGCGCGTTTTCATCCAGAAAAGGGGCAATATCTTCCGGGCCGCCCCAGCGAGCGCTGCCGTACTCCTTCTGGGGCATCAGGCGATGCCTGCTGTACTTCACACAAAGGTAAATAAGCCCTGCCATGAGCGCTGTGGCAATGCCGCAGCCAAGCGAGAAGGCGTCTGCCGAGAGCCTGAACGGGTGCAGCAGTAGGCTGTTCAGGTTCAGTGCAGCTGTCAGCCGGTGCGTAGTGGTTCCCTCGGTGAGTTCGTATGTGTGACCCATCCAGTCACCCAGCCAAAAGCATAAAACCGCTGCAATGGGTATCCAAATTTTCAGGTTTCTTTTCGGTTGGTTCATAGGCGTTCTCCATGTTCCGGCGGCGGCACAGGGCGGGACTGGTTCATCTCTTTGACCCGCTGCGCGGCGCGGTCGCATAGGTCTCTCAGTTCCGGAATTGGGCGTTCTTTGCCGCGCTCTGCAATGCAGTTTTCCAACGCAGTCTGAATACGATCCACATCCTGTCCCTTAAACCACAAATACATCTGGCCGGTATCTCGGTCTTTGGTGACAGAGAAATCTACGGAATATTGCTTCAGCTGCCTGCGGATGTAGGGCAGCGTCTTTTTATTCACGTCCACCGATGCCAGCGGGCGTTCCTGCCGGTTGAGCGTGTTCAGACTTTGCTGCCCATAATTTTGGCTGCTCATTGCCTGCACGGTCAGCCGGAGTATATCAAAAATGCTCTGGCTGGCAAACCGCGCAGCGCTGATTTCCACGCGAACTGCGGTTTCTTCAATCATAGTTCATCCCTTCTTGCGACATTTTTCCGCACTTTTCAGTCATAGTCTGCGACATTTTTCGCAACTCACCATGGTAAGGGCAGTTTGTGCCGCGCTGCATAGTTTTCAATTTTCATTTCCAACCTGTACTCATGCAGTCTGTCGCGCAGACTGTATTCCAGTGTTACAACCTTGATGCCTTGCTGCATGACCTGTTGGAAAAAGCGAAATAGATGCTGTTCCTTGCCGCTGATCTGGCACATACGGTAAATATAAATGCAGTCAATTTCCCCGGCCTTGACCTACCGCATCATTTCACGGTAGCCGGGGCGCAGCAGCCAGCCATATCTTTCGTCAGCGCTGGTGCCGACAATTTTGCAGTTGTCCTGCTGTGCTTTCGCTGCACACTCTCGGATGCAGCGAAGTGTTTCGCCATCATTACCGGGAATTCGCGCATACAGCCATACGCGTTTTGTGTTTTCATTTTGCATTTTCATCGGTTCCTTATATTTATTTTTAAGAAAAAACGCAGGCGGACTGCGGATTCCGTCTGCGATGCAGGTATAAATCATATCACTGGTCCTCCTCGGTATCAGCTTCAGATTTGCGGCGTTTGTAGGTCAGCACACCGATTGCAGCAATAGAACCGAACACAACAACGACCAGCAAGGCCACCGGGAACGTGTCTCCGGTCTGGGGGATCGTCAGCTGCGGCGCGGGGGTGGAAGTCGGTGCGGGGGTCTGCACCGGTGTTGGGGCAGGTGTGGGAGCCGGAGTAGGTGCAGGGGTAGGTTCTGGCGTATCCTCATGGTGCGGGGTAGCCTTATCGACCATCGTGATAAGACGCTTATCGGCTCGTTCCCAGACTGTCTTTTCATCTGTGCGCAGATACAAACAGACCGTCTCGTCTACCAGCTCGACTTTGAACTGAACAGAACTTGCCACCTCATAACCGGCAGGCGCGGCATCTTCCGTCAGGGTGTAGATATGCTCGGTTTTCCCGTCAGAAAGGTGGATACCATCTTCCGAAATCGGAACATGATGCGTATTGGAGTCGGTTACCCATGTGTCGATGACGTTTTTATCTTCATCACGGATGGTCAGCGTTGCGCCGGGCAGCAAGGTGCCGCCTGCGTCCACCTTGTCAATATCCAATACAGGTGCGTCCTGCATGACTACGGTGGTGTCGTCCAGCTTTTTCCAAGTGTCGCCGGTCTTTACATAGACTTCGTTTTCCTGCTCATTTCCAACCTGTACGAGCTTAAACACAATGTTTTCGGCTTCCGCATAGGTTTCAGGAGCGCGTTTTTCAATAAGGGTGTACTCCTTGTCCAGCTCCAGACCGCGAACGGTATGGGGTGTCTTGGCAGAGGTCCAGTCCTCAATCAGCTTGCCGTCTGCATCGCGGATCTCCAGCTTTGCACCGGGCAACTCTTTGCCGTTGGTGACATCCTGCTTGGAAATGTTCACGGTAGTGCGCAAATTGGTGTTTGTGCCATCCACTACCTGCCATGCCACTTCTTGACCGGCATAGGTGAACTCGACCTCGATGGGGCTGTTATCAAGAAGATACCCAGCAGGGGCGGTGATTTCGACAATGCGGTATTTACCGCTATTGCCGGAGTCCGGATAGGTTTCGGCGCGAATGGGCACATCCACATCAAACCAAGTAAAACCGCTGTCGTTGGTTGGGTCACTGGTTGCCAGCTTTGCACCGGCGTCCACCAGCTTCGTGCCATCTGCTGCGAAAATATCGTCCACCGTGTACAGTTCATACACAGCACCGGGCAGATAGGTCAGTGTTTCGCGGTCCTGCTTATAGATGCCAACGCCGATTTTGCTGACCTTGTCATCGGGCTTTTCGGGAACCGGCAGCACACGCGCATTTTCAAAGACAAGGATCTGTGCGGTCTTATGGGCATCCGAAGCATCTTTAACATTGACAATGCCGTATGAACACTCTTTGTCGCCATCCTGCTCGTGGCTGACGATGGTTTTCGCCAGCACAATATCATTGCGCTGGTTGTCCCAGCCGAATTCCACACTATAGCTCTGCTGCGTCAGCATAAAGCCATAGGGTGCTTTGACCTCGGTGATCGTGTACTTGCCCAAAGGCAGGGTCACGGTCACTTCACCTTTGGTGCCGTCATGGGAGATGGTGAGGAAATCATAGGTGGCCTGTGTACGATTGGGGGCAAATTTCACCTCATCGACCTGACCTGCCGCACCTGTGGTAACAGTGGCAACAAGGTCGCCATCCTTATACCAATAAGTACCCTGACGGTCGAGTGTGGCAATATCGCCGTCTGCGTGGATTTCGTAGGTTGCCCCTGCCAAATTATCCTGCGTGTAGATGAACTGCCCGTCTTTGTAATCGTTCAGGACATTGCCCAGCTTGCGGATGGTCAACTGTCCGAGGGTTTCATGGTTGAAATACTTTTCTTCTACAATGTACTCGTCCATGTCATTGGTGGCGTTGCCCACGACCTGCCAGACACGCTCGGAGGTGATTTCAAATTCTACAGAGTAGGCAGGATCATTGTAGTAACCTTCGGGTCCCTGCAATTCCTCAATGAGATAGCGACCAAGCGGAAGTTTTTCCGGCGTTTTCATCAGGCCATCCGCATCGGTGTAGAACACATCGGTTTTCTTGGTGGCGCTGCCACTGGCAGGGTCAATCATCGAAATGCGGGTCTTGTTGCCTTTATCATCCAGCTTGTACAGTGCAAAAGCGGTGTTCGCAATCTTGACCGCCTTGCCGGTTTCGGTGTCGGTCTTGATGAGCTGCAAGTAACCTTCCAGTTCTTCATCCAACACGTTATAGGCCATGTAGTTGTTGGTGGCGGTGGTGACGCTGCCGGCAGGAACCGTAAAACGGCTCTGCGGGCTGTCCTTGCTGACCGTTACGATAAAGGGATCACATTGGAAAACGTCCTTGGGGATCGTAGTCTCGACAACAAGGTACTGTCCATACGGAAGTCCCTCAATGCGGATGACACCTTCCTCGTTCGTATACAGTTCTGTCAACCGGTACTCTGCATCCTGATCAGTGGGAACCCAGCCATTGCCTTTGCCGTTGGCGTAGTCACCATCTGCGGTCAGGGTGGCATTGTAGGCTTCTACCGTGGCAGCGTTGCTCTCATACATATTGGCAACAGCCTGCCCCTCGGCAGTGAAATCGTACTTGAGCGTCAAATTATCGTAGTTGTCTTTGCGGTAAACGTCCAAAATACTTTGTGCATTGTAGCTGCCATCCGGGTTTGTGGTGAACTGCGCTTCCTTGCTCAGCTTGGAAATGCGATAGACGGTAAAGCCCGCACCCTCCAGCTTCAGCGCCGGGGAGGGCTGACCGGTGGTAGAAACTAGCTTATTCAGCGAGAAGCCGGATTTGAGGACTTCATCTTGGCTTTCCTGCCCAGCGCTGATATGGTAGCTGGATTCATCTGCATAGGTCAGTGTTTTGTAGTGGTTGACCTCATCGCAGAGATACCCGGTGGCATAGGAGAGATAATAGCCATCCCATGCCTTGCTGCCGTCCAGCTTGCGGCTTTCAGCTACGGCAGAGTACTGATTCTTATAGAGGTAGTCGGTGTATTCGTTATTCTTCCGAACCAAATCACTGTATTTGCCGGTGCGCTCCAGCTTTTTATTCAGCTGCGGGTATTTGCCGGTCGTATACAGTTTGCCGTTGCCGTCAATGGGCAGCACCAAACCTGTGGCACGCTCGACAAGGTAGTAGCGCCCCATATATAGGTTGGAAAAAGCAAGTTTCCCGTCCTTGATGGCAGCAGAGGCAACCAGTCTGTCTTTCTGCAAAATGGGCAGGTAATCGGTATCCCAACCGCCGTTGGTAAGCACAGTGGTGTGCCAGATGGGGTTACCGTTGGCATCCAAAATTTTGGAATAATCCACTGTGCCGGTGACGCCATCCGGGTGTGCGATGGTATCCGCTGCATACAGGTCGTAGACGGCTCCCTCCAAGGTGGTATCACCGTTGCTGCCCGCAGCCAGATACCGCGCTGCATCCAAATCGACTTTGGTCAGCAGGATACTGCCAAGAACGCGGTCGTTTTGCATCTTATCGGCATCCGCGTGCATCGTGTAGGATTTTTCATTGTTGGCAATGCCAGTAGGATCTGTGTCGTAGGTTTTGTCGGTTGCGCGGTCGCCAAACGTAATCGTGACGATGGCTTCACCGGTGTCGATCAGAGTGCCGCCGTTGTTGGTGGTGGTAATATCGGCATTATAGTCTGCATTGCCGAGCCAAAGAGTCTGACCGTCCAGCGCTTTGGTGATTTCAAAGGCATAGGCCCGCTTGCCCAAAACGGAACCTACCGCACCGGGCTTCGTTACATCCGTCCAGTCGCCATAGTAGCCACTGGGGGCACGGCTCTCCACAACCACAAAACGGCCCTCGTTGCGCTGAGTATAGTAGATGTTATCCGAACCGTTGGCATAGTTGCTGTGGTTGATGACTTTGTAGGCGCCGTCTGCCTGGCGTTCCACCGCATACTGGTTATAGCCGCCTGCGGGGATATAGCGCTGGAGCACGGTATCCCATTCATAAATCTCAAACTCTGTGTCACCTTTGATACGCTGTTTGGTCTCGCTGTCGATTTTGTCGATGGCAACTTTGACAGACCACTCGTCGTTTTTCATGAGGTAATCGTTGCTGCTGTTGGCGGGAACCGTAATGGTCTGGCTGCTGCCAAGGTCGCCGCCGAAAGCATCAAAGCCGTGGGGCACCGTTACCTCGTTGTAGGAGAATTTCAGGTTGTCAAAGTAGTTATGGGCAGCAGAAAGTGCAGCTTCAATTTCGCCGTTGACCTGACCTTCGCAGGCGCTCTGTGCAGCAGACTGTGCGGCGGATGCCTGTGCATCGGCGTCCTGCTCACTGTTTGCTGTAATGCTGCCGCTCTGGGAGGCCGACTTGCTGACGCTGAAATGCACCGTCCATGTTACAGAACCATCGCCGCCGTTCAGGTGGTAATTGTCATCTGCCGTATGTCCGCTGGTCGTGACGGACTGCATCCCATCCGGTGTAATTGTCCAGCTGCCGCCGTCAATGTCGGCAGGGATGCCATCAAGGATCGGTGCAATTTCAATGCCTGCGCCATCCACTTTTTCCAATGTGTCCCGTTGGATTTTGTCGGTATTGACCGTGTAGGAAAAATCCAAGGACTCGCTGCGCTCATAGCTGGCGCTCCACGGCTTATCCACCGATTCGCCACCGGTTTCAAAGCCGGGAATCTCGCTGTCGCCGCTAAGCACAACCGGGGTATAGTTCAGAACCACAAAGCGCTGCCATGCAGCATTGCTGGGCGTATACAGCGTGCCCACATACACGGTCTTGCCGGTCGGTGCCGCATAGGCTTCCGGTGCATTGACGATCTCGGCAGCGATGCTGTCAGGATACTGTTCTGCCTGCCAAGACAGCAGTGCGAGGTAATTGTCTGTTGCGTTATCTGCTGCATCTAAGGCAAGACTCGCGACCGCAGGCGCACCGTTATTGAAGCCTTTCGACCACAAAGTGGCCTGATCCGGCACCCAGCCTTTGTTGAAGTATTCAGCTTCGACCCACACCTGACCAGCGGGGGTATAATTGGCTACCGGTGGATATTTGTTCTTATAGGTAGCACCGGGACCCCATGCCCACTTGCCGCGATCACCGCAGAGGGCAGGCTGACCGCCCAGATAGTTCATCCAACCAACCGAGGTATTCACGCACTGGGTAACCTGCAATCCGGCGTAAGTTGCAATACCTTCATCCACCGAACACATTGCAACCTGCGTTTCCTGTGCAAAGCGATCATGCAAAATACCCGGTACCGGTGCGGAATCGTCCAGCGTAACATGGACGGTTTTCATCAGTGTCTGCGTTGCATCCGTGTAAGTCATGGTGACGCTGAAATCTTCGCTGGCTTTCACATAGATGCCCGCCACACTTGCGGAAACTTCAGAGAAATCATAATGCAGCTGGCTCTGGCGTTCTTCTTCGGTTGCCGGGGTCAAATCGCCGCTGGTAAAGCTATATCCCAGCAGCTCGACGTTATCGGGCAGCGTAATGTCCGCGCTGCTGCCGTTGGCGGGGTACATAACCTGCATACTGATAGGCACGATGGCGTAGTTCTCGCCATCAATGTGCGGGAACGCAGCAGTCGTGCTGTCCGCATCCAGAAGTGCAGCATCAAGCGCCACCTGCTGGAAAGAATCATCACTGACGCTGCTGTAATCTTCATTGCCCCAGCCCTCAATGCTGATTTTGGTTTCACCAACCAGTACCGGTAGGCCATAGGAATCCAGATAATATCCGGTCGGCTCCTGCGTCAAGCTGGGGTACATCTTATGCCAGATTTCGTACAGTTCGTCACTGCCGCCAGTGTCGCCCTCGGTTTCAGGTTCCTGTTGTGGGGCATCCTCGTCCAGTGATTCATCGGCTGTTTCCGGGGTTGCGGTACTGTTGGCATCGCTTTCGGATTTTGCTTCCTGCGTTGCCGCCTGTTCCGGCGTTGCGACCACAACCGGTCTTGCGCTGTCCTCCGCCAGTGCCCCATAGGGGAGCATACCGCAGCACATCATCGCCGCCATGCAAAGGGCTGTAACGCGCTGCCTCATTTTGAATTTGTGATTCATTGCACACAAGTCCTTTCTTTGTTAAAATTCATCTATATAAAAACAGCGCCTGTGGGTACAGACGCTGGAAAGCCAATAAAAAGTCCCGGCATTGCTGCCGGGAAAAGCTATTATACGAATTGTCACTTAGTAGGAAAAGTAGCTGAGAAACTGCGGAAGTTCTGCTTCCGGCAGTGTTTCCATGATTCTCAGCGCCATGTACTCCGGGCGACTGATTGCAGGCAGGAACTGCCGCGCATAGACTTTGCCTACGCGGGCACTGCCGACATCACGGATCATCCCTTTTTCGCTTAGTTTCCTCATCAGAGGGTAAATCGTTCGCGGATGCCATGAACCTTTGTATTGCTCGGTGATCTGGCCTAGAACCTGCTGCCCTGTAATGGGGTGCCCGGCGTTCCAGATAATCTGCATAACTTTCATTTCGGACTCGTTCAGCCTTGTCTTTTTTCGTTCCATGTTTATGACCTCACTGAAAAGTTACTGCCCAATAGGTATACTGTCCTGCTTCCGTGCTGCAAAACCAGCATCCGATTCCCATGCTGGAATAGTTGGGCGACACGATGCTGGCGTAGTGGTCGGGGCTGCTTTGCCATGCAGCACAAACGCTGCTTGCGGATGCAAACGGACCGGCTGCAATAATCTCACCGCAGACGGCACCGGAATGGTCAAACGAGCCACCAGATGCAAAACTATCACAACGGGAGTTTGCAATAGAACTTAAGCCACCATCTACGGTCAGCGCAGGCAGACCAGCCGCGGCGCGCATGGCGTTGATATTTTCCGCTACCGCCCAGTAAGCTGAATCGGAACTGTCAATGCTCCACCACTGGTCAGTCCCTGCTGCAAGGTCAAACGGAACTGCACCATAGCTCATGGATACTTGCTGCGATGCCTCCGCCTGCTGCACAGGTGCAGCGGTTGCGGCAGGAGCCTCAGTAGGAGCTGGGGTAGGTTTCGCAGTCGGGGCTGCGGTGGGGGTCGGTGTTGCGGTAGGCTCTGCCGTTGGTACCGGCGTCGGATCAGGCGTTGGCGCAGGAGTGGCAGTCGGCGTTGCTCCACTGCTGGTTTCCGGCGTGACCTCCACCAGCACACTGGTTTCAGGGGGCTCAAGGGTTGTCGGCTGCTGCGCGGCGCATCCGCATAGGGCAGCAACCATAAGGGTCAAAATAAACATAGACTTTTTCATTCGATTCCTCACAATCTATAAAGGTAAGTGTACAGCGCGGACGCGGCGCAAATCAGAAGATTGCCCACCCACATAAGCAGCTGCGGCAGCGCAATTGGACTGATCAGAAATGCAACGGCAGCAGAAGCTGCTGCTTCACCATAGCATCCATCCAGCAGCGCCAGCATAGCGGCAACACCGCCGAGGAGAGACAACAGCCCGCCAAAGGCTCCCACAACTCCATACAGGAGATTGAGGAGAAAGCCCGCTGCAAAGAGCACCAGCACGACCGGCACCGCAAGGATTCTGAGAATCCAGAGTAAAGCGATATTTTTTCTAAGTTGAATCAGCATAATTTCCACCTCCACCCTCATCATACAGGAATGATTTTATTTTGCAAGGCTGTCGATTTACCGTTCCAATTCATCATCCGATTGAATCAGTGCATCTTCCGGTTCTTCTTCCAATTCTTCCGCTTCGCCCTCAATAATGGGTGCATCATTGCCCACATTCAGCAGGGCATCCAGCTCGGCAAGGCGGGCACTTTTATCGCTCAGTTCCTGCTCCTGGAAGAACGGCTGCTTCAGTTCTTCCTCTGCATTGGTAAGCTGTTTTGTAAGCTGTTCCAGACTGCCATGCAGTCGGTTCAGGTCCTGTGGCAGAGCAGAAACTACATTTTGGAAGCGAATCATGTTGCCGGCAGCATCATTACCCAGTTTTGTCGTGTGCGTTGCCTCGCCAACAAGGTGGGCATGGAATACCTTTTCCAGCGGTTTATATTCGACTGTGATTTCAAAGCCTGCATAGTGACCTACCGGCACAGGTTTCGTTGCCCGCACTGCTGCACCGACAAGCCCCAGCAGCGCCTTACCTGCATCCTCGCGCTTATCGTAGGTTTTCCCGTCCAACTCGATAGAAAAGATGAGCTTTTTATCGGCATCATAAGACTGGTGTTCTTTTGCTGTCTGAATATCCTGCTCAAATGCACGGATTCGATGCTCGGTTCCTTTGATTTGGCGCGGGAAAGTCACGGCTACCGCATCTTCCAACCGGTAATGCTGGCTGGTGTAGGCAGCTTTCAGGGTCCGCAGCCGCGCCACTTGAATGTCCAAGTCCATCTTTTCCTTGATCATGGGGTTACCCGCTGCCAAAGCCTTGACTTCGGCATAGGTGAGCGCAGCTTCGTCCAGATCCTCGCAGCTACGGGCTGGGGATTTTGACGTCATAATTTGCGAAATAAACTTCTGTTTATTCTCGACAAGCTGCCAGCTGTACGAATCAAAAGTTGACTCTGTAACGTAAATAAATATGGAAACTTCCTTGTTCAGGTTGCCTTGGCGGACCATGCGTCCGTTACGCTGGGCAATATCAGCAGGTCGCCATGGGCAGTCCAGATGGTGCAACGCAATAAGCCGTGTCTGTACGTTGGTACCAGCGCCCATCTTCTGGGTGCTGCCCATCAGGACGCGCACAGTGCCATTTCTGACTTTTCCAAATAGTTCAGCTTTTTTTGTTTCGGTATCCGCATCGTGGATGAACTGCACTTCCTCTTTGGGGATGCCCTTGGCAACCAGCTTATCGCGCACATCGTTGTATACGTCAAAGCCGTCCTCCTTGGGGGTGCTGAGGTCGCAGAAAATCATCTGAGTGGAGTGCTGCTCCTTGGTCTTTTCCCATATCTCATATACCTTATCCACACAGGCGTTGGCCTTGCTGCCGGGATCATCCGGCAATAAAGGGTTCATGAGCCGCTGGTCCAGTGCAAGTTTTCTGCCGTCATTGGTGATGCGCAGCATATTATCTTCCGTGGGCTGCACTTTTCCGCTTCGGACCTTTTCGGCGCGGTCTGCCAAGCCTTTGACCATTCTTTTCTGGACTTCACTTGGCTGTAACACCACATTGGTGGGCTTGCCGCCCACCAGTTCCGGCACCGGCAAATGCAGCATATCGGCGGTCTGAATGTCCGCAGACATCTTAAAAAGGCTCATGAGTTCCGGCAGATTATAAAATCGCGCGAATCTGGTTTTTGTGCGGTATCCTGTACCAGTTGGGTTAAGCTCAATCGCTGTAATGCTTTCCCCAAAGGTCGATGCCCACGAATCGAAGTTGAGCAAGCCCTCTTTTTCCAACAAGCCCCTTTGCAGATAGCGCATCATGACGTACATTTCCGTCATGGAGTTAGATATTGGTGTACCGGTCGCAAACACGATACCATGCCCACCGGTCACCTCATCAAGATACATACACTTCATCAGCATATCACTGCTTTTCTGGCTTTCTGTCTGGGAAATGCCCGCAACATTGCGCATTTTGGTGGCAATCATGGCGTTTTTGAAATAATGTGCCTCATCCACCATCAGGCTGTCCACGCCCAGATCCTCAAAGGTGACGACATCATCCTTGCGCTGCTGGTCGTTGAGCTTGTCCAGCTTTTTCTTGAGCTGCTTTCTCGTGCGTTCCATCTGTTTGATGGTAAAATTCTCGGCGCGGGAGCTTTTCAAAAGTGCGATTTGGTCAATGACGTCATCAATCTGCCTTTGCAGGTACATATGCTGGCGTTCTGCCGAAAGCGGGATTTTCTCGAACTGACTGTGCCCGATAACGATGATGTCATAATTGCCGGTCGCAATGCGGGCACAGAATTTCTTGCGGTTTTCCTTTTTGAAATCGGTTTTCTTTGCTACCAGAATTTCCGCGTTCGGATAGAGCAGGAGCGCTTCGGATGCCATCTGCTCGGTCAAATGGTTGGGAACCACGATCAGCGTTTTACTGCAAAGCCCCAGTCGTTTCTTCTCCATGGCACTGGCCACCATTTCATACGTCTTGCCCGCACCCACTTCGTGCGCCAGCAGGACATTGTTGCCGTACAGCACATGGGCAATGGCGTTCAACTGGTGTGGGCGAAGGGTGATTTCCGGGTTCATGCCCGGAAATTTCAGGTGACTGCCATCGTACTCGCGGGGACGCAGCGCGTTAAATTTTTCATTGTAGATGGCGACCAATCGCTGGCGGCGTTCCGGCTCCTTGAAAATCCAGTCTTGGAACTGCTCACAAATCTGGCGCTGCTTTTCCTGTGCAGCCTGCGTCGCCTCCTTATTCAGCACCCAAGAAACGCTTCCGTCAGCCGCCGTAACTTTATCCCGAATTTGGGTAGAACGCAGGTTCAGGGCGTTCTCCGCAATCAGGTAGGCGTTGGCGCGGTTCGTACCGTAGGTCACCGTTGCTTTGATATTGCCGTCACCAAATTTCTTGTTGGTAATGGCCCAGCTGCCGGTATATGCTGCGAACTCCACTTTGACAACCCGCCTCGTGTAGTAAGGCGCATCCAACAGTTCCTCTAAAAACTGCTGCACATATTCTGCGGGAATCCAAGTAGCGCCAAGGCGGACGCTGATTTCACTGGCTTCCAAGTCCTTTGGCTGCACCTTTTCAAGCGCAGCCACGTTTATTTGA
>OISA01000269.1_pt1 | contig 14291 bp, 10 predicted proteins | sample 1586431 | NCBI WGS metagenome assembly OISA01 (sample SAMN02675049, study PRJEB24791) | human gut metagenome, SKBSTL061 | isolation source: stool | host: Homo sapiens | place: USA
AAGCGCGAGATCGCGGTGGATGTGGAGGTCAAGGCACCGACAGAGAAGACCGTCACCAAGGTCGTCAACGGCCTGCTGACTCTCGGGGCCGAGGTCATCTACGAAAATATGTACGACACCCACGTGTCCGGCCATGCCTGCCAGGAGGAGCAGAAGCTCATGCTGACGCTGGCCCACCCGCAGTTCTTCCTGCCCGTGCACGGTGAGTTCAAGCAGCTCAAGCGCCACGCCGAGACCGCGGAGCATCTGGGCTATATCCCGAAGCAGAATATCTATATCGCCGAGAACGGCCAGAACATCCGCCTTTCCGCGGATGGTATGACCGTTGAGAACACTGTTACGGCGGGCGCTGTGATGGTCGATGGCTACGGCGTCGGCGATGTAGGCAATGTGGTCCTGCGTGACCGCCACCACCTGTCGGAGGACGGCATCATCATTGTGACCGCCGCCATCGACGGCAGCAACGGACAGGTTCTCTCCGGTCCCGATCTCGTCAGCCGCGGCTTTGTCTACGTGCGTGAGAGCGAGGAGCTGATGGAGGGAGCCCGCACCCAGGTGGAGATGGCCCTGGACCGCAGCCTGGCCGACAACCTGCACGACTGGGCCAGCGTCAAAGCCCGCGTGCGCGAGGCGCTGTCGAGCTATATCTACCGCCGCACCAAGCGCAGCCCCATGATCCTGCCAATTCTGCTGGAAGTGTAATTGTTTTCCTGAACAGGGGAGTGTACGATGAAACACAAGGATGGATTGGATATTGCCGCTCTGCTGCTGTTGCTGCTGGTCGCCATCGCCGCGATGGTCGTGCCGGTGGCCCTGACGCAGCCTGCCCTGCTGGCCGTGCCTGCGGTGCTGGTACTGATCGCGCTCTGTGTAGTGCTCTACCAGCGCCGCCGCCTGCGCGCGTTTCTGGCCAGGCAGCTTTGCAGCACCGATTTTGAGAACAGCCGTATCCAGTACAGCCTGGCAAATCTGCCCATCCCCACGGTGCTTGTCAATGACGGGCGCATTTTGTGGTACAACCAGTATTTCAGGCAGGATGTGCTGAACGATTACGACGCGGTGACCCGCCCGGTGAATCGCGTTCTGCCGGAGCTGGATTTGGCTGTCTGCTCTCGCCCGCACGGGCAGGACCTGAAAGTGGGGGAGCGCCGCTTTACGGCCTATGCAGGCTCAGCCAAGGGCAGCCGCGGGGCCAGCCTTGTGTATCTCATCAATGATACACTTTATAAAGAAACGCTCGACGAGTACAACGAGAGCCGCCCGGCCTGTCTCATCATCGTCATCGACAGCTATGACGAGCTGTTTGATGATATGAAGGACAGTGAGCAGGCCAAGGAGCTGGAGGCCATCAACAGCCTGCTGGAGGAATACATCGGGCGCAGCACCGGCTTTTTGCGCAAGGTCACGAACAGCCGCTACATCGCAGTGGTGGAGGAGCGTGACGTCCGCTGGATGCTGGCGGAGCGCTTTGACATCCTCGATAAGGTCCGTGCGCTGCATCCCGGCGGGCTGACGACGCTGTCCATCGGTGTCGGCCACGGTGGAAAGACCCTGCAGGAATGCCACCAGATGGCACGTGAGAGCATCGACATTGCCCTGGGCCGCGGCGGCGACCAGGCCGCCGTTAAGACCGTTGACGGCTTTGAGTTCTACGGCGGTATCTCCCACGGCGTCGAGAAGCGCAGCCACGTCCGCAGCCGCATTATTGCCAACGCGCTGTGCGACCTCATCAAGCGCAGCGACACCGTTATCATCATGGGGCACCGCATGAGTGACCTCGACGCCGTCGGCTCCGCCATCGGCGTGCTGCGCATCTGCAAAATGTGCGATGTGCCCGCGGTCATCGCCATCAACAGCGAGGCTACGCTCGCCGGGCCGCTGCTCAAGACTTTTCTTGATGCAGGCGAGGGCCACGACTTTATCGCACCCGATCAGACGCTCGACGTCATCACGCCGAATACGCTGCTGATCGTCGTCGATACCTACCAGAAGCGCCTGCTGGAAAGCCAGCAGATCTACGAAAAGTGCAAGCACGTCGTCGTCATCGACCACCACCGCATGGCGGTGGGCCACATCGACAACCCGACGCTGATCTGCCATGAGCCCTATGCGTCCAGCGCCAGCGAACTGGTGTGTGAGCTTCTGCAGTTCATGCCGAAGGAAAACAACATCACCCCGCTGGAGGCCCAGGCACTTTTGGCCGGCATCATGCTGGACACCCGCAGCTTTGCGCTGCATGTCGGCGTGCGCACCTTTGAGGCTGCTGCCTGGCTGCGCAGCCGCGGTGCCCAGACGGCTGACACCAAGCTGCTGTTCAACACCTCAAAAGAGGAGTACGAGGCCCGTGCCCACATTGTGGAGGCGGCCTACATATACAAGGGCTGTGCCATTGCCCTGTCGGACGAGCTTGAGGCCGGTATGAACGTTGTGCTGCCGATGGCGGCCAACGATCTGCTGACCATCAACGGCGTCGACGCCAGCTTTGTGGCAGTCGCCAAAAACGACGGCGTCAATATCTCGGCGCGCAGCATGGGCGCGCTGAACGTGCAGGTCATTCTGGAGCCGCTGGGCGGCGGCGGCCATCTGATGATGGCGGGTGCTCAGCTCCAGAACTGCACACTGCAGGATGCGGAGCGCCGCATCCGTGAACAAATCGACCTTTACCGCGCGGCGCAAAAGGAAAATACTGCGCGGTAATTGTGATAAAAATTTTGGGAGGGAAACCCTTATGAAGATCATTCTCAAACAGGACGTCAAGACCATCGGCAAAAAAGACGAGATCCACGAGGTTTCGGACGGCTACGCCCGCAACTTCCTGTTCCCGCGCAACCTGGCAGCCCCCGCGGATGCCGCAGCACTGAACCAGGCCCGCACCAAGAGCGAGGCCAAGGCCCACCACGAGGCCGAAGCACGCGCCGCCGCAGAGGAGCTGGCCGCCAAGATCAAGGGCCAGGTCGTGACCGCCAAGGTCAAGGGCGGTGCATCCGGCAAGCTGTACGGCAAGGTCACCGGCAAGGAGGTCGCCGAGCTGCTGACCGACCTGACCGGCACCGAAATCGATAAAAAGAAGGTCGAGCTGCCTTCCGCCATCAAGGAGTTCGGCAGCTATGACGCCTCCGTGCGCCTGTACGCCGGTGTCGTCGCACCCTTCAAGCTGAAGGTCGAGGAGCTGTAATTTGCCGTCTGGCAGGGAAGGAGGATGTCCGCTATGCCGAAAAATGAAGAAGTAAGCCTTGCCAGCCTGGGCATCCAGATGCCCTACAGCATGCAGGCCGAGCAGAGCGTGCTGGGTGCGGCGCTGGTGGATGAAACGGTGCTGAACCGCCTCATCACCGACATGGAGCCCGAGATGTTCTACTCGGACCAGAACCGCGCCATCTATGAGACGATGCGCTCGCTCTACACCGAGAGCGAGGCCGTTGACATTGTCACGCTTGTCAATGCGCTTGCCAGCAACAAGACGTTTGCCAGCGCCGACGACGCCAAGGTCTATCTGGCTCGCATCGCCGAGACGCTGCCCTCGGTCTCGAACGTTGATTCCTATTTTAAAATCGTCAAGGAGAAGTACCAGGGTCGCCGCCTGATCGACGCCGCCCGGTCCATCCTGAACGAGACCGCCTCCGGCGAGGACGCCGATCTTCTGCTCGAAAGCGCGGAGCAGAAGATCTACGACATCCGTTCCGGGCGCGACAAATCGGGCGTCAAGACGATCCGCGAGTCCATTCTCGAGGTCATCGACACGATGCAGAAGCTGAGCGGCGCGGACCGCGACAAGTTCGCCGGTATCCCCACAGGCTTCAACTATCTGGACACGGTCCTGACCGGGCTGGGCCGCTCGGACCTGATTATTCTGGCCGCCCGCCCCGGTATGGGCAAGACCTCGTTTGCGCTGAACATTGCAACAAACGTTGCCCGCCAGCAGAAGGTGCCGACGATCATTTTCAGTCTGGAAATGACCTGCGAGCAGCTGACGGACCGCATTCTTTCCAGCACGGCGAACATCGACAGCCAGGCATTCCGCACGGGCCGCCTGAACAACTCCGACTGGAACGATTTTGCCCAGGCCACGTCGCTGCTCTACAACGCTCCGATTTACATGGACGATTCCTCCGGCATCTCGGTGCCGGAGATCAAGGCAAAGATCCGCACGATCAACCAGGATCCCAAGAAGGAAAAAATCGGGCTCGTTATCATCGACTACCTGCAGCTGATGCAGAGTGCCAAGCGCACCGAGAGCCGCGTGCAGGAGATCAGTGACATTACCCGGAACCTCAAGATCATGGCCAAAGAGCTGAACGTACCGGTCATCGCGCTATCCCAGCTGTCCCGTGCAGCGGAAAAGACGACGGGCCGCTCGGACCACCGGCCCCAGCTTTCCGACCTGCGCGACTCCGGCTCTATCGAGCAGGATGCCGACATCGTGCTGTTCCTCTACCGCGCGGCCTACTACAATGCCCAGAACGGCGAGGAAAACCAGGCCAATGAGAATGAGGCCGAGTGCATCGTAGCCAAAAACCGCCACGGCGAGACGAGCGTTGTCCGTCTGGGCTGGGACGGCGCGCACACGCGCTTCAGCAATCTGGATGTGACCCATGAGTTCTGACGCGGAAAAAACTGTACAGCGTATGGATGAGGCTCTGTTGGACAACTGCCGCCGACAGGGTCTGTTCAAGTCTGGCGACAGAGTCATTGCGGCCTGCTCCGGTGGGGCAGACTCGATGGCTTTGTTGCTTTTTTTACTGCGCCATCGCCGCACGCTGGAGATCGAGGTGCTGGCGACCCACGTCAACCACGGCATCCGGGGAGAGACCGCCCGCCGCGATGCCGACTTTGTGGCGGACTTCTGCCGCCGGAACGGCGTGGAGCTGTTCCTGTATGACGCCGTGCAGGAAGGCATAGAGGTGCCGCCCCGCCCGAGCGAGGATTGGGCCCGCGGTCTGCGCTACGGCTGGTTCGATGAGTTGGCCGCGCGGGAGGAGGCCGTTATCGCCACGGCCCACACGATGTCCGACCAGGCTGAAACGGTGCTTTTCCGCATGGCGCGCGGCACGGGTCTGCACGGGCTGACCGGCATCCCGCCGCGCCGCGGCTGCTATGTGCGGCCCTGCCTCTGCCTGACCCGCGCCGACACCGAGGCATACTGTGCCGCGCTGGGGCAACACTATATCCGGGATGAGACGAACGACCAGGACGTCTATGCGCGCAACCGCATCCGGCATGATGCCATCCCGGCGCTGCAATACGCCAACCCCGCCGCCGAGCGCAGCATTGCGCGGCTCTGCCGCCAGATGCGCGCGCTGGACGACTGGCTGACCGGCGAGGCCGCCGCCCTTCTGCAGGCGGCCACTGTGCCGGGCGGCTATGATGTCACGGTCCTGCGCCGCGCCGAGGGACCTGTGCTGGACGCCGCGCTGCACGCGCTGGTCAGCCCCGTGCGCGATGCCGAGGAAAAGTATATCAGCCTGCTGCACTTCCTTGTTTTAAAGGGGGAGGGTGCTGTTCAGCTGACCCCGGACGTAAACTATAAAATACAGGACGGCCTGCTCGTCTGCCTGACGCGGGAGGGTTCTCAGACCCTTCCCGCGCCGCCGCAGCCCTTTGAACCGGGTGATTTTTACCTTCCGGGTGGTTATTTTGTGAAATTTCAGGTCGTAAAGTATGAAGATTTTCTAAAAAATCAACCAATTTTCAAAAAAGACTTAAACTGTTGCGCAGATTGTGCTAAAATACAAGGGAATGCTATTCTGCGCACACGGCAGCCGGGGGACTTCTTCCGCCCGGCAGGACGCCATCTGCGAAAAACACTCAAAAAATATTATAATGAACTTGGCATACCGCAGGCCGAAAGGCCGCTGCTGCCGCTGCTGGCTGACGGCAGTGAGGTGCTGTGGCTGTGGGGCTGCGGCTTTGCCGAGGGATGTGCCCCCGATGAGTACACCCACGAGGTACTGACGGTGCGGACAGAAAAAACAGGGGAGGCATAACTCTGATGTACAGCATGGACAATGATATTGACCACATTCTTGTATCGGAAGATGCGCTGAAGGCCAAGGTCAACGAGCTAGGCACACAGATCAGCCGCGATTACGCGGGCAAAGACCTGCTTCTGGTCTCGATCCTGAAGGGTTCCGTCGTCTTTATGGCGGATCTGATGCGCGCGGTTCAGATTCCCTGCGCCATCGACTTTATGGTCGTTTCCAGCTACGGCGGTGCCAACACGTCCTCCACGGGCCTTGTCAAGATCATCAAGGACCTGGACGCCGACCTGACCGGCAGGGACGTGCTGATCGTTGAGGATATTCTGGACACCGGCATCACGCTGTCCAAGCTGGTTCCGGTGCTGAAAATGCGCAACCCCGGCAGCGTGAAGATCTGCACCATCCTCAGCAAGCCCAGCCGCCGCATGGCCGACATCGAGCCGGACTACTGCGGCTTTGAAGTGCCGGATGAGTTCGTGGTCGGCTATGGTCTGGACTACGACGAAAAGTACCGCAACCTGCCCTATGTGGGTGTTCTTAAGCCGGAAGTATATTCCGGCAAATGATAAAATGCCCGGTGTGCACACCGGATAGGAGTTGATTTCTTGAAGCAAAAACAACCGAAATTCAGCGGCATCCTCGTGGTAGCCGTCCTGATGGTGTTGGTCCTGTTCATCGTCAGCCTTTCGCCGCTGCTGGCAGCGTCCGGCAGCAAGGACACGACCTACTCCGAGATTTATTATTACTTTGAAAATCAGCAGGTGACATCGTTCCGTCTGGACCTTGGCACCGGGAGCCTGGAGCTGTGGCTCAAGGAGGGTAAGGCTGCTCTGCCGGAGTCCAACGCCGCAGCCAGCCTGCCCACCGGCGGTCTGCTGACCGGCGTGTACAGCTCGGGCGATAACGCCCTGCCCGCCAACGGCGGCACCGTCTATATGACCTATAAGCTGCCCTACGGCGGCGACTTCAACACCGGCAAGATCTCCGATTTTGTTGACGAGTACAACGCGGCCAACCCGGATGCGCCGATGGTGTTTGACTACGTCGCCGCCAAGACGAGCATTCCCTGGCTGGAGATCATCTTCTACGTCGCAATGCTCGGCAGCATCGGTATGCTGTTCATGTCGATGTACCGCGGCGGCGCGGGCGGCGGCATCATGAATGTAGGCCGCGCCAAGGTCAAAGATCAGCAGGAGAACCAGCGCAAGGCAACCTTTGCCGATGTGGCCGGTGCCGATGAGGAAAAGGCCGAGCTGCAGGAGGTCGTTGAGTTCCTGAAGGCCCCGAACAAGTTCAACTCCCTCGGCGCACGCATTCCGCACGGCGTACTGCTTGTCGGCCCTCCGGGTACCGGCAAAACGCTGCTGGCCCGTGCCTGTGCCGGTGAGGCCGGTGTGCCGTTCTACGCGATTTCCGGTTCCGATTTCGTCGAGATGTACGTCGGCGTCGGTGCCTCCCGTGTGCGCGACCTGTTTGAAAAAGCCAAAAAGACGATGCCTTCCATCATCTTCATCGATGAGATCGACGCGGTAGGCCGTCAGCGCGGCGCAGGTCTCGGCGGCGGTCACGATGAGCGCGAGCAGACCCTGAACCAGCTGCTGGTCGAGATGGACGGCTTCGATGCCAACGATGGCGTCATCGTCATGGCTGCCACGAACCGCGCGGACATCCTGGACAAGGCGCTGCTGCGCCCGGGCCGCTTTGACCGTCAGGTCTACGTCGGTCTGCCCGACGTCAAGGGCCGCGAGGAGATTCTGCGCGTCCATACAAAGAATAAGCCTCTCGGCCCCGATGTGAGCCTGAAAACGATTGCCCGCTCCACGGCAGGCTTCTCCGGCGCTGATCTGGAGAACCTCGTGAACGAGGCTGCACTGCTGGCCGCCCGTCAGGGCAAGAAGGCCATCACCGAAAAGGAGATCGAGGAAGCCTCCGTCAAGGTCATGATGGGCCCTGAGAAGAAGAGCCACGTCGTCACCGATGAGGAGCGCCGCCTGACTGCCTACCATGAGACAGGCCACGCTATCACGGGCTATTTCAGCAAGCACCACGATCCTGTACACCAGATCAGCATTATCTCCCGCGGCGGTGCGGGCGGCTACACAATGTATCTGCCCGAGAAGGACCCCAGCTACGTCACCAAGACCGCGATGTTTGAGAACATTGTCACCCTGCTGGGCGGCCGTGTAGCCGAGCAGCTTGTGCTGGAGGACATCTCCACCGGTGCGTCCAGCGACCTGCAGCGCGCCACCGATACGGCCCGCGCCATGGTCACCCGCTATGGCTTCTCCGAGCGGATGGGGCCTGTCGTCTACGGCAGTGACCCCGGCGAGACCTTCCTGGGACGTGACTTCGGCCAGGGCAAGGGCTACTCGGAGGCTATCGCGTCCGAGATCGACAACGAGATCCGCGACATTGTGGATGAGGCCTATGAGACCGCCCGCCGCACCCTGACCGAGCACATGAACGAGCTGCACAAGGTAGCAGGCGTTCTTATGGAGCGCGAAAAGATCAGCGGTGAGGAATTCAAAACGTTGATGGAAGGCGGGACCCTGCCGCCTTATGACCTGGGCAGGGGCGAGACCGCCCAGCCTGTAGCACCTGCGCCGGATTCTGCCGCACCTGTGCAGCCTGCCGAACAGCCCGAAACCCCGCATCCTGCCGAGCCGGCCAACCCCCAGCCCGACACGCAAGAGTAAAGAGTAGGTGTAACTATGGATCAGAATTTTTCCCTGATGGCGCAGTCCCGCGCCAACTACTATACCGCCGGAAGTCCGGTGCAGTTCGTGCGTGTCGAACTGCTGAAGGGTGACACGACCGGTGAGGTCGCCGTCTGCCTGACATTCAAGAATGTCGGCACCGAGCCGCTGACCGGCCTGGTCGTCCACTTCAAATGTAAGGATGCCGCCGGTCAGGTCCTGTGCGAGGATGACTTCTACTATGAGCAGCTCAACGCCCAGCCCGGTGCCGTGTTCGGCAGCGATGACGCTGTCTATGTCAGCGACACGCCGGTTTCCAGCGTGGAGGTCGAGCAGGATCGCGCTTTCCTCAATGGCCGCGGCGTCGACCTGCGCAATTACAAGCGTGTTCGCTTGAACATGCCCCGCGTACTGCCCGGCTCCATCGCCAAGACGCTGCAGCAGCGCACCGGCAATGTCCAACTGACCTGCGTGCCCCAGGACACCGAGTACGGCTGGTTCTGCGCCTGCGGTGCGTTCCATCCCAATGAGGAAAACACCACCGTCTGCTCCGAGTGCGGCGGTGACCGCGCCGGTATCAAGGCAACGCTGACCGCTATTCTGGAGGAGGCCCGCCAGGCCGCCGAGCGCCAGCAGCAGGAGGTCAACGCCGTTGCCAGCAGTGTGGCCCCGGCGCCCGCTCCCGCACCGCAGCCTCAGGCACAGCCTGCCCCGGCTGCCAGCGACCCGCGCGCCATGGCCAACGCCGTGCAGGCAGCCATCACCGGTCAGCAGGACATCCCGCCGCAGAGCGCCTATGAGCCCGAGCAGGCAACCGCCGCGTTTGAGCCCCAAGGCAGCAGCTACGCCGACGACGACGAGGATGCCGAGGCCGAGCGCGTCCGCCGCTACGCTCCCAAGGGCCGCCTGTTCGACGATGATGAGGACGACGATGAGGGCACCCAGATGTACGATACCGATGACCTCGACTACGATGACGAGGACGACGGTCACGACAAGAAGTCCAAAAAACGCGGCCGCTACGCCGATGACGACGAAACCAGTGAGGACGACGTCATGGCCGAGCGCATCATCCGCCTGGCCCCGCCCATCACGGCCATTGCCTGCGCCTTGATCGTGGCACTGTCTCTGGTCTATCACTTCGTTCTGGCGTAAAAAATTGCCGGGCCGTTTCCCGAATGTGGGGAGCGGCCCGGTATTTTTGATTTTTCGGCAATATCCCGCGGGCAGATATGCAATGCGCCCCTACGGATAACAACATCGTCGCTTGCAGGGGCGGATACTTCCAGCCGCCAACCGCGGCAGAGCTTACTTTTCTGCCGTCAGTCGTTCGTACGTCTTTACGATTTCCGGGTCATTCAGCTTGATGACCCTGCCGGAAAGATACTGCAGCGTGTTTTCCTCGGGAATTCGGCCAAACGTCAGTCGCTGGGCGCAGAGAGCCTGTGTTTTCAGCCCGGTGCGCTCGTTCATCTTGTGGTTGCCGTACTTGATGTCGCCCAGTACCGGATGGCCCAGATACGCCAGATGCGCACGGATCTGGTGGGTGCGGCCCGTGATCAGCCCAATGCGGCAGAGCGCAAACGGACCTGCCTGCCGGATGACCGTCACCTCAGTGATGATCTGCTTGTAACCCTCGCTCTCACGGGCGTGGATGCGCACCTTGTTATTTTTCTCGCTGTGCTGCAGCCATGCGACGAACCGCCCCTGCGGCGGTGCACCCACCGTGATGGTCAGATACTCCTTTTTCATCATGTCGTCGCGGATTATGGCGTTCAGGTCGCGCAGCGCGGCGTAGCTCTTGGCGGCCAGCACCAGACCTTCGGTGCCGCGGTCCAGCCGGTTGCACAGCGCCGGGGCAAATCGCTTTTCTGCGTGGGGATCATACTCGCCCTTGGCCTCCAGATAAGCCGCAAAGGCATCCACCAGATTGGCGTCGCCGGTGCGGTCACTGTGGCAGAGCAGGTGCGCGGGCTTGTAGAGCACCGCAAAATTTTCATCCTCATACACCACGCTCACAGGCGGCTGCCTGCGCGGCGGCTTGGCGGTCTTGGCAGTGGGCTTGCCCACGGGGAAGAACTCGTCGTTGATGTACAGTTCGATCAAATCGCCTGCGCTCAGGCGGGTATCCGGCTCGGCGCGCTTGCCGTTGACCTTGATGCGCTTGTTGCGGAACGCCTTGTACATCATGCTGCGGGGCATATCCTTGGTCACGCCCTCCACAAAGCGGCTCAGGCGCACGCCGTTTTCATTGGGTCCTGCGGTAAAACTTTTCATCGTGTCCTCTTTAAAAATTCATCAGTAAAAACGGTTGGCAAAAGTCTTTTTACAGTATATAATAAAACCAGCAGAACGTAAAGATGGGATGTGAAAAAATGGCAGACGAAAATCTCCACGCGAAACACCGCGCACGTATGCAGGAGCGCGTCGAGCGAGACGGACTGGACAGCCTGGCCGAACACGAGGCGCTGGAATATCTGCTGTTTCTCTCCATCCCGCGGGCAGACACAAACGCGCTGGCGCACAGGCTCATTCAGCACTTCGGCGATTTCTGCAAGGTGCTGGAGGCCGAGCCCGAGGAGCTGATGCAGGTCGAGGGCGTCGGCCCCAAAAGTGCGCGGCTGATTTCTACCGTCATGGCGTGCAGCCGCTATTATGAACTGAAAAAGCGCAAGACCCGCCTGTCGCTGAACTCGGCAGAGACGGCCATCGCCTACGTAAAGCCGCTGTTCCGCGGTGTGCAGAATGAACAGCTCTACCTGATTTTATTGGACGACGCCTGCCGCCCTGTGCAGGATCTGCGCATTGCCGAGGGCGTTCCTAACCGCGTGGCCGTGGACACCCGCAAGCTGCTGCGCGCCGTGGCCCGCACCAACTCGTCCTGCGGCATTCTGGCACACAACCATCCCACCGGGCTGGCCATTCCGTCCGAGGCGGACCGCCTGACGACATACCATATTATGGAGGTCACCGGCCAGCTCGGCTTTACGATCATGGATCATATCATCATAGCGGGGGAGGATGGCTGTTCGATGCTGAACCGCGGCAGCCTGCCGGAATACCGCGCAAACAGCGGCGTGCTGCAGGCCGCCAGCCGCTGAACGACGCCCATGCGCCTTGCCGTGTCCCGGCAGGGCGCATTTTTCTGCGGTTTGGGTACAAAATATCGGCAAACCTATTTACATTAAAAATTTGTCGTGCTATAATCATTATACAACTAATCGTTGTACACGAAAGGAACGACTATGGATGAAGTCTTTCACTTAAAGGCACCGTTTCAGCCCACCGGCGACCAGCCGCAGGCGATAGAAGCGCTGATGCAGGGCATCCATGAGGGTGACGACGCCCAGACGTTGCTGGGCGTCACCGGCTCCGGCAAGACGTTTACGATGGCGAACATCATCGCCCGGTGCAATCGCCCGACGCTGATTTTGGAGCCGAATAAAACGCTGGCCAGTCAGATCTGTACCGAGATGCGCGGCTTTTTCCCCGATGATGCGGTAGAATATTTCGTCTCCTACTACGACTATTACCAGCCCGAGGCGTATATCCCGTCCACAGACACCTATATTGAGAAGGACAGTGCCATCAACGACGAGATTGACCGTCTGCGCCACTCGGCCACAGCGGCGCTGTCAGAGCGGCGCAACGTCATCATTGTGGCGTCGGTGTCCTGCATCTACTCGCTGGGCGACCCCATCGACTACCGCAGCATGGTCATCAGCCTGCGCCCCGGTATGCAGATGGAGCGTGACGAACTTTGCAGCCGCCTGGTCAAGCTGCAATATGAGCGCAACGACATGAACTTCATCCGCAACAAGTTCCGCGTAAAAGGGGACACGGTGGACATCCACCTGGCCTACAACGACGAATTTGCGATTCGGGTCGAGTTCTTCGGCGACGAGATTGACCGCATCGTGGAGTTTGACCCGCTGACCGGCGAGCACAAGAACGTGGTGCGTCATGTTGCCATCTTCCCGGCCAGCCACTATATCGTCGGCCCCGAAAAGATGCAGGAGGGCCTGAAAAAGATTCAGGCCGAGATGGAGGAGCAGGTCAAAAAATTCACCGAGGAGGGCAAGCTCTTGGAGGCCCAGCGCATCCAGCAGCGCACCAACTACGACATGGAGATGCTGCAGGAAGTCGGCATGTGCAAGGGCATCGAGAACTACTCCGCTGTCCTGTCAGGCCGTGCGCCCGGCTCCACGCCCACAACGCTGCTGGATTATTTCCCGGATGATTTCCTGCTGATGATCGACGAGAGCCACGTCATGCTGCCGCAGGTGCGCGGTATGTTCGGCGGCGACTACAGCCGCAAGAAAACGCTGGTCGAATACGGCTTCCGTCTTCCGTCGGCGTTTGACAACCGCCCGTTGAAATTTGAAGAATTTGAAGCCAAAATCCATCAGAAGATTTTTGTTTCTGCAACCCCCGGTGAATATGAACGCCAGCATTCCAGCCGCGTAGCGGAGCAGGTCATCCGCCCCACCGGCCTGCTGGACCCGCTTATCATGGTGCGCCCGGTGGAGGGCCAGATCGAGGACCTGCTGGGCGAGATTCGCACCCGCATTGACCGTGGCGAGCGCGCACTCGTCACAACGCTGACCGTCAAGATGGCCGAGGATCTGACGGATTATCTGGAGGAACACGGCGTCAAGACGAAGTATATGCACCACGAGGTCGACACGTTTGAGCGCATGGAGATCATCAAGGACCTGCGCGTCGGCGCAATTGATGTTATTGTTGGCATCAACCTGCTGCGCGAGGGTCTGGATCTGCCGGAGGTATCGCTGATTGCGATTCTGGATGCCGATAAGGAAGGCTTCCTGCGCAGCGAGACAAGCCTGATTCAGACGATCGGCCGCGCGGCCCGCAACGCCAACGGCGTTGTGCTCATGTACGCAGATGAGGTCACGCCCAGCATGGAGCGCGCCATCATGGAGACCGAGCGCCGCCGCACCATTCAGGACGCCTACAATAAAGAACACGGCATCACGCCCAAAACCATCGTCAAGGCCATCGGCGACGGGCTCGAAATCAGCATGAGCGAGGAAAACAAGCGGATGCGCCAGCACCGCATGAGCCGCGCCGAGCGCCAGCAGACAATTGAACGCCTGACCAAGGAGATGAAGGAGGCCGCGCGGCTGCTGCAATTTGAGCTGGCCGCGCAGCTGCGCGACGAAATTCAGCGGCTGGAACGCGGAGAGGATCCCACCGCCGCCGACACCAGTGAACGTAAGGCCGCTGCCAAAACACGCAAGGGCAGGAGGAAATATAAAAATTGAGTACAACACCCGAAAAAAAGCCTGCAAAGCGCAGCTCCAAAATCAAAATCGACCCGAACAACCGCATTGTCATCAAGGGTGCGCGGGAGCATAACCTGAAAAACGTCGATTTGGAGCTGCCCAGAGATAAGCTGATCGTCATGACCGGCCTGTCCGGCTCCGGTAAGTCGAGCCTGGCGTTTGACACGATCTATGCCGACGGCCAGCGCCGCTATATGGAAAGCCTTTCCAGCTATGCCCGCCAGTTCCTGGGCCAGATGGAAAAGCCCGATGTCGACGAAATCACCGGCCTGTCCCCGGCCAAGATCGGAAGAGCACACGTCTGAACTCCA
>OISA01000274.1_pt1 | contig 14073 bp, 10 predicted proteins | sample 1586431 | NCBI WGS metagenome assembly OISA01 (sample SAMN02675049, study PRJEB24791) | human gut metagenome, SKBSTL061 | isolation source: stool | host: Homo sapiens | place: USA
GTAAAGCCCCATGGAAATATTGGCGAAATCAAACCCGGAAGCAAGCCAATAGGATAAGATGATGCCTACTACTACTGCCAGTACCGGGATAGTGGTGGAAACCATACCTAGTCCGATACCGGAAATGATAACGGTGGCCGGACCTGTCTTTCCACTTTCGGCCAATCGTTGTGTAGGTTTATAAGATTGAGAAGTATAGTATTCGGTAGAGCGACCGATAACGATCCCTACTATTAATCCCACTACCACAGCAAAAGAGATGTTTACCCAGTTTTCCAGTCCCAAGGCCCAAAGGATAAGGAAAGTGGCAACAACAATCAGCACAGAACTTAAGTTGGTTCCTGTAGCTAATGAACCGAGTAGCTCTTTCATTCCTGCATCTTCTTTGGTACGGACAGCGAAAATACCGATGATGGAGAGTAAAATACCTACAGCTGCAATCAGCATAGGCGCAATGACCGCTTTAAACTGCATTACAGTATCATCCGAACCAATGAAGGCGGCTGCGCCCAAAGCGGCGGTAGCCAGGATAGAACCGCAATAAGACTCGTAGAGGTCGGCGCCCATTCCGGCTACGTCACCTACATTGTCACCCACATTATCGGCAATGGTGGCAGGATTACGGGGATCATCTTCCGGAATTCCGGCTTCCACTTTACCTACCAGGTCGGCACCTACATCGGCTGCCTTGGTATAGATTCCACCTCCTACACGGGCGAAAAGTGCTTGTGTGCTGGCTCCCATACCAAAGGTAAGCATGGTGGTTGTGATGACACATAATTTAGCAGAAGGGTTCAAGGCATCTGTGGGAATGCAATAGTCCAATAATATGTACCAGAAAGAAATATCGAGTAGTCCCAAGCCGACAACGACCAACCCCATAACAGCTCCGCTACGGAAAGCTACACGCAGTCCTTTGTTCAGGGAGTGTTGGGCGGCATTGGCGGTACGTGCAGAAGCGTATGTAGCCGTTTTCATTCCTAAAAAGCCGGACAGTCCGGAGAAGAAACCGCCGGTAAGAAAAGCAATGGGCACCCACGGATTTTGTAAGTTGAAGCCGTATGCCATGATAGAAAACAGAATAACTAATCCCAGAAATACCAGCCCTACCACCTTGTATTGTTGTTTCAGATAGGACATGGCGCCCTGGCGCACATAAGAAGCGATTTTTTCCATTGTCGGAGTTCCTTCGCTTTCAAGCATCATTTGTTTGTAGAAATACCATGCGAGTGCCAATGCCAAGAGGGAGGCAATGGGCACAATCCAGAAGAGATACGTTTCCATACGCAGTATTGATTTAAAAGTTGGTTTTGCCCAAAGATAGCAAAAAATAAATGATATTCAATAGGATAGGTCGTATTTTTATCAATTAATATTTGCGGTGCTTTTCTAATTAAGTTTAGGGGAAAATAAATATCAATATCTGTACCTTGGAACACATAGACCTGTTTCTGTGTTTCATCAAAACACGATGAAAGATAAATAAGACTTTAAAAAACGATTTCACCACAGATTGCACATGATCTGTGGTGAATTTGATACATTACCCTTTTATTTGCCATACAGCTTGTCTATCAAATCAGCGCGTCCTATTTTACGCAATTCGTTGATGATGGCACGCCGTTCTTCGGGTTTATACCAGAAAAAGAACATCCGTTGAGCCAGTTTCTCTTTTTGTGATTTGGCAGAGAAAACCGGTTGTAACGTATATGGATGATAACCTGTGTACCAGGCTTCAGTAGCTACAGTCATTGGGGTAGGGGTGAAATCCTGCACCTGTTCCAGATGGAAATCCAATTTCTTGGTGATCACTGCCAGTTCTGCCATATCTTCTTCCGTACATCCGGGATGGCTGCTTATAAAATAAGGTATAATCTGCTGTCGCATATTCAATTCCTTATTTATTTTGTCGAAAGTCTTTTTGAAGTCATAAAATTGCGAAAACGAAGGTTTCCTCATGATTTGCAGCACTTGGTCGCTGGTATGTTCCGGAGCCACTTTCAAGCGCCCGCTGACATGATGGGCTATCAGTTCGCGGGTATATTCAGCCGTACTTCGGTTTACTGCCGGATCTTTGCTTTGATATTGTAACAGGTCATAGCGTACACCGCTTCCGATAAAGCTTTTCTTGATACCGGGAAGTGCGTCTACCGAATGATAAATATCCAATAAGGGGCGATGGTCCGTGTTCAAATTGGGACATACTTTGGGATGGATACATGACGGCCGTTTGCATCGCCGGCAAATTTTCTCATCTTTACCACGCATGGCATACATGTTGGCGCTAGGTCCTCCCAAGTCACTCAGATAGCCTTTGAAATCAGGCATTTCAGTTATGGCTCTCACTTCTCTTAAGATACTCTCTTTACTTCGGCTTACAATAAATTTCCCTTGATGGGCGGAAATGGTACAAAAGGCGCATCCGCCAAAACAACCACGGTGCAGATTAACTGAGAATTTAATCATATCAAACGCCGGGATACGTTTTCCCTTATACTTGGGATGAGGCATACGCGTATACGGCAAATCAAAAGAACGATCCAGCTCTCCTTGTGTCATTGGAGGATAAGGCGGATTGACTACTACCGTTTTGTTACCTACATCTTGCAAGATGCGGGAGGCTTCGTATTTATTGCTTTCCTCTTCAATGAAGCGGAAGTTTTCGGCTTGTTTCTTTTTATCTTTCAGGCATGCTTCATGAGAGTGTAGGATGATATCTGGCTTTTCGTTCACACACTCAATTACAGAGTGCTCGGACGGAACTGATCCTTTCTTACGGATAAGGTAAGCCGTTTGTGGTATATCGTGGGGAATATCCTTTTGTAAGGGTAGATGGGCTCCGTCCTGACTGTCTTTGCTTTCTTTCATTCTCTTGCAAAGTTCCGTAATCGGCTTCTCGCCCATTCCATAGATCAATAAATCGGCTCCGGAATCTATCAGGATTGATTTACGCAGACAGTCTTGCCAATAGTCGTAATGACTGACACGACGCAAAGATGCCTCTATACCTCCCAGAATGACAGGTACGTCGGGATAGATTTTCTTTAAAATCTGTGTATAAACGATGCTGGGATATTCGGGACGCATGTCGTGGCGGCCGTCGGGAGTATAAGCATCCTCGCTGCGCAAACGCTTGTTGGCAGTGTATTTGTTTACCATGCTGTCCATGCATCCGGCGGACACACCGAAAAAGAGGCGTGGACGTCCCAGCTTCTTAAAGTCGCGCAGGTCGTCACGCCAGTTAGGTTGAGGCACAATAGCTACTTTTAAGCCTTGTGCCTCTAATAATCTTCCAATTACTGCCGGACCGAATGAAGGATGATCTACATAGGCGTCACCGCTGAACAAGATAACGTCCAGTTCTTTCCACCCACGCATTTCCACTTCTTTCTTGGTTGTCGGCAACCAGTCTGTAAGTTTGTATTCTTTCAATGATACGTATTGTTTTTTATTTTGCTACAGAGATAAGTTAGTTATATCTCTTCTTCATCCTTATTTTTCTCCTTCTCCCATTGGATATAAAGCAGAATAAGTTGATGAAGTCCGAAAGCTTTCATGTTATTATGATAAATTACATCAATGCAAAGGTCGAGCAATTCTTTATTATTTCCTTCCTCACTGGTTATCAGTGAGCGGATATTCAGCTTCAGTTTGTCCAGTACCGACTCGTCCACGATACCGTTGCTATCTATTAGATGCTGAAATAAAGCATATTTCTCAATAGTTTGCAGGTTCTCTTCTGAGATTTCCATGCTGCGTGTGCCGGAGGCATTAGTCTGTATAGTGTACATAGTCGTTTTATTTTAATGGTTTATACGGACAAAGTTAGGCGTTTTTATGAAATAACCTCTTATTTGTTCTTTTATTTTCGTTTAAAAATATCACTTGCTGCCGAAGAAGCCCAGAATAGCACTCATTACCCGTGCTCTTTCCTTCACTCCTTGAATGCTTTCAAAAGGGAAGCCTAGAACGAAGGTACGATAAGTACCTTTGTAGGCAATGCCGGCACTGTAATTTCCCGGATTGTAAACGAAAGCAGAATAAGCCGGAGCCACCGGAGTCAGACAGTCGGGAGCGGGTACGGCGTATGTTTGCTCGTTGATAGTGCGGGGAATACTGAAACGGGTGTTGGCTCCATATATTTCTCCCGAAGTGGAATTTATCATGCTGCCTCCGAAACTATATTTTAATATGTTTTCGGTGAAGTTCAGTGCTGTGGGACTGTTCATGTTGCTTCCTATATACGAGCCGCTGAGCATCAGGTTGCCGCCTCCTTGACAATAGGTTGTGAGCAACTGTTGCAATGTGTGGGAGAAAGGACGCCTGTCGGCTCCGAATATCAGGTCTGCAATGGGGTAATCTGCCAGCCGGACAAAACCATTTTCAACGGCTTCATCACTACACGACACAAAAGAGTACCCTCCGGTTGCCTGGATAGCTTTACCATGAATGAACGGATAGTCGAAAGTATTTCCGGCTATCAACATTCCTTCCAGTTCGCTGCCGCTATATCCCAGCCCGTCTTTAGTCTCCCGTCCTATGCGGCTGCGGTCGAAGCTTTGTTGCGTTCCGCAGAAGGCGGGCGTATTTATATAAGGTATCCCCGGATCCGTATTCAAGTCAAAGCCTTGCAAGAAAGGAGATTCTACGGTAGCAGGTCCGCTTAAACGGTCGAATTCGTTGACTATCAGGATTGTTCCTTTACTTTTCTTTGCCTGATAGGCTGACAGGATTTCGGAAGGAAAACTTTCTCCGCCCTTGTTGACTGCGGTTACTTTGAAACTATATACCAGTCCCGGTTCGGCTTCGAAGATATATTCAGTACCGCGTACTAACGTTCCATTATCAAATCCACCATGTCCCAGGCGGGTGTAGACGATGTATTGTTGTGCTTGGGCAGTCGGTTCCAACGGATCGTCTACCGCTTGCCAAGTTAGTCGGAAGGTGTTTTTTCTGCTTCCGGGATGAATGGCAAAATTACTTACCGGTAAAGGTTGGACTACATAATCCGTTCCATGCATGGTACTCAGATATTTTAGTACAGATTTGTAAACAGAACGCCCTACGGTAAACTTGAAACGCGGATCGTGTCCTAGTTTCAAATCGGCAAAGTTCTGATGGGAGAGGAGTTCCAGAATCATCGAGGGAACGGCAGGCAGACGGGTTTCGCTGTAATTGCGGTTCCACAGGCTGCGGCGTTGCCACCGGATACCGAATTGGGCGGAGATATCCCGTTGCAGGCCGGTCAAGACCATATCTGCCAAATCACGGGAAGCATAACGGGAGATGCCGGCATTCAGTTCACCGTTATTATAATCGGTGGTATAAATACCCAGCGTGCCTACTAAATCATCTTCTTTGGAAAAACCTGCATCGCTGTGCACTCCCAAGGTCATTTCAAAAGGAACGCCCAATCCCTTCTCCTTTGGATTGTACACAGAATTTCCGCTGAGATAATTGATTATCCGGCTGCGGGCGTTTATATCGTCGGTATAGTCATTCTTACTTTCACTGGGACTGTAAACCGGATAGGGAAAGCCCGACCATTGTGCGGCGTAGCGTGCCCCTTCCAGGTAGCGGGGCAGGCCGCTGGTTTTTCCACCGCGCGATATGTTTCCCATTCCTCCGCCAAAACGGACGGCATCGGCGCATACCACTCCTTTTTGTCTGCTCTCATTACTTAGTACCACCATACCGTAATCGTTGGTTCCTTTGTCGAATTCAAAAGTGCCCAGATAAACCCAAGTTCCTCCCCCTATTTGTTGGTTGACCAGAAATTCGGTGACACCCCCTTTATGGAAAACCAGATATTTAGCGTCACTCACACTTCCGGGTAAAGTCTGATAAGTCACATAGACGGCATATTTTCCTGTTTCGGGAATACGGGGAATCCATTGTGCAAAGGCTTTTTCCGGTTTTTTCTCGGTGGAGGCAAAGCGGGCTGTACCTTCTTCAAAAGGATTTTGTCCGTCCCTGTAAATCAACCGTTTTTGAGCGAATGCCGGGGTGGGGGCGGTTTTCCATTTACCTTTCCGGCTTTTTATCTCCTGATAGATGCAACCTTGGGGATGGGTATCATTATCCACAATCACCTCATTGCGTTGCCAGTCACGTTCACGAGGGGTATAAACTATGGCTCCCGCATTTTCCAGCATGGGTATAATATAAGGTATGACGAATGATTGGGTGAACAAATCCTCTGTGGTACAGAACAAGCGTGGACGTTGCCATTCCCAACATCCTTTGTCATTCTTATAATATTTTCCGTGGCTTTGCCAAAGGGCGATGTGTCTGCCTTCTAATCCTTTGCTGGCAGTAAAGGGGCGGGAATTATTTTTTACCCATGGATTACCTTTATAATCTGTCCGTTGCCATAAGCGGCTTTTGTCCTGTTTCTTTCTCAGATAGTTGGGAATCAGGTCTTCGATTGATTTGCCATCGGCATAGATGGTTATATCGTAATAATTTACAGGACCGGGTAGGCTTTGTCTAAGTAACCGGTAGATAGCTTCTGTCTTTTCGGGGGTAAACGGTTGGTAGCCGAAGCTGGGGCTGGCATATACATTCAGCCTTTTTTTGTCATGATTTACTTCATAACGGTCTAATTTACACTTACCTATGTTGGCATAAGATGTTTCGTACCGGGTGAAAAAATCTTTTAGACGTTGTTCCACATTACCATCTAACCCTTGTGCCAAAGTGTGTGATATTCCTGCCATTACCAGCAGGAAGGACAAAAATATCTTTTTCATGTTGTTTTCTTCTTTATTTATGGTTGCGAAGTTAGGAATTTTTGTTAGTTTTGTCATTCTAACTAACCTATAATGAACCTAAATGAAACGAATTATCTTTAATTTCTGCTTCGTATGGCTCGCTGTTTCCGCTTTTGCCGGAAGTAAGGTAGTCGAAATGCGAAATTATGGTCTGGTACCGGACACACACGAGAATCTTTCAGCTAAATTGCAGAAGGCGTTACAAGACATCAAGACTCAAGTCGCTTCCGGCGATAAGGTCACCCTGCTTTTTGAATCCGGACGTTACGATTTCCACCCTGAAGGGGCGGCTGTCCGTGAGTATTATATTTCCAACCATGACCAGGATAATCCGAAAACGGTAGGTTTTCCTCTGGAGGATTGGAAGGGGCTGACCGTGGACGGACAAGGTGCCGATTTTATCTTTCATGGCCGTATGCTTCCACTTTCTCTGCTTCGTTCAGAGAATTGTACTTTGCGTAATTTCAGCATAGATTTTGAGACTCCTCATATTGCTCAGGTCAAGATATTGGAAAGCGGAGAGGAGGGAATTACTTTTGAACCTGCCGCATGGGTGAAATGTCGCATCAATGAGAAAGGCTTCTTTGAATCATACGGCGAAGGCTGGTCCAGTGCTCCCCAGGGAGGGATTGCTTTTGAAGAAAAGACAAAGCGTCTGGTATACCGCACTAGTGACTTATGGTGTCCTATGGAAGGATTGAAGGAAATCTCTCCACGTGTCTACCATGCTCCTCAATGGAAAGACGCCCGGTTGAAACCGGGGACAGTGGTGGCTCTTCGTACTTATTATCGTCCTGCTCCGGGTATATTCTTGTCCAATGATAAAGACACCCGTTTGCAGAATGTGAAAGTGCATTATGCCGAAGGTATGGGACTGCTGGCCCAGTTATGTGAAAATATCACGTTGGATGAATTCAGCGTTTGTCTTCGTGGCGATAAGGATCCTCGTTATTTTACCACGCAGGCGGATGCTACTCATTTCTCCAGTTGCAGAGGCAAGATTGATTCCCGCAACGGGCTGTATGAAGGAATGATGGATGATGCGATTAATGTACATGGTACTTATTTGAAAATCAAGCAACGCCTTGATGACCATACGGTGATTGCCCGATACATGCATCCGCAAGCATACGGATTCGAATGGGGCGTGAATGGCGATGAAGTACAATTTGTACGTTCCGCCACCATGGAACTGACCGGTGGAAAGAACCGGGTGAAGGAAATCCTGCCCAATGACAAAGATACGGTGAAAGGTGCAAAAGAATATCGTATCACTTTTGCCGAGCCTTTGGATGCGGAGATTACGGATAAAGAAGGCTTTGGTATTGAAAACCTGTCTTGGTGTCCGGAAGTGTATTTTGCGGATAATGTCATTCGTAATAATCGCGCACGGGGTACTTTATTCAGCACTCCTTTGAAAACGGTAGTAGAGCGTAACCTGTTTGACCATACTTCGGGGACGGCTATTCTGCTTTGTGGTGATTGCAATGGTTGGTTTGAAACGGGAGCTTGCCGGAACGTGCTGATTCGTAACAATCGTTTTATCAACGCATTGACTAATATGTTCCAGTTTACGGAAGCTGTTATCTCTATTTATCCGGAGATTCCCGATTTGGAGCATCAGAAGAAATATTTCCATGGTGGAAAAGGAGAAAAAGGAGTGGTGATTGAAGACAACTATTTTGAAACCTTTGACCGCCCCGTTCTTTTTGCAAAATCCATTGACGGATTGATCTTTAAAAACAATGTGATCCGCCAGAATACGGATTATCCGGCTTTTCATCATAACAAATCCCGTTTCCGCTTGCTTCACACCCGGAATGTGAAGATAGAGAAGAATAATTTTGAGGATGGGGATGAGAGCGTGGTAAGAGAATAGATACAATGACACTGATTATGCGGATTTTGTTTTAATCCGTATAATCAGTGTTCCCTTATTTAAAAAGAATTATAACAGACGGGGATTATTCTACTTTCCCGATGCTGAAATTTTCAGGATATTTGCCTTTGAAATTCTTGTAATACAACTTGATCTCACGCATATCCTTGTCCAAATCACCGCTGGGATGTATCACCTTTTCGGCTGTAATGCACTTTTTTGCGTAATCGATGGCTACCAGAATAATAGGCAGACCGGCCCCTTGTGCAATATAATAGAATCCTTTTTTCCAGTTGGGATTGGCTTTGCGTGTCCCTTCCGGAGTGATAGCCAGATGGAATTTTTGACTCGATTTGGCAATTTTAATCATCTGGTCCACCAATGAAGTCTTGCGGCTACGGTCTACGGGAATCCCTCCCATCCAGCGGAAAATAGGGCCTAGAGGCCAGAAGAACCAGTCTTTTTTCATCATAAAACCGGTTTCGCGACCTATAGCTCCCATAAACAGTTTGCCTATGAACAAATCCCAATTGGTGGTATGCGGTGCGGCACAGATAATATATTTGTCATAATCGGGAACGGATACTTTAGTCTTCCATCCCAATAGTTTGTAGTAGATAAAACCACAAATAGCTTTTTTCATTCCTTAAATCTTATGCTTTTGTAGCTTTAGCCAGTTCGTCTGCAACCACTTTTATTTCTTTGTTCAAATCCTCATTCAGTTTCTTGTAGAAACCTTTTACGTTACCCGGTTCAGTGTGACTGATGCGTATAATCAGTTTGATCACATTGTGTACAGAGTTGCAAACCACTTCACGGTTAACACCTTCCATCAAACTGACTAAAAACAAATCACTTGCTATATTGGTTATTTTTTTCTTTAAATTTCTTCTACTTGCCATAAATGTAATGTTTTAAGTTAATACATAATTCTAAATTCGCGGTAAAGGTAATATTTTTATTTGTATACGTTTTCATATTTGCGAAAAAAGAACGAAATTTGCACGTGAATTATAAATGAAATTATACACCTTTAAATAGAATAATAGAATATGACTAAAAGTGCATTACAAATTGCCAGAGCTGCTTATCAGCCCAAACTTCCTAAAGCGTTGAAAGGCGCTGTAAAAGTAAAGGAAGGCGAACCTACACAGTCTGTTGCTGACCAGGAAGCCATCAAGGCTTTGTTCCCTAACACTTACGGTATGCCGTTGATTCAGTTCGTTGAAGGCGAAGCTGTCAATATGCCTGCCATCAACGTAGGTGTCATCTTGTCTGGTGGACAGGCTCCCGGCGGACACAATGTTATTTCCGGTTTGTTCGACGGTATCAAAGCATTGAACAAGGACAGCAAACTGTATGGTTTCATTCTGGGCCCCGGTGGTTTGGTAGACCATAATTATATGGAACTGACTTCCGATATTATCGACGAATACCGCAATACCGGTGGTTTCGATATCATCGGTTCGGGACGTACCAAACTGGAAAAGGTAGAACAGTTTGATAAAGGTCTGGAAATCATCAAGGAATTGGGCATCAAGGCATTGGTAATTATCGGTGGTGATGACTCAAACACAAACGCTTGTGTATTGGCAGAATACTATGCTGCGAAGAACTGCGGTGTTCAGGTTATCGGTTGTCCGAAGACTATCGACGGTGACTTGAAGAACGAGATGATTGAAACTTCTTTCGGTTTTGATACGGCTTGTAAAACTTACTCTGAAGTAATCGGAAACATTCAGCGTGACTGTAACTCTGCCCGCAAATACTGGCACTTTATCAAGCTGATGGGACGTTCGGCTTCTCATATCGCTTTGGAATGTGCTTTGCAGGTTCAACCTAACGTATGTATCGTTTCAGAAGAAGTGGAAGAGAAGAACATGTCATTGGATGATGTGGTTACTTACATTGCTCAGGTGGTGGCTAACCGTGCCGCACAAGGCAATAACTTCGGTACAGTGTTGATACCTGAAGGTTTGATCGAATTCATCCCCGCAATGAAGAGATTGATCGCTGAATTGAATGACTTCCTGGCTGCTAACGCATCAGAGTTCGCATTGATCAAGAAATCTCACCAACGTGAATATATCATCTCCAAGCTTTCTAAGGAAAACTCGGAAATCTATGCTTCTCTGCCCGAAGGCGTTGCACGTCAGCTTACTTTGGACCGTGATCCGCACGGAAACGTACAGGTATCATTGATTGAAACAGAAAAGCTGTTGTCTGATATGGTAGCCGTTAAATTGGCTCAGTGGAAGGAAGAAGGCAAGTATGTAGGTAAATTTGCCGCTCAGCATCACTTCTTCGGTTACGAAGGACGTTGCGCTGCTCCGTCAAACTTCGATGCTGACTATTGCTACTCGTTGGGTTACACCGCTTCTATGTTGATTGCCAACGGCAAGACCGGTTATATGTCTTCTGTACGTAACACTACTGCTCCTGCCGAAGAATGGATTGCAGGTGGTGTGCCTATCACAATGATGATGAACATGGAACGTCGTCACGGTGAAATGAAACCGGTTATCCAGAAAGCGTTGGTAAAATTGGACGGTGCTCCTTTCAAGGCGTTCGCCGCACAGCGTGAACGTTGGGCTATTGAAACAGACTATGTATATCCGGGTCCTATCCAGTACTTCGGTCCTACAGAAGTTTGTGACCAGGCAACCAAGACATTGCAGTTGGAACAAGGAAAATAATTCTTTCTTATTTCTATAAAGCATAAAGGAAACCCATCGGGGCTGATTGTAAAACCATTCTCCCGATGGGTTTTATTGCATAGTATGTGGGAATAGGTAAGGTAAAAACAGCTAAATAGGATAAAATGGTAAGAGCGAAAAGCACACGTCCTGCTCCCGTTAAAAAGAAGGCAGCCGCGAAACCTGTCCGTCGGGCTACACAGCGGAAGGCGAAAAAGAAACCACAAAGACAGATGCCGTCATGGCTTCGGTATGTCATTGCGGGGATTATTGCTTTTTTATTCCTTGCCGCTTTCTTTTATTTCTTTATCCGTCCTTACTCTTACCGTTGGAAGCCTTGCTATGGCTTTAAAGCATACGGTGTATGTATGCCCTCAGGTTTTCATGTGCATGGCATTGATGTTTCCCATTATCAAGGAAACATAGACTGGAAAATGCTGACCCAGACCCGACAGGGAAAATTTCCTATTCATTTTGTCTTTATGAAAGCTTCGGAAGGAGGCGATTATGGGGACAAGGCTTTTAGCTCCAATTTTGATTCGGCGAAAACATATGGGTTTATCCGTGGGGCTTATCATTTTTACAATCCGAAGACAGATCCTGTCCGTCAGGCCGATTTTTTTATCAATTCCGTCAAGCTGGATTCAGGTGATCTTCCTCCTGTGCTCGATATTGAGAAGAGGGGAAAGGATGAGAATCAGCTCCGTCGTGACCTTAAACTGTGGCTTGACAAAATAGAACAGCACTACAAAGTGAAGCCTATTCTTTATACTTCTTATAAGTTTAAAACTCGTTATCTGAATGATTCGGTCTTCAATTCTTATCCTTACTGGATAGCTCATTATTATGTAGACTCGGTGGAATACAGGGGGGAGTGGAAATTCTGGCAGCATACGGATGTGGGTACGTTGCCGGGTATTCGTGAGAAGGTGGATTTGAATATTTTCAACGGTTCGTTGGAAGAATTGCAATTAATGACCATAAAGAAATAAGGGAACTGTGCCTGAGGTTCCGAAAACTTTGCTTATATTTGCTTTATGAACTTACTGCTCAATATTATTTGGCTGATTTGCGGCGGATTTCTGATCTGCGTGGAATATATTGTTTCCAGCCTGTTGCTGATGATCACTATCGTCGGCATTCCTTTCGGTTTCCAGACTTTGAAGTTGTCTATGCTGGCTCTTTGTCCTTTTGGGCGGGAAATACGCAGTTGTCCCGGTGATGGTGGATGTCTCAGTGTGTTGATGAATATCATCTGGATACTTGTAGGTGGAATCTGGATCAGCCTCTCTCATCTGGCATTCGGGGTGTTGCTTTGCATCACTGTCATCGGCATTCCATTCGGACTGCAACATTTCAAGCTGGCGGGCTTGGCACTTACTCCTTTCGGAAAGGAGATTGTATAAATATTGTATACCGATATGATCGTGTTGTCACTTTGGATAAAATGCAGCGTCCTACGTGCGTTTGTCACCACTTGATTCCGGTTCTAATTTTCAGGTAAGAAGAACAAAAGGACAAAAGAGAGAAAATCCGTTCTTTTGTCCTCGAATAAATCAATGCATATCCTGCGTGGTTGGTGGCAACTCCGTCTTTATCGCGTCTTTGCCATACTTGAAAATGGTATTATTTCATGATGAATTTCACAGCTGCCCAGTTGTTCTTTTCCCGATGATGTACGAACTCCATTCCCAGACTCTCCGCTTTTTCGCGGATAAAAGGAATATCCTGTATATAGAACCCACTCATAAATATTTCCGAACCCGGATGCATACAGGCGGCATAATGGGGAAGGTCTGCCAGAAGAATATTCCGGTTAATGTTGGCAATAATCACATCAAACGCTTTGCGCCCTTTCAGCAGATTGGCGTCACCCAGTTCCACTGTAATGTTATGGATATGGTTCAGTGCAATGTTGTCTTTTGAATTATTGACGCACCAGTCGTCAATGTCGATGGCTGTCACAGGATTGGCTCCGCGCATGGAGGCAAGGATGGCAAGAATAGAAGTGCCGCATCCCATATCCAAGACTGATTTTCCTTTCAGATCAGCTTCTAACATCTCGCTGATTATAGAGCTGGTCGTTTCATGATGCCCTGTGCCGAAAGCCATTTGCGGGTTAATCAGAATTTCATACTCAGTTTTCGGAGTGTCTTTGTGGAACGTGCTGTGAATGCAGCAACGGTCACCTATGACGATGGGTTGAAAGAAGTTCTTCTCCCATTCCTCGTTCCAGTTCTTGTCTTCGGCTTCTTTAATGGTATAGAAACCACTGGCCGCCCAGATAATGACAATCGCTGCCGCTGCGATGGTAACGACGCGACCGCCAAGCTGCGGGCGCGGGCCTTGCGATGAACTGCCACCGCCAGATCCGGTGCCTTTACCGCCGCCCAGACCACCGAGCTTTTTGCTCAGTTTGCGGAAGATATCATCTAAATCAGGTGGCCCTTGATCGCGACCGCCTTTGTTTCCATTTCCCTCAGAGTTGCCGCCAGGTTTGCTGCTTCCCCACGGGTCGCGGTCTTGTCCGTTATTACCGGGCTGATTCCACGCCATGTTTGTGCTCCATATTTGTTATGCGGTGATCCCTGTTGTCTTTCGACGCCAGAGGATATGACTCCACGCTTCAGACGCTACGCCGTTAGATCAGGTAATCGATCAACGCCGGTTCTTGTTTACAGAGGCGACGCCAGTCAACGATCGGCATACGAACTTGCAGACTTAC